>Ga0257110_1000001_pt1 | contig 372493 bp, 515 predicted proteins | sample LP_taG_7_FD_190184 | JGI IMG/M metagenome (GOLD analysis project Ga0257110, IMG submission 190184) | Marine microbial communities from Northeast Subartic Pacific Ocean, Canada - LP_J_2015_P26_10m | ecosystem: Environmental > Aquatic > Marine > Oceanic | place: Canada: Northeast Subartic...
TGAAGATCAGATGTTCCCAGATTTATATCCAAGTTTCACAGTAGAAACAATAGAAACTACAGAAAGAATATCAGAAAACATTACAATCCCCGGCGTAAATTATTTACTAAACATTAATTTCAAAAATCCCACGAACAGCATTTTTGGGCCGTATAAAATTAAATATGGATGGGGTTTGGAAGAAGACCGTGGATCTTATGTAGGTGACTATGAAACAACAGCATTATCTGATCCTTATGGCGGAGGACCTTACTGGACAGATGCGAATATACCAGAAGGTTATGTGATTGAATATATTGACAAAGAAATTTATGAAACTCAAACCGATTCCTATGATCCTCCGGGAGTTTATCAAGCCTCAGCGCCTCCATACGGTCAGATGCCAACAGAGCCTTTGTCAAACCCTTCTACCTTTGCGTTATCTCAGGGCGCTGCGGCGTCTCAGGCAACTGCTGCGGTTGGTACCGCTGCAGCCATCACGCCAAGACCAAATGGGGTTGGAGAGCCACCGTTCGATGGCGAACCAATACGCTATACATTAATTCATCCTCATTATCCACCCGAAACTGGACTCGTTACTGGACTTGCGGATGTTACGCAAGCAGAGGGCGGTTGGGGTGCGTCTGGAGTACCTTTAAAACATAAAAATGAGTATCTTCGGTCACAAATTACCCCTCCTTTTGAACGAGCTGTGCCCTTATCAAACACACATGACATTAGAGAAAAAGATCCCAATCTTAGAGAGGAGTACTATGATGGTACGATTTTAAAAGGGCACCTTGGATCTTCCCAGTCGCCAGATGATGTTGATATTGTTACTTCTTTAATAATAACAAGATTTAGAGCCAATATTAAAGGTGATGAAATTGAAGGAGATAAATCCACCCCAGAATCTTATCCTAGTGGATATACAAATAGAGAAGTTAATGGGCTTGTTCCCGGAAAATCTTATTATTTTAGAATAGCTCTTATTCCAAGAAGCACTGAGAACCCGGAAGGAATCCTTGGCGGAGGGAGCCAAATTGGAGATTTAGGGTCAAGTCGCTGGCATTATATCCCAGAACCAATCTACATAGAAGAATTATCATGAATTTTCATTTAAAGGATTACTTAATATATTTGGAGAAGCAAAAGTTATAATTACTACTCAAAAATGATTTATTATTTATTATTCGTATTTTTAATGCCACTATTCATAGCATACATTTTAATATGCCTTGTGGCTCCACCTTTATTTTTTAATAAAAAAGAAATAAAGATGGAAGAAATATTAGAAGATAAAGAAGAAGAAGATAAAGAAGATAAAGAAGAAGATGATGAAGAAGAAGATGATGATGAAGATGATGAACCTAAAGATAGAAAAGTTTTCATAACCAAAGATTACATTCACTCTGATTTTATTTTTTATTCATCTGAATGGAGTTCTATATTCATTACTGAAAAGAAATATATTGTAATTGGATGGGGAGATAGAGGAATATTTTTAGAAACAAAAACTTGGCCTGAATTAAAAATATCTAATGTGATTAAAGCTTTTTTTGGACTTAATGAATCTGTTGTAAGGGTTAAGTTCATAGACAGACTGCCTGAAGACTATGTTAAAAATAAAATAAACATAGATCAATTTGAATCTTTGAAAAATCACATAATGTCCTCTTTTTTAGATTTCCAAGAAATTGAAAAAGAGGACGATTATTGTGAAGATGGCATTTTTTACAAATCAAAATTAAATTACAATTGCATAAACACTTGTAACAACTGGGTAAATCAAGGTCTTATTAAGTCTGATGTTGCAAAAAGAACTTGGGCGCCATTAAGTGTCAATATTAAAGTTATTGATTAAGCAATTCTTGTATTTGTTGATTTCTTTTTTTCATAATATCTTTTATTCCTGAATCACCTAAATTACTATTTGAAATAAAAGACATTGCAATTACCAAAAACAACAAAAACATAAACAAAACAAATACAACTCTCATATAGCCTCCTGCTATTTATTTTTTTTCCATATTCCGGATTTTTCTTTGCTGTCCGAATCAGCTTTTTCATAAGCTTTACAAAAACTTGTGAAATCAATATTTGACAAGGCAGGTTTTAGTTTTTCATAAACATATTCCCTATTGCTTGTCATTTTTTCAAAATCTAAAAATATAGTTTCTATATCATGCAAGGTTGTTTCTCTAATCAAAATTGAAATTGATTTATAAAACTCATCCAGTTGAGATTCATAATCAGTAGCGTTCCAAGTAAGACCACCAGCACGGTTTTGAAAATGCTCTCTAGATTTTGCTGCTTCTTCATATTTTCTAATGGGAACTATTACAAAATCTATTTTCCATTTTTTCTCCGTAACCAGATTTGAGATATGTCTAGAGAAAGTTGGAGATTTTATGAACCTAATAGATTCATTTTTGGGATCGTTTCCATTAAGTTCTATTCCTGAATTACATTTATTGAATATATATTTCTGAATCTCTTTAGGATCTATTCCCGTATTTAGATTAAGGTAAGTAAACAGCCTCATTAAAAATGTAGTGCCACACCTACCTGTTCCTGTCACCAGCACTTTGTTCATTTACAACCTCCTTGTTGTTTTTGAAAAACTTTGAAATTAGGTACACAATAGTTCCTACAATTCCTGTTAGTAAAATCATTTCGAACTCCTTATCTGTTTTGATTAATCCAACTTGAATAGTCAGATTTTCTATAGCCTTTCTTTTTGCTTTTTATCACTTCATTTTTAAGAATAAAAGAAGTGGGATAAGATCTTACTTTAAAACTTTTAGCTAGATCTTTTCTCTCATCAGCATTTACAAAACAAATAACGTAGTTTGTTAAATCGAAATTCCTTATTTCATTTTTTAACTTTACGCAATATCCACACCAATCTGTTCCTAAAACAACCAATAAAGGTTTGTCTTTTGAAATCTTTAGTGCTTCTTCGTAGCTATCAGCAAAGATAGGCTCTGAAGATTTAGGTTCTTCTGAGCTTTTTGGCATTACTATTTGAGAGTTAGAATTTTCCCAATTGCCACTTGCTCCATTTGCGTCATGCGCAGAAGTGCAGCCAATTGTAGGAATTAATACTAATGCCAATGCAATTAAACATATTTTTTTTATCATTTTTTCCTCCTTGAATGATGTTTTCCTAATAATTATGTATTACTAATAAATCTTTTTATTTAATGCATAGATAAAAAGAAAGAGGTTTATCATGAATGAATTAATATTAGAAATAAATAAACTGAGTGTAGAAGAAGTTGCCATAATAGTAGAAAACTATTGGTTGGAGTTGGCTGAGGTCGCAAAAGATCCTGCTCAAAAACAAACATTTTTACAAAAAGCTGGTGCTGTTGGAAAAAAAGTACTTCAAGGTATAGGCGGAGCAGCAAGAGGTGTGGCAGACGCATTTAAACAGGGATATGAAAACAAATCTAATATTGACAAAGTAATCCAACTTCTCACCGATGAGGGTCTTTATAATAATGAAATAAAGGCAATTCTTGCAAAAGCGGTGATGCAGAAAGCACAAAAAGCCAAGGCATCTAAATCACCAAATAAGTCCGGCCAAAAACAAATGAAATTGCCATTCAAAGAATGGCTTTTAGAAAACTCAAAATAAACTTTTATTTACCCGTAACTTTTTAGCTATTGGTTTTTTGTGATAGTTTAATGATGTAGATTCAATAAAATAAAAATTTATATAAGTAAAGTTTTCAACTTCTAAACGCATGTCTTTCAAGAGAGAAACGGCATTCATTAAGTCTTTTTTATTAGAATGATAATGTCCAGAATAATTATCGACATTGATTATTTTCCCTGAAGAATTAATATGAAGCCTGCCTGCTCCATAAACAAAAGAGGATTCGTCGCTTAAGTAATAATGCTTATATCCTATTTTTAAATTTTTACTTTTTGTAATTACGAAATCTAAAAAGATATCAGTTGAAGAATTTACAAAATTTGATTTAACAATATCTTTGAAATTTTTAAATAATATTTTTTTGTCAACAATTTCAAATTCAAAATTTTTATATTCGCGTATAACATATTTTTTGGGATTTATTTTTAGTGTAATTGCATATTGAAAATGTTTTTTCAAAAACGCAAGACATTCTTTTACTTCAGATTTTTCAACTTCATTTAATTTTACTTTGACTTTTTTGTTTTTTACCTTAGCCAATTCATCGTCAAAACTTTTGCCATTTAAATAAAATAAAATTAAAAACTCATCTATTAATTCTTTTTTCAAATCTGTACTTTCAATTAATCTAAATAGTTCTGCATTATTTCCAGGATCATTTGGAAACAAATGAGCTTTTTCTAACCAACTCTTTAGTTCTACATTTTTATTTAACATTGATATTTTTTTTGCTCTACTTAGAATGAGTATTCTTGTTTAACTTAATATATTTAATCTAATTATGAAATACACAGAAAAAGAATTAAACTTAGCCAAAAGATATGCAAATGGGGATTGTAATGATGTTCAATTAAATTATTTAATCTCAACGAATAATTTGGATCAGAAAAAAGTAGAGCTTTTAATTAATTTTTGTAAGCACTCTGCTCCTTTTGTAACTTTTTGTTGGGTTGTTCTTTTGTTCTATGTCTTTCATCTTTCGCTATGTTTTGCATATTCTTTGTATAATGTTTGGTGAAATATTTGCTTTAAACGTTGACAATTAATTTTGAAATCTTATAATTAAAGCACCTAAACTTAAAATTTTATTCAAGGAGTGGATATGTTAGTTCTTACTAGAAAAATGAATGAAAGTATTATCATTCAAGACAACATAGAGATTTGTATTGTTAATGTTGATAGAGACAGAGTCAAAATTGGAATACAAGCTCCCAAAGAAATCTCAATTCATCGAGCTGAAATTTATGAAAAAATTAAAAACTCTGATGTCGAAAAAGCCTAATTACATGCATGGTGATATTAATCAGTAGTTGTAATCAATACCATTAATATCACTATGCAATTTTTTTAATGAATAAGTTATTTTTTTTAATGTATAAGTTAGTTTTTTTAATAGCTTTCTTTTTATTGCTTTTTTTGTCACTGATTAATCTTCCTAAGACAGTTTCGAACCTAACAGTTGAAAATAAAATTAAAGATTCTGAGCAAAAAGGGTTGACTCCTAGAGATTTTTTATTAGTTTATAAGTTGTGGTTTGACGAAGAATGGAGAAAAGTAGGAGAAGATGCTTTGGCTGAAGGTGACAGTTTTATCTTAAAAAATTAAATAATATCTTTTAATCCAATTGCTACATTCTGTTTTAATTAATTAATTAAATAAGTATAAATATATTATTACTTTTTAATTAATTAAACAGCAGGAGGTTGTAATGGAGAAGGCGAAAAAAAGAATAGAAATACTGCACAAGGCAGACGAGCTTTATGATTTTGCTCAAAAAATATTTTCAAATAAAAGAATAGAATTATTAAAAAGATGTGGTGAATTATACAAAGAAGCTGACCTAAGTCTAATGGCAGAAAAAGTGAATAAAGAAGCAGAGACTTGGGATCGCTGGCTAAATGGATAATTAACCAGCGACCGCCTCATCAATAACTCATTTGCTTAATCAATGCTACCTATTTCTCCACCGTTGCGAGTAATAGCGCCAGCAAAGACTCTTAAATCAACATTGTCATTAATAGTTCTGGTTGATCCATCGGCATATACGCAGTTCATAACTCCGGGATGCATACTATATGCCTCACCATCATTAATAACATTAAAAGGAACATTGCCAGAACAGTTCTTGCACTTATCACCATTGGCATCAATACCATGTAATTTAAATGGACCTAAACTATCTGCCCAACTAATGCATTGGTTAGTTCCACCTGTAGGAGATCTTCCATTACTGGCTTTATAAACATCAGGTCTACTTGCGCACTCTACAATCATAAGAGTGTTGGAAAAACCATCAATGATATCCTGTTCCTTAGTTACCTTATCTTTTATCAAACAACCATCGTCCCCAGTTTTATTTGCATAAGGATCGCTACCAGCAGGAAAAACTTTATCTTTAACACCAGTAAATGTTTCATAGTCAGTATAACCAAGAATGTTAGGGTCTAAACTTGGAGCAGCACTATCGCTATCTCTAGTAGGCCCATCAACATTAACATAACCACCACCGGGAGGAAGTGCAGATGGACATTTTAGTACCGAGGCTTGTGTTGCAATAGCTTGAGTATTCTCCCACCAATTCTTATTAAAATCATATATGTTTGCTACATTGCCTTGCTCTAAATTTGCAAGAACAAATGCTCTCCAACTATGTTCTGTTCGTGATGGATTGCCAAGAGAACTAGGAGTTTCAGATAAATCTTTAGCCTCTATAGTCCAAGCAGCAGCAGGGAAATATTTTTTTTGATCTAAACTCATGTGCATTGCAAGACCTTGTTGTTTTAAATTATTAGAGCAACTTGCTCGTCTTGCCGCTTCTCTAGCTTGTTGAACAGCAGGCAATAACAATCCTACTAGAACGCCAATAATTGCAATAACCACTAGTAATTCAATCAGCGTGAAACCTTTGCGATTCTTCATTTTTATTTTTCCTTTATTATGAGTTTATTAAAAATATAAACTATAATATTCAATCTCAGAACAATAAAAACATTAGTATTTGATTAGTTATTCAAATTTGTCAAAAGGGTGAAAAACTTTGACCCATTTGCCTTTAAATAAGCTTTCTGGATCTTCAAATACTTGAGGACTATCATCATGGTGAATTAAAGAGTTTAGACCAGACAACATTTTTCCTTTAGGACCGCCGGTGGCAATTACATCTATTATTGGAAGCTCATTATCTTTAGCGAATTGCACTACTTCTGGTCTATCGCGATTTTTTCTTGCAGTTACAACATAAACTGAGTAGCCTTGAGAAGCGTATTTTTTTAGTTTTCTTACATTCTCTTCACACGGCTTCTCTGAACTAGAAGACCAAATTTCATTTTCTTCATCCCAAAAAGGCAAGGTTAATGTGTTATCAAAATCAAATGTAACTACACCTTTATCTTTTCGAGATTCTATCCATTTCTTAAAGCTCATTGCACTCCTAAACTTAGAAATCTTTTGGTTTTATGGTGTGTGTTCAGTTGTATTTCTTTTTTCAAGATTTTTGTAATCTAGATGGTGATATACATCATCTAAATATTCTCCAGCAAGATTAATCTTAGATTTAACCCAATCTCTTAATCCGGGAACTGAGTCGATATGTTTGAGTATTTGCAAAGCTTTGTCTTGAATGCTTTTTAAATCACCTATTGCCATTTTGTTTGGGATTTTGCCTTCAAATTTATAATATTTAATATAATCCAGAACAGTATTTAAATAATCTTCTGCGTGAGTTAGTTTTGCTTTTATCCAATCTTCCAATTCTTCACAAGGGCTTATCATTCCCATTAAATCTTCACTATATTTTGCAATTTTGTAAAGATCATTTTTGGCATGTTTGTAATCTTCTAAATGTTTTTTAAATTTTAATTTCATAATTATCTTCTTTTTTCTAATTCGAAAGCTCTACCGTTAGATATTAATTTCAATATATGTTTATATGCTAATTCTGGTTTCATTTTTTTAAATCTATTGTGATGTATAGCATCTGTCACAAAAGTTTTATCTTCTCCATCTATATTAGCTAAAATTCTTCCATCTTTAATCCATCCTGACAATACTACTTTTGGGATTGAAGGCTTTGGATCAAATTGAAGTTTGAGTTGTGTGTTTTCTTCCATGTCTTCAAACTCTATTTCTGTTTCTGTAACCTTATCTTCTATTCCATGTATTATCATTTTAGAAGCCTTTGCTATATTTTGTCTCCTAGCTTTAACATCATCACCTTTAGCTCGCCATAAAGCCAAGTAATTAGGGGCATCTTTGGTTTCAAAACCAAAATGATGACAAACAACATAGGCAGTTGTCTCAGCGTCTATTTCTTTTTGTTGTCTTGAAGATTGTTTTCCCAGATCAGATTTTTTACTTTTCTTTTCAAGCCAATGAAGTATTTCATGGGCTGTCTCATGAACCAAAGTGCTAAAAAGGTTCACTCCTTTAAACTTATTGTTGATAGCTATTTTGCCACCAGCAGAGTAACCGCCTAGGTCTTCAGCCATGTCTTCATAATCAACATTTATACTTTTTTCTTTATTCCATTTTACTAAAGAATTGATAAGAACATTAAGTTCTTCTACATCTTCATTAGTATCGCTACTCCAGTCTTTTCTATCAAGTGGCTTAAAAGAACTAGGATTACCCGGAATAGGGTCTGTTGCTGAATAATCATAAACCTTAACAGCTCTAAAAAACTTAAGTTGAACCTTTTCTTTTTCTCCTGTGCTAGGGTTTTCTTTTTCTATATTTTTAAAATTAGGAGCAAATATAACTATGCCTTTGTCCCAATTCGTAACTGTACGTCCTAGTTTTGTCCAATTTGTAGGAGAAGAAACATGCGCAGCTTGTCCTTTTGATTGAACATATATGAGAATTTGATTTGCCAAGCTATAATTATGGAATTTAGAAGAAAACTTTAAAAAATCTTTTATGAAACGTTGTTTTCCAGCTTCATCTGTAGAGTTGGCAACTTTTTCTATTAAGTTTTCTATATTGTCAACTAACTTTTTAAGTTTAGCATCCGTTCCTTTTTTTAGTTCTCCTTCTAGTGAGTCTTGTACGTCTTGAAAGAAATCTTCCGTCTCTTGAGAACTTTTATTTTTTACTACACTAGAACTCGAAGGAGGACTAGTCATTGTTTTTTCTAGGCCACTTAAATCAACTCCCAAATCAACTAAAGATTGTTTAATATTTTCGAATTTAGATACTCCAATAGACCAAGTTCCTTTGAAGTATTTTAATCCTAATTTTTTCAATTCGTTTTTTATTGGATAGGTTGCTCCATATAAAACAACAAATTCTTTTTCGCTGAAGGACTTGGAGGAATCATATTTTGGATTTTCTTTTTTATAAACTCGAACCCCTGTCGAATCTTCTTCCTCTAAAACTAGCCACTCTGAAAATTGCATATCAACCCTCTTTTTCAATTTTATCTTTTTGTTCGTTTTCATTAATAAGACTTTCTTCTTCTTTTTGTCTTCTTAAAACACAAACGCATGTTGGAAACTGTGCATTCTCAGAGTAATTAGAGCCACTAGAAGGCATGCCAGTTTCTCTAATAGGCTCCCAACCATCTGAAATTAATTTTTCAAGCGGTTTAACAGAAGTGTTCGCGTCTTCTTCTAAAGTCAAAATGACATATTTGTAATCATATTCCATATTTTTATATATCACATTTTTTCTAAATATGTGATATATAAAAATATAAGGTTATTGGAGAAGAAAAATGAATAAAACTTTTGAAGAATGGCTTAAACTTCGAGAAGAGGGCGGAGCATCAGGTGGATCAGGCGGAGCATCAGGTGGATCAGGCGGAGCATCAGGTGGATCAGGCGGAGCATCAGGTGGATCAGGCGGAGCATCAGGTGGATCAGGCGGAGCATCAGGTGGATCAAGTGGAGCATCAGGTGGATCAAGTGGAGCATCAGGTGGATCAAGTGGAGCATCAGGTGGATCAAGTGGAGCATCAGGTGGATCAAGTGGAGCATCAGGTGGATCAAGTGGAGCATCAGGTGGCGAATCAGGCGGCGACTCGGGTGGAACACCACTGGGAGGTGACTCGGGTGACTCTGAAGGCGACTCAGAATCCAATGACTCAGGATCAGATCCAAATGATTCCGCTACAACATCTAAAGACATTGCTAAACGTCCATACAGAGTAGGTTTTTATCCTTGGGGATTTGGACATTGGGTTCAGAAAAAGAAAAAGAAGAAATGCAAATACGGCAAAAGAAAAGATGGTAAATGCAGAAAAACTAAAAAGAGGAAAAAATAAAAAGAGGAAACATGGATAAAGATAAAGTTGGTTTTTGTTTCACTGGAGAAGGTGCCCGAGGAGCAATTCAAGCCGGTATTGCTTTAAGTCTTTTCAAAAAAGGGATTAAACCAGACTTTACAATAGGAATATCTTCAGGATCTATTTGTGCATCTTCTTACTGTTATCTAGGTCCCGAAGGATTAGCTGACTTATGGTCTAGCGTAAAAAGTATTTTTAGTGTTTTTAGAATTAATTATAACTTTCTTTGGAAAAGAGGGTTGATGAATCAAAAACCAATGGAAAAAATACTTTCTGATGCAATGAAAAATGACCCTATTTGCGAAAGTGTAGTAATTCGAATGAATATAGAAGATGGGTTCATGGACTATGTATCTAATAAATCAACTACTACAGAGGAGTTCAAAGAAGCTGTTTTGGCAAGTGTTGCAATAACTTCTTTAGTTGAAGATAGAGATGGATGGGTTGATGCCGGAAGTAGACAAATCGCTCCTTTAGAACAATGTATACATTCAGGATGCAATAAAATATACGTCATAATGGGAAGAAGATTGACTATAGATCCGTGGCGTAAACCAGAAGGCTTTTTAAGCTCTCTTAAAATGGGTTTTAGAGCATTTGATATAGCGTTACAGGAAATAATGATTAGAGATATTAATCGTTGTTTGAAAAAGATAGGAGATATGGATTATAAAGGAATTGATATTTATTTGGTTGAACCAAATGAAACTTTTTATGAATCCGCAAATTTTAAAAAATGTAAAGATGGAGTCGTTTATGGAGAAGAAGGTAATTATCACATCCAAGACAAAAAAGCTTTACAGTTAAATAATTTTTTGAAAGGTTATGAAGATGTTTGAAAGAGAAGAAATAGATTATTCTGAAGAATCCTCTGGTATTTTTTTGGAATCTAAAAAAAATACCAGAGATGAAGAAAAACTTAAAGAAGCATGGGCTTGTTGCTTTTTAGCTACTCATGCTCCTTCTTTTGAAGACTTTTCTAAATTAACTAATTTGAATATCACAAAAAGAAAGTACGAAGAACTTTGTAAAAAAATGTTTAAAAAATTTAGCTAATCCAAAAAACAAAATCATCTAGTTCTTCATCAAACGCAGATTCAACTATTCCTTTTGAAGCAAGAATGGCAAGAGTATTACTTATTATTCTTGTGTGAATGCATTTCAATATATCGAAATACATTCCTTCAGAAACAATCATTTTTCCATCCCTATGTTTTATCATAGGGAACATTAAAACTTCACACTCATGATCGGAGATTATCTGATTGTTGATTTCTTCAAAATCAAGTTTAGCTTTACTGGCAATCTCTATAAATTCACTTGTTATTTTATTTGTAACTTCATCATATTCTTCTTCAATATCTTTTTCTTCTACAAAAGTTTTAAAATTATCCACAGCTACTTTTTTTGTTTCTTTAACAAAAAAATTAAAATCTTTTATTAAATAATAGTTTTCTTTGCTCATAGTATAATTTAGTTATTAAGAACATAATTTTAATCAACATGTAAATTATATTCTTCAAGATAAGAATCTACTACCGATGCCACATAAGAAGCATGGGGAGACATATCTCTCAGTTGCAGAAGCCTCGAAAAAGGACTGGATTTTTCTGCTAGGAAAATTCCGTCCTTGTTTTTATAATAGTGTTTGCTGAAAGAAGGAGGTATTCCTTTGTCATAATGTATAAAAGGAACATCAATTTCATCTGTTATATTACAAGACAAAACATCTCCTGATATTTCGCAATGCCCTACTGATTTTAAAAGGCTTTTTTTCCAAGAGGATTTTTCAAAAAATCTTCTATACTTTTCTTCTTGGTCTCCTCCAATAGAATTAATAACGTCTGCTAATAAAAAATTAAAAAAGTTTTCTTTAAAAGAATCAGTAGTATTTTCATCATGATTAAAAACTATAGGATGTGAGTAGTAAAAATTATTTAAAGATTTAAGAACTCCTGTTTTAATTAGATTATTTTTAATTTCATCAAAATCTATAAACATATCAATTTCTTCATCTTCTAATTGATATGTGTTTGTTGTTATATTAGATTCATATGGTTGAATAGGTTTGTTCAAAACCATGTCGGAGTGTATCAGTGTAAATGGAAATGTCAAAATGTTTTTACGCAAGGCTACTGTCAGAGAATAGATTCTGTTTAATTCCAAACAATCATTTTCCCTACCTAAATTTCTATGAGTGATGCAATTCTTATGCTTAGATAAGTTCAGTATATAAGGCGTACTTTTAATAGTTTCATTTTCGGCTATGGCAATAATAAGATCGTCTTCAATTCCATGCATTTTAAAACTTTGGATTAGAAGTTCAGTCTGCCAATAGAAGTAGTCTATATTTTCTATGCTTACAAAATATTTCATAAAATTATACTAGTAAGCAAATTTTAAAATTACATTAAGTGTAGTTCTTTTTGATTGATATCATAAAACCCTCTTTCTGTTGGATCAAATAATTTACTATTCTCTCCATCAATTTTAGTAAGTTCGATATACATTGCGTCTACTGTAAATTTAACTCTCTCTACATCTTTTTTAATATCATTCGTATATCTAAGATGAGTTTTTCCTTCTTCTTGGTATTCTTCTGTAAGCGTATCTATTTCGAATTGTTCTTTGTCAACTATGGCGCAAACAGTTGCCTCATTTTTATTTTCATTTTTATTTTTAATATACCATAATTTATGGTCGTTTTCATCCGCAATATCGGGTTTAAAAGAAATCTCAATTTTATTTTTACTTAAATTAAAATTTTCATTTGCTTTAAATCCAGCGCTATGAAGAATAAGGCAAATTTGCTCTGGAGTGGCATCTGTGGTTAATTCAAATTTCTTAGGAGTTTTATTTCTAAGGAAATCTCTAACTGTAGATCTGCACAGCAACAAGGTCTTTTTAGGCATTTTTATTTGCTTGGATGTATCATCCATTATTTCTATAGAGTTGCTTTTAGAAAAAGCTTCAATAATAGGATTCATTTTAGAAGGAGGAACAAATCCTTCTTCTAATTTAATATATTGTTTTTTCCAATTTCCATCATCTTCGCCTTCTTTTTCTATTAAAAAATCTTTAAATTTTTTCATTCCTCATCCTCATCTTTTTCTTTAGGATCATCAGGGCTTATGTCTCTTGCTGTTTTTCCTAACGGAAGAGGTTTTTTAGGCTTAAGCTGTATGCCAAGATCCAATTCATCGCCTTGTATGTTTCTGGAAACTATTTTAGGTTTTTCAAAATCAAAGTATTTTTCTAAATTTGTATGTTGCATTTTTATTACCTCTATAATAAGTGCAGTTGTAAATGCCACTGCTCTATCATAAGTGGCAGCGTTTTCCTGCTCCATTTCTCTAGTTACATGAGCGAATTTAGTATCAGACTCTTTAGTTTCTCCTTCTTTTCTTATTCTTTTATCGTTTAAAATATCTTTTATTTTGTCTCGAATATTTTTTTTGTTTGTGCCGTAGCCTGATGGAGAAGTGCTTATGGTCATAGCATAATCGTCCTTATTAGGATCATTTCCAACCACTGGGACTTGAAGAGGAAGTTTCATATAAATTTCTAGTGGAACTCCTTCAGTAAGTCTTTTATAAATTAAAGGAACTTCTAGTCTTGAAACAGCAGTAGGTTTTACTAAATCTTTTTGAATAGCTTGGCCTAAAGCTCCCATGACGCCGCCGATTGCTCGTTCAACATCTCCCGGACTTGAGTCTTGACCGAATGTTCCTAAAGGTCCAATTCGTCCTATTCCAACGTTGCTTAATTCACTAGGCGTTTGATATCTTGTTCGTAATCTTGCTGGCCCAGCTTCATTTAATTGTTGTTCTTGTCGGCTTTTTAACCATTCATTAAAATTTTTCATAATTATTTTCCTATAAGGGCGCTTCTAAACCTAATTTAAAAAGTAAATACGCAGCCATGATAACCCATAGTAGTTGTATTCCAAAATTAATAAACATATTCCATTTTTTTTCTTGACCACCTTGAGTAACTTCAACAGAGTGTATTCTCAAGTCTAATTTATGTATATTTTCTACTAATTTATTATTGTCAGAATTATTGATTTTGTTTTCTAATTTTTTAATGTCTTTTTTCAAAGATTCTATTTGAGACTCTAAATCTTTATTTTGAGCAACTTCACGTTCTATCTTATTCTCTGTGAGCCTTTGATAGTACTTATTATGTGGATGAATCTCTTCTGACATAGTTTCTCTTTTTTTTTAACATTATTTGCTACAATTTATATATATTATATTATGCCTAATAAAGAAGAAGAATTAATAAAATCAAAAGATGACGCTCTGATTGAAAAAGAAAAGCAAGAATTGGTTAAAAAAGAAGAACAAGAAAATTGCATAATAAGCGATGAAAATCTTCTTGGTGTATATGGGGAAGTAATGACTAATTTGAGGTCAGACAGAGATCAAATTTCTAATCTGGTGGATACTTTTTCGAATATGGTGATAAATGACGGAGATTGTTCTACTTCTAGCAAAGAGGCATTAGTTAATTTGCTAAAAACAAAAATAGACACTAGCGACAAAATGTCAAAAATAGCGGATTTAATGACGAGGATAAAACTCAAGCAACCAGACACTTTCAAGCCATATATGAATGGCAGTAAAAAAGATAACGGAAATACAATAAATATTTATGATTCTAGTGGCATCAACAGAAAGTCTTTGATGGAAAAAATTCAGAAGGAAAAAAATAATGAACAAAAATAATTTACAAGACTGGTTAGCAGAACAAGATTCTACTTCAGCTCCAGACGGCGCAGTAGGTCCTCCTACGTCACAACCTGATTTTGCTGACACTATGATTCAAAAAGGACAAGATCCACTTGATCCTAATGCTCCTGTTGAAGATCCGGCATTAGCTGCATCTATGGGAATGGAAGATGAAGAATCTAAACCTGAAGATGAAGATTCTGCTCCGGAAGATAGTGTTGAGGATGAAATTGAAGAACCAGAATTCCCCGACTTCCCAGAAGAAGAAAAAGATTTAGAAGATGATTTTGATTCTTGGAAAGAAAACTATTTTAGAGAATCAGTAAGTGGTAATTCAGCTAAGTTATTAGATTTGCTTTATCCTATGAGAAGCAAAGAAGAAGAATTAGAACCTTATCAAAGAAAGTTTGTTGAAGACAATATAAACATTCAACTAATAAGATTAAATGCAAATGTAGAAAAAGCAAGCAAAGCAATAAGAAAAAGTACAAAGCAGCAATTAGATAAAAACAACCCTTCTACAAGTTTAGTTGCGCATATCAATATGGTTTTAGATTCAATGCCTGATGTGAGCAACATATTTATAAAGATGACAGGATACTCAGGATACAAAGGCGAGCTTCATAGAAAGTTCATAGGAGCTTTAATAGGAGGCGTTCAAGTTAGCAGTAGCCCAGATAAAGAAAATTTAATTTTAAATGACAAAGAGTATTCAATAAAAATATCAACTAGATTGAATTCCGAATGGGGCGATGTATCTTTAGGAAGTTGGTCCTTAAAAGAAGACGATCCAGAGAAGTATCTGTCTGAGCCTGAACTTGCACGATTAACAGAAGGCAGTCCAGAAGAAAGAGACATACTTAGAAAAAGAGTAATCATTGAATCAATATCAAAACAATTTGAAGAACAATCTTTTATAGTCAATGTAGTTGATGAAGATGGAACAATTGTTTACTTGGGTTGTGATATAGCTAATGCTCTTAGAGGAGCTTATTCAGATGGAAAACTAGTTGTTAAAAACGACAAGTCTTTAGACTCTGAAGCCATCATTGATGAAAATGGAACTATATTGGCAATGTCAGATCTAAAAATAAATTTTGTAAAAGAAACAGGTGAGTTCGATGCAGAAGGTCAACCAGTGACAGAAGAATTAAGTTTCATGCAAAAGAAAAATGGAATGCTGTTCTTAACAGCTTCTTATTCAACAATAAACGATGCTGCATACGTGATGCAGGGAACAGTCGTAAAAGAAACACCATATAAAGGAAACCCTAGTGACCTTAAAGACATAAGAAGTTGTGTCTACAGCTGTCACGATTTATTGATGAGGCAGTGCTAATGAAATTTTCAAGTTTTGTAGATGTTAAAAATAAAGAAATAATTGAAAAATTAAAAGTTCTTTCTAAAGTTATAGGTCAAGATTTTGAAGTTAAAGAATTCTTAGAAGATATGGAAAATCCTTATTTGTATGTTTCGCCTGAAAAAACAATGGATTTACCTTTTGATGGAGTTAGAGTTTATCAAATAGGATCTAGCTTTGCATATAGAGTTCAAAATGAGAATACGTCTGAGCCTTATGGAACTGCCTATTCTTTAAATATAGAAAAAGCATATGAAGATTTAGCTCCTGATATGGAAGGCGTGAAAATGGCAAAAACTATATCCAACATTGTAATTGAAGAATTTGAAAGTTTTTTCAAACAAAGTTCTAAAGCAGAAGTTGATCAAAGATCAGTTTTATTTTCTAGAAATCCAGTATCTAAAAACAATGATGTATCTAATCAAGTCACTGTTGGTAGAGCTTTGGGTGATTATTCTAATTCGATTTATTAATCATGGCAGTTCCAAATAATTTAATTGAACAAGTTTTCAGGCGAGTTGGTTCAAATAAACAATTATCTAATACTGTAAAAAAAGGAAGTTTAATAACTTTCAATTATACTTTTTTTAAAAATGATCCTTATCCCTTGGTGATTGCCAGCACTGTTAATCCGGGAAGCAAAATCTGGGGAATAAACCTACATTATTTAACTTTTAACTATATTAAAAAAACTTTAAGAAACTGCAATAATCCATTTTTTTCATATGCAGGATCTATAAAAGGCGATTCTTTTTTGCAAAATGCATATAGATCTTACAAATGGTCAGGCATTAGACAAATAAAAGTACTAGATTGCGATGTTCTATTGGATGCAATAGGCACTACAAGAAGCATAGATCCAGCAGAAGTTGAAATAATAAGAAGAAATGCAGAAGAGCAAATTAATAAACAAATTAACCCAAAAGCGAACGAAGTTAATTTGAAAACACTAAATAACATACAGCAAGATGCACCTACTGGAATTATTCCTACCGTACCCAACGTCCCATCTATAAATGACCCGGAATAATAAATGGCAGATAAAGTACCACCTGATTTTTCAGAAATACATAAATCTTTTGATTCATTAGTAAATGCACTAAATGAAGATACTAGTGCTATAAAAGATCTGCCTGATAATATGGCAAGCGCAATGAATAATAATAAATCTTCTTTTGATAAATCAATAGAAGATTTAGTAAAAATCATGTCTGCTCTAACGGGACTTAATGAATCAGTTTTAAAGTCATCTCAAGATGCGCAGAAGTATTTCAAAGATCTTGCAAAATCAGCAAATGACGCTAATAAAGATAGACAAAAACAAGAAAAATCTTCTGAAAAAAGTAGTCAAGATTTACTTGGAGCGGTTGAGCGCGTAGGTGAAAACGTTAATGACATGAACAAAAACCTAGAAAAATCCATATCGGGATTTGCTGAGGTTAATAACAAGAATTTTGACGACACGATGGCTCTCACGAAGGCGATTGGTTACAAACCGTCCACATCAACGCAAGCACAAGCAGGAGCAGCAGAAGTAGCAGCAGGAGTAGCAAATCCACCACCACCTGATTTTGGGAAAGGAAGGTTTGAATTTGATGATAATGACTTTTTCAAAAGACAAGGAAATCAGTTAACTAGTTATCTCGCTCAGTTAACAGGAGGCGTAGGTCTAACTCAAGTTTTATTTACAGGTGCTGCTAAAGACGCTTTTATATTTCAAGCCGCATTGCGAGAAGTTGCATTTGAGACTCAAGGCATAACAGGAGATACTAGAGATCTACAAGTTGCATTTGGAAAATATGGTGATGTAGTTGAAGCAACTGGAAAAAACGTAGACGAGTTTCAAAATGAATACCTTAAAAATTTAAAGAAAGGAACCAAAGCTAATCAATCTGGACTTAAGGTTATAAAATCAGGATTAGCCGCGTCAACTTTAATAGGCTCAAGTACAGAAGCAACAGCTGATCTTTTTGGTGAATGGAATAGAACTTTAGGTCTTAGCGAAAGGCAAATGCAACAATTGTCTAGAGATTCATTGTCTGTTTCTAGAAGTACAGGCGTGACTGGCGATGAACTTGTTAATGCAATGAATGCATCTAAAAAGATTTTAGAAAATTTAAGAAATCAAGGAAATCTCACAAGCCTTGCAATGAAAAATGTAATTGGCATGTCTGCTGAGGCTCAAAAAGTAGGCGTAGGAGATGCCTATATGAAAATTGCAAATGCTCTATCAAGTACAAATTCATTATTAGAATCTACAAGTGATGCGACTGGAGGTTATCTTCTTAGTGTAGGAGCTGCTATTGGGAAAACGGGAACCATGCTTGAAGGAACCTTCATGCAGTCAAGAAAAAATTTAGGTTCTTTAGCTTCAGGAATGGAAGGAACTTTAAAAAGACTGACCGGCGATGTTGGAATGACGTTTGAGCAGATAGGAAATCTGAGTGTTAAAGAACGACAAAGACTTTCTATACAGCTAAAAGGATTAACTGGCATGGAACTTACTGAGTTCCAAAGAGTTGGAGAAACGTTTCGAAAGCAATCTAGAGGCATAGCAGGAACGCTAAAAGATCTTGAAGACGAAATGAAAAATACCAACATGACAGCCGAGGAAAGAGTAAAGGCTGAAGCAGATTATGCAAATGCACTAAGCAACCAAGGACTTGCGGCATCAACAGCTTTTGATAAATCCCTTAAAGCAATTGATCCAAATGCTTTTGGAAGCAAGATGAAAGCTTTTGAATCAGCAACTGGAAGTTTTGTTGATGATTTAAAGCAAAGCGGAAATCTTGGAGAATTTAGAGAAGATTTGTCTGCTGCGATTGGAGGTTTGGCTAGTAAAGATGTAGGCATCGAGATTAATGGTCAAAAGATAACACAAGATGTATTAAAAGGATTAGATCCTATTAATAATGCTGGAGATGCCGCATTGATGATGGGAGCGCAGCAACTTGCTGCTGCCGAATCTTTGAAATTAGCTGCTGAGAAGAATAAAATTGATCTTAAAGACATGGGATTAGATGCTGATTTTTCAAGCAAACTTAAAAAAGCCATAGAAAGTGGAGATACTTTAAGAATAAGAGAGATAAATGATGAGATGTCTACTGCCGCTCAAAAAATGGGAGTTGACTTAAAAAAAGGAACAAGCCCTACAAGTGAGTTAAGTAATGCTCTTAACAAGCTTAATCAGACAATAAGAAATTTAACTTCTGGTCCTCTTATGATGTTTTTAGATATGTTGGGAGGCATGGGTTTACTTTTAACTATATTAGGTGGAACAGCAGTAGCTGCTGGTTTTGGTCTGTATCAGTCAGCTAAAATGTTCAGTTTAGGTTCAGCAGCTCTGACCAAAGGTTTGAGTGCTATGGGTTTGAAAAAACAAGCCCTTGCAGTACACAAGAATTCCAAAACTATTAATCGTGCTGTCGGAAGTGTAGAGAAATCAGTGGGCAATGCGGCTGCGAATATAAAAACAGGTACAAGATCAATTTTTGAGCCATTCACTAAAGGATTCTCAAGAGCAAGATCTCAAGGACAAGGTTTTTTCAAATCACTAGATCGAGGTCTAGGAGGACTGATTCAATCAAGTAACAAAACTAGAGGACTTATGAAGCTCCCAAGTGCTGTTTACAACACGTTTGATTCAGTAGGAAAAGGAATCACACAAATTACAAATCCTGTAGCTCAAGGTGCAAAAAATATATTTAAACCTTTTGGGACAGGTTTCAAAACAGCAACGTCTCAAGGCGCAGGATTCTTCGAATCTTTAGGAAAAGGTTTCAAATCACAAGGATTATCAAGTTATTTTAAAACAGCTAGTAAAGCTAGCACAGCTTATGCTAACTCTTTAACTAAAATAGGACAAGCTCAAAATTATTTAATTAGAAATGGATCAAACGCATTAAATGTTATAAAATCGTCAGGCGCAAGTACTTTGTCTTCTTTGAAATCTACTGGCTCTTCTGCTGTTAAAACCATCACCTCTAAAACAACAGATATGTTTGGAGCTTTTGGAAAAGGATTTACACGAGCAAGATCAGCAGGAGATGGATTCTTTAAATCTTTGATAAGAGGATTTAAAGGTGGGTCTATGACATTAGGAACAGTACAAAAAGGAGTAAGAGGTGTTGGTACTGTAAAAGCAGGTATTAGCTCGGCAAGAGCAGGCCTTGCTGCTAGAGGTGGAATAAAAGGACTAGCAAAAGCCGCAGATGCAAAAGCTCTTGTTGGATTTACTAAAACTTTAAGCGCAGGAAAATCTGGACTCAAACTAGCAACCGGTGGTATTAAAGGCTTGTTTAAAGCTATAAGTACCGCTGGTAAAAGTTTTCCTCCTTTAGCTATTGCTCTTGCTGCCATTGATGGCATCATAGGCGGGTTTATGGGCTTTTCTAGAACTGCTGGTAGGTTTGAAAAAGATTTTGGCGAATTAAATGCTGGAATGTATGCGTCTTCGACTGTAGCCGGTGTTTTAGTTGGAATATTAGACGGTCTAACTTTTGGACTACTTAATTTCTCAGGTGTTGGTAGAGCTTTGGAAGATTACTTGGCTTATTCTATCAATACTATAATGGGTCTTTTCTACGGAATGGTAGATGGAATTAAAGCGGCATTTTCTTTAGTAAGCAATGCATTTAGTGGAATAGGAGAACAGTTTGCAAGAATAGGACAAACAGTATTAGGCGCATTTAATAAAATATTTGGAATATTTGGAGTACAGGCAGACAGCATGGGAGGCATGTTTGCAATACTTTATGATGTTATGAAGGCAATTGGAAAGCCTATAGGATTTATAATAGGACTTCCTTTGGCTGCAACATTTTTTGTTTTAGGAAAAGCAATAAGCTTGCTTATTGTTCCTATAGAAATTTTAGCAAATTTAATATCTGCTGCTGTTGATGTTGTTGTTGGTTTTAGTAAAGCCATATATGGACTTCTCACTTTTGATTTCGATATGATTGGTGCAGGATTCAAGCAAATTTTTGGTGGGTTGTATGATGCAGTAGCAGGAACTATTGGCCCTATAGTAAATTGGGTATCAGGAGTATTTACTGGATTATACGACATTGTAGCTGGAACTGTTGGTCCTGCACTTGATTGGCTTAAATGGGCATTTGGAGGAATATATGCTTTTATCGCTCCTATAGTAGTAGCTATTGGAACCGTAATTTCCACCGTATTTGGTGCAATATACAAAACAGTTAGTTATATTGCTAATGCAATAGCCTCCGTAATTTCCACCGTATTAAGTCCTATAGTAAATTTGGTATCAGGAGTATTTACTGGAATATACAATACCATCGCAAAAACTCTTGGAGGTATTGTAGATTGGTTTAGTTGGTTGTGGAAAACATTAGTAGGAGGTTCTATAGTTCCTGACATGGTTACAGGAATTATAAATTGGTTTTTAAAACTACCACAAAAAATATTCTCTGCTTTAATGACCATACCAAAAATGATTGGAAATGTTTTTTCTAATATTGGTTCTTATCTTTCTAGTTTTGGAACAGAAAGTTACTTTGGAACCTTAATGTCTCAAATAGGAAATGTATTTAGTTTTATTGGAAGCACTATATCAAATGTTGTCGGAGCTTTGCAAGGAGTATTTAATATATTCTATGGAATAGCTACTTTGGACTTTGGAAAAATATGGGAAGGCATAGTAGGCATAGGCGCCGCCATAGGAAATCAAATCAAAGACATAGGTAAGTTTTTATATGCAGGAATTAAAAATTCAGTTTCTTATCTTTTCAAAGTTTTAAAAAGAATTCCTGCCACAATCTTCAGAGTTTTAAAATCAACTTTCATAGCATTTCCTAAGTGGTTGTTAGGAAAAGTTATGGATGTTGCTTATCTATTTGGAACCTTCTTGGCACGAATACCAGAAATGCTCTACAAAGGAATTGTAAAAACTATAAAAAGAATAGGAGAATTTTTATACAACGCGTTTATGTGGCCTTTTAGAAAAATAGCTGAGTTTGCAACATTTATTTATGACAAGGTCGTTGGGCTATTAAATAAAACACTCGAATTCTTTATGGATATTCCGGGACATGTAGGAGCTGGAATTTCTGCTTTGTGGGAGGGATTGTCAGGCTTAGGAGGAATGATATTAGATGGATTGGCAGGCTTAGGAGGAATGATATTAGGTGGATTGAAATCTGTTTTTGTAGATTTTCCAAGCTGGTTGCTTAGTAGCATAATTTCTGGACTTGGAAATTTAGGGGGAATGATATTAGGTGGATTGAAATCTGTTTTTGTAGATTTCCCAAGCTGGTTGCTTAGTAACATGATTTCTGGACTTGGAAATTTAGGGGGAATGCTAGCAGACGGTATTAAATCTGCTTTTTCAAGTATTGGTAATATTGCATCTTCAATAGGACAATCAATACTAGATGGAATCTATAATGTTTTTGTAGGATTTCCAACTTGGCTATATGACCAATTCACAGGAGCTTTATCCGGTGTGTGGGATTACATAAAAAGTTGGATTCCGGGAATGGGAGCCATAGATGGTTATAATGAATCATCAGTTGCTCAAGAAGCAACTAGATTGCAAGAAGGAAATAGTATGCTCCATGCAGGAGGAGCAGCTGTTGGCGGTGTTGGTGATATACTAACTGGTGACTTTAGCGAAGGAGCATCTAAAGTTGGGGGAGCTATAAAAGAAGGAGTATACGCTGCTGGAGAAACTATATCTGATGCTGCTAATGGTGCTTGGGAAGGAGCAAAGGCAGTCGGATCTTATCTAAACCCTTTCAATTACTTTAATGAAGGAACAAGACAAATACAGCAAACTGGATTGGCCATGCTTCATGAAGGCGAAATGGTTGTTCCAAAAAATATAACTAATATGGTTGCTGAAGGAAATGGAGTATTCCCAAGTTTGTCTTCAGCTTTCTCAGGAGTTTTCGCAGGTCTTGGAGACATGCTAACAAACCCTCTCGGCACAGCGAAAAATACTTTAGGTGGCATAAAAAACATGTCGAGTATGTTTTCAAACGTAATAGATCCTTTGGGAATAGGAAAGATTACAGGAGACATGCTAACAAACCCTCTTGGCACAGCGAAAAATGATTTAGGTGGCATAGAAAACATATCGAGTATGTTTTCAAACGTAATAGATCCTTTGGGAATAGGAAAGATTGCAGGAGACATACTAACAGATCCTCTTGGCACAGCAAAAAATGCTTTAGGTGGAATTAAAAATTTGTTTTCTAACAAAGAGCCAAATGAAATAGCATCTAAAGAATTACCTTCAACTATTGTTCAAAAACATGGCACAATGCCAGTTTTAATTATGAACTGGTCTGAGATAGCGAATGCCATGGGCATAAAAGAACCAAGTGCACCAGAAATTTCATTAGGTAAAATATTAGAAAACATAGGCCCACAAATTATGTCTCCTCTTGGATTGCTTGAATCCATAGGTCTTCCGGGAATTGGAAACATTGGAAGTGCAATAAGTTATTTTGGAAACGAACCAGAAACAGCAACTCCATTAGACATGCAACCTGCACCATTAACAGATGTAGGTCAATCAATAGTCAAAGAAAGAACTTCTTCACAAGCTGGCGTCGGGAAGCTTCAAAGCGATGAGTTAACAAGAATGGAAGAAGCTTCTAATAAACAAGTGAGTGAATTAGAACAAATTAATCAAGGAATACAAGATCTAGTAGGATTTATGCGTCCAACCGGAGGTGGAGCAACAGAATCTTCTTCTAGTGACGCTATAATAGGAGATACAAAAAATACTAGAGTTCCTAGGAACTCACCAATATTTGGAACAATGAAGTATGGATATGCTTCAGGAGGACCAAATAGACAAATTATAAATGATGGTAAATAAGGAGTAGTATGCCACTAGCAACAACATTAACAGGACAGCTTAAACCGATACGAGAATGTTATATTATTATTCCGGGAGCTAAAACAATAATTTTAGATAATTTGCCTGATATAGGAGACACTAAAAGTGCAACCTATGCTGACGAAACCATCATTGGAAGATCTAGTCCTATCAAAACATACTCCTTATCAGATAATAGAAGCATCACCATGCAGCTTCATTTCATCATATCAAAGCCTAACGATGTAACAGAGAACTTAGAGAGTTTAAGAGCAATTCAAAGTGCGGCATATCCAAGAAACGGAGCAGATGGCGAGCCTTTTATTCCTCCTCCTGTTTGTAAAATTAGATGTGGTCAGCTTTTGAAAAAAGATGGAGACTTGTGCGTTGTTTTAAAAAATTACTCGGTCAAATTCCCAACAGATGTTTCTTGGATAAGTGATAATCAACTTGGAAACGGCGCTGGGTTTGATAAGCCTTTTACTCCTATGAAGTTTTCTGTTGACACAACTTGGGATGTTGTCTATTCGAGTTCTTCACTTCCGGGCCAAAATAAAATATTTTCATTAGGAGGATAAAATGGCAAATTCAATAGAATATTCAAGTAAAAATGCAAATGTTTTTGTTAGTCCTACAAGCAGGTATTCAAGTAGCAGAGTAGTTCTTTATACAGATGAAAAATTTATAACTTTTGAAACATATAAGAAAAAAAAATATGATCCTACTGCACAAGATCAAGTTACTGTCGTTCCAAGTGGAATGCAATACAGACCAGATTTGGTTTCCAAAAAAAAATACGGAACAGTAGATTTTTGGTGGAAGATAATGGAAATAAATGGAATAAAAGACGTATATGATTTTAAAGCAGGAATGACAATCACTTTACCGGGGAATCCATATGCCTCATGAAAGAAAAGGATGTTTAGCAGGATGCATTTCTGATTACAAAGCAGACGGACCAAATGGATCTGGCGTAGAACCACTAGGTGGCACTTTCAGCGAAGTTGCAAGCATGGCCCCTTATATAGAAGCAAGAATAGAAGGCTCAAATGGTGCCCAAGTAACAGTAGGCAACAACTCATTCAGTGCCGATCCAAATACTGCTGTTGTCAAATCTATAGAATACGGATTTGATAATATGATGCAAGGAAAAATAGAAATAGTAGATGAAAACGGTGGGGAAACTGGATTTTTTCAAACAACCTTGCAGAAAATGGAAAAATGCATTCCTACGCTGGGTACAGGACACCAGATAATATTTAAAGTAGGCTGGGTTGGTGTTGATTGTGATGGAGCTGTAAAAAGGAGTCTAACAAGTGAAAAAAAAGCTATAATTCAGCGAATTACTTCTCAAGTAAGTAACGGGTTGATAAGATTTACAATAGGCTTTGGCCCTGTTGAATCTGTTCTTCAAACTTTTCACATTGATAAAACTTTTGGAACTGAAGAAGATCCTATTAAGTTATCTGACGCTCTTCAGCAATTAGCAAGTTACACTGAAGGAGGAAGTCCTAAAATTGAAGTAACATATGCTAAAAGAAATGCAGACGGAGAAATCGTAACTGTTCCCTCTTTTAATTGGGATAAACATGGAGAAGAAAGTCCAAAAGCTTGCTGGGCAGCGAACATGTCAAATAAATATGAAACTATAGCGTCTTGGATATCTCCTTACAGAGTTAAGGATGGAAGTGAAACTAAAGGAATCACAATAATACATGATCCACAAGTTCCGAACAGAGTAACATTGCTTTTAGACCCTTCTCCAACTGAAAATGAAAAACTAGGGGGCAAAGTTGTTTGTAATTATATCGTTAATGGAGGATCTTGCTCGAATGTTTTAGAGTTTAATCCAACACTAGACATAGTTAGTGTAATGAAAAAAGCTAGATCTGGTGGAAGTTCTGGTGGTGCTCTAACTTCGAATGGAGAATTCGTAGAAGACGAAACAAAACCCACACCGGGAGCAGCCGGAGTTGACGCAGGACCACAAACACAAATAGTTCCTACTCAACCAGCAGTATACACAGAAGGAACAAGAAATGCTCAAAAAGAAATGAATAAATCTCAAGATGTTCATTTTAAAGCAGAAGGTGTCAATATGGTAGCTAAAGGTGGAATTACTGCTGATCTTAGAATAGTAGGATCTACTTTACCAGATTATCATTCTATGCAGTCTAAAGGAAAGCTTGTTAGCATCACAATTATAAATCCATTTACCATAAAAGGAGGTGATGATGAAAGTTGTGGAGATTTTTTACAAAAAGCAGAGTGCAATCAATTTCTTAGTAACAAATCTTGGCTGATTCTTGGATGGAGTCATTCTATTCAAGAAGGTTCTTTTGTTACTACTTTAAAGGTACAGCTAGCAGCTCCCGGATTTGATCTGTCCACAAGTGCCGAAAATACACTTGGTGCTAACCCTAGTGGAATTCCCGTAGAAAATGTATGTTAAACCCTAAATTAAATAATATTAAAATAATAAAATGGCACAAAACGATAGCAAAAGTATAGTAAATTTATCAATACCAGATAAATTTGTAAATTTAAATGACAGATTATCTCAAATGGAACAAAGATTTTCTGATTTTGGATATTCTATGTCCAATATAGTTCAAAGTGAAATTAAAACTTATTATGATCAACCTGCTCAAGCACAGTCAGTTCCATATTTGCACACTGCCGTATGCATAGAGACTATAGATCCATTGAAGCAAGGAAAAGTAAGGTTTTTCAGTCCTCTTCTTCATAAGAAAGAAACTCCTGTTAAAGCTTTGCCATGGGCGTACCCTATTTCTGCTCAAGGAGGATTTGATGATTGTGGATGTACGTGGGTTCCGCCAGCAGGTTCAAAGCTATGTTTGTTGTTCGAAGGAGGCAATAGAGATTGGGCTTTTTATATTGGAACTACTTGGGATAGAGATAGATCTAGAGGATGGGACATCCCCGTTCCTGAATACGAAGCTATACACAGAGGTCATAGAGGAGGTTATCTTTTAGGTCCCGACGAAGATCAAGTTTTTCCTCCTTGGAATACAGAAAATTATAATGGTCAAGATATAGATTCCCTAATAGATTTTGAAAGAGATGAAGATGGCGGAAGAGATAAAATAACTTATCCTAATATTTATGGTTGGAAAACTCCTCAAAAACATATGATTAAAATGGTTGACGGAAATTACAAATGTAATCACCGTTGGCAACGAATGGAATTAAAATCTGCTCAAGGCAATCATATAATTCTTAAAGATGATAGAGTTCATCCTAGTGCACAATGGGCACATCCAAGCTGCGGCGGAGGTGGTGGAGATGTAAGTAAATGCAATGATGGTGATGAACCAATAGAAAAACTAGACGATTGTCCTGCTGATCCATTTGAAGAAACTTCTGCCAATCCTTATTTTAAGCATAAAAACGAATGCAAGCCCTACCAAGGCCCTCAAAATTGTCAAAGCAATAGAGTTGATAAAGTAAGTTTGCCACAATCGGGAATACAATTTCTTTCTTTAAGCGGTCATACATTATGGATGGATGACTCTGTCAAAGAGCCTAAAGGAACAAACGAATGGGAAAAATCAAACGAACCTTTTGATTATGGGTGTCCTGAAGGAGAAGGAGTATTTAAAGGAAGAACTGTTTGGAAATCTGCTCATGGTCATCAAATTGAAATGAGTGATGTCGAGCCTGATGACAAGCCTAGGCTCAGAGGTCCAGATAATTACGTTAGACTTCTAAGTGCTTCTGGAAATAAAATTGAATTAAATGATGACAGCAATGATTGTGATTGCACTTGTGAAAATTGCGAATGTGGATGCGGAACAGACAGCGCTGGTCCTAAGCGTGGCATAAGTATGCAAAGTACATCTAATCATACTTTTGAGATGATAGATGAGAACAATAAGCAATGTGGACCCAACAGAAAAGAAGGAGGAGTGCCTACCAATAAGGCTACTGATGCTTTTGTAAAAATAAGAACTGGTTATGGCTTGGAAATGATGATGGCTGATGACAATCATCAAGAAGAGACGCAACAACAATATATTCAGTTAATGGCTCCTCAATACGATGCCTGCTACGACACTGGAAACCCTCACATAATAAGAATGCAAGAAGATGTTAACTGTGGATATATTTTTGTTAAGGCTGCTGGCGATTATATCTGCATGACAGAAGGCGATCATTATACAGTAGTTGGAGTTGGCCAAGACACAGAAGAATTTTGTGAAGGTGGCTGTTTAGGTCCAAGAAATCATTTTACTGCGGTTAGTCAACATACTTTACATTATTCGTGTAATTTTTACTTTAATATTGCCGAAATACATGCGTTTTTAGCAGAAAAAATGATCCTTTTAATGGCTGGAAAGGACTGCCCTCCGGAAGATGCAGAAGGTCCAGATGATTGCGTTCCTTGCATAGGCCCAGTTGCTGTTCTTATTCCTTCGGGAGATCCACCTCAAGTTAAATTAAAAGCAAGTTCTAGAGTTTATGCCTCGGCAAATCCAACAGATCCGTGTGTTTCGCTGTTCCAATTATCACCATTTGTAAAATGTGATGATCCCTGCCCAGAACCATGCGCTTGCGAATAAGTATAATAATAATGTGAAATTATTATTATATTACTAAATAAAATAGGTAAAATTATGAGTTTTTTAGGCGCACCATATCCGATAATAAAAGATCCCAAGGGTTTTTTAAGAACAACTAGAGGAGTAGACCAGATTAAATCTGATCTGCTTATTTTGTTATTAACACAACCCGGAGAACGTGTGATGTTGCCAGAGTTTGGAACACCGCTTAGAAAATTTATGTTTGAGCCGAATGATTCAGTTGTTAACGAAAAAGTCAGAGAAGCAATTGCTAATTCTATTTCTCAATGGGAACCAAGAATAGCAATCCAAGATATAGAAGTAGTAAATGAAGCTACTTCAGATATCTCTGGAAGTTTGAATGAATTAGATACTGGTCAAAATATACCACATATTTTGCTTATAAAAATTAGATTTTCTAATTTTGACAGTATAGACGTAGTAGAAGAATTAGAATTAAGATTACCTGCCGGAGGAGTTTAAGAATGCCCGATAATTGCCCATTTGACGTCAATCCTTTATCGGAACCTTTAATTACAAAAAATGAAAGTTTCAGTAATGTAAATTATACTAATCAAGACTTTTGGTCTTTAAAAAATAGATTGGTTGATTTTATTAATGAAAGATTTGGAGAAAATGGAAACACTCTTCCAAACACTTTTAATGATTTAGTAGAAGGTTCAATAGCAATAATGCTCATAGAAAATTGGGCGTTTATTGGAGATACTCTTTCATTCAAAATTGATCAAATTGTAAATGAGTTATTTATAGACACAGTCACAGAATCAGACAACGCTTTTAGACTATGTAAATTAGTTGGATTTGAACCAACTCCTCCAATTCCTTCTAGAGCTTTATTTACAGCAACAATAAATACAAGTTACGATCAAGACATAACATTGCCTGCACCTTTATCTGTTGATGTTGTTTCTGATGGCGCTCAAATACAATATGAACTTTTCCCAGCAGACTCTGAAAACAATCCTATTTTCGATCAAGATATTATCATATCTTCTGGAACTTCTGTTAACTCTGCAATTGTGGGACTTCAAGGCTCAACAGCAGTCGATGAACATGCAGGAACTGGGGCTATCTTGCAATCTTATGAAACAAGATTTGATTCTATAATTTATGATTCTGTTTCAGTAAAAGTTGATGGCGCTCAATGGGAAAGAGTAGATTATTTTACGGATTCGCAACCTAGAAAAGAATTTAGAGTAGAATATGATTCAAGTTATAGAGCTTATGTAATGTTTGGAAATAACAAAGTAGGGTTATCTCCAGCAAATGGTTCTAGTATAGAAATAAATTATAGAATTGGCGGAGGAACTATTGGAAATATAGTCACTGGTTCTGTGAATATACAGAGACAGGCTAGGGTTTTTGGAAATGATTTTAATGTCCCTGTTTTTATATCAAATTACACAAAAGGAGAATTTGGTTACGACGGGGACACAGTAGACGACATAAGAGCAAAACTTCCGTTGTATTTAAGAACTCAAAATAGAGCAGTAACAGGAAGTGATTATAAAAATTTAACTGACCAATTTGTTTCTCCATATCACGGACAGATAGGAAAATCTACTGCTGTTTTAAGAAACCAAGGTTGTTCTGGAAACGTGGTTGATATTTACATATTATCAAAATTAAACGCAAATGGATTACAAGAAGCAAATGATGAGTTAAAAAATGATTTAAGCGAAATGCTTGAAGAAAAGAAAATGATTACTGATTTTGTATGCTTGAAAAACGGCCAAATAATAGAAACAGATGTGTCTGTAGTGGTTGAAGTTCCAAGAACAGAAAGAAAATTTGAACAAGAAATTAAACAAAATATAGAAGTTAAAATTAATGATTTTTTTAGCTTAAGTAATTGGGATTATGGTCAAGCTTTAAAAGAATCTGATTTAATTAAAAATTTATCTGCTATTAAGTCAGCAAAAAGTTTTGATGTAATTTATACAACAAATGACGAAGATAATTCAGGAAGCATAGTAACCACTAAGTTTTATGAGATAATTAGACCTGACGTAGTAGAAATTTCATTTATGTATGTTTAAGAGGGAAAATGACAACTAAAATAATAGCAGAAAGACAAAAATCAGTTAATATAAGAAATACAGATGATATTAAGTTTGTATTATCGACGACTGATGCGGACGGTTGTCTTCAAACCCCTTATAAAATAAACCAAGTAACAATATATTTTATATCAAGAGAATTTGCTAGTAAAAATTCTTTTGAATATGAAAACAGAATTTTAGATAGTAAAAATTTAGAAAATTATGATTCACAAAAACAAATTACATGTGATTCGCCAACAACTGAAAATATAAACAAGTTGGCAACTCTGAAAAAAGAACTTGATGATTCTACAACAAAGTCTCCGTTCTATTTTAAAGAATCCGTACCAGTTAAAATTTGGGGTGGTTATGTTAATGAAACTGGAGAGCTTTTTCCGGCTTGGATAAATCCAACTATGGTACCCGCGCCAGAAGTGGATCAGGTAACGCAAGACAACATGCTTACTTTGACTGAAGAGGGCAAATTTAGTTTAAACTGGGATGCAAGCGAATTAGGAGAAGGGGATTACTTTATTTGTTGGAATTGGAATCCCGGTTTATCTGGAAACGCTATCGCTGCGCACATGTTATTTCAGTTAAAAGGGAATACACAACAAACTTGTGCGCTTCCAACACACTTTACAGATCCAGAGAAGTATCCAACATTGATGGAAAGATACCTTCCGGAGATGTTTAAAACATTAATTTCAGAGAGTGATTTAACTCCTTATGTCCTTCAAGAACTGAACGCTTCTGTTGGCGATGGATTTGAAGTCATCGAAGACATGGCAAATCAAATAATAGATTTGCTAGATTCAAATACTCTTCAAACAAGACTTTTGCCTTTATTGTCAAATACGTTTAATTTAAATTTAAAATCTAACGATATTGCTTTATGGAGAAGGCAAATTAAAAAAGCAATTCCTAATTTTAAACAAAAAGGAACTATTGGAGGTTTAAAATCTGCATTGGGAGATGTTGGAATAAATCTTTTGAAAGTGACTAGACTTTGGCAAATTAATTCAAAATACACATATCAAGAAAACTTTGAAAAAGTTCAAGAAGATGTAGAAAAATTCATATTGTCTAAAAATGTAATTTTACCAATAGATCCAAATAACTTCTCAGCAAACTACAGATCTAAAGATTCAAACAATTGGCAATCAATAACACAAGATTATGTAAATATACAGCTAGAGTCAGACGGAAGCTATTCTGTCACTTGGACTGGAGATACTGCCTCTAGTCCTATTGCTTTAGAAGTTGGCGATAGTTTTAGAGTACGATATCAGATAAAACAAGTGCCTTCTTCTTCAGAGCAGTCTTTAGAAGATTATATTATATCTTTAAATCTTATGGATCTAAGAGATGAAAGACTTCAGAATTACCCTCTTAAGAATTGGAACACAAGAGTTTTAGAAGAAGATGACCCTCTTTTCAGTGTGTTGATTCCTATAACACATCCAATTAAAGACGATATAATTTGGGGAAAAGTAAGAACAGAATTTCCATATAGTGAAAATGTTTATAATATGGAAGAATACAATGGATCTACAAGAGATAGTTATGATCCTTGTGATATAGAAAAAGAATTCATGGAAAGCTGTGGTCAATGTCAGGGATCAAAATTAAATATTGATGTAGAAATAGAAGAATTATCTGAAGATAGAATATTGGAAGCTCAGAGAACTATAGAAGAATACATCCCTTTTCATAGCATAATCCATTCAATAAATTTTGTTGGTTCGGTGCATGAATTTGTAACCTCTCCAGTTGAGGTTATTAATTCTTTAATTACAAACAATTATGAGGACTCAACAATTTCAGGAAATGCTCAAGTTATATTTAACAGAGCAATTCCACCTGAGCAATGGGATTCTATAAAAAGAAATGTTTTGGCTACAATGTCAGACAAAACAGGTACAGTTACTGGAACTGGATACAATAATAAAATACTTCTATATTGTCCAAGTTCTAGCACTACTGCTGAACTTGAAAATTATGATTTCAAAGATAAGGTTGGATCTTTTATTCAAAGAAATATAAATGAAACTGATTTAAGTGGAGCCGCGTCTGACAACTCTAATATATTAGAAATACTTTCTCCTTCTGCAAACCAAGGAGCCTACAGCGTATCTAATGTTCAAAAAGACATGGTTGAAATTACTGTTGGAACTGTGAGTGAGCCAATTGATACTTCGCAATTTGAATTTAGAATATCAAACAAAATTTTTGAAGAAAGCTCAGTAGACATAACTCAAGATGATCAATATATTTTCTCTGTAGAAACAAATTTATCTACTTTTGGAATAGTTAGTCAAAAAGACATAGATGATGGAATAGCGACAGGTCCACCTTGGGAAATTCATCTTGAATGGACTCCTTTGATAAGCGAATATGAAATTCAAGAAGTTCTTCCAAATGGAACTTTGATTTTAAGTGGATCTGCCCCATTGGGTTCTATGCCTTCAGATTGGAAATTGGTAAAGGATCCTTCATTACCTTCTGAGAGTATTGTTGCTCAAGGAACGTATGACGACGGAACCAACTCTTCTTTAGAAACTGTTTATCAAGCCATAGTTGACTTTGATCCGTCAGGAACATCTACAATAACAGATGTTCGAAATCATGTCAAAATTGGAGATTATTTATCTTACAGTTCGTATGACTATAAAATTAAAAGTTTTTTAAAAAATGAAACTCATAAATTTTATATAGAAACTCCCGCTAGCAGCCCCGGATATCCATTTGGATTGGGTGGAGTTGCGGTCAAGACATATAGAAGAATCATAGAGAATGCGGTTGGAAGACTTGGGTATGATGGTTTAAGCCTAGAAACGACAGTAAATTACGAATCTAATTTGCCCATTCAAAATGGAACAAATGCAATAGCAATCAAAACATTAGAAAGTGAATTTAAAGAAAATTACTTAATTTTAATAGGTTCTGACTACTACTCTATAACAGACATAGATGGAACCACCATTACGTTAAATGGGCCTAATGACAACATTTGGAAAACTACAGGGACACCTGTAGACTTTACTATATACCAATTTATTAATCAACCATTGAGCATACAAGAAAATCAATATCCTGTAAATCCCGGACACGACTTTGAAGAAGTTGTGAGATCAGATAATGAAGTCATAACTAATAGCGTGGAATCTTCTGTGTCTTTTCTTGCTGCTAAAGCTTTGAATAATGCAAATGAACTTTTGGATTCAACGACACAAAACGAAGGTGTGAACTTTAAGATCGAGTATCAAGATGGAACAAGTGAGGAAGGTGAAATATGAAGATAGAAAATTTTGCAGCCTGTAGAGGCGATGTAACTGTTCTTATTGAACATAAAGATGGTTGCCAACAAACAATAGAGTTCAGAAATACAATTTTAAAAGCAGGAAGAAATGCTTTGGTTTCTGGATTAGCTAATGAAATTGGAAATGATTTTGATTTTTTTGTTAGTAGAATGATTTTTGGAGATGGTGGAACTCAAGGTGGAGTGCCAAAGCAAGTTGAAGAAACCAGAACTGGATTATTTGGTTCGGCAAGGGTTACAAAACCTGTGATTGCGAACATAGATCCAAATAATAGCACACAAGTTGTATTTACTTCTACTGTGCCTTACGACGAAGGCAATGGATACGCTTTAAATGAAATGGCTCTTCAATTAAATAATGGTGATTATTATAGCATGGCTACTTTTCCGGGAATATCTAAAACATCAACCATGCAGATAACTTGGAATTGGAGATTGTCTTTTATCTAATTTAATTAAAATGAAAAGAAAAGTTTTATTTGAAATCAGAAGATTTAATGGCGAAGATTTAATTTTTATTGATAATCAATATTTTGATTTTGCAATAGATGATTCTTCTTTAGAAAAAGTTAATTCTTTAGAAGGCGAAGAATTAGAAAAAGTTCATGAAAATATTAAAAATTATCTTCTAACATCACTTGCTCAGGTTCTAGGCAGAGCAGTAGCAATGAAAGAAGTTATGGAGGCTATTAAAACAGGCTATATACAACTATGATGCTAGTAGAAGAAAAGGACAAAAGGTTCTACATAAAAGAATCAAATATAAAAGATGCAGGAATGGGAGTTTTTGCTTCTGAGGATATCAAAAAAGAGTCTTATCTAGAAATAATAGGAGTCATGGTCAATGTAGGTTCGGTTTCGGATCAATGCACTGATTTTGCAAAAGACTATAAATTTGCAGCTCAATATGAAGATAAATATACAAGACATATTATTCCAATGGGTTATGCGGCAATAATCAATCACGCGACAGAAGAAAAAGATCAAAATGCTACAATAAGATTTATAAATAAAAATAATAAGAACCCAGCCGCTTCTTCTGCTGTTTATTTTTTCACAAAAGATATAAAAAAAGATGACGAAATATTGGGAAATTATGGAGAAAAATGGCAAACTAGAATTGCAGAAGATGCTGACTGGCAAATGTTTTTAGATTTAGAACTATATAATTTAAAGAAATTAAAAAGATAATAAGGATTAAATATGCCAGACATCAGTAAAGTGCCAGAAGTTTTGTATCAAGGTCTTCAACCTTATCATGTACAATATGACAATCTACCTTTAGCAAATATATTAACGAGAATAGACTTAGTTAATAACCAAGTAGATATAAATGCAGATATTCTAAGAGGAGCTAACGGAACAGTTGGATCTTTAAGCAATAGGCTTTCTGTTGGCATTAATGATGACGGCACTTTAAAGTATGCTGCGGTTAACAATGTTCTTCACAATATAGGATATCATGTCGATGGAACATATGATGGCGTAGACTATGTAAGAATGAAAAGTGAAGAAAGAGATAAACTTTCTTTAATAGATTCCGAGGCCAATAAACTCTACATAGAAATTGAGGATTCAATCCCAGTTTCTGCAATTTCTGCAGTGTCTTACATACCTAGCAACATAACTGTTTCCACTGGAACCCTGAGATTCAGAAGCACAGATACAGTTAAGTTTGATTTTGAATCTCCAGATGTAATAAAAGCAAGATCTGTTTTTCCTGTGAGTAGTGCTCACCAACATCATTATGGATTATCTCCAGCTCATCAAACACCATCAACTCCAGACTACAAAAACTTTATGACCACTTCTGTCAACACTCCTTTTATGGTAGGGACTCTTAGAGTATATGTAAACGGAATTAGAATTTTAGATACAACTCCAACCTTAGTCCCAGCATATTCCGATGTGTCCACTTGGACAGAAACTTTTATAAGCTCTTCAACTGATACAAATGGCAATTTCACATTGAATAGAGCCTTGGCATCTAATGATGTAATAAGAATAGATTTTGATGAAGATCTGTCTGGTTCTTAATCCTTAATGTAATGAACAAAAACTTTGAATTTATAATTTTATCTCCAAATTATAATATTGGAGGATTGAGAATTACTCTAAACTCTATAGAATGCTACTACCCAGATTCAAATGTTATTTGTGTAGTTAACAAAGATGTTAAAAGCGATCAACTACAAGAAATGAAAAAGCATTGCAATTGCATTAGAAGTGGCAAAACAATTACATCTTTGATTAATAAAGGATATTCTAAAATAAAGTCTAATTGGGGAGTTTTAGTTCTTGAAGGAGCAAGAGTAAGTAGATGTTTGAACCGCTACAAAAACTGGATGGCTAGCAATGACGATATTTTCTTTCCTTTGATGGTGGAATTCAAAGGAGATAAAAAAATATTACATGATACTCTTTATAACTGTTCTTTAAATGGAATTTGCATACACAAAGAAATGTTCGACAAAGTAGGAAATTTTTCTGAAAACCCATTAGAAATATCAAGACGATTTTGGACTCTTCAAGCCTATGACGAAGGAGCGATATTCAAATCTGTCTTAGGGATCAGAATTTGTTAGTTGACATTAAAAAAATACCATCTGTCATAAGTTTTGAAATATTTTCCTGAGTCAATATTTCTCAGATATTCTTTTATTTCATCCCAACTAGAGAAAATCATTTGATGTGGTATTGTTCCAAACAACCAATCTGGAGCATTTTTCTTTCCTTGTTCCATGTGTATTAGAATAGGCTTTTTTTGTCTGTTCGCCCAAAAAATTTCTTCATAAGTTCCACAAGGATGAACATCTAAATCTAAATTAACAACTAAAAAATTACTTATATCAACTAATCGAAGATCTGTTGTCCTTATGGTTTTCATCATCTTAGATATTTCATCGTACTTTTCTTCTGCTTTGTAACGAGTTTTTATTGCATGAGCGTCATCTGTTTCTAAACCTATTTCAAGTGGTTTTTTCAAAGGATTAAAAACTACTATATTTAGAGATTCTAAAAAAGGAGTGATGCTGTCTCTCCAAGCAACCCCACGGTCAGGAACTCTATCCATCGCTCCTGCTAGGTAAACTTTTTGGTTGTTTAATTTATTCATGATCACAGTTTATCAGAATAACATATTTAAAAAAAGACTAAAAATACTCTAATAGATTGAATGTTTATATTTTTAGGAGAAATGAAATGAATGAAATGAGCTTGCTATCTGAAGTAGATAATTTATTAAAAAGCAATAAGTTGTCTAATCGACACACTTTTTTTCAACTTAAGCACTTTGTAATAGGTAAAGAATTAACAACACAAGCAAAAATGCAAAAATGCCTTAAAGAAATGGAATCGAGAGCAGCTGCTTTAAAATCAATGAAATTAAGCCAAGATGAGGCAAAAGATGACATTGAATTGATTAATCTAAAAATTATTAATTTAGATAAAAAGAAATCCAAAAATAACATAAATAAACAGTATAAAGAAATTCAGATAAGAAAGTTAAAAAGAAAATCGCACCAATTTGAAGAAGCTTTGTCTAGCATTATTTCTAAGCAAAAAGACACAGAAGAAGAAATTGATTTTTTTCTATCTGCATTCAAACAACTAGAACAAATAGAACCATACAAAGGACACGACGACCCAGAATCTAATGCAAAACTTTGGAATGACACCTTCGGACAAGAATTGCAATTAAGACTATTAATGCAAAAACCTCTAGATTTAGAATTAGTTAAATCCATACTGTGTCTAGATACCAACTCACCTGTTCGACAAGAAATGGTTAGCATCTTAGATCAAATACAACATAAGGCAATAGCTCAAAAAAAACAGCAAGAAGCATTGAGCCAACAAAATAACGCATTGGAGCAGAAAAATAAAAATGAGTAGAAAATCAACTTTAGATAATGACTATATCACAGGAAGTCTTTCTAATTTTTCACCAGACCCAAGAACGCTAGCTACAGATCCAAAAGTTTTAGACTCTAAAGATAGTTTGTATGAAGTTTCAAATAATGGCGAGACAAAACTAAAAGCAAACTTATCTTACAATGGAAAGTTATTAGTTGTAGAAGATACAAGCTCATTTCCAGACAAAGGACTTATTAGAGTAGGTGCGGCTGCTGGGGATTCTGGCCCTGCTGAATTAATCTACTATGGTGAAAAAACAAAAGGAACTTTTAAAAAGTTGACAAGAGGATTTGCGGGTTCGAGACAAAACCAATGGACAGTAGATAGCTGGGTAACTAATGCTGTGACTGCTGAACCCCACAATGCTGTAAAAGATGCTTTGCTAAACATAGAAGAAAAAACAGGCGTGAAAAATAATCCTGTAGATACAAGTTTAAATGGAAGAGTGAATTCATTAGAGCAAAGATTTTTAGCTCCTAAATCATCTTTTAAAGGATTTCCAAAAGAAGGAGAGAGTGGTTTAAAAGTAACTTTTCATGACTTTTCTGAAGGCGATGTCGTAAGATACTTGTGGGATTTTGGAGATGGTACTCAATCAACAAAAAAAAATCCAACACACACTTATCTTTCTGAAGGATTTTTTACAGTTAAACTTAGCATCATAACGAGTACAGGTGGGCAAGGCGCTGCAGAAAAATTAAATTATATAAAAATAGACAATGAATCAAAACAAGCATTTTTTTATGTGTTACCACAAGAAACCGGAGTTTCAGTAAAAACAGCTCAAGAAAGAACAGATAGTGGAACTCCGACAGCTGCTACCAGATACAGATTTGTAGACCAAACTGATGGAGATGTTAAGCAAAGATTTTGGATCTTTGGAGATGGTAGTGAGAATTTAGTTACTGATGATCCAAATGTGCATGAAGTTGAGCACGAATATGAAAACCCGGGGCAGTACGATCCTTCTGTTCTGGTGGCTTTTGCAGATGATAGTTTGAAAAGAATTTACTTACAAAGGACGGTTATTGTAGAATGATACCAAATCCAACAAAGTTCCCAACAGAATTAGACACAGATGAAAATTTATTTTTAGTTCATGATTCTCTTAGGGTTCGTCTCGTAAGTGATTATAATCCCGGGGATGTATCTATAACTGTAGAGGGTGATTCCGATACACTAAGTACATTTCCTCCTACTGGGATAATAACTTTAACAGAACAATGTAGCGATATAGATAAAAGAGCTATAAGTTTTTTTTACGGGTCGAGAACACAATCAGCTGACGGAAGAACAGGAACATTTGATCAATTAGACATTCTTCCTGAATTTGAAGATGTGGTTAAATTAAAAAAAATCACAAACATCACAATGAATGTTTTGGACAAACACCATAATCATTTAAAAGATGCTTTGATTGCTGTTGAAACTTTTTTAGGAATCCAAGGTCAAACAGACACTATTCCTTTTGGAACAACGATTACAGGGAGGATGAATTTTCTAAAAAAATTAGTTTTGAGTCCAAGAGCTTGGTTTACAGTAGATAAAAGAATTGGATTAACACCTTTGTGTGTTGAGTTTAAACAAGAATCTTTTAGAACAGATACTGATGATGTAGTTTACATGTGGGACTTTGGAGACGATACTTCATATAATGCCTCTTACATATCAGGAGTTTCTACAATAACTCCTGACAATGGAACTATATCTGTTACCAATCAAGTTCCTGATGGAGCGACTAACGTAACAGTTAGAGATATAGATGGAGGCAAAATTACAAAATGTTATGATAATGCTGGATTGTATAATGTGAAGCTAACTGTAAGAAATCAGTATGGCGAAGATACAATTGAATTTAAAGAATTAATTAATGCAAAGATACCAGCTCCTGAATATGCTGCCATTCAGCTTAATCCAAATGCAAGCCAATCTTTTACTGCTGGAATACCAGCTGGTGGACCTTATACTACGCCACCTAAAATAAGAACTTCTGTTAGTGAATTTGTTCAGATGGAAATTCCAGAAGGAGAAAATCCCAATACTCCGGGTTACAGCTTTGGAGGAGAACTTTTAAATTCGAATTCAAATCCTATAGATCCGATTATAAATTGGACTTGGAGTTTGGGAGATGATTTGTCTCACCTGAACTTGGATTCAACAAAAGCCTTATATTCAATTGGTGGATATTACGATTTGACTCTTAGAGTAGATACGCAGTTTGGAACATATAGAATAACGAGTTATAAAGATTCTATAGATGTAGTTGAAACAAGAAATCTTTGGCTATACAACTATCAAACTAAAAATTCCGATGATAGCGGAGTTATAGAGGCGTGGGAATTTGGAATTTTAGGAGAAACTTTTAAAAAGTTAGGAAACCAAACTTTCGCTTTAGATAGAGACAATAGATTCTTAAAAGAATATTCAAAGTCGGCATACCACACAGGAACAGAAGATAGAGCAAAAAAAGAATTTTTTCGAAACTTCAACATTGCTCAACAAGGTTCAACGCCTTCTGGAGATAAAGGTAATTCTTTATTGTTTTGGGCAAAAGGAGCAGACGATAGCAGCTTCAATGCCTCTGGTCCACCTGCCTATCCTTCCGGCACCGAGCCGTCATTTTCCAATCCTTCCGGCTTTGCCCAAATATTAACTAAAAAATATAATGGGTTTTCTGACACATATACTACCACTTCAAATATAAATTCTTCCACTGTTCCCCCTGCGTTTCCAGAATGGAATTGGGCACCTTTAATATCAGCAGACAACATTTATTTTATACTAGGTGTTTATGGCGATGGGCCAAGCTCTCCCGGTGATACCTCATATGACGCAATGTCTGATTCAATTGTAAACTATGATCTTCAAACAGAAACTTTTGAAATGGAATCAAATAATTCTTTTTCAAATGGAGCTAATGAAGTTCTTAGTATGGTTGAAAACATACAGGATGATGGAGGTGGCACTTTATACCCAACAAATGGTTGGTTTGCAACATACCGAACTGCTTGGAAAGATCAAACTGGGTATCTTTTAAGAAACTCTGGTATTAATGAATTTTTTAGGATTAGTAATTTTTATAGAACCGAAGGCGTAATTACTAATCCATTTACTAGTCTTTCAAAATTATCTGATATGACAGGCAGCTCTAAAGTTGAAGGAGAATTAGTAAATTTAAGTAACGGAGTATTTTTCTTTAATAACAGTGGAGAAATATCTGCTTGGAATGATATTACACAAACTTGGGAAATTGGAAGATCAAATTCTACTACTATTTCTTTTAGAAATTTGCAAGACTCTAACGTTTCTGGATTTGATAGTCGAGCAAATACCTTAATTGCAGCTTCCGATGGAGATAAAAACGCATACTTAAGTTACGACTATAGCAGGAACGCATTTATTAAATTTAATGGAACAGATCTCACCTTTAGCTCTATCGGTTCAAGGCCTATGGAAAATCAATTAAAAATGACAGTTTACTAGGGTAAATAATCTTATTATGACAGCAGGATTCCCACCACAACCACTATATCCATTGGAATTAGATTCCGATAGAACTCTTTTTTTGGTACTTAACACCAGTGAAGCCAAAATCACGAGTGATAATTCTGCATGGTCTGACGAGGTAGAAATAACGCCAGTTGGAGCAAATGAAGAAGAGCAGTGGGCTGAAAGTGGGTTTGCAAATATTTCAGGAGAACTTTTTTACTACAATTCTGTAGAAAAAAATTCTGATGGAAAAATAATTAAATTCAAAAGATGTGCGAGAAATATTGGAGGAAGACAAACCCAATTTAATTACTCAGGAACTTGGGTAAGAGGCTTTGTGATTGCTGAACATCACAATCAATTAGTAGATACAGTAGTATCTATACAAAACTATCTTCTTGACTTAGAAGATGAGATCATACTCTTAGAAAGTCAACCAATTTGCCTTGATGATGTTTTATGTCCTGAAGTCACACTAGAAATCACCGAAATTGCAAGTGATCCGTGTGTTGGTTTAACTATAGAATATAATATAATAATAAATGGATCATATAATAACTTTACTTTAGATTTTGGAGATGGAACATCAACCAGATCAACGCAGTCTGGAACTCATACTTATGGGATAAATACAGTTTATGACCCAGTTGTTACAGTTAGTAATGAATTTTGTTCTATTGTTCAAACTCCTCCAGATAGAGATGTGCCCACTACTCCGCCATCAGATACACCACCCCCGGCGCCCGACATTCTTTTACCACCGCCACCAGATTTCCCAAATATAACAATACCTGATTGTCCAGAATTCGATCCAGATTTTGATTTGCCACAAGTAGTATTGCCTACATTGTCCTTTACCCCGGGTGGAGGAGGAGATATTTCAATATTTATAAGTATTGAACCTCCAATTATAAGCATACCTCCTATAAGCTTAGAGCCTATAAGTTTCTTCGGATCTTTTACATTTGGACCCGCACCTGAAATTACGCCTGTAACATTTATATTTGGTCCTGCACCTGTAATTGAACCTGTAACATTTGTATTTGGTCCTGCTCCTGTAATTGAACCTGTAACATTTGAGTTTGGTCCTGCACCTTTAATTACACCTGTAACATTTGAGTTTGGTCCTGCACCTTTAATTACACCTGTAACATTTGAGTTTGGTCCTGCACCTTTAATTACACCTGTAACATTTGAGTTTGGTCCTGCACCTTTAATTACGCCTGTAACATTTGAATTCGGTCCTGCACCTTTAATTACACCTGTAACATTTGAGTTTGGTCCTGCACCTTTAATTACGCCTGTAACATTTGAGTTTGGTCCTGCACCTTTAATTACACCTGTAACATTTGAGTTTGGTCCTGCACCTACAATCACACCTGTAACATTTGAGTTTGGTCCTGCACCTTTAATTACGCCTGCAACATTTGAGTTTGGTCCTGCACCTGTTGTACAGCCTGTAACATTTGAGTTTGGTCCTGCGCCTGTTGTACAGCCTGTAACATTTGAGTTTGGTCCTGCGCCTGTTGTTTATGGCTCGTTCGAGTGGGGAAGTCCACCTACTGCTAGCGGTACGTTCGAGTGGGGAAGTCCACCTACTGCTAGCGGCACGTTTGAATGGGGAAGTCCACCTACTGCTACTGGTACGTTCGAGTGGGGAAGTCCACCTACTGCTACTGGTACATTCGAGTGGGGAAGTCCACCTACTGCTACTGGTACGTTTACTTGGGGAAGTCCACCTAGTGCTACTGGTACATTCGAGTGGGGAAGTCCACCTACTGCTACTGGTACGTTTACTTGGGGAAGTCCACCTAGTGCTACTGGTACGTTTACTTGGGGAAGTCCACCTACTGCTACTGGTACGTTTACTTGGGGAAGTCCACCTAGTGCTAGCGGTACGTTTACTTGGGGAAGTCCACCTAGTGCTAGCGGTACGTTTACTTGGGGAAGTCCACCTAGTGCTACCGGCTCGTTCGATTGGGGAAGTCCACCTAGTGTTGGTGGCTCGTTCGATTGGGGAAGTCCACCTAGTGTTGGTGTTTCATGGGGAAGCCCTCCTTCTGTAACAGGTACGGTCACAGTAAGTTGTCCGGGAGGAAGTGGTTACGCAGCTCCAAGATCCAAAATGTTTGATGATGAATATAGCGATGATTTTTCAGACAGTTTTGGAGAAGACTTGAAGTTTGAGATAGAAGGTTCAGATGTAGGCATACCTTCTGAAATTAAAATCGTAGCTCCAGAATTTCCAGAAATTCGAGTTAAACATGATTTACCAGAAACTATAAATGTAAAATCATTTTTGCCAGAAAGAATTGAACTTTACCAAAGCCAGCCTTTATTACACACATACGAAGTTAAAATAATAAATGAAAATTTAATACCCAAGTCAATTAATTTAGAATCTAAAGATCTGCCTAGGTCTATAAAACTAGACACTAGCGACTTGCCTGAACACATTAGCTTAGTAGTCCCAGAAATTTCTAATATTAAGATAGATGCTTCTGATATCCCGGACGTAATTAGAGTTGAAGGAGTTCCGGACTTTATTGATGTGAAAATGCCTAGTGAAATAACCGCAAAGCTAGAACTTCCAGAAAATCTTGAAGTTCCACTAGTTTATAAAGGAGGTCCTTTGCCAATACAATTTGATGCAAAAAATTTACTAGGCGGGGATGATGATGATCAACCTTGTTTTGCCTTAGTTCCTTGCAATCCTAAAAAATGAGAATTAAAAAGTATAAAAAAAACGAATATTCTTTGTCAAAAGATGGAATATGGGTGAGAAACTTATGTTCTAAAGAAAAAAATTTTGATATAAATTATCTTTACAAAGAAGATAAAGAAATTTGTTTAGAAAATGAATATCAAAATATCAAAGGCATAAAAAATATAAATTTTAACAATTTTCATAGTGATGTAATCATATGTTCCGATGGATTTAAATGGAATAAAAAACAATTTGCTTTGAGCGAAATCCCAAACAGCAAAGCAAGAGTAATAGGAACAAATGGTTCTTTAAGAGAATGGCAAATGGTCGGATCTCTTTCTGACAAAAAAAGAGTTATGAATTATTATTTTATAAATAATCCATACAAAGAAGCTTTAAGCTATTTGCCAACAAAACATGCCTACTACCCACCGGTAATTTCATCTTTAAGAACGCATCCTGAATTCATAAACGCGTATAGAGATAAAGATGTTTCTTGGTACAGTCCTCCTGAAGAAGATAATTATTCTATTCCAAAAAATAGAGTTCAAACATTTTTAGATGACTACAGGAATCCAATTTGTGGCGCTGTAAATTTGGCTTATAGAATCGGTGCAAAAAGAATATTCTTATTTTGCTGTGATGAGGCTTTCAAAGATCATAGAGACGCTTCTATAGAAATGCACAACGGTTTGTATCAATATCCTCAGCAAATAATGTCTCAAAACATATTGGATAAACAATTTTATTGGCTTAATAAAAATAATGTTGAAATTTTTGACTGCTCTAGTGGTATAAAATATGAAAATGCAACATATATAACAGAAGAAGAATTAATTTCGTTTTTTCAAAGGAGTGATAAAAATGGATAACAATAACAAAAATGACTTATCTTTAGACGATTTCAAAAAATGGATAAAAGGTCAGGATGACTTTGCATCTAGATTTTCCAAAAGATTCCCAATAGGCGAAAAAGTAATATCGCGTTGTGGCGGAAGAAAACTTTCAGAAACAATAACTCTTGATGAAGGCAATTTAAAAAGAGTTATAAAAGAATTTCTAAAAAATGGCGGAAAAATAAAAGAATTCGACGATTACGAATATATTATCGAAGTTAGATGTGGATCTTTTTCTGTTAAGAAAAACTATGTGATGTTAGATTGATTAATTATTTTTTCTTTCTTAGCATTGTGCTACGTGTATCTAAAAGAGCATCTTTATTTATTTTGGATATATTATTTGTGATATAGAAATTTGTTTCTCGAAAAGGCAAATTTCTATATCCTCTTTTTGCTAAAGACCTCTTTAGTCCCTCATACCCTTCTTCAGATGATTCTATCCACATTTCATTAAGCATATTATTTTCACGCAGCTCAGTATTGAGTTTTTTTATAAGATCTTTAGAAAGACCTAATTCAATTAATTTATTTATATTTTCTATCTTTATAGGATAAGTTTTTGATTTAGTAGCAAAAGACAACAAGACTTTCACGCCTCTTTTATCTCTTCTTGCTAGATATATAAAAATTTTATTTTTTGCTTTCATTTAACAACTTCTTAAAAAATTCTTCTAAAACTATTTTAGTATGTGAATCCATTTTTCCAAATTGGTTAAAAAAAGATTCAAAAGTTTCAACAATTTCTTTGTCTTTATTTGTATTTGTCATGATACCACTTTCTGAATACGCAAAAGCATACAACAAGATATGTATATATTATTTCGGGGATTCAATTAATTTCATTAATTCTCTAATTGATAGTCAAAAAATTTATAAAGAAAATTTTCCTGATATAAAGGTATTTATATGTTGTAAGGACGAACTTTTTGAAACTTTTGAAAATAAAGAAAATATGATATGTCGGTCTGATCTTATTAAATCTAAAAATAAATTCGCCTACATAAGAGAAGTTAATCCAAATTTCAACAATATTGTTTAAGTTTATTTTTAAAATAATATATAATATTAGGAGAAATGATATATGAGTACTTTTAAAGTTAAATTAACTGGATATGGCACAGGCCCGACAGCGCAAGGAGCCTTGGCATCAGCAGGCGGCGTTGATCAAAGAACTGTTTGGATAATGGGTCCAGACAGAACAAATAGAAAATTAAAAGATGGAGCTGTTTTTGATGATGTAAATTATTGGAAAAGATACGCATATCCACAAGTTCCTTTAGACGAAGCAATTATTGAAGTTGTAACCGATGACGGAATTGAATGGCTAGACGATAGACAAACTAATTTTCCAAGAGTATATGACATCACAGCTGCCGGAGGTTCTGCTTTTTCTACCAATATAGCTGACATATTAAGCACCACAGATGGCTATGCTGTGTTTGCTCAAATAACTAATAAAAGTACAACTCAAGATGTAACTTTAAGACTAAACAAAGATGATTCTGCCATCATAGATCTTCCAGCAGGATCAACTCAATCTTTTCAAGCAGGAGATGTTTCTATAAGCACTATTGAAATTGGAAATGATGCAGTAGGAGCAGTAGACGCTGAAGTTCAAATCTTAGTCTCAATATCAGTCGTTCCAAGAAGCTAATTTATTATGCATGAATAATTTAACAAGAGCGTTAAAAAAGTTTCAAGGAGGAAACATGGATGTTGTTAAATTAGCAGGAAGAAAAGACATGGTTTTATATAAAAAAGATTAAATTGCTAAAAGACATGGTTCTAAACTACATTATTAAATGTCAAGATTAGATCGTCAAAATGGACTTTCGATTAGTGAGTTTGTCGAAAAAAGAAATAAGATTCTTATACTGATGAAAGACGGTGGCTTGGGCGATGTGTTCTCTTACAGAATGATTTTTGAAGATATTAAAAAATTAATTCCAAATGCTTATGTGGTTTTTGCGTGTCCAGAAAAATACTTTTCAGCAATTGAAGATCATCCTTTTATAGATGAGGTCACAAATTGTGAAACAATAGATAAAAAAGAATTTATTGTTCACTATGACATAACTTCAGTTTGTTTTGAACATGAAATGAAAATTGCTCCATTCTCTGATTTAAATAGAAGCGATATTGTGTCTGAGCATTGTGGCTTTGCATTAACCAACCATAACATGCATATTAATCTAGAAGAAATTCATGTAAAAGAAGCAAAAGAAAAATTGCCAAATAAAATTAATTTTGCTATATGTCCTTTTTCAAAAGTTCCAGCTCGATCAATGACAATGAGTCAAATTAAAAAAATAAAAAATAAATTAGACAGTCTAGATATTAATTTAATTTGTTTACATAATAAAGAAAACAAAGACTTAGAAAATATTGGAATTCCTGTTTGGAGCGAATTGAATAATAAGCAATGGATGGGATCTTTAGCAGCGGTAGATTATGTAATAAGCGTAGATACAGCCAGCTTTCATTTTTCTGGTGGGATTGAAAAACCTTTAATTGGAATTTTTGGACCTACAGATGGAAAAGTAATCGGAAAGCATTACAAATTCATTTTAATTCAAAGACACAGGGATGAAGGAGACTGGGATTGTGGACCTTGCCATAACTGGTTTAGTTGTCCAAAAACAAAAAATGCAATAAAACCTTGTATAAAAGAAATAAATGATGAAAAGTTAATAAATAGTATTGACGTAATTTTAGAAAAATATCCCATAAAATACTCTAATAACTAAGAATACATAATAATATGGCACATTTAATAAAACCCGGAGAAATAAAAGTAGTTAGTAAAGATAATGAGGTATCAGTCAATATCTCATTAGACTTAAATATTTCTCTAGACGGGACTGTAACTGGTGTGAGTACCCAGATTCAAAACTCTCAGCAACCATCTTTAGGCGAAAATAAAATTGATTCTCCTGAAGACACCACATGGGCGATACCAGATTTTGAATCTGCTTCAGGCAAGTTGAAATTTGGAAAAGAAGAAAAATAAAATAAGAAAGAAAGAGGTGAAAAATGGCAATAGGATTTGACGCAGGAACTTATCATTTAGTTAGTTGTAAAAAACAAGGCGAAGAATATATTTACAAAAAAGAGGTAAATGCTTTTTTGGAAATGCCTTTAGAAAACAGATTTGTTTTCAATATGATGAACAACGCAGGAGTCCCTTTAATCGAAAACAAAGAAGCAAATGTTGCTTACGCTCTTGGTGAAAAGGCTGTAGATATGGCTTACACTATGAATCAAATAGAACTTAAAAGGCCTATGAAAGATGGATGCTTAAATCCAAAAGAAAGACATGCGCAACAAATAATGAATGTTATGGCGCATAGTCTCATAGGAGAGATTTCGCAAAATGAAGAAAAGTTGTATTACTCTGTCCCTGCAAATGCTATAAATCAAGAAACTGACGCTGATTATCACTCTAAGATATTGCAAGCAATGTTCAAAGCTTACGAAAGTGAGCAAGGCTTTAAAGTTGATGCATATCCTATTAATGAAGCTTTGGCTTTAGTGTATGCTGAGTTAACAAATAAAAATTGGACTGGAATTGGAATTTCTTTTGGCGCTGGAATGGTGAATCTTTGTTACGCTATTTATGGAGCGCCAATTTTTCAGTTTTCTTTAGTTAACAGTGGAGATTGGATTGACAAGATGGCTTCAAAAGCAATAGGTGAAGATACTACCACTTATGTAAACAAAGAAAAAATGAAATCTGATCTAACTATTGATCAACCTGATACGCTTGTTCAAAGAGCAATCAAAACTCAGTACGAGATCATGATTCAACACACAGTCAATGGAATAAAACAAGGTTTAGAAAATGCTGGAAACAAAGCAAGATCAGAGGAACCTATTGACATAGTAATTGCTGGCGGTACTAGTATGCCAGTTGGATTCGAAAAAATGTTTTCTACAATATTAGAGCAATCAGGTATTTCTGATAACATTAAAGTCGGCTCTGTAATTCGACCAAACGACCCTTTGTTCTCTGTGGCCAGAGGATGTTACATCGCAGCTGAAAACGCAACTTAATGAGAGGAAAAATGAAGAAAATTGTCACGGACCTAGGAGCAGGAGCTTACCTTCTTATGCATGGCCATAAAGTGGTAGGAAGAAAAGGCAAAGAATTTATATTTGAAGTAAATGAATCAGAGGAAAATGAATTCGAAGAAAGAAAGCTAGAATATCTCTCTAGTGAGTTTCATAGATTTGATTCTTACATTATGTCTTTAAAGAAAATAGGGGAGTATTATCCTCGAAAATAATAACTAAAAATATTATTTTAATATAATAAATAAGTATTATGAAAAGCATAGCAGATTATTTCAGAGATGTACTTATAGAACTTTCGAGCAATCTAAGAAAGCACTTAGAGGAGCTTGAAGCTTCGGTAAGAAAACATATAGCAGATTCAACTTCACCTTCGGGACAGCCAGCCAATGCAACGAACCGAAGTGAATCTTCAATTGTTGAGTCATACAAGAAAAAAAGAAAACTTTTTGATTTTGTGAAGTTAGAAAGCGAAAACTTTTTATTAAATTTTCCAGAAGGAAAGTTGAAACAATACACTTTTAAGCAAAATTTTGCAAATAAACTAATTGAATTTGCAATCAATGAAGCAGAAGTAATAAATGAAGAAGATCTTTCAAAAATCATAAATGATTTTAAAGAAAAAGTTATTAGATCAATGTCTGTGGCTAGCAATTCTATTCGAACAAAACAGCAGTTCACTAAAGAATTTGATCCTAAAGCAATAGTTGATAACGACGATGATGATGGACCATCTACACAAACGTATGATGATAAATCTGATGATGAAATTGAAGATATTGTCAAAAATCAACAAGCATCCACAAGCCAAAAGTCAAGTGCAGATGTCAAAAATCAACAAGCATCTAAAAGCCAAAAATCAAGTTCAGACGTCAAAGGAACTGCTACCGCTAGTGACGTAGAAGAATTAGAACAACGTGAAGATGAAGAAAAAATAGCTTTAGATGAATTAAATTCTTTTTCAGACGAAGATAAAGAAGCAATAATTTCTAATTTTCTTAATGCAGGTATTTTAAATCTTGATGGAAAAGTAAAAATTCCAACTGGAGATTTCAAGGGCATTCTCAAAAGAAGGACAGATAAAGAATTAGAAAAGTATCTTCCGTCATTAACGAGCGATCACGTTGCTCATCTTATGGCCATAATGGTACATATAGCTCATGAACAAGAAGAAGATGGCTACGCTTCTATTTTTGAGAAAATTAAAAAGTTATATAAAAAAACAATAACTGAAATTGGAAAAAAATCTGGCGAGGAAGCAGCTAAACCACAAGATTCTAATAAAACAACATCTAAAGCAGCTAAACCACAAGAAGATCCTAAAACAAAGCCCCAGAAAGCCCCAGAATCGTCAGTTAAGCCTCAGATGAAGTCTTACTCGTCTAATTCGGTTAAGCCGGAAACAAAGCCTACAGACGATTCTAGGGATACACCGTCTATTCCAAGGCCAAAACTTCCACAAAGTGTCAAAACACCCACAGATTTTGCCAATTGGATGCAAAAGCTTTCTAGAGACATATATTCTACAAATAAATCAATAGGAACAATGGCTCAAGAAACCGCCAAAACTGCAAAAGATGCAGTTAGTCGTGGCGCTTTTAATGCCATAAACCCAGAAGAGCAATTTAATGCTTTTATGAATCTGGCTTTATCAGAACTTTCAGAAGAAGATTTATATAAATTAATTACTTCAACTTCTGGATTTTAATTAAATAAGTCTTTAATATTAATAGATGGATCTCTCTTTCTAGTCTTAGGATCAGTTCTCATAACTCTACTTTTTCTTCTTACGTTTTTCGCAAGCCATTTAAGAGCAGAAGTAAAAATTCCGTCTTTTTTGCCTTTTTGAGAAGTATCAACACCACTTTTCTTTGCCTGTTTTTCTTCAGCATCTTGAGCGACTTTGCCAACCTCTCTGTCAATAGAATCTACATTTGAGGATTGCATCTGTTTTAATTTAGATTTCAATTCATCTTGTCTTTTTTCAAGTTCTTTATCTAAAGCTTCTCCTGAATGACTAGATCTTCCTAGATTAAGTTCTATATCTTCTATCTCTTGCTCTAAAGAATCAACTTGAGATTCATTTTGATAAACTTGAGCAAGTAATTGTGGTATAGTTGCTATTTCTTGCTGTGGGTTGACTTTTCGAATAATTCTATTCCATTTCTCAGGAGTTTCTAATCTCAAGAATATTTGCAATATCATTTTTGCATAATTATCTCCTTGAGTATTTGCATTTGATTTGACTTTATTTGCCAATCTTTGCATTTTCTCTTTATCACCAGACTTATATGCTTTTGCATAAGAAGGAATTATATCTCTAGATGCTTTGTCTCTAAAATAAATTAAAGCATTAGGCAATATTTTCGAATCAGCGTTTTCAGACAATCCATATACTAAAGCTTTTTGATAAGGATTGTTAGATTTCATCATTTCGCTTTGAAGACGATTTGTTATTCCGTCTTTCACATCTTCACTGACATTTAATTCTTTAAACACATGATTGTGAAATTCTTGAAGATCTTGATCTGATCCATCGAATATGTCTAATAATCTTGTGTGTATTTTTTCTTTTTGTTGCCAGTTTGGATTCATAGTTCCATAACCAGTAAATTTGGTATGTGGGTTCGAAGTTCCACCTTTTTGATAAGCAACATTAAATTTGTCGACATTAAGTCTTCGAGCTTTATTTCTTATCTTGTCAGTATGACCTTTTACTTTTCTTGAATAAGCTTCTATTTTTTTCTTTATAACACCAGAGATGTATTTTTCTTGTTGTTCTTCAGAAAGATCTTTTATAATAGGAATTAATTTTTTATATTCATCTTCAAATTTATCTTTTTTACGACTGATGTACTGAGCTGTTTTAATTAAACGATTAAGCTTATCTCTTTCCAGTATCTTTTTTCTTCTTTCGCTAGTTCCTTTTTTATTTTCTTCAAGCCATTTGACAACTTCTTCTAGTTCCTTCTCTTTTTTAGAAAGCTCACTCTTATTTAAAAAAGTTTCGTCTGACAAATCAATCAAATCTATGTAATCTTTAAAATTTTCTTCTTCTAAATCTTTATCAAGTTGTTTTTCTATTCCACTCCAAATATCATGTGCTTTTTTAGTGGATGTCGCAATCATAAAAGCAGGTTTTAATATTGGAACATTTTCTTCAAAAGTAACAGTTTGGGTAATGCCATTTTTACCTTTCTTTTGAACTGTAAACGTCTTAGGTTCAATAGGAATATCTTTTTTGCTGTAGAGAGTTTCTCTTCCTTGAGTAGAACCAACCCACTTCTCTTTTTTAATTTTACCAGAAGTATTAAATTTTCCTCTTTGATGCTCTCCTATCTCATTGTCATGCCAACCTTCTTCTGTCGCATTTATTAAGGTTCTAAGTCTTTTTCGAATTGAATTTAAATCAGGGACAATGTACCCAGCAGCTTTTCCAAAATTTTGAGCTTTACCTTTTCCTGTTTCGTTTCCACTCCATTTGAAATCTTCAAAACTAAATCCATATTTGCCTTTTTTACCTTCTCTAGATATTTCAGAATACTTATCTGATTTATTGAAAGCTAAAGACGCATAAGCTTCATCATCTACATCTGCATTGAGCTTGTCATATAATTTATTAATCCCAGTATCTACATTTGGAACTTTATAGCCATTTTTAAAATTTACTGTTTGGCGGTCCGATATCTTTCCATTTTTTTCTCTGGCTTCATGAGCCTTATATAATAACCATCCATATCTTTGATATAAAGCTTGCGACCAAAACTTAGTTGGAAACTGATTCAAATAATCAATATCATCTTGATCTAAAAAGATAGGTGTTTTTCTTGTTTCGTGAACAACTTCTTCTGTGCCGTCATCTTTTGTATATTTGATAGGCTTTGTAGCCATCTCCGAAACTGTTGCTTCATGAATGTCTTTTGCTTTTAAATAATCATTAAATTTCATTTTTTTCCTTGGTTCATCATCGAATCCGACAAATTAGATAGTTCTCCTATATTTATTTCTTGATCTTTCAAAATTTCTCTTTGTTCTTTTAATTTTTCCAGTTGTTTTTCGGCTTTTTCAGGAGCTTTTTTATTTAATTCTTTATAACTGTCTATTTCTTTAGCGTCTTTAGGGTCATTTGGGTTTAATATTTCTTCTTCAGAAAGTCCCACAATGTGTTGCAAAAAGAAAAAGCTTCTAAGTTTTTTGTTGTTGTTCCACTGTTCTAATGTGACTCCATGACTATTAATTTCTAAAATCTTACCCACAAAATAATGAAATACTGGTTGTGGAAATGTATTTGGGTTTTCTGACTTGAAGTCTCTGTTAGTAGGAATTGTGAATATGGTGCATACTCGTCCTTGAAAATATTCTAAATCTTTTATTTTCACAGTCTTCTTCCTCTTAATTGTGTGCTAAGAAAAAAATCGTATTGTTTTTCGTGTTGATGTATATAGTACCTAACAACTTTTAAGCCATCGTGTTGATACATGGCATTCCAGTCTTTATGTTCCTTAGATGCTCTCACATAAAAAATATTTTTAAATCCTTTTTGTAATAAAAAATCTCCCATTTTTGGCAAGGCGTCAGCACCAGCACTGTCCGCATCTAGGCATAAAACAGGAACGTAGGATTTTATAATCTCTATTTGAGCATCCGAAAGTTCTTTTCCTCCAAAAGCAGCAGAGTAAAGACCACATTGACTAAGAGAAATTGCATCAAATTCTCCTTCTGTCAAATAAATTTTTTCTCCATCTTTTGGCCACTCAGGAACGTAAAGGACATCTCCTTTTCCAATTCCAAGTTCTTTAGGAGGACCTAAGTATCTTAATTTACTATCACCTATACTTCTTCCATTGTAGTAAATTAATTCTTTATTTTTATTATAATAAGGAATTAAAATTCTATTTTTATATCTCCCTGATGTACAGACAAATAATTTGTCTGTACTGATCTTTCTTCCTTTCAGATAATCTTCGGCATTTTTTTTATAAAAATTATTTGAAGGAAGATCATCAAATTTATACGTTCCTTCAGGAAGTTTTAAAGAAGTATTTTCTATTTCAATAAATGTTTTTTCAATTTTTATTTCAAATATATTCTTAACTTTATTTTCAAGATCTGCAATAGTGTGATTTGAAGTTTCAAGTATTTCTAAAGCATCATCAAAAGAGCATTTGTCAACTTGCATTACAAGATTGACTAAAGAGCCTTTGCTGTCTGTTTTCCAGCAATGAAAAACTCCATAGGGAGCTTTGTTTTTACCTCCACTTGGATTACACCACATGTGATGTTTGTAATCATCGCAAAATATTGAATTTAATTTAACCTCTTCTCCTTTCACAACAACGTCATGAAAGCGAGATTCAGCCCAATCTAAAAATAAATCAAAATCTATAGACATGCGTTTATTATATTAAAAATTATGAAAAAGTCTACTGTAAAACTATTTTAAAAGGTATGAATATAACACACATGAGCGTTTCAAGAAAGAACCTTTGGGATGAATGCAAAAAAAAATATTATTATAAATATCATGTAAAGCTAAAACCTGAAGAGCCTGAGCCTTTTTACTTCACTTACGGAAAAATAATTCATAAAATAGCAGAAGAATATATTGAAAAAAAAGGAGAATTTGATTTAGGCCAAATAACAGAATCTATAGTCAAAGGAGAGATTCCGATTGAAAGGAATGGCGATAATCCTGTTTATGCTCCTAAAATTCCATCTTTTTACAAAGCAAGAATTCCTGGAAATTTAAAATCTATACAAAACCTCACTAAATCAATTGGATTTGATGGAGAATTAGAATGGGAATTTAAATATGATTTAGATCCTCCAAACAAAAAACTTATGGTTGGATTCATTGACCGATTAATTATTAAAAAAGACCATGCTTTCATAATAGATTACAAGACAACAAAAAGAGGAAGTAGTTTTAGAAAAAATAAAAATACTATAAAAGATGATTTGCAACTAAGAGCTTATTCTAAAATAGTTCAAGAAGAATTCAATATTCCAGCAAAAAACATCATGTCTGCTTTGTATTTTCTTGAAGGGGGTGAACTAGTAGATGCAAAATTTTCTCAAGAATCTCTAGACGAAGCAAAAAATATACTTCTTAAAGGATATGATGAAATTTACAATTGTGACACTAAAGATGCTTGGGGAAATGTGGGGAGCCATTGTAGATTTTGTGACTACAAGAAAGTTTGTCCTTTTTATAAGAATAAGAAAGGTTAAAACCTTGTTCCAGCTGGCGCTGGAACAAGATCCCAATTGACTTTTTTCAATTCTTCAGTTAGAGGAATTGGTATGTAATCCCATTTGAATTTATTGCTAGGATTTTTCCAATCATAAATCGGAATATCTCTTCCTATAAATTCATTTGTTTTAACTAACCACTCATGATCATTGTCTTTGAAAATTTTATGTATAGATTTCAAAGGAGTGAAATATCCAGTTCCATTACCAGAAGTGGTATCAGAAGTTCCCCAACATATTCCAACATACCAGCTAGTATCTGTAATTAGGCCTCCACCAGATCTTCCCGGTCTTGGACTATTACGCCTAGTGACAAGGTCTAAGCCTCTCATTTCTATATACTCTACTTCATATCTTGCAACTTCTCTTCCTCCGTCACAACCCATAGAATTTAATCTTTCTTTTTCTTTTATTTTAAAGTCTACGGGAGCTATAGGATAATACTTAGGCTTCCAGTCAGGCTTGAATCTCAAGCAACTAACGTCATAGCCACGATCATTACTCCAAAATAAAATTTCTGCCTCGTAAGAAGCAGGTTTGTCTAACTTGGTTTTATTTTTATACCAAGTTGTAACTTTAGCTTTCATCTTAGAGTTTAGATTGTATTTGTGATTTCCGGACCACAAATGACCACATGATATTACATAAGCCCAATTTTCTTCAGCATCATAATAGCATATAGTTCCAGAGCCACTTGCTCCATTAACAATAATCTTTAAAGAACAAGACAATAAATCTACAAATTTAGAATCTCTTTGAGCTTTTGGCTCAAAAGAATGTCTAGATAAAGAGATTTCGGGCGATTGATCTCTAACAATTGGCATTTCTACCACATTGTTATTTGGTGCCCATTTAAAACTAATTAAATCACTTTTAGCATGATTTAAAATTGAAGCTACTAATATAAGTAGCGAGGCGCTTAAGAACGCCAATATCGAATTCCATTTCATAATAAGCCTCCTGCTTGTTACTTATATATATGGTAAATAAATTAGCATTATTCATAAATCATAATATTTTTTTAACAAAAGAAGAGTTAGAAAAAACATTAAACAAAAAAATTGTAAAAGTAATAGGAGCTAGCGTTCCTGTTTGGATGAACGTAAAAACAACAGAAACAACAGAGCCAGCCAAAGAGTTTTTTTGTGAATATGAAATTTATTATGACTCTGAAGAAGATGAGATTATTAAATCTGAATATGGTTACAATATATTCTTAAAAAAAGTTGATTGGAAAAAACCCAAAACAATTTCTTTAGAAGATTCATTGAAAATGACGCATCAAGAAAGAATGCTATATGAAAGAGAAATACAAATATTGTGGAAAAGCAATCCCGAGCCTCCAAATTTAAACAGATTAAGAAGCAAAGGAATATTTAAGAAATCTATAACTGAATTAAATATAACGCTGGATGAAATAGACAATAGCGTGATTGACATTCAACATGTGTTAAATATAAAAAATATAAAAGATTTAAATGAAACTTTATGTTGAACTAAGGAGTTTATGTGAAATTTTCTAATCCTAAAGAAATCTTCATACTAACACTCTCACCAGCATTAACAGTAACTGCCGAGCTTAAAGATATAGAAGAAATTACAGTATTAATAATAGGTTTAGACCCACTTGAGTCAAGGCCTGACGTTGTGCTAAGAGTAGATGATAAGAACACATTCTTAACAGGACCCCACAATCCACCAGTAGCTCGAAATAGAACTATAGGGCTATCTGCTTTGTAATTTGCATCAGGCGATCCGACAATCAAATTAAATTGATCATTACCTACGCTTTGTCTAGCGTATCCATTTGATGAAGGTTCGACAGGAGATATGGTTTCCAAAGTATCTTCTAATTGCAAGGTTGTTCTGTTATCTAAACCTATATAATAGTCATTAGGTATTCCATATCCATCAAATAATACTCTTAATATGTATTCTTGGCCTTTTGAGTGAATTATATTTTTAATATCTTTTTCTTCATAAAGAATATTGCCATTAATGTCTAAATGTCTAAAGTAATCAATTTTTATTAAGTGTTTCATGTTTCCTCCAACAAAAGTATTTATTATTTGCTAAATACTTTTGTTATGATTATTATAAATTTTAGAAAGTGGTTAGAAGCTAGTGGTGGATCTGGTGGTGTCGGAAGTGGAATTCACCCTCCAAAACAAAAGCCCTTGTTGTATAAGGGAGCTTTATCCGATTATCATAGTAAGAGTGGAACAGATCCTTCTAATCAGAATGGAAAACTTCCTCCTGTCAGCAAAGAATCTAAAAAAAGAAGATACTGGGGCAAGAATCCTACAACTTACATGGGCAAAGAAATAAAAGAATTAAAATAATTAATGAGTATAAAAGTAAAAATAATTATAGCTTTGTTTTTCTTTATGCTTCTTTTAACCATGAACAAAGATTTTCAAAATAAGCATCCATATTGGTTCAACATAGATTGTTGTAAGAATATTTTTGAAAAATGGGAAAAATAAATTTCAATTTAAAGGGGTATTGAAAAAGCCACACTAAATTAATCTATGGATGTTTCTGTACTGGTTCAAACTTGCGATAAATATGAAAAATATTGGCAAGGGTTTTTTTATTACATGGATATTTTTTGGGACAAAAAAATAAATTGTCCAATATATTTTTGCAATCAAAATAAAAAAATTGTCACTGAAAGTGATCTGAACATCATCAACATAAACGCAGGGGAAGGAACTTTTGTAGAAAATCTTAAATTTGCTTTAGAAAAAATAAAGACTAAATATGTCTTTTATATGTTGGAAGACTTTTGGCCAATTAGAAACTTCGAGGCAGATCTTTTCAAATCACTTTGCGAAATAATAGAAAAAGAAAAAATTAAATCTCTTCAAGTTAGCCCCATAACAAAATACTATTCTTTAGAAAAAACCTCAATCAGTTTAGATAATTTAAACTTAATGAAATTTAAAAAAACAAGTGAATGGATTTTTAATTTTCAATCTAGATTTTGGGACAAAGAGTTACTTTTGAATTCTTTACGCGAACCAGACGTGTCAGAATCTTTAGTAAGTTCAGCAATAACAGTTGAAGATAAAATAAATAAAATATTTGATAGAGATGTTGATTGTTATCTCTATCAGCATTTTTGGTATCCTCTTAGTGGGGTTTGCTACAGAGGAGAATTTACAGGATTAGGCAAAGAGCTGAACAATAACATGTTGGTTGATTTATATGGAAAACACATAAGTCACCAATCTTCTCCATCAAGTTCGCACAAGTCTGTGTCATAATCATTCTCATCGTCGTCGTCGTCATTGTTATCATCCCATTCTCCATCATACCCATCGTCGTCATCTTCATCTTCTGCCCAATCCTCATCATCTGACCAGTCCTCATCGTCGTCGTCTTCGTCTTCATCCCAGTCGTCGTCTTCATCATCTATGTTCATTGTGTCGTCGTCGTCATCTTCACCGACCTCTTGCCAATCGGCATAGCCATCGTCATCATCGTCGTCGTCTTCATCGTCGTCGTCGTCTTCATCTTCATCGTCTTCATATTCATAATCATCAAAATTTGAAATGCATTTTGCAGATCCGTTTTCTAGATCTTCATACCAGCCTGACTCATCGTCATAAATATCACCTTCATGAAAAACTTTATCTATGCAAGACATTTCCAACTACGCTCCTGTAATAATAATTATGATTATATTTGCTTTTTATCTATTCATTTGATTCATTTTTTTATTAGGAAAAAGTAATTTTACTTCATTGCAATTTCCTAATTTTTCTAATACTATAAAATATAGTAGATTTAGTCAATTTAAAGCTAAATTAAGAAATAAAATTTCTGTTCAATTTGTTGTTTTCAATTTTCCACATTTTATTTAAATCTATATTTTCTAAAGACATAATAGTGTCTAAAGTAATTTCTTTTTCACTAAAGTCTATTTCATCAACCAAATTGCCTTTTTTGTCAAATTCATAATAAGTATCATTTGGAACTTCAATTTCCACATTATTTAAAGCAGAAAAATTATTATTATTAGACATTGAAGAGATTTGGTTTATTTTTATTGATTTGCTATCTTTTAAACAAACGATAGTTCTATTTTTATTTTTTATGACGCTGTCTTCTTTTTTCAAGTTTGCCACTACATCCTTCCAAGAAATATTAGAAAGCATTTTTAATTCTGGTTTTGATTGGCCTATAATCTTCCAATCTTTAAACGTATCAATTAAAACATTTTGATATTTAACATATTTTCTATGACTAGAATAATTGATCATAGATCTTGCTATTGAATTAAAATAATTAATATTTTTAGCACTACTTGGAATCGACTTAATTAATATTGAGAAGGAAATGTCTCTTGCATTTTTTAAAGCTTCAAAAGGGCGATTGTGTTTTAGCTCAATTTTGTAAATTTTAATTAAAATCTGATACCAAGCAGCAGAAAAAACTCTTCCAAAACTATGACATTCCGAGAGTAGTTGGTTATCTCTTCCCTTTGCGGGTAATTTTTTTGGATCTTTATATTTGAATAGTTCTATCGCTGGATCTCTTAAAGATTTAGCAAGACTTCCTGTTTGACTTCCACCTAATTTTTTGTGAACTAAAATTCCTAATTCTTCTGCTAATCTTGAAGCTAAATTTGAATTAGAAATATCATTTTCTGTGCTTTTTAAAACACTTCCAATAACAGAATCATATTGAAGTATGCTAAATATTGAACAGATATCGCTAAATGCTTCATGAAAAGAAGATATTTCTAAAGATGGAGTGTGCCAAAAATCAGGTCTTATGGCATCTAATATAGCATGTCCTAATTCATGAGTAACTATGTCAGCAGAATCAGATGTAAATAATGTCATGCCCCCATGAGGATAATAACAGAACTGCAAGCTTTTTCTATTGTAGAAAGCATTTAACTGCTTTGAAGCTTGAGGCCATATTTCAAGTTCATTAGTTCCAGCCCATTTTTTTATTGGGTTGGAAGATTGTTTTTGAATCGCATTAATAGAATTTGTAATTGTTATATGACAATTTAAAGCTCTTTTTTGTTTTTTGTTTTTTGGAGCAGTGTTTGATCCATGGACCTTATATTTCAAAGAAGAGGTCACAGGAATATTTGTTATTTGATCTACTACAGATGGAGTAGAAGGGTCGTTAATTAAATAATCAACATTTACAAGATTGTTTACTTTATTATTATTAGAAACTTTATTGTTTTTTTTAAAAAAACTAAAACTACACATAATTGCACCTCCATGTGACATAATCGTAATCTATAGTCTTATATACTGTTATGAATAAAAATTTCATTTCTAACAAAGAACTAGTAGAATACAAAAAATTTGCTTTAAAAGAAGACATGTTGAAAATGTCTACTGCTTTTATATTAGGAGGTGCATTTAATAGTGTTGTAAAAGGAATATCAGATATTTTGATAATGCCTTTTATAAATTTTATTATATTGCAAACAGGAGAATCTTGGAGAACATTTAAAATAGAGCCAGTTACAGGATTGGTAATAGAGTTAGGTAAATTTTTAGGCGTGTCGGTTGATTTCATATTAATATCAATAATACTCTACGTATTTTATATGAAAATACTAAAAAACATAAAACTAAAAGAAGAATTTGAAATTAAATGTGTAGAAACAAAGACTTGCAGATTATGCAAAAGTTCAATCCATTACGAAGCAACTAAATGTCCAGAATGCACTGGTGATATTGGAGAAATTATAGATGAATAGTCCTGAAGACTTTGAAAAAAGAATAAAAGAAGAAAGAACTCTAGAGGCAAATAAAAAAGGTATTATTGGACCAAGTGGAAAAATAGCCACCATATTAAGAAATCTTGGAGAGCCTATAGTAGGACAAACTGAAGATTCGATTTATGATTATAATTATGATTATGACATGAACAATCATAATTCAATTCATGAAGTAACTAACTCCAAAGATTTAACAAAAAAAATACCCACAATGAACATGGATGAAGGAACAAGGCCCAATTCAGAAGAATCACTTCGCATTGATTCAATAGAATCTCTATACTCGGGCAACATGCCAGAAGAATTTAATTTTTCAACTAGGGAAATTGGATATTATTTTGAAGGCCTTAATAGAGGAATGCATTTAGAAATAAAATACGATGAGTACACTTCTGAACTCATCGTAAATTATAAAGGCTATATTGTTTACAAAGAAGCAAAAGGGGATCTTTTAGCGTACTCCCCACAAGAAGAGTGGGAAGCGCATATAGAAAAGCTTTACAAAGAAGCAAAAAGAAAACAAATCAAAGGCAAAGAATCAGAATTTGAAAATTCTTTAAAAAATAATGAAAAACAGAAAGATAATTGGCTTCAAAAAATGAAAAGCAAATGGGGAATTACATAAAAAATATGTAATAAATAAGAGCAACCGCTTGAATTCCAATTAACACAGTTAAGCCTAAACTAACTGGTGATATCTTTTTATCTTGTATTTTTTTCTCTATCATATCAACAATATTAGAATTTTCTGAAGCCATGCTAGTAACTTTATCGTCACAGACCTTTTCAGTCACAGTATTAACAATCTCACCTGTGCTTTCATCAATTGTTTCAATTATTCTTTCACAAACACAATACTTTTCAGTCACTCGTTGTGCTAGTTTTTTCTCTAATTTAGGCTCAACAAAAATCTCTGTGACTTTGGTCTTGCCCTCATCTTTTTCTATTTTTTCTGCTTTTCGTCCATCATCAAATACAATCTCTTCAGACATCGTTTCTCCTTTATGTTTGTCTTAATTATTGAAGATTTAATAAATATATATCAAAAGCAAATGAAAATATTTTTATAATCTTATTACCATATATAGTATGTAGTTAATCAAACAGGAGAAAAAATGACATTTTTTCAGAACCCATTCGCTGAAGACTTTGAAGGAAACTGGGTCTTAGCAGACAGAGCGCAAATACCAAAATTTGTAGTAGGATGCAATAAAGGAAGAGGTCAAGAAGTTGTTTCTTCTTTTGCCACATTTCCAGTAGATCTATCTGGAAATGATTCAGCAGGAGCGACTTCTGCGACTTTAAGCATTTCATTTTCAATGAACAATGCAAATAGCTGGGTAGATCTAGCTATTGACGTAACAGCAACAGCTTCTAGTTCAGCAGCAGTAACGGCACAAGAAGTCGCTAGTGCATTGCGAGCTAATGGTACTTTTAGTTCATACTTCACAGTAGCAGTTGAAACCTCTACGCAGTTTCCAGAAGGCAATGTTAAGATAACCCAAAATAAACAAATAACTCAATTTAAATTTTACATTAAAAATGGACAAGCGGAAGAGAGCGTCTTGTTTAATTTTAAAGGAGGAGTTACTGAAATTCCTTCTTACTTTGACAGACATACAATAGCAAATATTCTTAATTTTGAAGATTGTGTCGGAATGCTAATAGCCTTAGATCCATCTGATGCTGTTGATGCTGCCGTAATTAACAATGCAGTTGACTTTAGAGGTAATTCTTTAGGCTTAGACTCGACAGCAGTAAAAGAAGATTACGAGTTGCTTGAGGGAAGATCTGGATTGTTTATGTTTCAAAAATCCACTGTTGATGGAAGTGGAAGAGTAACAGAAATGATTGAATATCAAGCTGGTGCCGCAGTAGGAAATATGGCCAAAAAGACAAAGTACACATACACAGGGTCAAACACTGCTCCTGATCAAATGACTCAGGAGCCTTACGTTTTAACTTCGGTCGATCTTGTTACTCCTTAATTTTTTATAATAAATAAAAAACCCACTTGAGCATGTGTTCAAGTGGGTTTTTTGATTGGGTTGCAGATGGAACTAAGCCCCACTTGTCAAATAATCTGTTATAGATTGTTTTGTGAGACTTGCCTTCTTAGTACGAGGATTTGTTGTGATTCCACATTTTTTAAATGACTGAATCTTCGCACGACCTAAAGTGGTAGTGACATCATTTCCTCTTCTGAGGACATATCCTGTCACTACCTTCGGAGTGTTAGATACAACAGCAATAGTTGTTCTAATTGGCTTCGAATGACTTCCCTTGTAGTAGAACTTCCAGATAGGAAGATTTCTAACTAAACTAACGCTACTCTTAGGCATTTTTTTTCTCCTTTTGTAATACCCTTGACAACTAAATAATCATACATTAAACACAAATTCAAATCAATATTAAACATTAGAAAGCATCATTCTAATGTGATCTGCGTCTTTTCTGCTATCGAGTATCTGATCTTCTAAGAAAAGTTCTATGTATTTTCCATCAATAGCATCTTCGCCACCATTCTCTTGTAATTTACAAGCCTGTTCAATCCTTGCAACATAATTTGAAACAACGTCATCTTCCATTTTTAAAGCTGCTTTTAAGATTTTAGAGCAATCACTTAAATTATTATTAAAAGGAGCAATTTCAGTAAAGACTTTGAAATCTAAATTTCTTCTTTCAATTAGCCCATGCAAAAGCCTTTTGAAGGCTTCAACATGACCCATTTCGTCTTTAGATTGCTCTAGCAAAAATTCGCCAATTTCTTCTCTATGAAATCCTTTAATAGAAGTAGCTGCTTGAAGATAAAAATTCCAATGGCTATATTCTCTTGAAAGATCTTTTAGTAGAAGTTCAACTATTTCATTAATGTCCATTAATTTTCTCCAAAAAGAGGTTCTTTGAATTCATCGAACCCAACAACAACTAAATTACCTGATAAGAAATTTTTTAACAGAATGTTTCCCACATTAAGACTTGTAGCCCAATCGGTCATTTTAACCATATCTTCTGTTTTTATAATTCCTTGCTCAATGCATTTTAAGATTATATCTCTCAATTGCTTTTGAGAAATAGCAACATATTTTTGCTCATCTTCATTCCAATGTAGATCATCAGCCGGAATTATTTTATTTATAATTTCTTTTTGACTCATTCAAACATTATATTGTAATTAAATATTAAATCAACATTTAATGTTCATGATAATGTTCAAAAGACATGTCAGAATGCCCATGATCATGTTTTAATGGAAGCTTTTTAAAAGAACTTAAATTAAATTCAGGAGGATTTTCTTCTTGGGCAATGTTAAAACATAGCTCAAATGCATATTTAGCTACCATTTCCAAACCTTTATAATTAAGTCTTTCTGGATCATCTTCTGGCGTATGGTAGTACTTGTTCCCTCCTGTGTGAAGGAAGGCAACGGGAATTTTTTTATTATAAAAACATGCATGGTCAGATCCACCGCCACCCCGCGCAGTTATTTTTTTTGCAAATTTATATTTCTCATTTAATTTTTCAATATTATTTGTAATATCAACAGAACTATTCGCATTTAAAAAAGAAGCTTGATAATATCCTTGATTTAAAAAACCAACCATATCCATGTTTATCATTGCGACATGCTTTTTTATATCTGGGTTCGCTTGAGGAAATTTAGGATTTTCAACATAGTGTTTAGACCCAAGCAATCCCATTTCTTCGCCACTATAAGCTTGAAAAACAACCGTTCTTTTAAGCTTAAGTTTGCTCATAGCTTCCGCTATTTCTAATAGCGCAGAGGTTCCAGATGCATTGTCATCAGCTCCATTATGTATTGCTATTCTTTTTGAACGACTCATTTTAGGTCCATATCCAATATGATCCATATGGGCGCCTATAACTATAATTTCATTTTTCAAAACAGGATCCTGACCTTCAATCCAAGCATAGATGTTTTGTGTAAAATTGTCTCCCTTTTCATCTTTAGGACCCAAATTGACTCTTGAAATTTTAAATTTATCATACATGGTGGGCAATCCATAACTTTCAAATTCAGATTTTATGTATTCGGCGGCTTTTACATTGCCTTTTTTTCCGCTCATTCTACCTTCTAAATCATCTGATGCTAAAAAATACACATGTTCCTTGCATTCCTTTTCAGTGATCGTTTCAACTCCTTTTTTATCAGGCTTTGATGGCTCTTTGATATTTTGATTTTGGCTTTGATTTAAATTATTTAAATTTTCTTTACTCTTATAAACATAGAAAAATGCTAAAAATAAAATAAACACAATATAGACTAAAACTAAATTACTTTTTATTTTCATTAGATTCTTTTTCCTTTTGGTCTTTGTTTGTTGAATTTCTATTCCACCATTTTTTCAATAGCTTTTCTGTCCAAAAACCAACTACAGCTTGAAGCGCCCCTCCAGCTACTACTTGGAATATATTTATAGAAACTATTGTCTCAATGAATTTTTTTTCTTTTTCTTTTTCTTTTTCATTTTCCATTGTAATTATATATATTTTAATATGAAAGAATCTTTACCTAATAATTTGCCGAATAATCTGATTTATCCAAAAGAATCTTTTGAGGATTTTTACTTTAGGTTCAAAACACCTAGGGAAATGATTACTCATGATGACTGGAAAGAAATATATGCCAATTTTTATAATTTAGAAAATTGTGAATTAGACATCCCAATAGGAGAAACTACCAATGATTTAAATTCTTTCTCCGCTGAGGAACAAATACAAGAAGTAATAAAATGTGCAAAAAACTTTTTTTATTTTTGTCATAGGTATGTAAAAATTCTTCATCCAAAATTCGGAACAATTCCTTTTATTCCTTACAAGTATCAAAGAAGAACCATTAACTGTTTTGACAATCATAGATTCAACATGATTTCTAAATTCCGACAAGGAGGTTTAACTACGGTAACTGTTTTATGGTGCTTGTGGAAATGCATGTATCAAAAAGATCAACAAATATTTGTTCTTTCTAAAACAGATAGAGAAGCTCTTGCTGCTGGAGAGATTGCAAAAAGAGCAATGGATAATTTCCCTTATTGGATGTACGACTCTAGTAAAGCTGATCTTACAAAACATGAAAAAAAATTCGATGACCTAGGATCTAAGATATGTTTCTATACTCCTGAAGCAGCTCGTGGTAAATCTGCCACATACATTGTTATTGATGAAGCGGCATTTATAGAAAAAATGGAAGACCATTGGAAATCAATGTACCCAGTTATTGCTACTGGTGGACACATAGAAATAATTTCTACTGTTAATGGCTTAGGAAACTGGTATGAAGAAACTTATCATGAAGCAGAAGCAGGAAGAAATTTTTTCAATATAATTGATTTAGATTATTGGGAACATCCAACTTATGCAAATCCTTCATGGGCAAAAGAAATGAAAGCCAACTTAGGAGAAAAAGGTTGGCAACAAGAAGTTTTAAGAAGCTTTTTAGGATCAGGTGAAACTTACATTAGTCCAGAGGCAGTTTCCAAATTAGACCAGTTAACAAAATACAACAATCCTTTGAGATCAACTTTTGAAAAATGGACTAACGAAGATCAAATTAAAAATGATGAAGTAGATGGAGCTTTGTGGATTTGGAAAGAACCTGTCGATGGCAATGAATACATAATAGGAGCAGACTGTGCTGAAGGCGTAGGATCAGAAGGAGACAACTCCTGTTTCCAAATAATTGACGCTATAAATTTAGAACAAGTTGCAGAATTTTACAGCAACTTAGTTCCACCTAATATGTTTGCTCAGATATTAAATCAAATAGGCGTTTATTATAACTCTGCTACGGTGATAATTGAAAACAATTCGATTGGAGGGGCAGTGTTAAATTCGTTGTGTAATGATTTGGCATATGAATCTATTTTTTATGAATACAAAAAAACTACTGCTGGGAAGCCCGGGATTAAAGTAACTTCTGCCAACCGGTCTATAATATTGGAAACATTACAACATAAAATAATGCAAGGAAGTATAAAAATAAATAGCAAAAGATTTGTCAATGAATTAAAAACTTTTATTTTCAATGCTCAAAGAAAAAGAGCAGAAGCAGTCAAAGGCAAGCATGACGATGCAGTAATGGCTTTGTGTTTTGCTTTATACGCAAGAGATGAAAGAATGAGAGGCTTACCTGTCGGAGGGGAAACAGAAGGGGTTATAACTATTGGTGGAGGTTCCTTAGAAGAAATAAAAAATGAGATACTAGAGGGTGGAGTTGAGGGCTGGTCTTTTAACAAAGATGAAAAACCAAAAAGCAACTTTGACCTTGATTTCAAAAGACCTAAAGATGACGTATTAAAGGAGTTCGGATGGTAAATAAAAAAGCAATAATTGAAATATTAGAAAGAATTCCGGTAAGTGCAAAAACTAGAAATTTAATATTTCATCTAAATGAAGCAATAAAAGAAATTGAAAAAAATGAAAATTTTAAAGAAGTAAAAAAGAAAACAAAAAATGAAAATGAAAATAAAAATTTCCAGAATTTAACCAAAAGTAGTTATGACCAAATTATAAACACTATAGAAAATCTTGTAGAAGAAGAAAAACAAAGCTAATCAAGTCAAAGTCTTATGTTCACAGGAGTTTTTGAAATTCATTTAGTTTTAAGCAAGTTTTTAATGAAAGTATTCGAAGTTTCAATTATCCAAAAAGCGAAAAATAATAAACGATGATGTGATAGTATTTTCATTCTAGAAAAAATTTTTTGTTAGTTTTCGAATGTAGTGAAAATGTTGTTTTTTGGTTGCAAAAGTTATAAAAAGCAATATTTTTTAAAATATGAAAAGTATATAAAGGTAGAAGGATTCTATTAATTTTCAAGGAGGAAAAATGGTAAACCCATTGCAAAGATTGCAGTTAGCTGAACAACAGCTTAAAAAACTTGAGGCATTGGAAACAGAATCAAATGGCTCAAATGAAATAAGCACAATAAATTCAATTAACTCAAACGTACAAAGTTTTTCAACTGGAGGCGAAGAGCTTGAGAGATTAGAAGAAATAACAGGGACAAATGATTTTCAATCTTTTGTTTTAGTTCCAGATGTCATTCCTAAAAGATGGTGTCCAGAAGTAGTTCCAAAAGTCAATACTGATGCAGATGTCACAACAGTAGTATTTAATATTTTTTCTGACCCCTCTGAGCCTGAAGGCCTTTTAGTGGTTAATGGAGGTACGCCTTAAAAATAAATAAATAAATAAATAGGAGTTCATAAAATGCCTGTAGAAACACTGATTAAAATTAGAAGAGGCAGCGACACCTCTTGGACTACTGCAAATCCAACTTTGGCACTTGGAGAACCAGGGTTTAATACAACTAGTAATAGAATTAGAGTTGGAGATGGAACCCTAGCTTGGAGTGCTTTAGATTATATCGGAAGCGATAAAGCCGATACTAGCGTAGTAACCGAAATTGATGGTAACGTTGATGATCTTATCACTTTAAGTGGTGTTGTTGAAAATTCCACTGATCTTGGAACATTTACTGGCACTACAATTGCCGACAACGAAACAGTAAAAGGTGCTCTTCAAGATCTTGAAACAGCACTTGATACAAAAGCCAGTATTTCTGTAGTAACTGAAATTGATGGTAACGTTGATGATCTTATCACTTTAAGTGGTGTTGCTGAAAACGCTACTGATCTTGGAACATTCACTGGCACTACGATTACTGATGACGAAACAGTAAAAGGTGCTTTGCAAGAACTTGAAACTTACATAGAAACTATAGCTGGTGGCGGTTCTGCGGCTACAACTATAGCAACTCAATCAGACTCTACAGACGCAACTTTTTACCTTACATTTGTAGCCGATAATAATGTCGGAGCTACGCAGGAATCAGTTAAAACTGATGCGGGTGTTTCCTATAACCCCAACACAAACACTTTTACAGCTACTAACATCACTACTAGCAGCCTTTCCCTTGGTTCGACTGCAGTTACTTCTACAGCAACTGAACTAAATGTTCTTGATGGTATTCCAGCAACATTGACCGCAACTGAACTGGGTCATGTTGATGGTGTAACCTCCAGCATTCAAACTCAGTTGGATGCCAAAGCTGCTAGCTCTGTAGTTGCCAACCTTGTCACTTTAAGTGGCGTTGCTGAAAACGCTACTAATCTTGGAGCATTCACTGGCAATACAATTGCCGACAACGAAACAGTAAAAGGTGCACTACAGGATCTTGAAACAGAAGTTGAAACTAAAGCTGCTAGCTCTGTAGTAACCGAAATTGATGGCAACGTTGATGATCTTATCACTTTAAGTGGTGTTGCTGAAAACGCTACTAATCTTGGAACATTCACTGGCACTACAATTGCTGACAACGAAACAGTAAAAGGTGCTTTGCAAGATATTGAAACTTACATAGAAGCTATAGATGGTGGCACTATTGTTGACAACCTTGTTACTTTAAGTGGTGTTGCTGAAAACGCTACTGATCTTGGAACATTCACTGGCACTACAATTTCCGACAACGAAACAGTAAAAGGTGCTCTTCAAGATCTTGAAACAGCAGTTGAAACTAAAGCTAATAGCACTGTAGTAACTGAAATTGATGGTAACGTTGATGATCTTATCACTTTAAGTGGCGTTGCTGAAAATGCCACTGATCTTGGAACATTCACTGGCACTACAATTGCTGACAGCGAAACAGTAAAAGGTGCGCTACAGGATCTTGAAACAGCAGTTGAAACTAAAGCTACTCAAGTTGATCTAACCGAAATTGAAGAGAACGTTGATGATCTTATCACTTTAAGTGGTGTTGCTGAAAACGCTACTGATCTTGGAACATTCACTGGCACTACAATTGCTGACAGCGAAACAGTAAAAGGTGCGCTACAGGATCTTGAAACAGCAGTTGAAACTAATAGCTCTTTAACTGTCACTGGAGATGGTGGAACTGGAACTATTATTTTTGCTACTGAGAGTTTAAAAATAGCAGGCACAGCCAATGAGATAGAAACATCCATGGTAACCAACCAATTGCAAGTTGGGCTTCCTGCCTCAATCACAGTCACCGACAATATAACTGTGGGTGGATACATTGCAGGTCCTGCCACATTCACAATTGATCCCGCTGCTGTTGGTAACGACACAGGTACAGTTGTTATTGCAGGCAACCTGATTGTTAACGGAACAACAACAACAATTAACTCAACTACATTGACAGTTGATGATAAAAACATTGAACTAGGATCGGTTGCTAGTCCAACTGATGTTACTGCGAATGGCGGTGGTATAACACTAAGAGGAGCTACAGATAAGACTATCATATGGGGATTAGAGGGCGGCTCTTCAACCAGCTGGAATTCTAGTGAGAACTTCAATCTTGTAAGTGGAAAAGAGTATAAAATTGATGACACAAGGGTTTTAAATTCAAATTCTCTTGGAAGTGGCGTTCTTAGTTCATCGCTAACAACCGTTGGTACAATTGGTACTGGAACATGGGAAGGAACAGCCGTTGGTGCTGCTTACGGTGGAACTGGACTTAGCTCATACACTGCTGGGGATCTCGTTTACGCTTCAGGTGCTACAACAATTTCTAAATTGGCCATTGGAAATGCAAATTACTTCTTGAAAGTCAATTCAGGCGGAACTGCTCCTGAGTGGTCAAATGAAATTGATGGCGGCACACCATAATTAATTTTTAAAATTTAAAATAAATAAATATAAATAAGCATAGGCAAAAGTCTATGCTTATTTTTTTTAAGGAGTAAAAATGATATACGAAGCTGAAGGAAAAATAGAAATATTTGGATGCGCAAAGGTTACTGTAGAGTTCGATTATCAAGTCGATTATGCAGTAGGACAAAGAGTTTACATAAAACAAAAAGCAAAAACAGAAGGAATCTTAGCTTCGATAGTAATAAAAGAAACAACAAGAAACGAATATACAGACTTTTCAGGATATGTGGTTGGCTATGTGGATACTTTTAATCGTTTTTGGCTAGAAGAAGAACTAGTTGCATTAGCAATCGCTGCTGACCTTGCGAAGCTTTATTGGGCACAAGTTAAGGATGAAGCAGAGCAGCTTATGAAGACTGGCTGTTTCAGTTTTGACTAATGCTTGAGTTTTTTTTAATATGTCAATTATCAATAGATATTTTAATTAAAAACTTAGGGGATGAAAATTACCAAAATAGAAGAATCGCATACAGTCAATTAGAAAAAATAGGATATGAAAAAATTGACCATCTAAAAGAAAACATGGATCATGAAGATCTTGAAATAAAGCTTAGTTGTATGCATCTTTATGAGTCGTATTTTTATATAACTGATGAGGAGGGAGAAATTCCTAGCGTCTGGTTTTTGGATAAAAAAGAAAGATTTCCAAATGGATATAAAATAAAAACTTTCGAAGATAAATCTTTGTGTTATTTAGAATTCGAAAAAGATGTAGCCTTGGAATATTTTGACAATTATAAAAAATTAGATAATTGCTACGATGACTATTGCGATTACATAGAATATTGCGATTGCGTTTTTTACAGAAATGTGCAAACAAGCAAATTAGCAATGAAAGACTACATCAAAGACCAGCTATCAAAAGGAAGAGATAGAAATGAAATAAAAAAAATAGTAATTGAAGCTTCAAAAAAGATGAAAACTCACAAACTCTATTTCAAAACAAAAGATGCAACGGGAAAGAATTGGGATTGGTGGCATGAAGCTCCGGGTCCAACAATACTATTGAAAGATTATAAGTATCCGGGATATTAATTAATTAGCTTTACAACCTCGTCTACAGAAACATCCCAGTCTTTTTTTCTTATCACTTTTACTTTTGTATTAAATGGATTCCAATCTTTTTTAAATCGAATATGATTTTTATCATCATACGGATCTCCATACCAAGAAACCTGATTGCAACCGCAAAGAGAGGCAAAATGTATTGGTCCACTTGATGGACCAACTATTAAAGTACTAGAAGATAAAACATCTGCGAGTTTTCTTAAAGGAACTCCTCTTAAATCTTCTCCTCCAATCATAGATGCGCTATTTCTAGTTCCTATTGTGGCTGTTCTTTTATTCTTAAAAAAAGAAGTTAATTCGCTCCATTTGGAATCAGACCAATTGCGATAACCGGTTTTATTTTTATTGGTTTTTCGACCATGCCAAACAATGTCATATCCTTTTGTTTTGTTGCCATATTTAAAATATTTTTGATTTTTAAAATTATTAAATAGTGGCTTCTGGTCCAAAACATGCCTATGGTCGTATCGAAGAACAGGTTTGTTTGGCGATATCCATTTATCATTTCTAAGACGACATTTAAATATCTCTTCAAAGGAAGGAATTTTGTAATCCTTACAATTCCACATGTCTGTTTCTTCACAAAGAATATCTAAAGAAAATATATCGTCAGCAAAGTCTTCATAAAGAACTTCATGTCCAGATCTACAAGCAACAACTACTTTTTTATAATTGTTCTTTAAATATCTAATGTGCGCTTGCCAACAGAAAAGTTCCCATCCAAATTCTCCGACCCAAGGCCCAGCATATAAAGTGCTCATAAATTCACTTTAAAATTCTAGTCAGTTGTGCTTGGCCCCATTTGGCATCCGTATTTGCAATATATTTTTTTTCAGAGGCGCAATCTATCGTTAAGTTTTCACTTACTTTTTTTGTAAATGTAGGATTTTTCAATTGACAGTTTTTTGTTCTAGTGTCATTTCCATGGCCTATGCACATTGTATATTTTGGATCTACAATTCTTAACTCCAATTCATTATGCATTCTGCATCTGAATTGAAAGTTTGTGTCTTCCATACTCCAACCAAGATTTATGGCCTCGTCATATCCATTAACAGAATAAAAATGTTCTTTTTTACAAGTTATCATTCCGCAAGTCCCAAGGTTGCCTCTATAGTCAGATTCAGAAGCCGCCAATATTATTCCTTTAGGCTCTTGAAATGTAGTAGCAGTAATTTCACAAAAGTTGGGAACTAAAATATTGTCACAATCTAAATTGCACAATAAATCTCCATCCGCTTGTTTGTGCGCTATGTTTTTGGCATGAGCAGCAACCCACCATTTAGCTTCAATAGTTTTATAATACTTAACAAGGCCAGAGTCTAAATGCTCCTGTAGATTGTCTCTTACCCAAGAATCCATAGAATCCTTGCTATTGTAATTCAAAAGCACAAACTCTCTGTTTTTATAACTACTTGAGTTTTCAATGCTCTTTAAATATGTTTCTTTTAAATGAAACAAACGATCCATACATGTTGTGCAAAATGATATCTTCATGTAAATATATAAATTATTCTTTATCACATTTTTCATTAGTAAAAAAAGCAACCATCGCAGAACGAACATGATCGCCTGCATCTGAATCAACTCTGTTTATAGAATGCCAAACTCCACCCTTTGTGTAGACTAGTCTATTTGGCTTTGCTGTAATATACATTCCCATGCCACTATGCCCTAAAAAAGAATCTTCAAAAGTATGGTCTAAAGAAGGGTCTGGAACATTTGCACAAGGAGGAGTTTGAGCCAACATAAGTTCTCCACCCCAAGTAGAAGCCCAATAAGGATGAGTGTAAAATATTCCTGCGCCTGTGTAGCCTTTGTCATCATGCCAGTTTAACTTAGATCCAGATGGGTAAAGATAATTTCTAATACATATCTCATTCCAATCAGGAACTAAATCTGGGTGCTGTTTTGAAGTCTCACTAAATACTCGACTAATAGTATCAATTGGATTGTTATAAGGACCTTTGGAATGATGAAACATTTGACTGCCAATAGTCTCTCCATCATTTTGTCTCCAAACTTTTGTCCAACCAGATACATGAGGACTGCTATATTTTAGTTGCTGAACAAGTTGCCAAACTTCTGTAAATGCTTCTGGGCTTAAAACATTGTCATAAACCACACATTTGTCATTTTCAAAAACTTTATCCATTTGATACTCTCTGATTTAAATTTTTTAAAAAATAATGATACTTTTCATAACTTTTGTTTGCTTGTCTAATAATGGTTTCATTTTCAAAATTGGTTGTATTTAAATTAAAAATATCACCATCGTAGTTCAGTTTAATTTCCAGATATTCCTCTATTAAGGGAAAAGCTTTTTTGCTTTTCAAATCTTCCCAGTTTAAAATTAAACCACTTTTTGTTTTTTTTGCCATTTCGCAAATTCTTCTAAGTCTAAATCTATAATAATCTGAGAATCTTTCAATATTTTGATTTGTAGAATTTTTATGTTTTTCAAAAAACTCTCCAAAAGTTCCCCTTGGAGATCTAATTACATAAATAAATTTAGAGAATTCATAAAAACTTTTACTGGACAAGTTATAATTTTTTAAAATTTGATCACCAAAAATCTTGTGTTTTTGATTGATAATTGAGTTTAAGGCCTCCGGGTGGTCATAAATATTATCATCAGACCCTAATTTAAACTCACATCTTGGATTCTTGTTCAATATTTCAGTTAATTCTACGGACCCAGAATAAAAATGACTTACGATAAAGCAAAAATTTTTCATAACTATAATAAGTATAGTAACTAAGTATATAAATGAATAATCAAATGAGGTATTTAAATGGCTTGGTGGGATTTCTACAAAATTTGGACTTATGAATTTGAAAAAGGACCTTTAGAGTTATCTAAAATTTCCAAAGATTCTCAAATAACCGGCGCAGGAGTAACTGTTCCTGATGCCATGCCGGATTTGCGGGGAGAATTATGGAGTGGAGGAGCTAAAGGCCAAGTTCGACTTCATGACAGTAATGACTTTATTGATCTTTCTACTGTTACAAATAGACAGTCCAGATATAACGAATACGAAAGATTAAGAAACATACCAGAAATAGAAATGGCTATGACCACTATTTCTGATGAAGCTTGCGTTGCTGGAGATACTAAAATCTCCACTCTATTCGAAGGATACGTTCCGATAGAAAAGTTAGCAGCACGATGGAAAAAAGATCCAAGTCCTTTTCTTGTTTATTGCTGGGACTTTGAAAAACAAGACTACACTTTAGGTTGGGCTTATGATCCTAGATTTGTAAAAAGAGAAAAAACATTAAAAATAAAATTAGATGATGGAAGTCATTTCATAGTCACAGCTGACCATAGGATTCTTGATGCAGATCAGAATTGGATTAACGCTGGAGATTTGAAAGAAGGCGGGGAGATTATGCCTTTTTATAAAATTAATCCTAATAGGTCTTTAAATAAAATTATTCATAACCAATTTCCAAGGATTTATACGAAAAATGGATGGAAAAATGAAAGACAATTCATAGAAGATTGGAAATCTAATGGGTCTAATGAAAAACAAAAAGAAGTTCAGAAAGCCATAAGACTTTTGTCAAGTGGAGCTAGCACAAGACAAACAGCAGACATGATGGGGAGAAGCTGGCCTACGTTAGATTCTTGGATTAAAAAAGAAGGATTTACTACCAAAGAATTAAAATGGCTAGGAGAAAAAAGAAAACAAAGGAAAATTATAGGCATTCAAGAATATAACGAAATGAATGTTTATGATCTTTCTGTAAAGAATCACAAAAATTTCTGTACCGACTCAACAATCATGCATAATTGCCAAAGAGACGATTATAATAATGTTTTGGAAATAGAGTGCGGCAACGAAGAAGTTAAAAAAGAGCTTGAGTTTTTATGTTTTAATAGAAAAATGTTGAACATAAATAGAAAAGCTTGGTCTATGGTTAAAAGACTTTGCATTTTTGGAGATGGTTTCTATGAACTAATAACAAATCCAGAAAGCCCAAAAGACGGCGTTTTAAAAATGCAAGAGCTTCCTCCTGACTCTATGTATAAAATCGTCACTACAAAAGGAAAATTAGTAGAATTTCAACAATCTAAAGAAGGACCTGATTATCAATCCTTAACAAGAGGCACTATAACAAAAGCTACAGATTTAGAATTAATGCAATCTACTGCCATAAGATTTAGTCCTCATCAAGTGGTTCATATGTATTTGGGCGAAGATAGGAAAACTTTTTATCCATATGGTCAGTCATTGGTTGAACCTGCCCGAGGGCCAGCCCATCAGTTAAGATTAATGGAAGATGCAATGGTGGTTTACAGATTAAGTAGAGCACCAGAAAGAAGAGTTTTTTACATTGATGTTGGACAACTTCCTCCATTTAAAGCAGAGGCTTTTGTGGAAAGAATGAAAGATCAATTCCGAAAAAAGAAGACGGGCCGTCAAGGAGGTCCGAACAACGCCAATGTTGTTGAGGAAAGATGGTCAGCACCAGCAGCAGATGAAGATTATTGGTTGCCTATTCGACCTCAAGCTAATACAAGAATAGAAACATTACCGGGAGCGCAAAATCTAGGAGAAATAGATGACGCCCTGTATTTCAGAAACAAGCTTTTTACTGCGCTTAACTTTCCTAAAAATTACATAAACACAGAAGATCCTAATCAAACAAGAATAACTCTTTCTGCTCAAGATGCTAGATTCGCAAGAATGGTAGAAAGAATTCAATCAAGTATAGAAGATGGAATTCTTCAGATATGTGAAACCCATTTAGAGATGAGAGGATTTCCATTTGATCAGTATGAAAATTTAAAAATTAAAATGACTCCGCCAAGTGCTTGGAAAGAACTAAGTGAAGCGGAAATTCAAAATAATAGAATAAACGTAGTAACACAATTAAAAAGCTCTTTGATAATGTCAGACTACGATTTATTAACTAAATTCATGAAATATACTGAATCTGAGGCTGAAGGTATTATATCTCGCAATAAAATACAAAAATTGGAAGATCTAAAAATTCAAGTTGTTGGACAAAATCCTCAATTATTAGGAGTAGGCACTCCGGGAAATAATGAAGAAGGAACAGAGATAGGAGTTAATGCAGAAGGTCCAAATCCGATGCTCGGAATAGATGGAGAAAATCAAGAATCTGGACAAGAAGGAACTCCAAATTTAGAAGATATGTCTGATCAGGGGTCAGATGCTAAATCTAATGTTGAGCTAGAATCTCCCTCAGATGAAGAAATTAAAAAATATGATTTGGGAATAGAAAATTATAATAAAACAGTTGATGATGAAGTAATTGACTGGAGCGAGGAGGAATAATAATAAAAAACGTATCTTTGATGCATACTATACATCTAGAAGTGATCACTCAATGATTAGTAATTGTCGAACAATTACTTGAATCATTTATTAATAAATGAATAAATTAGGAGCATTATACCTATGAAGAGAAAACTCATCGAATTCGATGTCTTCGAACAAATAAAAGAAGGCTCGCTTTCAAAGGCTGAAAGTGAATTAATCGAAGCCGCATCGTACTTAGAAAAAACACTAAATTTAGAAGCAGTTAGTTTAAACTGCTTTGATCAAGATCAAGTGTTGTACGAAACAATTGACGGTTCTTATGTAAAAGCAAGCTACACAATAAGCGAAGGCGTTGTGGAATTTGATGACATAGAACAATTAGTAATTAATGAAGAGTCAGAAAAGCAAAAATCAAAAGAAATAATTTCTCAAATGCTTGAAAGCTTAATTGAATCTGATGACGAAAAAGCAGAACATTTTTTTGAGCAATGGCTAGATGCGCCATTTGCAAAAAGAATTTATAGCGAAATGAGAAAGAAGAGAGTAGTTCCAAAGCGCAAAGATGGGAAAATTGTCGGTTATACAACAGCTTACTGGAGCGTTACTCCTAAGAAAAGACAAAAAGCTTCCACAAAAATTGCCAGAACAAAAGGCAAAGTAAAATCCCAAAGAAAAACGTCTCCTGCTTTAAAGCGTATGAGAGCTTCTCAAAGAAGCAGAATGAAATCCGCTTTAGGAAGAATGGCAGAGTGGCAAAATATTTCTGAAAATACAGCAATGTATGTTCAGAAAAATAATAATGGGAACATAAATGTAGAAAGCGCATTTGACAAAAAAGGCAATATAACTTGCGTTAAAGTTCCTACATCGAATTCAAGAGATAAATCTAGATCTTTGCAATTAGATTGGAAAACTTTAAACAGTGAAAGCATTCAAAAAAGAAAAGATGCTTTTGTATTAATTGAAAATAATGATTTTGTAAAATTAGTTTCAAACTTAAGAAAGCAAAATGCATTGTCGAAAACAAATGAATTCCAAGATTTGCTAGAAACACTAGTAACAACATGGTCAGAAGTTGTTTACTTGACAGAAAAAGAGCTTTCTGAAGCTGTTAAGTTCTGCTTGGAAACAGTTGAAGATAAAAACTATGATGATGAAACTTGCGAATACATAGCAGAAAGCATTCTTAAGACAGCTCATGTAAACTTAGAAGACAGAGTTTCCAAAATACTAAAGCTCTCTGGCACTCAGTTAAATGAAGACCAAGAGCAAAACACATACGAAAGCTTTAAAAAGGTTTGTGAGGATTATATCAATAAAATTGAAGAATCCGCCGCCGAAGAAATGCAAGTTTTTGTTGATCTTTATGAAGCATTAAGAAGTGTTCATGAAATAGCCAAAGAAGAAGAAGAAAAAGAAATAGTCTCTGAAGTTTCTTCAATATTGAATAATTTAATTAAAGTTATTCAAGAAGAAAAAGAGCCTTCTTTGAAATTAGCTTCGGAAGCATCAGCATGGCTCCATGACTTTGTTCAAGCTAATTTAGTATCAGAAGATTGGGAAGCAGAAGAGCCTCATGAGTCTTCGGAAGGAGACACAGTAGATTATGAATCTGAAGTTCATATCTCTACGGATGGCGCAGAAGAAAATGAAGGTGAAGAACAAGCCAAAGACGGACTTGGAAATGAAGAAGGAAAGGATGTTTATCCAAAAATAGAAAATCCTTTCTTGCTCAAGAACGCTTCTCATGACGATTGTAAAGTACATGGCGAAGAAGAAAAGGAAGGTTTAGGAGATGACTGTTGTGACGGCAAAGATGTTTATCCTGAACTTAAAAATCCTTTTCAAAAAGCACACGGCAAGGAAGCACAAGAAAAATAAAAAAGGAGGAAATCATGGAACTTTTAGTAGAACATGACATGTCTCCCGGAACAGTTTATGAAAATAAATTAATTTTGGGTGGTGCGTGTTCCGCTGTTTTAAACGAAATGAATCTACATGAATCTTCGGGTGCTAATGGTACTTTAGTTAAATTCAAAGGTAAATTTCAAGAAGCAGAAGCGGTAAACAAAAACAAAAGAATGTATCCATTTGATGTTTTAGATTCTAATGTCAACGCATTAAATGAGTGTATTTCTAATGGAGGTTTAATTGGAGAATTAGACCATCCAACTGACTCTATTATTCATTTCGCAAATGCATCTCACAAAGTTAGCAAACTTTGGTGGGACGGCAAAACGCTAATGGGCGAGGGAGTCATTCTAAATACCCCAAGTGGTAAAATTCTAAAAGCACTCATCAATGATGGTGTGCGAGTAGGAATTAGCAGTAGGGGTGTTGGAAATGGTAAGGTTAACGAGGAAGGCATATTGGTAATCGGAGAAAGTTACAAGTTAATAACATTCGATGCTGTGGCTGATCCTAGTACCTCTCAAGCTTTTCAAGAGCGCGTAGTCTCAAAAGAAAGCATAGATTCTATTCCTGTGCCACAAGCAGTAGAAAGCAATAAATCAGAAGATTCTTTGGAAGCTGAAGTAGCTCAAGAGGCTATAGCGGTAGAGTCCAAAGAAGAAAAAGATGAAGTAATTGCTAATAAAAACGAATCTAGCAGCATAGATAGATTAAGTAAAGATTTAATAATTGCTGCTTTTGGTAATATTGTTCAAGAACAAGCTAGTAAATTAAAAACGAGGTCGAGCTAATGGAAAAAATCGTAGAAGCATTAACAAAGTTACTACCTGAAGATTCTGTGCAGGAAGTAGCAGAGGCAGTCACAGTTGAGCTTGAAAAAGCAAAGCAGGATTATGAGCAAGAGTTTAACTCTAAGCTTGAAGAAGCCTATGCAGAACTTTCAACAGAATTACAAGGTACAGAAGAAACAGCCCTTAAGGGTTACCAAGAAGCTTACGCTATAATTGAAGATCTTCGAAATAGACTCGGAGTTCAACAAACAGAGTTTGAAGCTTCAATGGAAGAAGGATACGAAGAGGCATATCAAATGCTTCAATCTGAAAAGTCGAAGAATGAGAATTTAGAAGTAGAAATGTATGATCAATTCAATGATAAGCTTTCAGAAATGAAAGAATACATGGTTGATAAAGTTGATGCATTTTTGCAATTTAAAGGAAAAGAGCTTTATGAATCTGCTCGTGTTGAATTGTTAAACGATCCAGCAATTGCAGAGCAAAAAGTTATACTTAACAAAGTTGTTGAAACAATATCTGACTATATATCAGATGAAGATTACAATAACGCTGTTAATTCTAAGTTGACTGGTGCCGAAACTGAACTCGAAAGTCTTAAGAGTCAAACAAAGATTCTTGAAGCTAGAAACATCAGACTCAGCACAGAAAACAACAAACTCAATGAAGCTGTCCGTGAAGCTGAACAAGTCATCACAGAAAGCGTCAAAGAGGAAAAGCAAGAAAGAGTTGAAATGGCCAAGAATGCGCAGGGGAGAGGACGTGCTGTCAACGATTCCGAACTTGTTGCAGAGTGGAGCGACGAAAAGGCTGAAGGATCAGAAAAACAACAAAACGTTGACACAACTTTAGTAGAAAGTCTTGACCCAGAGTTCTTGAAACAGATTCAAGTTCTTGCTGGAACCAGGGCTGCAGAATAATTTTATATTTCTTTAGTAAAAAAGTATCAAGGAGAAAACAATATCATGCAAGCAAACGCTAAATTTTTAAATGAAGCAAGAGAGCTTGAGTCTCGTTGGGCGCAAACCGGTTTGCTAGAGAACATCAATGACAAGTACACACGTTCTTGCACTGCCGTTCTTTTAGAAAACCAGAGGCTCATCAACGAAGCTTCTACTGACTCTGGTGATGTAAGCCAGTTCAAGAGAATCTCAATCCCTCTCGTAAGAAGAATATACCCACAGTTGATCGCAAATAAGGTCGTATCAGTTCAACCTTTACTTGGCCCAACTGGATTAGTTTATTACCTCAGATTCCGTTATGGAAGTAACAAGGGCGCTATTCGTGGTGCAACAAAAGCTGGATTCCCAGCTGATGATGCAAACTCGATGCAACAACTTGCTTCTGGTGATGGTAATCTTTCAGTTTACTACTCGCATCAGTTCGTTGAAAACGAAACTCAAGAAGATGCCGGTGGTGCAGCTGTTGTAAACCACGTTTTAGAGCATACTCCAGTTCTTGCTGGAACTCTAACAGGTACGGCTTATGACGGTGCAACTGCAGTTGCCACATTCGTCATTGACGAAAATGGTGCTGCAACTATGACCGACATTGGCACACCAGCAGTCACTGCTGATGACGCTGCTATTAACTTAACCACAGGCGCTTTGGATATCACATTCTCTGCTGACCCGGGTGTTAATAGTGTAGTTGTATCTTATGAGTACAACATGGAATGCAATGCTGATCTTCCAGAAGTCAATCTTGTTATTGAAAGCGAAGAAATTGCAGCCAAAACTCGTAAGCTCAAAGCTGTTTGGTCATACGAAGCTCAACAAGATCTTCGTTCGCAGCACAATCTTGATGCAGAAGCTGAATTGACAGCTGTTCTTGCTCAAGAAATTAATCTTGAAATCGACCGTGAAGTTCTTGGTGACCTTCGCAACAATGCTGGTACAGTCGCTTCTTGGGACTTTAACACAGCACTTGGCGATACCATCAAAGAAAAATACGAGTCCCTCTATGTCAAAGTTGTTGAAGTCAGCAACGTTGTTCATCGTAAGACTCTTCGTGGTGGTTGTAACTGGATTGTCACAAGCCCAGAAGTTGCTTCGATCTTCGAAACAGCTACTGCCGGTTTTGCACCAGCTCCGGGTGAAGGTTTCACAAGTAGCCTCGGCATCCAGTATGTCGGCACTGTAAACAATCGCTGGAGACTCTATAAGGACCCACTTTTCCCAAGTGGTCAAGTTCTTATGGGTTACAAGGGTGATAGTTACATGGATAGTGGATACTTCTACTGCCCATACGTACCACTCACACAAACACCAGTGGTTCTCGATCCAGATTCCTTCTGCCCACGCAAGGGAATTCTTACTCGATACGGCAAGAAATTACTCCGAGAAGGAGCAAAATTCTACGCCAGACTTTCGATTGCCAACTTCGTCATCTAATTTTGACGATAATTTGGATAAAAAAGAAGCCTTGGCCGGAAACGGCCAAGGTTTTTTTATGTACTTTGCTAATCAGCTTTACTTTTTCTATTTTTAATAACTTTGGATTCTTCTCTTTTTAGTCCATAAAGCATTAGTAATGCAATTCCTAATTCAATTGCCCATGCTGTTATTCCCGCAAAAAATGCTTTCATTTTTAATTTTTCCAACCATTTTCTAGTATTCTCATAGCATTAGAATACATTATTTTGTTTATAGTAGAATTGTGATATCCCATGCCTTCTAGGTATCTAACTATCCAAGGAAGATCTTCAACATATGCTATTTCATCTGGAGGATCTGTAAATCCGTCAAAATCCGTACCTATAGCTGGAACTTCTTCTCCAGCAACATTTATTATATGATTTAAGGTTGATTCTACGTGATGAAGTCCTGACCCTTCTGGCTTGTGGGGAGAAAGCCAGTAATTCATAAATATAACACCTACAGTGCATTTTCTTTTAGCAAACCATTTAAGCTCATCATCAGATAAATTATACGGAAGTCTATGAAGTGCTTGTACGCCTACATGAGAAGCTATTACAGAGCAGTCTTTGTCGTAATCATCAACTATATTGTAAACATCTTGTCGGCCTTTAGGAGTTAAATGAGAAACATCTATTATCATTCCTATTTCTAGCATCTGCTTTGCTATTCGTTTTCCTAACTCTGTTAGTCCATATCTTTCATCCCAAGTTCTTCTTAAACTTACATAATTTTTAATTGTTTTTCTTTCTGGTTCTGGGTATGGGAAAACGCAAGATTTAGTTAATGGATTATTATAAAAATGAGCGAGAGTAAGATAAGCACAACCTTTTTCACTTAGTTTATTCAAACATTCTGTAATCGAATATTCTGAGGATACTAGTGAATGACCTCCCTCGACAGAATGCACAACAGAAGAAATTCCTTTTTCTTGATTTTCAAACAACTCAATAGGATTTCTAGCTATTTTAATTCCAACTTCTTTTGAAATTTCTTTTTCTAAAAAATCCATCATTCCAATGCAAGCTTCATAAGGACTTGGATTCAATATTCTCTTTCTAAATAAAGGAGAAAATTTAGAAAGAAATTTTATAAGTGGAACATCATTTAGCCATTCTTTTTCTAAAACATAAGTTGTAGCAAGAGTTACATTGATATTATCTCTGAGCAAAGGAATTGTACTTCTTTGACTTAAAGGCCAAAAACTATCTCTAAATAATTTTCCTAAAAACTTTCTTTTACTCAATGTTCTTTCAAGCATATATCCTTTTAAATGAACATGATTATGCAAGTCTACAATCTTTACTGGGAAATCGCTTGCAATGTGTCTGTCTGTCTTAAGCATATTACTAATCATATGTACACTTTCTAAACAGACAACAATAACCTAAGTAATTTAAAATGTAAAGTTTAAAAATAAAAAAAGCCGGTTAACAACATTTCTATTGTTAACCGGCTCTCTTAGGCAGAACTTTCAATTTTCAATCCGCTAATCTTTTGGGACAAACGAATCGAGCAAACATAGTCCATCACTGTTATTGTAGTAAATCACGGGTACGTTTCTGCCGTTGTGCTTTTAAACACACCCTTGGCTTATTTTGCCAACCCATGAGTGATAGTCGTAGTCTTTTAGCAACTCACTTTTCCTTAGCACTAATCAATTTCTTGCAGAATACTTGCCTGTTACCAGCAGCCCCTTCTGCGATTCTTTTCATAGTGATCCAAATTAATTTACTCCTAAAATTTACCACAACTTTCCTGTTATTATCGTGTTCAGGCAGACACGTCGTTTCTAAGATCTTTTTTGCGATGTTTACACATCTGATCTAGGCTCAACATCATTATTCACTACCGCCGTAGTTGCTCTGCACAAGGCAGAGGGCTTATCGAAAACAAACTACTGAGTTTTCGATTTATCCCATGATGCTTATAGGATTGTTCTCAAGTTCTTTTGAGTTACTTTTCTTTCAAAAAATAATGCGTTCTCAAATTTCTTTAAGTCATTTGCCAGACTTTAATTTTATAACTATTTCTAATTATAAAATTTATAACCTAGCCATCCCATAACCGAAGCTCATCGTAGAGTTCCAAAAAGACTCTGCTATTATTAAAAACAATTTCGAATGAAGTTATTTTATAATTAGCACATTCTTGCGAATGTACTAGCTTCAAGATTAAGGCACTCTTGCGAATGCAAAACCTTTCAGCAATAGTTCGATCCTTTCGTTCTGCTTCTACTAAGAATTTACAAACTTAGCTTTCACAGACCCAGCTCAAATAGGGTTTTGGCTTTTGTACTTAAAAATCTGCTTTCACAGATAATTAACCAGCCCTACGATTTATTTTTTTCACAAGCATCTTTCGATACTTGCAAGGACTTTTTTCAATTGTCAAAGATCAATTCAATGAGTTGTTGCTTCCAACGTGTCATTGATGTTTCCCAATATAACGATTGCGTTTCATGTTGCAAGCCCCTTGTCACAAAAAAACAAGTATTTCTTTTCTACCTCTAAAAAATAAGGGCTTATGCTTTTATTTCTTTGCAAAAATCTGTTTCAAAGTCTCTTCAAAACTCTAAAACTTTTTCTTTAGTTCAATCACAAAGGCTATAAATTCAACTTTATTTTTAATATTATTATTAAAAATAAAATAAAGCTTTATTTTTAATACATATTTCCAAAGGAATTTGGAGGTATTTTATGAAAATAATTATATTTTTAATTGCTCTATTCTTTGCAATTTCACCTTGTTTAGCTGGAACTATAGAACCCGGAGTTCCTGATTCAAAATACTTAAAGTATGGAGAAAAGCACAATTGCGTACTCCCAATAATGGGACATTACGCCGATTCACTAAACAGATCTTTCAAAGGATCATGTGTATTAATTAGTGAAAATTATATCTTAACTGCTGCTCATGTGGTTTATGGCTCAATGACTCAGTATGTGGTTTATGAAGGGAAAGCCTATCCACTAAGCATTGTCGCTGTTCATGCAGGGTTTGATCCAAAAAAAATGGGAACAAATGATATCGCAATAGGAAGACTGCAAAGGCCAATAAAATTAGATTTTTATCCAGAAATTTATAATAAAAAAGACGAGAAAGGCAAAGTGTGCAGTATGGCTGGATATGGAAACACAGGAACTTTTGACACTGGTTGGAAGCCAGAAAAATACGATCATAAAAAAAGAGCTGGATCTAATATGATTTTTAATATCGAAAAAAATTGCTTGTTGACATCAGTAACCGATCCTTCTGGTACCGATCTTGAATTTCTCATAGCTCCCGGAGATTCAGGAGGAGGTTTATTCATTGACCAGAAGCTCGCAGGAATCAATTCAGCGGTAATTGCCGCAGACGGCAACCCAAACAGCGATTATGGCGATTTGGGCTGTCACACGCGTGTCAGTGACTATGTGGAGTGGATCTCAAAAACCCAAGAATTAATTGAAGTTCTTATTGATCTAGAGGAAAAACAAAAAGAAAAGAAGGATGAGTTGCCGGAACTACTAAAAAAAGCAATTCGATCTAGAAAAGAAAGTTAATAAATTAAAATTAATTTATTTATTAATAGTAAATATTTTTGGTTAATTAACAACGAACAAGGAGGTCGTTATGGCTGATAAAGCAAAAGAATTTGATGGGAAAGAGCTTGCTCTTTTATTTACCACAATAATATTGCCGCCACTAGGCGTTTTTCTTCAAAAGGGAATAAGCGCTCATTTCTGGCTTAATTTAATTTTAACTTTTTTTGGTTTTTGGGTTTGTGGAATTGTTCATGGACTATATGTACTACTCAAAAAATAATTGAATTAAAACACGTTATTCTCACACTAAATACCAAGTAGTTTCTTATGGACTTCGAAACTCTTGGTATTTTTTATGAATAAATCTGATGTGAACTGGGTATTCCCCAAGCTTTTTCCTGTTGTTGTTTTGACATTTATTTTAATGATATTTTTATCTTCAAGAATACTCTATGTCGAACACATTTCATCAAGCTTAAAGGCAACCGAATTTATTGTAAACAAACCATATCTTGTCGTCATTGCTGAAATGGCCGACAAAGAGTCTCTTGAAAAAGCTGTTCAAAATAGTGGCTCTAAATTAATTAGCAAAGAATGGAAGGATTTCAATTTAATTCAACCTGATCGTAGGTTGCGATTAAAAGAGTACAGGCTTATTGGAGATTTGTATTTCAAAGTTTCAACAAATGACAGTAGCTTGGGAAATTTAGTTTTAAATTTTAATCAAAAAGTAAATCTAAATAAAAAAGAATTCAAAATAGAAACTAAATTAAATAAAGAAAACAAAAAAGTTTTAAAGTATGACAAGTTGATTACAATATCTCCTACTTCCGACAAGATTTTTAATACAGTTAAAATAAAAATAACAAGTGAACTAAAAGTAAAAAACGAAATACCTTTTTTTGCAAATAAAATAATGGATGAAAAAGTAAAAAGATCAAATGAATTAGACTTAGAAAAAACTAAAAATTTCTTACTTGATAAATTAAACAAATAAATTAAATAAATGAAGCCTCTTTCAATATGCATGCTATCTCACCCTAGATCTGGTTCCACACGCCTCATAGATATCATGAGCAGCCATAATACTTGGCGCAAAGGCAACATAATAACAAAACATCCTAATTTTTTTCCTGAAATTAAAAAACGTAAAGGCACGTTGAGTTTAGGAGAATTTTTTAGACAAGATAGAATTAAAAACTCATTCGCAACAACCTTTAAAAGTTTAAATGTAGTAAAGGAGTCTAAGTCTATTCTTACTGCTATGGAATTTTTAAAACTTAAAAAAATACTCAACGAAGATTTTGGAATTAATTTTCTCACCAAAGTTTTTCAAAACCATATACCTTTGGGCTTCTACAATTCGGCAGTGGACGGGATGCCGAATAAAGAGATGGTGGAAAGTGCATATTTAACCATAGAAGACCTTATTGGATTTAATGAAATTGTTATTTTGAACTATCGAAACAATCTATTAGAAACATGCGTAAGTCACATGATGGCCCCCAAAATAAATCATTGGAATGTTCGTGATGACAAAGAAAAGAAAAAATATGACAATAAATATAAAAAGACAAAAATATTTTGGAATAAAGAAGGTTTCATATCATACAGCAAAAGAACTAAAAAATTCATTAATACTTTAGAAACAGAACTGAAAAGAAGTAATAAAAAATATATAAAAATAAATTATGAGGAAATGTCTTCTTGGGAAAATCCTCAAAATGAAATTCAAAATAAATTAAAATCTATAGGCTATGAGGATCTTTCAACTTACGATTCTCCATGTAGAAAGTTGTCGCCTGTTTTTAATTCAAAAATTTTCAAGAATGAAAAAAATTTTTTAAAGGACTATTCAGAAATCAAAGAATTTATTTACATGCATCCTCAACTCCCACGCCCTGTGCGAAGATCATCCAACTACAAAACATTATTTTAAATTATTTTTCGTGGTCTTTTTTTCTTGCTTGTCTTTTACGACTTTAGATTTTTTACCAAAAATATCTTCCCAGTTAGCCTCAAATTTCTTTCTACTGACAGAGAAAGGTCGAGAAGTAGATCCTTTGCCATTCATTTTAACTCCAAATAAAAAATTATATTATTTATAATATAGTTTTATTTTTTGAATTTTGAATTGTTCCACTCTCCATACAATCTGTAAGCTTTTTCGGACTCTTTGCTATTTAAATTTCCATCATCCAAATATTTACGAATATCTTTTTCCTCCCATGGACTAGGATCTGTGTAATAGTATTCCCAAGTTTTCCATCTTACTCTTGTTGAATCTATTTTTTCTATTTCTTTACCTTCTAAATCTGTGTAAGTGAACTTACATATATAAAATTCTTCTCCAAGCAATCCATCTTCCACCACAGTGAAATTTTCTGGACTATTGTTAAAAGCCCAAACTCTAAACCGACCCCAGTTTTTAACTTGCTGGCAAGTTTTCTCATTGAACTCTGTCGGGTAAAATATATTTTCTATTGATTTTTGTACTAAATTACTTTTCCAACCAAGCCATTCGGCATTGCAAATAACACCAATAGATAATCCAATAAAAATTAGAAAAAATTGATAAAATAATGTTCTGCACACTGTTTTAAGTATAATCATCATCGTCCCCTATATTAAAATAAATTATATTAATATATATTAATTAAAAATCAAATATGTATGAACTTGTTATATGTGTAATAATAAAAGATGAATTAGATATAGATGAATGGATTTTTTACCATCAAGAAATAGGCTTTGATCACATATACATTTATGATAATAATGATACTCCCGTGAACTTGGAGCATCATGATAACTTAACTCATATTCATTTTCCCGGCGAAGTTCAACAATTCAATGCTTATTCTAATTGGATTGAAAATTATAAATATGAATCTGAATACGTTTGCGTAATTGACGCAGATGAATATGTTGTTTTCAATTCGAACTACGACTCTGTCAAAGAAGTTTTAAAACAGCTTCCAGAAGATCACAATTCACTAATATTAAATGGCAAGTTATTCGTCAATGAAAATGAAAAAAGAGAACAAGGATTGATTTTAGAAAAAAGTTTAACTTGGCAAAAGTTTTTGTATAGAGAAAAATGGAAAGATGATCCTTTTTTAATTAATTATTCAAAGTCTGTGAAGACGCTTTCTAAAACAAATTTAATTAAAGAAATTGACAATCCACACACATTTAAGTATTATACAAGTCAGAAAAGCTACGCAGGTGATTTAGTGTCCGAATGTGTCGTTGAAAACTTTTCGTATTACTTAAAAGAAGAACCACAAATTTGGATTAATCACTATTATATAAAGAGCCTTTCTGAATTTCGTCATAAGTGTTTAGTTCGAGGCAGAGCTACTACTAATGAAAAAAGAAATCTCAAAAAAGAACTTAATGGAAGCACTGTGCGGTACAACCCAAATTCTATTTTTGACTCTGAGCCTACTGAAATAGTTTTATGGAAAAATAAAGTAAAGGAAAGAATAAATGAAGTTGTCGAATCAAGAAATTATTAATTGTGTTGTTGGCCTAAATCAATTGGCCCAAAAAGAATTCCCTTTAGCAACAGCTTTTAAGGTGGAGAATTTAAGAAAAGCTTTAGAGCCTTTTGCTGTAAGTGCAACAAAATTAATTGATGACATTAAAAGAGAACATGCAATTTCTATAAAGGGAAGCAAAGTAGAGTTTCGGCCAGAAGATGTAGAGTTAATCAATGAAAAGATTAATGAAATTGCCAATTCCACTAAAGACTTTGATGATAATCTCAAAATACCAATATCCAGCATCCCCACAGAATCAGAAATATCCCCAAATGTAATTAAGCTTGTTTGGGAGGTTTTAGAATAGTGCTCTCCTTAGCAGAATATAAAAATTCTAAGAACATAAATTATTTAATTGCCAAGCTATTTGAATCAAGGCAAGTTTCTCATAATGTTCACTTGCAAACAAAAAGCTACAGTGAGCACAAAGCTTTAAATGAATTCTACGATGAGATTTTAGAATTTACTGATACGCTTGTCGAGTCCTATCAAGGGCAATATGGGATAGTAAAAGGATACGAGAAATTAATTCAAATAGAACCTGTCGAGGATATAGTTGAATATCTTAATGATTGTGTGAAAATGTTTGAAATAAGCAAAAAGTCTATTAACGAAAATGATTCGCATATTAAAAATATCATGGAAGAAATAATATCATTGACATACAAAACTTTGTATAAACTAAAAAACTTGAAATGAAGCCAGAATTTACTAAGCCAAAAATAGTCGAAAAATCATGGGGTAGAGAATTGTGGATTCGAAATACCTCCAGTTATTGTGGCAAAATTCTTGAGTTCGATAAAGATAAGCATTTTTCTATGCATTATCATCTTAAAAAAGAAGAAACTTGGTTTGTTTTGAATGGAAGTTTTTTAATGGAATATTTCGATCTTGAAAAAGCTATTAGAAAAAACAAACAAATAAAAAAAGGAGACGTAGTTCATCTGCGGATGGGAGTGTTGCATAAACTTACCGCCTTAGAAGATGGAAAGATTATGGAAGTATCGACAGAACACTTTGATAGCGATAGCTACAGAGTAGAGCCATCATATTTGGTGAAAATGTAGAATGAAAATTTATAAATTTAATTTCATAAACAATATATACTTCTGTAATGAAACTTTAACATAGGAGGTTTATAATGGCTTCATTTACACTTGATTTAGTAGGTGCTCCACGTAACATGGCTAGTGAGGGTGGACTTGACACATCAATTAATTATTCTGGTGTCTCTCTACAAAGAACTGGTTACATCGAAACTGTTGACGCTAATGGAAACAGAAAGATGAACGTAAGAGTAGCTGACGGCGCAACTTTCACAGACGTTGCTCAAGCTCTCACAGATCTTACCAATGCTGGTCACAATTTCATTGTCTAATTTTAGACATATATTATAATTTTATTTTATCATTATAATAGCAAGCCTCGCCTTTTGGCGGGGCTTGTTTTATGTAGAATGGAAATTTCTAAATCCAATTTCATTTTTCATAACAGTATATAATTTTGTAATGAAACTTTAACATAGGAGGTTTATAATGGCTTCATTTACACTTGATTTAATAGGTGCTCCACTTAACATGGCTAGTGAGGGTGGACTTGACACAACGCTCGTTAATTTTGGCGATGATTCTGCGCAAAGAACTGGCTACATCGAAACTGTTGACGCTAATGGAAACAGAAAGATGAACGTAAAAATAGCTCCTCAAGTTCATGAATGGGCGTTTCAGTCCCTTAATTTTACAGACGTTCCTCAAACTCTCACAGATCTTACCAATGGTAATGTCCGTGGTCACAATTTCATTGTCGGAGCATAATTTTAACAGTCTAGTTTTAGACATATATTATAATTTTATTTTATCATTATAATAACAGTATATAATTCTGTAATGAAACTTTAACATAGGAGGTTTATAATGGCTTCATTCACACTTGATTTAGTAGGTGCTCCACTTAACATAGCTAGCGAGGGTGGACTTGACACATCAATTAGTTATTCTGGGGTCTCTCTACAAAGAACTGGTTACATCGAAACTGTTGACGCTAATGGAAACAGAAAGATGAATGTAAGAACGCCTGATGGTGCAACTTTTACAGATGTAGCTCAAACAATCGACATGCTTACCAATGCAGGTCACAATTTCATTGTCGGAGCGTAATTTTAACGGTCTAATTTTAGACATATATTATAATTTTATTTTATCATTATAATAGCAAGCCTCGTCTTTTGACGGGGCTTGTTTCATACAAAAGGAAAAACATGAAAACTTTTTTTAAAATCAATTACATGACAATTGGAGTGACTATTCTTTTACTTTTGGGAATTGCTTCTTATGAGATGGGAATTGGTCAATCAAATAAAGTTTATGAAATAAACAAAGGAACAGTTTTTCAATTAAGAAAAAGCGTTCACTTGAAATCAGGCAGATGCACTTGGAATAAAAAAGGAGATTCTTTATATGGAATATATTATTCATCAAGACACCTATTGCCTTCTTACGTTTCAAGTAAAACAAATTGGGAAGTTTTATGGATAACAAAAAAAAGTGTCATTCTTCCGGGACTAACTAGAACCAATAAAGAAATAGATACAACTATTTTATGTCAAAATAAGGAAGATGAAATGTACATAGTTGCGACTCATGGAAAAGATCTTAAAATTACATACAAGGACAGAGAAGTTTGTTACGAGGGAAAAGCTGAAAAAATAAGCTTAGAAGATTTAAATAAAATATTAAAAGTCATACAACCCTAAATTGATTCTATCTTGGATTTGTTTTGGATGTAAGCCTTTAAATTTTTTCCATCCGCCTTGCCCAAAAGGATGAGTTTCTTTAATTGAATAAGGATCTTCTCTCCATTTTAAAAAAACTTCATCAACATAATTATGTTTGTAATTTCCTGTTTGGTATTTGTAATACTCTTGTTTTTGAATTATTTTTTCAAAAGGCCTTACCCAAGAGTAATGATAAAAAAGTTTATCATTACTCTCGCATGTTGGAACTAAATTTTTTATCATTTGTCCTTTGCAAGTAACAAACAAATGATTGCCTCCATCATATCCGTACCCTTCTCTCCATTTAACAACTCTTTCTGCTGCAAATTGATCCCAATATCCTGTCGCTTGAGTATTTATATTATTCCAAAATGTCCAATGATTTAAATATAAACATTCATATTTTTTCATCAAATTCACTACTTCCCAAATCTGGTTAGGCTTGTATACCTCATCTCCATCCATTAGCCACATCCAATCCCCGGGTTTTAGGAAATCACAATAAGACCTTCTCATTTCAGCTTTGTTCTTCCAAAGCCTATTTGGAGGAGGTATTACCTTTCCTCCAAATTTTTCAACCATTGAATAGGCTATTTCCATTGTAGAATCATTTGGCAATCCTTTATCATTACACATTTTAGCTTTATGTGCGTATTCATTTCCTCCAACAACAATTATCCATTCATCAACGACAGAGGACAAACTCTCTACAGAAGGCTGTAAAAACTCTTCTTCATTACAAGCTATAATACATCCAACCACTTTTCCATCTATATTTTTTTTAATATCACAGTGAGGAGGATTGTTCCTTTTTGAAGCAACTAAATTGTCAATTCTGCCTGTTTCTATCCACCTAGAACTAAAATAATTAATGTTATGTTGCATAAAGCGATGACCGCCTGATCTGCTATGTCCTGACTCATGAGTAATGACCGAGTTCGGCTGGTACATTATTTCATACCCTTCAGATCTGACTTTTAAACAAAGATCAGAATCTTCCCAATATCCAATTAAAAAGTTTTCGTCAAATCCTTCTAGGTCATAAAACAAATTGTGTAGAATAGCAAAGCAGCATCCTGTGACCATCTCTCTCTTTTCGAGATTGTCTATATCGCTAGGAATATCTTTTATTCCAAAAGGACGCATTATCATTTTTTGATGGTAAGAATTTCTTCCTATATGCAAAAAGCTTTTTGTTTCCCAACTCCATTCAGATCCAGCTGAGTCTAGCTGGTCTCTTCTTATTTGTTTATTCCCTACAATTCCAATGTTATCGCCAGAAGAAAAAACATCTACCATAGGCTTTATCCAATTTTTTGTAAGTTCACAGTCAGCATTTAAAAAAATTAAATACTTTCCTCTTGCGTATAAAGAGCCTATGTTGCAAGCTTTTCCATAACCACAGTTAGTACTATTTCTAATTACTTTTATGTTTTCTGAATTTTCTTTTTTATTCCAAGATTGAATTACCTTAGAGTAAGATTCATTTGGACAAAGGTCATCAACATAAATAATTTCTTTGCTTATGTTGTCATCTGTACAAGTCCAACTTTCAATTTGTTTTTGTATCACCTTGTCGGAAGTATAAAGAGGCACAATGACAGAGACATCTATCTCCAAGTCAATAGAGTCTTTAAAGTTGCAATAAACTAACTTGTGAGAATTGTTTGGAGAAGCTAACTTTGAAAAATTAGCTTTTAAGACTTTAGGTTTAGAAAAAGAATCGTTTGAGCTATGTCTTCTCAAACGATTCGAATTTATTATTTTCTTTTCTTGTATTTTGCGAATTTGCTCTAAAGAAAGTCTCATTTATCTTCTGTTTCTGAGTCTTTTATGTTCTGCACAATATTAAGAATCTTATCAGTAGAAAATCGTTGACCCTTAATGTCTCCAAGAACGGCGGCTGAAACAACAATTATTTCTCTTAAAAGAGTCAAAGGATCTTCCTCTTCAAATTCTTTAATTATTTGATCTAACTTTGGCTTAAGCATTGTGCGCAATCTTGCATCGACTGTAACACTCGATCCACCTAAAACATTTCTTAAGGCAATCTTAGTAACATCATTTTCTTCTAACCATTCTTTTATTGATTTCATTTGTCTGTCCTTATAATTCTGTTTTTTATTTTTGAACTTTCACTATCTGAGTTTAATTCAGATTTAAATTTGTTTACTCTTCCGGCCCAACTAGAAACCTTGTCTTTAGGGACATCTAATAGTTCGGCCATAGCTTCTGCATTTGAGCATAAGTTGGAAAAAACATCCCAAAAATTACCACAATCTTTTTTAATAATATTATTCCCAATTCTTATAATATCTAAAGATTTTGATTCTTCTGCGTCGTTTTTTGATTCGCAAAATTCTTTGAAATTTCTCATATCTTTATTTATTGTTTTTTTCTTTTTTTTAAATAAAGAATCTACGTTGTATTGGGAATGATCTTTTTCAGATCCAGCCATATACTTGCTCTTCAGCTTCTTAAATCCATCGTCTGAGGCCACATTATTCATTTGGTGCGTGAATACTTGTCCCGCACCTATGCTGTTAACGTAGCCGCCTGAGCGTCTCATTTCTTTTAATTGGAGCCATTTGGTAAATTTCATTAAGAGTATATATTAATAATTCTTCCAAATATTAATATTTTTATTTTTTATCTTAATGCAATTCCATTCTTCTAAAATTCTTTTATATACTGGATCATTTGACGAAACGAGCAAAACTTTCCCCCGAGAGAAATTTATAAATTCTAAGAAGTCTAAGTTCTGATCAATGTCATCATCAAAAAGCATTGAAAAACAAAAAGATTCTTTACAATCTAAAGTTTTTGCTAAGACTAAAGGATTATTATTTAAAAAATAAACATGTTTAATTCGATCTTCTATTTGAGAAATATTTTCTGCCTGTAGTTTCCAAAAGTTTCGAGCTTTGCTTCTATCTAATTTTTTATAATATTTTTCATTGTTTCCAACACTCATTGCAGAAAGCATATATCTAGTTATTGAAGATTTAAGATCGTCTTCTTCTTTTTCTTTAGATTCTAATAACTCATTGAAAAAAGTTTTAGTGTATTTTGCTTTTGAAAATTTTCTTTTAAAAAATCTCGAATAATCTTTTATATGATTCCAAAATTCACAATCTTTCTCATTTTTAAAATTTACTATTTCTTCAATAGACTTTTCTTTATTCAAAAGAACACTTGCGCTGCAAAAGTTTGGAACATAGTATTCTAATTCCTCGTAGTTTTCTGGAAACAGAGGAAAGACTTCAGATAGACTTTTTAGAATATCATTATTTTTTAATGGAGACTTTAATTTCATTTTTTTCTTAAATATATTGCATTGTTGCAGGAAGAACAAAATAAATCATAATCCCCGTAACCCAGTCTTTTACCTTCCCAAAACCAACCTTTATTTTGTTCTTTGGCACATAAAACGCAAAGAGCATCTATGACTGCTTCTTCTCCTTCGCCCTTTTGATACCAATAACAGTTTTCTTTTATTTGATTTTCTTGTATTTGTTCTGAACTCATCACATACCTTTGGAGACTTTTTATTATAGTAAACTCAACAAAGGTCTGTGTACTTTTTAGAATATTCTTTGTAAATAACAGTTTCGATGTAATCGTAAATGCAACTTCCATCTTTTGAGCTTGCTAATATGTAGGCTGCTACTTTTTGGTCCTTGTCAATCGAACTTGCAGCAAATAATTCTATTAATTTTTCGCCAATAGATTCTCTTTTAATTTCTTCGCCATCAAGGATTCTCATTATAAATCTAGGTGGATTATCACCTTTAATTTGGATAACGCGGTCAATACAACCATCTGCCGGTCCTCCATTTAAAATAGCATCCCATTCATATCCATGTCCCTGCATTTTCATATCCAACCTTCCAAAATAGCTTTTTTTATATCTTGAATTAAAACTTTTCTATGAAGATATTCCGATACAGATTTTACAAATTCTTTTTCTATTTTCTTCTGTTCTTGTGCTAAATAAGACATTCCTTTGCCCTTTGCTTCTAAAAATCTTAAAACATCTATTTTAAAATTTAATTGTTCGCCATCTATAAATATAGCTTTTTCAACTCCATCTATTCGGGGGTCAGGACCCAAAGGCCTCATTTTAACCTCAAATTTATGTTTAAAATTGCCTTTTTCGTCTGTTGGGGGCAATTCTTTATGAAGTTCAAAATCATCAAAATTATTCATGAAATTAATATAGTATTTTATAAATAAATATAAAAGGAATTCACGTTATGCATTTTTTAGAAACCTCTTTAAGCGAGTTGTATCAAAGCACTGTTGATACTTTCCCAACGACTTCAAAAAGACAAAATTCAATTGATACAGTTGTTATTGAGAATTTGAATTGGATTCCTTTCTTGGGAGTAAAAACTTTATTTATAAAAGGTCTTGTTAAAAATGAAGGGAAAAAATACGACTCAATTATTTTAATTAAAAATATGAAGTTCGAAGAAAAAGAAGGGAAAAACATAATTAAAATAAAAATGAGTGATGGAAAAGATTATTATGTCCAAAAAGTAAAAATTGATGAAAACGATGTTTCTGTTAGATGCAACTGTGGAGATTTTTACTGGCGTGGGAACTACGCAAACTCGCTCGACAAATCTCTTTACGGAAGAAAAAGAAGCAAGTACGAAACAAAAACTAATAGGCCTCCGGTCAATCCTGGAGATTCTCCGATAATGTGTAAACATCTTATTAAAATGACAAAAATTTTAAAAGAAGCCAATTTGCTAAAAAATTAATATATATCTAAACAAAGAACGCTGCTAGGAGTTTGATGACCTATTTAATAAATCCAAAAACAACTGTGAGGCAAAACAATGTAGTCATAGGCACTATTTTGGGTGGATCTTCTCTTGTAAAACCCTCCAAAGGGAAAAATTGCTACTTGTCCATGAGAAGTAAAGATCTCGAATGGATAAGTTGGAAATCCAAAGAGTTAAAAGACCTAGCCAATGTTGATCCTATTACAAAAGAAAAAACATATAGATGGCATTCGATATGTTATCCAGTATTTAATGATTACTACAAACAATTTTATCATCAAAATAAAAGAGCTTTAAATATAGATACATTAAATCTATTACAAGAAATGAGTTTCGCTGTCTGGTTTAAAGATTGTGGTAAAATCAAATCAAACAAGGCTATATTCAATACAAATATATGGAAAGAAAAAGGAAACAAAACAATACTTAAATATTTTAAAAGCTTAGATTGGGAATGTGAAATGTTTAAAGAAAGAAATAACTTTAGAATACGATTGTCTGAAGATTCTACACAAGAAATTTTAGATATGATGAAAAACTTAGACTGAGGAAGATCATGAAAAAAGCATCAGGAATTTTTTATACCGATGGGAAACAAGTTTTGTTACTCAAAAAAAGAAAAGGCAAAAGTAAAAACTCTTGGGGATTGCCCGGAGGTGGAATAGAAAAAGGAGAGTCTGCTTTAGATGCAGCCAAAAGAGAGTCTCGTGAAGAAATTGGAAAATGGGAAGGAAGAAATTTTGGTAAAGTAAGAGAATTAGAAAGAACTTCAGACGGCAGGAGATCAGAAATATCTCACAATTGGACTACTTTTTTTTACAAGGTAGAAAAACCTTTTAAGTGTAGATTAAGCAAAGAACATTCAAAATGGGATTGGTTTGATTTAGATGGACTTAAAAAAATAAAATTACATCCAAAGCTTAAAAAATATTTGAAAAAACATTTAAAAGTTGTAGAAAAAGAATTTAAAATAAACATAAAAGAAAGTTTTACTGATGAAGGGAAAGGAGCTACTTTTAAAGAATGGTTGGAAAATTCAAAAGTCGACGTATTATCAGAAAGTATGGATGTGTCTGTGTCGGGCTACGTTGCGGACAGATCTAACAGAGATCTTCTTAGTTTGTCTAATTCTATGAGCAAAATAGTGAATAAAACATGGTTTAAACTTACTGATGAAGAGCGAGAAAAAATAAAAGTTCGACCCGTAGTAACTTCGGACGGAGATGATCATTTTGAAAAAGAAGGAACAATAAATTTTTACACATCTGGCTGGAAAGATGAAGACGTTCAAGAAATATCTGACGGTCTTAAAAAATTCATGGATTCTAAAAATGTAAAGCATGGTCCGTTTCGGTTAGATAGAAGTGGAGTTTATGATTCCAGTGTGATTAGGATACCAATTCTTCAGATGCCTGTGGAAAAAGAAGGAAATAATCCTCCCGAAATGAACTTGTCTAATACAAATGCGATTGCTTTATTCAGAGATGTTTTAGGATTTGAATTTGATCAGACTCTTTCTGGATTTTCTATCCCTGCCTTCGAATTGCTTAAGGCGATTGAAGATTTAAATGAACCCAAGGGCCAAGACAAAATAGACATTCATTCTAGAGATGCCTATCAAACAAAACGCAAAGATGGACCAACAATGATTCACGGAGGGCAAGATAGAAACGACATTCTAAGAAAGCTAAATGTAGTTAGAAAAATTGCTCAATGGGCAATAAAGAATGGTCATCAAGAAATATCTGTATTCTAATAATTTATATAATTTTGAGTTTCAATCATAGAGCTTACAGTTCCCATATCGTGCCAAAAACCTTTTAGCTTGTAAGACAACAAATTTTTTGATTGGACATAGTGATTATTTACATCTGTTATTTCAAGCTCTCCTCTATTAGAGGTTTTGAGATAAGGAAGAATTTCAAAAACAGCAGGCGTGTACAAATACAAACCTGTGACAGCCCAGTTTGTTTTTGGGACTTTAGGTTTCTCAACTATATTTGAAACAACTCCTTGCCCATCTATTTCTGCAACTCCAAATCTTTCTGGGTCTGTTACTTCTTTTATGAAAATTGCTGCTTTGTTCGAATAGTCTTCAAATTCTTTTATTTCTTTTTCAAAAGAATCTTCAAAGAAATTATCGCCTAGTATAACAGCAAAATTTTCTTGACAAACAAAGACTTCAGATAGTTTTAAGGCTTGGGCTATTCCCGTTGGGCTTCTGTCCATTTCTTGAATTTTATAAGTTAAATTGACATTTAAATCTTGCCCATCGCCTAAAGTTTGAACCATGTGCCCACAGTGATCTCTTGAAGTTATAATTAATATCTCTTCTATGCCACTTTGTTTAAGTGTATTTATGGGATAGTGTATTATAGGCACAGCGCCTTTGTCTTTAGAATAAACAGGAGCCAAATGCTTGCATGTTGCATTTGTAAAAGGTGCCAAACGAGTGCCAAAACCTCCTGCGAGTATTACGCCTTTCATAAGTATTTCTCAATTCATAAGATAGTTTTGTCTTGGACTCAAATCCATTTTTTTTAAATATTCAACATCTTGTCTGATTTTCTCTTTGTCCCATTCTTCATAATTATCACCAAAAACAAATTTGTCATGTGGCTTTATATCCCACCAAACTGATCGTTCAAGTTCGTATTCCAGCTGTTCTTCTTGCCACGTACAAAATCCAATATACATTTCGAATCTTGTTCTTTTATTAGATATTATTTTTTCTATATTTTCTGGGTGGCAGCTTTGATAAGTATTTGGGAAAACTTCTTCTTCTGAGTATTTTTTTGACTTATGAACTAAAAAGACTTTTCCGTATACGGGACCTCCTATTCTTAAATTGTTATTTTTTGGAACAATTAAATTAGGATTGACTTCTTCCCATACGTCTTTAATTTTTTGATTCATTCGCTTATTAGTAATAACTCCTACATTACCAATATCTCCGTTTTTTAAAATCAATATTGTTGACTTATAAAAAATGGAGTCTTTAACGATAGGAGTTGATACTAAAATTTTACTCATTAATAATAGTAACACCAGACAAAGGATCTTCTGTCAAAAGAGATTCTTCTGTATTTTCTTCTATGTTTTCTTCGTCATTTTTAACTTCTTTTAATTGTTTGTTATTGGAAGTTGAATGCACTATATGTTCTAACTTACCTTCAGTATTAATTTGATCAGGTTGATCTAGTAAAAGCTTTTCTTCATTCATAACTTTCTCCTTGTTAGTTCTTTTCTTCCTAGTTTTTTCAGTCTTTTTTTTGACTTCTTTATTTATCTTTTGAGATTCTATTTTTTCTTCTACTTTTACTTTTTCTTCAGTTGTTATTGCTTTTTTCTGTGGGGCTTCTATGGTTCTAACTAAAGAAGCTTCTCTAGGAACCATTTGTAAAAAAGAACTATCTCCAGTCCAAGTTTGTCCGGGTTCAACCCATATCTTGCCCTCTGCCGATTTTTTAAATAGTTGAATAGAAGCGGTAGTGCTCCTATTTCTAAATTTGAACAAACCTTCGCCAGTTTCATTTTCTTTCTTTTTATTGAGTCTGGCTTGGTTTCTAGCTACTTTGGATTTGATATCATTTTTTTGTTTCATAATTTTTCACCTAAATACTACATTTAGTATAGTATCAGGTAGGCCATAATGAAAAATCCAGATCTAAAAAATAAATTAATACCCAAAAAGTGGACGGAACTTTACCCACAAGGCACTAAAGCTGGGAATGACGAATCAAAGTTTTTTGTCTGTCTATCCAGAAACAAAAAATATGATTGGAGATCTATCGCAGCGATATCCAAAGAAAGCTCTTTGAGCAAAAAAAGAGTAGAAGAGATAATTCTCAAATACCATAAACTAGGAATAGTTCTACAGCACCCAAAGAATGAACTTCATTGGGGCTATTGGGAACGTATACCGCATATGCTTCCAGAAAAAAAGAACTCAATATCTTCTTCAGATAAAGAAAGTAGAATAAAAAAAGCAATTAATAAAAATAATTAAATAATTTAATTAATTGCTTTTTTCTTATTTATTTTCTTTTACAGCAGTGTCTTTAGGCGTAACTATATTCTTATCCTTCATGTTTTTAGCTTCAACGTCTGCATTAGCTTTGCTTGGGTTAAAGTATTTTTCAGGATATTGACCAGAAACATAAGCATCAGGATAGTTTGCACTATAGCCTGTTCTTACTCTGTTTTCATCGGTAGTGTTGTCCTCAGCTTCCTTTGCCTCAAGATTATCTTCGGCAGGAGCTGCATCTGTAACTGCTGGACTTTCTAGTTTGTTTTCTTTCATCCAATTTAAAAATGATTGCATTATAAAATCTCCTTGTGAACAATTTTATATAGAGTATATATAAGTTTTTTTTCATTTTTTTCAACTATATAATTTAGTCGCAAAAGGAGATAAATTTAATGAGATTCGCAGAATGGCTAATTTTTGAAGATATAAGAGAAGATTTTAATAATTGTCACTTTAAATTGCTACTTAAACAAGTAGATGAATTGTTCGAAAGAGCATTAAAAACCAAAGGATTTATTGAAGAAAATGTGGATTTTGAAGTAATTCAAGAAGTTTGGCAATATCCCACATCAGTAGAAACAATATCTGAAAATTTAAGCGATTGCAACTGCCGAGCTTTAATGGCCAAAAGCACAATACCAGTAAATTGCTGCTCTCTCAAGTGCATAAAAGATCTAATGGTTCAGGTTAGATTAGGAGGAATTGAGGAAAGAAGAAAAGATATGGGGAATCTGCAGGTCCTGCACAACAAGCAAATCGAGGTAGCTGAGGAATTGGAGAAAGAACCAGAAAATCCCTTCCTCATAGAAGATTTAGAAGACGTAGCAAAAGAAAAAATTAAACTATTAATTAAGCTTGGTCATATTAGAAAAAGAGAAACATTCGTTCAAAACTTCTATCTTGATGAACTAAAAGATAGAGAAAAGAATCTAGAAGAGCTTAACAAAAGAACTATGAACGCCTTGGCAGAAAAAAACAATGAAGTTCCAGAGGAAATGAAAATATATTTAAATCCCAATGCAAATAAAGACTTTGGAACATTTTTAATGAAAATGTTTGTAAAAGGAGATGACATAGATCGAGCAGGAGACATATTCCAAAATTTCGTAAAAAGATTGACATCAAAAAAAATAAAAAATGGAGAAGCAACTTGGAAAGATTTTGCTGGTCTTAAAGGAACTTTACAAGATCTTGAAGACTCTGAGTGTGACGATTCATCATTAGGATCACCAAAATCAGTTGAAAAAGAAAGTCCAATATTAAACAGACTATCAAAATTTATGAAAGCAAATATTTCTAAGTCCGGGAGATCTGGAAGTGAAGAGTACGTTTCTCGAAAAGAAACTGTGACAAGCAGAACGGCAAAACAAGCAATTATAAATAATGACTTGGGAAGAACGAAAGCGAAAGGACAAATAAATTGGTCTAAAAAAGGATCTGAGAATTTGGGATTCTATCGGGATGCTTTAAACAGTTTGTTTAATGGAGAAGAAATAAATGTTGTTTCAAGAGAAGATAAACTTAGAAAAGAAATAGTAGAAGATATATTTTTCTCTAAAAGCACTAATAAAGACTTGTTTCCAATTAGACCGTCTAACAAAGAAAACATAAGTTTATCATTGGAAAGTTATTATGATTTTTTGAAAGCAAGTACAATTTCAAAAGTTGCAGAAGTTCCACGAACTGCACTTAAAAGTTCAAGCGAAGAAGAAGACACAGACGCAGCAATACTAAGTTCATTAAGAGGCAGATCTCAAAAAGACAATTCTGTTGGGAAGTCTGCTGACCCTCTTAAACAACTAATTGGCAAAGAAGAAATGGAAGTGGGAGAATTAGGAAAAATAAATCAACAACTAAAGAAAATGCTTTTGGGATCAGAAGAAGAAATGCAACAAGCTCTTTCTTTCTGCATCAAATATGGGTTAGACTGCAGAAATTTCAATAAAATTAATGTAAGCAAAGATGTGTTTAGAACAACAACAAAAGGAGATTCCTTAAAAGGTCTTCCTGTACAAGTTGTAGCGAATCAACTCTCTGTAATGTTGAAAAAAGACATCCCTTATCAAAAAGCAAGAAATCTAACAATGGACGCCGAGGCCAAAATAAGAAGTTTATAAATTTATGAAAGATTACATCCCCGCCATACTCGTAGCTTTATTTTGGGGAGTTTCGTATGGGGCTTGTGAACAATCTTTAAAGAGTGTTGATAAAAAAATATTTCTTCTTATCACAGGAATTGTAACAGGATTTTTTTGGACTTCCTATTATTTCATAGGTAAAAGCGAAAACAAAATTGATTCAATTGGATTGTTCTGGCTACTTGTAAGTGTGATTGCAGCGTTATTGGGAAATTATTATTGCCTAAAAGCTATAGAACAAATGGGTTCTGTTAAAGCTTCTGTCATAGAGATATCTTATCCCATTTTTTGCGCTTTGTTCATAATGCTTGTACAAATGAAAATCACGATGAACATTCAGCAAATAATTTGCATGTTCATCGTGATTTTTGGTTCCGCAGGATTTATGTGGTGTGGTAGAAATTAGCAGGAAATTTCGGTTCAACCGCAGCTTCCACCTTCATGACCCCATCCGATTCTTGTAGATGGTGCATGTCCACAATCTCCGGGTTGAGTTTCCCCTAGTTGGCCATTAACGCTATTCCACCAAGATTTTTCTTCGTCTGTCATTTCTTTAGTTTCAAGCAATTCTTTAATTTTGCTAATATTGCTTTTTACTTCTTGAACAACATCTGTCGCTTTTCCTTCTAAAAGAGATTCAAGCTCAGAGAGAATTTTTTCTAGTTGATTGTTTTCTTCTGTTTGAACCTCTTCAGTTTCAGCTGTTTCTTCTGCTTTGACTTCTTCAGTTTCAGCTGTTTCTTCTGCTTTGACTTCTTCAGTTTCAGCTGTTTCTTCTGCTTTGACCTCTTCAGTTTCAGCGGTTTCTTCTGCTTTGACTTCTTCAGTTTCAGCTTGAGCTTCTACTGTTTCTTCTGCTTCTGCTTTTACTTCTTCATTTTCGGCTGCTTCTGACTCTTCTATTTCAGTGTTAGCACCCATAGGTTGTTGAGTTAAATTGTGAGGTTGTCTTAAGCCTAAGACTTGCGCACCATATAAAGACTCATTTAGTTTTTTGTACTCGCTGTAAGACAACATAACAAATATTCTCCTTTTTTATTTAAGTTACATATATGAAAAACATACTAAAAATCGTATTGTTAATATTTATATCTATACTTTTAATCTTAATTTTTAATAAAAAAGAAAACACTCTCTCGAAGCCAGTTCCCTTTGAAAAGTTACCTTTAAACCACAATTCAGAGTCTGATCTCTGCGGATTTGAAAAAGTAGATTATTTCGAATGTGATTTTCTAATTCAAAATGCAAATTTTCCTTTTATTAAGCAAAAAGGGAAAATGTACATAAGCAAACCAAACAACATGTTTATAAAGAATTCATCTTTAGAAATAGGCTTAAACAAAAATTATTTCTGGTTCTGGTCAAAACATTTTAACCCTAAAAATTTATATTATTGCAAAGCAAGAGATTTGGAAAATAGTCGTTTAAAAAAGTCTCTTAGTCCAATAATATTCAAAAAAATACTGACTTTAAATCCTAATGATGCTGAATTTAAAATAGGCAATGAAGATTTTAAGTTAATAATTCACATGGAAAAAATAAAAGAAAAAACAATAATAGTTAAAAAAATCTACAAAGACAATAATTTAGCAATAGAAGTATTCATAGAAGAATTTCAAGTAAAAGATGAGAAATCTTTTCCTAAAAAAATAAGAATAAATTGGCTAGAGGAAGACCTAGCGTCGATTTGGACTTTAAGCAATATTGCACTAGATAATGAAAAAAAATGGAAAATTCAAGAAAAAAATAACATCAATAGAATTGACATATCAAACTAAGAAAGCCCACTTCTTCTTTGTTTAAGTATACTCTGCACTCTTTTTTTTCTTTCTTCATCTCTTTGAGTTTTTGTCATTCCATTAACTTTGACTTCGCCTTGAGCTTGAATAGAAATTTGATTTCTTGTTGATTGATTTGCAATTGTTCTATTCGTTGATCTGCTTGAAATTGGACCTAAAGCTTGTCTAGATCTTCTACCTCCACCGCCTCCTCTACATCCACAACCCATTTCATTCTCCTATAAAAATTTAATGCTTTTTTTTACTCTTTTATATAGTTGTTGACTACTTTGTATTTTCTTGCAATTTTTGCCTCGACATCCAAGAGATCTACCACCACCACAATTGCAATTTCGCTTGCCACCTTCTAGATTTCTTAATCTATTCAAATTCATTCGAAATTTCTTACCCATATAAATATTTATGAAAAATAAATTAATTAAAAAAACAATTGAAGCTTCGAAATTAAAAATAACAGAAAGAAATTATGAAGAGCTTGAGCTAATAGCAACTCAAGCATTAAAAATATATGCAAATAATGTTAATTTTAAATGCTTGAATGTCATAGCCAAAAAGAATCTAAATAAAGAATACTTTAACCAAATTAAGGAAATAGAAAATAGCTGTGCAGGTAATTTTGACTTAACAAGCACATTGGGTTTATTTTTTATAGATTTAGAAGAAATTGAATTAGCTAAAGACTTTTTCAAATTAGCAATAGCAATAGACCCAAAAAAAGAAGATGCTTGGCTTAATTTAGGAGTTTGTTTGAGACTAGAGAAAAATCTTGAGCAATCTTTAAAGCACATTAAAAAAGCTTATGAATTAAATGAAAATAACTTTACGACACTCATAAACCTTGCAGGCGTTTACGCAGAAAGTCTAGAAATAGACAAGTCAATAAAGCATTTAGAAAAAGCTCTAAAAATTGAACCAAATTCAAGTAAGGCAAACGTAGACTTAGGATGTTCTTATTACATAAAAGGAAAAATGAAGAAAGGTTTCAAACACTACCAGTATAGGTTTGAAGAATTTGAAAATCTTAAAAAAATAAAAAAAGAATTTGAAAAACAAGAATGGAAAAAATGGGAAGGAGAAAGAATAAAAGATGATCAAAAAATTATTTTCTTCTCAGAGCAAGGCATAGGCGACTGTATAAACTTCATTAGATTTGTACAAGATTTCAAAACAATAAATCCAAAAGCAAAATTTAAAATAATCATTCCTTCTGAGGCTGATGGTCTTTTTTCATTTGAAGAAAATGAATTCATAAAAGATAAAGATTTTAATCTAAAAGACTTGTCTGGTTATGATTTCTACTGTTCTATAATCGACATTCCTTATTACTTAAACATAAGTAAAAAAGAAATAGAGAGCAGGTTCAAGCCTTATATATTTGCAAATAAGAAATGTGATTATTCTTATTTTGAAAATTTATTTAAAATAGGGATATGTTGGGCTGGTAATCCAAAACATTCAAGAGACAACGAAAGATCATGCAGTTTATCTTTATTTAAAGATATATATAAAATTCCAAATGTGAAATTATTCAGTCTGCAAAAAGAACTAAACTCAAGAATAAGACCTTATGAGAAAAAGCCTGTTAGCTTGTCCGACTGTACTGATATTAAAATTGTAAACATGTCTCCTCACATGAAAACATGGGAAGACACAGCTTCAATTATAGATGGGATAGATTTGGTAATAAGTGTAGACACTTCAATTCTTCACTTAGCATGCGCAATGGGAAAACAAACATTTGGATTGTTGCCTTTTTTTCCTGATTGGAGATGGGGAGTTCTTTCTGATCGTAGTTACTTATATCCAACTCTAAAACTCTTTAGACAAAAAGAAGCAGGAAATTGGAATGATGTGTTTTTAGACGTTACCAATTCTATAAAAAAATTAAGCCTTGATTATTTTTAGGTCTTTCATTTATAATTAATATTATCAAAATAATGTTTAATATTTATATATAAAATAGTACTAAAACAACGATTAATCAAGGAGGTGACATGTTGTTTAAATTAAATATCAAAACTGAACCTAACAAAATTGGTGAGGTTAAAATCATTGAGCCAATAGAAGCAAAGATTCAGGCTCTATCTGCTGCTTGGGACGAGCAGTCTAAAGAAATGCCAAAATCTGCTTGGTGGAAAAGAGCAATTAGTGGAGCAAATATATCTGCTGTTACAACCTTTTTAATGGGAGCAGTTGATGAATTGATTCAAACTGTCGAGGAGTTCGTTGATTACGGACCTGATAAAAAAGCCACTGTTTTAAATGGTATAGACAGATTATATGAGTATGTAATTAAAGAAGCTTTACCCATATGGTTAAAACCATTTGCCAATCAAGTCAAGCAATACGTCATATACGTTTTGATTTCAAATGCAATTGATTGGATGGTTGGAAAATACAGAGACGGAAATTGGAAGCCTGAAGCAGCTGAAGAGGTTGTGGAAGTTAAAAGTTCAATCAAAGACCTTAATTTTTACAAATCTTTAAAAGTAACAGAACTAAAAGATCTACTTAGAAAAGCAGGTAAAAAAGTTTCTGGGACCAAAGATATCTTAATTAATAGATTAATAGGCCAGTTGACCAACTGATGTTCAAACAAAAGGTTCTTGGAAAAATTCCAAGAACCTTTATTTTAACAAATTAAATAATTAAATAAACAAGGAGGTTTATTATGAAGAATAGATTGAGCTTATTTCCATACGAAATGGAAAATGTGTTTTCTATTCAGGAGGTCAAGCAAAAAGCCAGTTGGGGAATCAACGCTTTAAACGTGCCTTCTGTTTGGAAGAAATCTAAAGGTAAGGGAATTCGAGTTGCGGTCTTAGATAGTGGCTGCGATTTGGACCATCCTGATTTAAAAAACAATTTGCTTCCCGGAGCTAATTTCATTAATCCAAGAAAAAAACCTTGGGATGACAACAATCATGGCACGCACGTCTGTGGAATAATAGCAAGCGAAAACAATGATATAGGAGTAGTAGGAGTTGCACCTGAGTGCAAGATCATTCCTATAAAAGTTTTAGACAATGCTGGAAACGGAAGTGAAAAAAGTGTTTGTGAGGGAATAAGATGGGCTGTAGACAAAGGAAAAGCAGATTTCATCTGCATGTCTTTAGGCGCTCCTAATCCTGTTTCTGGAGTAGAGAAAGCTTTAAAGTACGCAACTTCAAAAGGAGTCATTTCCTTTGTTGCTGCTGGAAATTCGGGGAAGACAAAAAAAGTTTTTTATCCTGCTAATTATCCTGAAACGATAGCGATTGGATCTATTGACGAAAACAAAAGAAGATCGCACTTCAGCAATACAGGACACAATTTAGATTTTATGGCTCCGGGCAATAAGATTTTATCCACCGTACCGGATGACTGGTACGCTGTCTTAAGTGGAACAAGCATGGCAACACCTTTTATGGTTGGCATTGCTGCTTTACTTTTGTCTTATTCAAGAGCTAATGGAAATAAAATGCGATTGAAAACCAAAGCAGATTATGTGAAGGTATTCAAGCAGCATACTTTTCCAATTAAAAACGAAAAAATGAAAAATAATAGATTTTATGAAGGTTTTGGAATAGTAGATCCCAAGAAGCTATTTCAAAACTTAAAATCTTTTATGTTGGAGCTAATGTTATAATTCTTTTAATATTAGTTTATTTATTTCTTCTTGGATCAGGTTTTGTTGTTCAGAATTGTTAGAGTGTTTTTCGAATTGGCTTATTAGAGATTTTAATCCCATTATTACTAGCTTTAAACGATGGGCTTCTTCGTAATTTTCTTTTTCTACGCAAGAAGAAAGTTTTTTCTCTAATTTTACGAGAAAGTCTTTGAAATTAACTTCAAAGACTTTCTTTTTTTGCTCTGGAGATTTTCCTGAATGTGTGATTTCTTTATTGCTGGGAGTCGTTTGAGTCTTTTTTATAACTAATGATACAAAGTCTTGAAAAGTGGAATAACACAAAGAGCATCCGAGTATTCCAGTTTTTATATATTGCTCGAATGATAGTCCACATTCACAAACATTATTGCGAACAGAAGGGTGAATTATCAAAGAAGATTCTTTCGGTTTTTTAAAATCACTAAAAAAACAGTTTTTACAAAGATCTAAATTTTCAACATTTCCGTCTTTGTTGATATCTGTCACATGATAACATTTGACAGCATTACACTCTTTTTTATTTATTGGACATTCCATAGGACATTCCATAATTAGCTAATTGAAGAGTTCCCCACGCGCAGAACGATCAAGTACAGGAATTTGGCGGGCGAAGGAACCGGCAGGTGGGATTGATTTTCCAGATATTCGTAATTTAAATTCTAAGTCCACAGTTGAAGTACCAGATCCTGTGGTTTCTCTTTTAATCCAAATAGGCACTCCATCTCCCGGCCTTAAATCTCCTATTGAAATTGGATTGTCCGCAAAAGTATCAGAAAACACAACTCCAAAAGGAGTGGTTAAAGAATTCGGCAAAAGAGGAGCCTCAGAATTTATTGGCTGTCCTTCTGTAGCTTCACTAATGGAAATCGAAGCAGCAGGAGTTATGTTTAAATTTGTGGCTGTTAAAAGTTCATGATTTCTATTGTTCTCACCTCCTAAAAAAGAAATTAGAAAATCAGAATTCGAAGAAGCATTGACAACCACTCCAGAAAAATTTCCTCCCAGAACAGATAATCTATTTAACTCTCTTTGAATATTGTTTGCCATTTGTTCGGAATCACTACTGTACGGAATAGAATCCGTAGTTGATGTCTCATACTGTAATTTAAAACTTCCACTTGCAGGCGTTCCTGTGAGAGAAATATTTAAATTCTGAACTTCTGTTGAAGTTGATAATCCCAAAGTAATATTAGAAAAAACATCTCCTGTTCCTGATTGTTGAAGAACATAGATTGATGCTTCATACAAAGAATATAATTCTGAAGTATTGAATATATAAAAACACCTATAGTCAATTCCATCTGGTCCAAGGCTGGTCGGTGCCCCAAGGCCAGCGACATCTGTAACATCTGTAAATATGCTATTCGCTATACCTTCTATTAAATTTACAGAAGCCTTCCCTCCAATTGATTTGGTAGGATCTAAATTGTTGCTACCGCCTGAATAGAAAAAATTGATGTCGCTTGCTGATATAGTCATTTTGATAATCTTTTTTTAAATAATTCGAACATGCTTATTTAGTTAAATTGACATCAATAATTTCAAATACTAAAATAAACACATGAATTTCAGCATAGGAACAGATCCAGAATTTATTTTAACCGATATAGAGTATACACCAAAAAGCTCAATAGGAATATTAAAACATAAAGATAAAGCTGTTCCGGGCGGTAAAAATAAAATTTACTATGACAATGTTCTAGCCGAAGTAAATACAACTCCTTCTTTTACAAAAGAAGACTTTTTAAAAAATATTAAATATTCTTTAAAAAGTCTAGTTGAAGTGATTAAGCCTTTGAAGATCAGCAAAGATTCTTTTGCTATTTTTTCTAGCTCAGAATTAAATCATAAAGATGCTTTTGAGTTTGGTTGTGAAAGAGAGTATTGCGCATACGATCTTGATGTACACCAGATGAGCTTTGCACTAGGGGATGCTAGATTTGCAGGCGGACATGTTCACATAGGAATTGATATAAAAAATCAAGAAGAACAAGTCATGCTTGTTCGAATGTTAGATTTGTTTTTAGGAATTTCTTTAATTTTAATAGATGATTCAAGAAATTGTCATAAAAGAAGATCTTGTTTTGGCAAACTTGGAAGATATAGAAAAACGTCATATGGGATTGAATACAGAACTCCAAGCAATTTTTGGATATTTTATCCAAGTTTAATTGAACTTGTATATGATATTGTTGAATTCGTCATTGATTTTGTAAAAAGAGAAAAGCATTTTAATTTTTGGAAAATAGATTATGACAAATTAAATTCTGATGAGTTCTGGAACAACGGTGGCAATCCTTCTGCGTGTCATGATTGCTTTGGATATGACGTAAACTTTTTAAAAAAAATAACCAAGAAAGAAGAATTGAAATTAAATTCAAATATAATTCAAATCATCAATTTGAATCTACCTAAAAAAATACTAGAAAAAGTAAAAGAAATTAAAGATAATAAAACAAGTTGGGATTTTATTTAGGACCACGTTTCATAGGCACAGCTCTTAACTTTTCAACATGCTTGTCTTTTTTGCCTTTTAAATTGTCCATCATATCTTTTAAATACTTGACCATTTCTGATGGCTTTTCACATGGGCATTTTTCTGAACTTTGAACCATAACTGACTTTTTATTTTTGTTGTAAAATCCTTTAGAAGTAATAAAACAACCTTTGTCAACTTCTGGATTGAAGCTAATCATTCCAACCCATTCTCCATCATCCCAATTTCTTGAAGAAACTAAAATCCTTAAAGGTTCATTGTCAAATACTAACTTGACATGATATCCACAATTTTTCATCCCAGCACTTACGTATGATAATGCTATCTTAGCAAATCCGTTCAAGACATCTTCCATATTAGTTTTATAATTAACCGCTACAGAGTATCTTGATGCATCTTCTCTTAATGAATACCATTCTGTGAATTTCATATTTCTATATAGTCCTTAATCCATAGATATATAAGGCAAATCCCCAAATTTGAAAATCAAATCTTCAAACCATTTGACCCTATCTTCTCTTGCTTCTGTTAAGAGTTGTTGACCATCTAAAACAACACCTCCACCAACTCCGGGAACATTTTGGTACTTGCTTCTAATTCTTCCAAGTATTTCTTTTGCATATGTCAAAGCTCCTTCTTGCATGGCTTGAGTAACATCTCCCCAATCTTTACATTTTTGAAGATAGTGAACTATAACCTTTTGAGGTCGGTAGGGAATGGGATATAATTTAATAGTATTCAAACCTCCAACAAATTCCCAGCCTCCAAGATTAGAACTTACTCTTGAAAACATTTCTTCGTATTGCTTGTAAAGAACCCACTCCCCCATTCTTCCCCATATAGGTTGGACAGGGTCTATCATGCCTCCTTGAATAGAAGCATAAGATCCACCGGGATAAAAATACTCTATAGGTATAGCTCCATCTAAATCACTACTTTGAAAACCAAAGCTTCCTATTTCTTTGTAAAAGACATTTCTCACCAATCCTACATCTGGTGGCATCTCATAGACACTTTTCCCAGCGACAGAATCAAACACATGATACGAGAAATACTCTCGCCCAGCATAATCTTCAAAAACCTTAAGCGCTTGATCTACGCAAAAATCTAAAGCTTGTTCATCAAACTCTAATTTCAATGTAGGCGCTCCTAACATCAGCAAAACATAATCTCTGACTTGTTCTCTGACTTTTTCTCTTTTTTTTCTAGATTTGCAATTAACTCTTGGGTCTATTGGATCAACTGGACCCAAATCTGAGCCTCCGGAAGAAGAACACAAAATAGAAGACATGTTGCCTTTTGTTGGTCTGTTTATTGCCAAAGTATTATTTCCGCTACAACTCATATCATAATCTCCTTTACATTATATATAAAAAATAAAATAGAAGTTACTAAATTAAAAATTATGTGGGATCAATATTTTAATAAGCCTTATTCTGGACCTGTCAAAAAATATCTATTTGAAGTGTTGACAGAAAAATATGAAAAAAATGAGCCTGTTATAGACAGGCTCATGCATACCTTCGATATGAAAAAAGATATTGAGGAATTAGTTGAGTTATTTGGAGATATTTACCAAAGTGGATATGAAGTTTCTTATAACCAATTTAAAGAAGAAATAGCAAAGCATGATTATTTAACCAAATTGCTTCCTCCTGAAGAGAAGGTCAAACAACAGAAAAATAATGCAATTTTCAAAGAAGACTAAGAAAAATCTGGATTATCCTCCGAAGGGATTGCTGTGAATAGCCATCCTATATCCTTAGAGACTTTTCCAGAAATTTTCCACCATCTATTTTCATCATATGGAACCCTATCATAACTAGAAGTTTTTGAATTATAAACTTCGTAGCAAAATGGAAATATTATAGATTTATTTTCCAATTTGTCGTTTGGATCTGTGGTCCAAAACTCTAAGCTCAGATCATTGTTTTTTGTAACCACAGAAGGAAATATAAATTTTTCTCCATAGGATACTTTGATCCATTTTTCTCCATATAGGGAGTCTTGCCCAGTTTTTGTTTTTGCTGGCAAGCAATGCATCAGGACTTTTCTTTTAAGTAAAGGAAATTTATAATTAGCCCATTTTGAATCTTCATTGTTTTTAGAAACTTGTTCTTTCTCAACAGGGACAGCAGACTCAGGCGGAATAGTGGGTCGTACAGGAACAGGTTGAACAGTGGGTTGTGCAGGAACAGGTTGAACAAACTCAGGTTGAACAGGGTTAACTAAAGGTTCTTTAACTGGCGCTGGGTATCTGACTTCTTGTCCAATAGTAGAATTCAAGGAGTTTTTAGTCGATGGTTGTGCGTTTTTGTCAAAGTAAATATCGTCCCATTTTAAATTATAAAATTTAAGACTATCCATATTCCAACAATATTGGCCTTCGACTAATTTATTGGGACCTTCTAATACATAAATATCGCCATTTTTATCTTTTATCATTTTCATCCTTAACACTCTAAATAAAATAGTTCGATTTTTTGTAAAAAACACATATATATTAAGCAAACCTAATTAGGAGAAAAAACAATGACATTAGTGGTATCTGACGAGGGTGAAAGAAGAATTCTCGAATATATAGTAGATAGAAACATTGCACTTCATTTATATACTAATTCTGTAGCTTTGTCAGGAGAGACATTTAATACAGCCAGTTTCACAGAAGCAACAGAAACAGGATACGCAGCCACAACTATAACATCTGCTGGATGGGCGGCTACTACCACTGGTGGGATCAGTTCTGCTCTGTATGACAATGGAATAACCTTTTCCTTTTCAACAGGCCAAGATGTTCAAGGCTACTACATGACAGACACTTCAGACCAAATACTATGGGCTGAAGAATTTCCAGGAGCGCCTTTTCAATTGCCTGTCGGTGGTGGAGATATCGCTGTTCGTCCACAATTACAACTTGACTAAAAAAAATAACACGGAGGTAGAATGGGAATTAAAAACCCAGATGGCACACCATACAAGCCAGCAGGAAGCATTAGTCAATTTGATCAAACAAATCCAGAAAGGTGTTTGTTTGATGATCTAGATTCAGAAGCAATAAAAACATTTGGATCTCCAGTTTATTATTATGAAGTTTTTATACAAACTGGATCTTTGGATAAGTTGTATAGGGAAGACAGAGGCAAACTTTGGTCCAATAATCCTATTACTTTGTATGCAAGTTACGAGCCTATTCCAAATCAAAACTATCAAAATGCTTTTGGAATAGATGCTCCTGATGAAATCATGTTTGATATGAACTATAAAGATGTTTTAGAAAAAATAGGACATCCTCCAAAAATTGGATCTAGAATCCATAGTCCTCACAGAAACGAAGACTGGGTAATCATTCAAAGAAACATTGGGGAAACTATGCTTTGGAGCAAAGTCAGGCTTCAAGTGTTGTGCCAAAAGTTCCAAGAGAACATTACCACAGGAGAAGGTAAGGTTTCAAATAAGAAGCCTGAATTTAAATTACCTGACTGCGAAGGTTGAGGCCCAATTTAAAATTTCATTAGATTGTGGCATACATAATAAAAACAATAATAGGACAAACAAATGAAAAATTTTTCAACATGGCTAGAAAATAAAAATTCTAATAAAAAAGAATTTGTCAAAAGTGTTATGGATAAGTATAGTAAAAAACTTCCTGCTATTGATAGAGGAAGATACACAAATCTAGAAGACGAAGGCTTAGAAGGTCCTATAAGATTAAAAAGTGGCAAAGTAGTTTATTACGATACAAAAGCAGGCAAGTATTATGACAGAGATAGCGACATGTATATAAGTGATGAAGATTACATGGCTCATGAAAAAAGCGAATCAGTTGAACAAGCAAAAAAAATAATAGCAGAAATAACAAGTATGGCTGACGTTCAAAAAACATTTAGACAAAATAGATTGGACTTAGGCGTAGTTGGTGCCGAAACTGTGCAGAGCATAATGCAGGGAATTCAACTAATGGCTTTGAAAGATACAGAAGACTTCATGTTCTTAATAAGAATGCTCAGAAATAAAATTAACGATCACGATCCAGCATTGGCAAAGGAAATATTGCAAGGCGCAAGAATAATGGCTAGTAGAGCGCAACAATCTGCAAAGAGGAAAGAAAAGCCCGGAATGCCAGCGGAAGACAATTCTGATCAGTAACAAAATTAATTCATAGGTGGCTCTTGATTAAAAACCTGTTTGACAAAGTCATCGGGAATTCTTTCTTCTTCTTTTTTGTGAAAGAATTCTATAGGTCTAGCTTCATGAACTTTCCAAAAAATAAATCTTGGAATTTTTAATGGATCTCTACTTTTCTCTTTTGATGCAAAAAAAGTTTTTCTTGGTCTTTGAGATTTTATTTTTTTAAATTTAAAACTTTTCATACTTTGTAAAATTCAGAAATATAATTAATTTTTTTGTAGTTGTTTTTTTCTAAAACAACATTGTATGTTTGTCTCATTAAATCATGATGAACAAACTCTTTTCCATTGTAACAAAAGTCAATGTTTCTTCTATTGCTCTTAGATGGGTTTTTTTCTTGATAATTATTGGTTCTAATTGTGTTTGGATGAGGGATGTGCGAAACATATTTTTCAACATTGAAAAATATAATTTCGATTAGCTTTTCAGTCTTGTCTTTCATTCTTCTGTACATGTCAATGTCTTCCCAGCCCCAACCTTTCAACTCCTCTCTATAAAAAGGAAAATTTGATTTGTTAAAAAGACATAGACCCGAAAGTTCTTTGTTGAACTGCCAGCTTCCATGAATCATGTAATCATAACTTTCTTTTAACAGTTTGTTCTTAATGTTTAAATCATAAAGCCAACTTTCATCTAGACATATGTAATCTGCATCTACTTTTAAAATGACTTCGTTTTTACAAAAGTCAGTAGCTAAATTTAAAGACTTGGATAAAGAGAAATATTTTTGATCCACAACTTCAAGCAAAGTCAACTTTTTATTTTTTAATATTTTTTTGAATTCATAATTATTATATAATTTAGATTTAGAACACCAATCCACAATAATTACATCATCTACAATATCCAAATCCAACCAAGATTTTAAAGAAATTAAAAGATGGGATTCTCGATCCATACATGTAACAATCACAGATATTTTAGTTTCTTTATTTTTACTTGATTTTACCCAAAACATAATAAACTAAAATAGTCAATTGAGAAACTAAATAAAAATATGAAAAGCACAAATCCTGGAAATTATCCAGACCCTAAACTTAATAATTGCAACCCAATTAGCCCATTGCAAACAAGTGTAAATAATGATGTTACTCCCAAACAATGCGGCCCAGAAGAATCTTTAAAAAATCCAAATGGTCCCGATATGGGTTGGTTAGAAGATTCAGCAAATAAAAAGTATGGACTTGGATATGATGCTAATTGTGATCCCCAGCAATCGGGAGAAATAGTAGAAGATATAGACAAGCCAAATAGAGAAGTTGTAACAAGATACTCTAAAAGCATAAGAGGCTGTGATGAAGCAATGGTGGATATGTTCAACAATATATCTGTAATCGACGAAGATGGCAAGGCGCATAAAGTTCCAATAGTTTGGGGAACTCAAGAAAGAGCAGTAGCTTGGATTCTTCAAGATACAGCAAGAAAAGATGGAAGCTTGGTAGTAGAAAGAATCAGACTCCCGGCCATGGCCATTCATTCAACTGGCGTGGAATTCGACCAATCTAGATACACCTATCATAAAGCAATAGATTTACTAAGAAATACAAGCGATGGGAAACCCGGATTTACGGTAAAGGAACGGTACGAAAGAGATACCGTCTTTGGAGTTTCTAGAGGAATTCCTGTCAATAAAACATATTCTTTGTTGTTATGGACAATGTACATGGAAGATATGGATCAAATATTAGAACAAATATTTTTAAAATTTTCTCCTATCGCATATATAAATGTCAGAGGAGTTAGGTGGGAGACGAGTGTGAGTTTGGATTCCATATCTAACAATGTAGATTATGAACCCGGAGATCAAAATAAAAGAATCATTAAATATGAAATAAATTTGACTACGAGAACGTATATACCTCAGCCGATTGTTCGTAAGAAAGCCGTACTTAAAACAACTGTTGATTTTCACAATAGTGTAGAAAAAGAAAAGATAACAGAAGTTTTAGCAAGAGTTGAAGAAAAAGTAAAAGAGATAGAAGATTTATGATTGAAATAAAAAATAAAACTAGAAGTCCAGTTCAAATAGTAATAAAATCATTAAAAAAACCAAAATCTTTCACTTGCTTGAATGTTCCGGGAATAGGAGCTGGAAAGAATACCTATTACCTAGAAGATGAAAGAAAAACAGAATACGTAGATCGCGCTGAACAAATTGGATTAATTTCTACTAGATACATTACAAATAAAGAATTGAACAAGGGAGAATAACAATTATGGCAATTCTAAAAGGTTTTCCACCTTCGAATACAATTTCACCTTCTGTTAGAATAACAGAAAAAGATTTAAGTTTTATAGAACCAGAACAATCGTCTCATTCTGCCGGTATTGTTGGATTTGCCTCTAAAGGACCAATCAACATCCCTACAGTTGTGAGCACAACAAGACAACTTAATACAGTCTTTGGATTTCCTCACCCAGAAAGTGGAGATCCTTATTTAATTTATGCAGCACAACAGTACCTGTTAGTTGCAAGCGAACTATATGTTGTTAGAGTTGGCGACACAGATGCAGTCAGTACAGAACGAGCTGTAGCTGCTTCTGTAGATGCTGCTAGCAACGGTGGTCAAGTTATAATTCAATCAGACACAGCCGCTGATGGAACGTCAAGCTACTACTCATTTGCTAGTACTGGATATTTCAGATGGAAATTAAACGGCGTATTGGCTTCTAAAACACTCGTTGTTTTAGCAGACGCTGATCATCCTGATGCTGACGTGAATTCTAATGGCTATGGTGCAGATCAGTTGGTAGCAGATTTAAATGCCCAATTAAGTTATGAATTTGATGGAATTCAATTCTTTGAAACAAGTGACAAAATTGGAGTTAGATCTACTTTCTCTTTTGGAACTACTGCTACAGTAGAATTAGTTTCTGTTCAAGATGCAATTTATGGACCAAAAACCGCTGGCGTTGTGGTTCCTTTGCAAAACGTATCGCCTACAGGTCTTGGTCAACTAATGACAGTTGGTCAATTCACAGGCGGTCTAGATTACAATCAACCTTCGTCTTCTTCTCCTACTAATGGAACATGGGACTTTACTTCACTAACTTCATATGATTTGCAAGTTGTAGTTGATGGAACAGACAATGTCTTAATAGATAATGCTGTTCAAACAATCGACTTGTCAAGTTTTTCTGCAAATGCAGCAGCAACAACAGCAGATATAGTCACAGCAATAAACGCTGCCAGCCCAAGTGGATTTGCGGCTGTCGCGGTTGGAGATAATCTTTCGCTTTACACTATAGCTCAAGGTAGGGATTCAAGATTGTTGGTAAAGAGTGAAAGTTCAACTTTCGCATTCTTTGGATTCGACGCTCCTCTATCAGACCCAGATGACACAGCTAGTGCAGTAGGACCATATGTAACAGCAGAAGGAACCACTCCTTCTGGAACCGCTGGTGATGCTGACATCGCAAACTTAGGTTTAGTTGCTGGAGATGCAAATAGCACTGGTGAAGTTTCATTAACAATTTCTGCTGATAGCGCAGGCATTGATGGAAATGACACACAAGTTGTTGTGAAAAATGACGTTAGAGAAGGAAGCTTCATAATGGAAGTTTACAATAATGGAATTCAAATGGAATCTTGGGGGAATCTTTCTAAAGACGAAACCAGTAGATTTTATATAGAAACATTCCTAACGCTTGTTTCAGACTTTGTTAGAGTTACAGACAACTCGGCAGTTTCTGCTCCTCCAGCTGACGGGACATACTCGCTAGCAGGCGGTACAGATGGAATTCCTTCCGATCCAGACGATCAAGATTCATTATTGATTGGAAATCTTCTTGGAATGACAGGACTTTATGCTTTGTCGGAACCAGAACAAATCAATATTGACCTTGTTTCTGTTCCGGGACATGCATCCACAGGTGTTATCTTGGCCATGATTGACATGTGTCAAAATCAAAGATCTGACTGCATGGCAATTGTTGACCCACCATTTGGATTAACAGTTAACGAAATAACGCAATGGCAAAATGGTGCTCATCCATTGAACACAACTAGATTCAATTCGGACTTTGCCGCACTTTACTGGCCTTGGTTGAAACTTAGAGATACATTCAACAACGTTGATGTATGGGTTCCACCATCTGGGTCCGTAATGGCTGTTTATGCTAGAAGTGACTTCTTAGCAGCTCCATGGTTTGCCCCCGCTGGTCAAACTAGAGGAATTGTACCAAGTGTCACAGATGTATTCAGCAGACCAACTCTAGCTGAAAGAGATTTAATGTATGGAAACAGAAATGCAATAAATCCAATTGTTCAGTACGCAGACTTCCAAGACTTCGTTGTATGGGGTCAAAAGACCTTGCAAAGAAAACCAACAGCTCTTGATAGAGTTAATGTTAGAAGAATGATGTTCTACATAGAGAAAAGAATTAGATCTTCTTCTAGAGCATTATTATTCGATCCGAATGACGACATCTTCAGAGATAAGTTTGTTCAAATTGCAACAAAGATACTTCAAGAAGTACAAGTTGGAAGAGGCCTAACAGATTTCATCATCAAAGCCGATGAAGAAATCAATACGCCAGATGTTATAGATAGAAATGAATTCAGGGCTAGAATCGGTGTTCAGCCCACACGAGCAGTAGAATTTATGTTCCTAGAATTTAGCATTCATAGAACCGGAAGCTTTGATCAAATTGCTGAAAGTTTCTAATTTCAAGATTATAAAGATTTAAAGGGAGAATTAAAATATGATTAACATGGGTATAGGCGAAGTGGGTGGCGCAAACGTACTTCACAAGCGTAAATTCAGATGGACATTTGAACTTACTCGAGAAGGAGATACTATTGTTCCAGTTCACTATGTGAAACTTGCCGCAAGACCAAATATTAGCATTGAAGAAACTGAAATAAATTTCCTCAATGGAAAAACATGGATTCCGGGCAAAGGAACTTGGGAAACCGTAACAATTACATACTACGATGTATCTGTTGATGGTGGACAAGGAAACATTGGACTTTGGAATTGGCTCGCAACTGTTTATGACTTTACAAATCCTGTAAAGTTAACTCAAAGTACAAGAAGAGATAATTACTCTTGTGACGCAACCTGCACTCTTTATGATGGTTGTGGAACTGCTCTTGAAGCTTGGGGAATGGGAGATGCTTGGCCAACTGCGGTTAATTTTGGAGAATTGGATTACGCAACTTCAGAAGAATGTACAGTGGAAGTTACCATGAGATATGCTAACGTAAGCTACGCTAACTTCTGCGGACCAGACGTTACACCTGAATGCGAAGGCTGCACAGGCGGTTGATGTATCAGGATAGTTCGTATTACTTTACTCCTTTATTTAGTAGATAATTAATTGGCAGGAGGGGCTATTTAGTCCCTCCTGCTTTAATATATAAGGAAAAAATATGGTCAACATGGGTCTAAACTCGTTAGGAACTTCTGACGTATGTTTTAAAAGAAAATTTAGATGGCTTTTTTTAATTCCATCTGTTTCTGGAGCTGAAATCGGAATGCTACCTCCAGAAAGAGGAGCAAGACCTAGCGTTACAATAAAAGAAAACGAAGCTCAACATTTAAATGAAATAATATACTTTCCAAGCAAGCCAGACTGGAAGCCAATAAATTTAACTTTATATGATTTAAAGTTAAATAGAAACCCAGTTATTGAGTGGCTTTCTAATCAATATAACCCACAGACGGGCGCATGGAACATAGGTTACGGAGAGGTGCAAGATCCTGCTAGCGATTTTAAAAAAGATGCGACCATACAAATGCTTGATGGTTGTGGGGACGTAATTGAAGAATGGGAGCTAGAGAATGTCTGGCCTAATAACATTGAATGGGGAGAGCTAGATATGTCAGATTCTAATTATATGACAATAGATCTTACTTTAAGATACGACAGAGCTTATAAAACTATACAAGGCTAATCTAAATCTTTTTGCAAAAGCTCTTTCATTTCTTTTAGCTTTTCTTCCAACTCTTTTGTTTTTAAATTTAATTTTCTACAAGCTCCGCTTTTGTTCAGTCTGCCTTTCTTTGTGTAAACTTTATTTTCGTGTTCAAGCAAAGCTGCAACTATTTCTCCATAGCCATTTTCAATTAATTTATCTATGAGTTCTTGTATTTCTAATTGATTTATCATATTCATAATTTTTAATTTTACAAAATTTTCTAGTTAAATCAACATTTAATTTCTATCTTTATTGCTTATAAAAACTTGCTTTCCATTTTTTATCATTACGTGATTATCGCAATATTGAAAATAATTAAGAAATCTTTTTTTAAGTTCGTTATAATTTCGAGCGGTTCTATAAAGTTGTCTAAAATGATTTAAAATACATGTGGTCATATAATTAAAAGCTTTGCCCTTTCTCGAATCAAATCTATTTATTTTTTCAAAACAAATAACAACTCCTTCTTGTATAGCATCATCTTGATCTATTAATTGAAATTTCGCATAATTAGTTATATTCTCAGATAAAGTATAAAATGCAGTGGCGAGATGCTCTTTAGAGTTTTCAAATTCTTTTTCTAGCTCAAAATATTTTTTATTTTTATTTAAAAGATCAACTTCATATTCTTTATGCTTTATGCTTTTTGACTTTCTTCTTTTTATAGTATTCTCTAAACTTTCTATAATTAATTTTGTTTTTTCTTTTTGTCTTTTAGAAGTTTGAAATTTATTAATTATTTGTTCAAAGTACTTGTTGTTTAAGTATTCGCTTTTCATCAATCTCCTTTGTCCAAGTTTCTATTCTAGAAATCGCCTCTTGTGTTGCTTCTTCTAGCCAAAGTGAAACTTGTTTATAGTATTCAGGGCTATATAAAAGACCAGAGGTTAAACTCCTACAATGGTCGATATATTTGTCTTTGTTTCTTTGAAAATTTTCTTCTTTTCCTATTAATTTAACAGGCAAATTGTATTGTCTTAAAATTACATTTCCTAAAATTTCAGTGTCTGGCCAATTTGGTCTTGTTGGGTTTGGTTTGTAGTCTTTAATATCATAAAGAGAAGAAAGTCTTCTCATGCTCCATCCAAATCCAATCTTATCCATTGTTTCCATATGGTACATGCTGGCTGTGTGCGAAATCATTCCTACCCAATCCTCATGCTGTCTTGGGCTTATTTCATATCCAACCGCTGGGTATTTGTCGTCTAAATGACAACCACAATATTTTAGTAAATATTCTATAAAATCATTTTTCATCAAAAATACATCTGCGTGTGTGGCAAACATAAATTCTGTTCTACACACAGCTTGTGCTAAATCCATTGCCATAGCAGGAAAATCTGACGGATGACAAACACCATTAAGTCTTAAAGAATGAACTTCAACATCATCGTCAGCAAGGCTATTTATTTTTTCTAAATTTTCTTTTTTAGAACCAGTATCTACAATTACAATATAAGGCTTTATTGTTTGAAGCTTTAATATTTCAACGCATATTTTTAAAGATTCATATGTGTCTAGCACGGGTATGGCCGCTGTAACCTTATATTCCCAAGGCTTTTTTGAACACGACCCTTCCCAAGGCCTTTCCTCTACTGATTTGTTTCTTAAAGGTGCAATTGTCATAACTATAATAATAGTAGTATGAAATGGGAAAAATCAATATTTGCTTTAAATTCAATTCTAGAAAATCCATTTGTTCAAACAGGATACAAAGAATTAATTAAATATTATGAGTCCAATGAAATGCAATATGAAAAAGAGTGTTTAGATTTTTTATTGAAATTAAAGTTTGAAAATGACAACGATTCAAATAATAACAAAGAATAACGAAAGCACCTTATCTAAAACATTAGATTCAATTAATAACATTAAATCTAAAAAAATAATATTAGATTTGGGAAGCACTGACAAAACAATTGAAATATGCTCTGGTTATGATGGATTAAAATTATTTAATTTAGATGAAGAGAAAAGCTATGCAGAGATAAGAAATGAGTTCGCAGAAAAAGACCAAGCCAATGTGTACTTAAATCCTTGGGACACATTGATTAAAGGCGAAGACTTCTTAAACGATATAATTGAGAATCAAGAAAAATGGAATGACCCATTTTTTGTTTATGTCTTGGAAAACAAAATAATATCAAAAGAAATAAGAATTTGGAAAAATCAAAAGTTTGAGAATCCAGTCTATGAATCAATAAATGCTGCTGGTGAATTGGAACCAAGAATAATAATTTATTCTAATTCGAACCAAGCAGAAGATAGAAGACAAGAAAATTTAAATAAAACAAACAAGTGGATAAAAGAAAAGCCTTTGTCTTTAGAGCCTTATTATTATGCGGCTTGTTGCCATCTCTCTTTAAGAAACTATGAAAAATTTATTTACTACTCTGATAAATATTTTTTAAAAGAAACAAAAGTTGGAGATTCTTACATAATTTTAAAATACTACAATGCACAAGTCAAACTGCACTTAAAAAAAATAAAATCTGCCGTGGAGTGTGTTCTTTTTTGCTTGTCCTACAAACCTTGCATGTCAGAGTTTTGGTGCTTGTTAGGTGATATTTATTACAATCAAAAAAAGATAAACAAAGCAATTTCTTTTTATGAAAACGCTTTGATAATTGGACAAAAAAGAAAAAACTCTGATTTTCTTCCGATAGAGCTGGTTAGCTATAAAGAATACCCAGAACAAATGATAAAAGCATTAAATAAAATTAAAAATGAAGCCAAGCCTATTTAATATACAATATCTAATTCATTAACCACAACAGTGACATTGTCTTCGAATCTAGCCACATCAAGCTGCTTTCTTCCCGGCCCTAATCTTCTAAGATTTTTTTCTAACTCGTCCATGTGGCAATTTATCACTGTCCATTGATTCTCAGATAGTTTTTGAACTTGTTCATCTAAATTTTCAATTTCTGAACTTGGGTAATATTTTTCTAGTTGTTCTGCGCATTCTTTTATTATTTTTTTATAAAGAGGAACGTGGCAAGGGCATCCCGGATTATTCAAGAACTCGTCAACTTCTTTTTCTAAAGATTTTGGCAAAGACTGTCTAAATCTAGAATCTTTCAAAGCTTTCTTAACTTCAATTAATCCTATTTTTCTACTCATCTTTATTCTCCTTAAATTTTCTTTTAAATTCTATCATTTCTTTTTTCCAAACTTCTTGCTCTTTTAATATTTTTTTTAATTTAATGTCTTCTTCCATTTTCTTTTGTGGATCTAAAGCCTGTCTTATCCTTAATAATCTTCCGCAAGAAAGACACTTGCAATTTTCTGCGTTTTCGTCTTTGTTTAAGATTTTCTTCCAATTGCAATATTCGCAATAAAACATTTGGACTTTACTCATTATTTTCTTTTTCTTCGCCAAAATCTACTATGCTTTTAGCTTCTAAATAATTTAAATAAGTTGCTGCCCATGTAGCTATGAAGCTTCCTGCCATGCCGCACATAAATACAACGAAAGGATCTTTAGATATTAAAAAATATCCACTTAAAAAACCAATCCAAGTCCCACAGCATTGATAGCAAGATACAAGTTTATCCAACCAAACAGGACATCTTTTTTCTATAAAGCCTCTAATCGGTCTAGCGATTGTTGCTGGGTCCACGATGATATGAGTGAAGCCTATAACCGACAAAATAAATAAAAGTAAATTTGAAAAATGAATTTCAACCATCTGACTATCTCCAAAAAGTGATTTTTAATTTGTTTTCTTTTAGATAAGTTGAAAAACGAGGATAAAGGCTTTCGCTTTCTAAATTCAAATCCAACTCAGCATCCTCAATATCTAATTCCATGTTTTTTACAACATTTTTATCTATTTTAGTAATAGTAACAGTAGTGCCTAAATACTTGGAAATTATGTCTTCATGGGCTTTTTTAGATTTATTTAAAAAGTCTAATTTTGCTTTTTGACCCATAGCTCTAAGAACGGGAGACATTTGACTCAGTTTCCATTGGTCTCTAATGTGTCTTAAATCTGGTAATTTTTTCCATAGTTTACTATCATTAAATATTAGTTCTTCTATGTTGTGAATATTTATTTCAACCATACTCTTATATTAGAAGAAATTTGCAAATTTTACAAGGAGAATTTTAAATGAATGACGAGTTTAGTCCGCAAAAAATAAATCCTGAAGACATCCAAAGTCCTCAGCCTGTTTCGTCGGCAAAAAACATAGAAACAGAGATGTTGCAAAACAATACAAAAGAAGGCGCACCAAAGTTTTCAGGCCCAGTTCCACCAGCATTTAAAAGTGCAGTTGCATCAAATAGAGGAGATGCGACATCTACATCTGCGACTAATAATCCACAAGAAATGAGAGTAACTGGAAGTTCAAAGTTAGAAGAATTAATTGCTGGAATTTCAGCAAGAGGTAATTTAGTTCATGAGAAAATTCTACTTCCCTCTAAGGGAAGATTTTATGATGGAGAAAATGGACCAGCTGATGGAGTAATTAATATAAGACCAATGACTGGAGAAGAAGAAGAGATATTGGCTACTCCAAGATTTGTAAAAAGAGGTCAAGCAATTGACATGATTTTCAATAAATGCATGAAAGAAAATTATGACTCAAAAAATTTCCTGACCCAAGACAGAACATACATGTTGATATACCTTCGAGGTATTTCTTATACCCCTGAGTACGAAGTGGAAGTCAAAGACCCAGATTCTGATCAAACTTTTGCAACAAGCATAAATCTAAGTGAACTTTATGTTGAATATTGTAAAGATGACTTTTCTTCAGAAAATCTTAGAGACACTCTTCCAGTTACAGGATATAGCTTTAGTTATAAGTTAGCCACTGGGAAGGATGAAAAAACTGTTCAGGACTACAGAGACAGAAGAGCCAAGAACTTTGATTTATCTGGCCAAGCGGACGATACTCTTTTGTACAGAACAGCTCATATGATTTCTGAAATCGAAGGGTTGACTGATAAAACTGAGGTGCAAACGTTGCTTAAAAAGTTGCCCATTCAAGATGTTGCTTATCTTAGAACTGTTGTAAATGAACCTCCTTTTGGAGTAGATACAAAGGTATCTGTCAACAACCCTTACACTATGAGTGATTTCGAAATGGAGTTACCTTTAGAAGCAAATTTTTTCTTCCCACGGGCAAAGAAGAAGGCAGTGACCCAAGCTTAGTCTTGTGGAACAATTTGATGGAAGAGTTATTTTTTTTCATGTATCATTTGAAACAATCAAGAGATAATTTTATGTCTTTGCCCATAAATGAAAGAAAATGGCTTATTGACCGATTTGTTAAGCAAAAAGAAAAAGAAAATGAAGCAATGGAGTCTGCTAGGAGAAAGGCCAAAACAAGGTAAAAATGAATAAAGAAAGAAATCAGAACCTAGTAATAGGCGATACAGTAAACTTAAGATTATTTACTTATAATTCTAATAACAGACAAAATGTAAGCTCTGTTGATAAAGTTGAAATATACTTTCTAGATCCAGAATTAATTTCTACAACTAACACTGATGGTCGAAGATTAGTAGCCACAATAGGTAGCGACCAAGTTCAAATAGTAGACGATCCTTTTGGAGGTCAGTACTTAGTAAGCGATGTCTTAGAAGATCAGGTTTATACGATTGGAAATTACAAGGATGTGTGGACGGTATCTTTCAATGCGGATCAACAAGGAACTGTTGAAAATTCATTTAATATAATGCCTAATTTATGGTATGCATCAGATACGCCTATAATATATGATTTTTCTTTTGGGTTTAGACCAAATAGATTAAGAAAAGGAGAAAGAAGGTGGATTAACATTTATGTTGAGCCAAACGTACCGGAAATTTCTGATTTAAAAAGATATTATGCGAACCTAGCTGTTTCTTCTCCTTTATATTTAAATATAGAGCAGATTTGTGGAGATTGTGTGCCAAATGAAAAAGATTTAAGAATGGTAGTTGAAAATGAATTAGTCACCAACAGGAGAGGAACAGAAGGCAGTTATTTTATCGACACTGAAAAATTAGATATGGATCTTGGAATGTACAACATCTGGTTCGAAATGGAATTTGGAGAAAACAAATATATCTCTGACAATTTACAATTACAAGTATTTTAAAAAATGGGCGCACAAACTTTAATAAAATTTAGACGAGGAACAGATACTGACTGGTCAAATGCTAACCCTACTTTATCCGTAGGAGAGCCAGGATATGACACGACAGCTGAAAAATTTAAAATTGGTGATGGAACAACTTCATGGTCATCACTTGGATACATAGGCGATGGCAATAGTGGAATAGATGGTTCTGGGACTTCTGGTAATATACCTAAGTTTAGCGATAGTGATACTATCGGTGATAGTGTGATTAAAGAATCGTCTGGTGGCGAGATAGGAATTGGAAGCATAACTCCAGCAGTTAAAGGCTCAGGAGCAACTGCTCTTTTGGATGTAGATGGTCCTATTTTGGCTAGAGGGGGAGTCTCTGCTAATCAAACAGATGCAGGAGTTTTAGATTACGCTAGTAACATATTAAGAGTAAGAGCATACGGAAACACAAGTGGAACAGGCGAAATACAATGGAGAGTAGGTGGAGGTGGTGGTTCTGCTGATGCTCTTGGGATGTACCTTAATAGTTCGAAAGATCTTACTCATTACGGCGACACAGCGTTAATTGCCGATGCCAGTTCTTATGAATTAAGCATTAGTGGTTCTGCTGCAACTTTAGGAGGAAATAGACTTCAGCTCTTAGGTGCTGAGACCGTGGTTAACAATGCCGGATCAACCATTGATTTCAGAGTTGAAGGTGATACTGATGCAAATCTACTATTTGTTGATGCTGATACAGATAGAGTTGGTATTGGAACGTCATCACCTTCTAGAAAATTACATGTTGTTGGAGATTTATTAATTGATGATGGTAGCGCTATAGTTCTTGATGCTAATGGTCTTAAAATTACAGATGATACTATAGGGGCTACTTTAGACTCCAATTGTAGCGATGCTATAGTCATTGGAGAAGGAGCTAGAAATTATTCAGATAAATCTATTAACATTGCAAATGGTAGATTTTCTAATAATGGAGATTGTCAAAAAATAAGTCAGGTGTTAAGAGGGTCGACTACTGATGCTAGTAGATTCTATCTATCTACTGACGGAAGTCAGGCTGGAGTAATCCATAGCGGAGCTGTGTTTTTGGCAGGAACAGCGTATGGCAATATTGCTGGTATAGTTTTGCCAGATAACGCAGTATTTACTTTTTCAATAAATATTTCTTGCAGAAAGCAAAGCAGCAACGATTCTGCCGCTTGGATAATTAAAGGCGCTGTCCGGAACAGTAGTGGTTGGGGCGGATCGAGCCAGACACTCTTCTCTGAAGCTTCGGTTACTTCAACAATGAATTACAATTTAATAGGCTCTCCTATTATAGAAAGCTTTATTGATTCTGGTTTAAGTGGAATAACTGCGGAGGTGACAACTTCGTACTACAATTCAGACACAACAAATTCTGTATCTAATGCATGGTTTGGTATAGAAGTTCATGGACTTGCCTCTACTAACTTAAGATGGTCCGCTATGGTCGATGGTATACTTACTACATATTAGGAGATGATAATGGGAATTTTTGATAATAATATGACAACAGAGAATAAATCTAAAGATATAGCTGATTCTCTTGTCAATATAACAAAAAATACTTTTGATAAAATAAAAATATCTTATTCCCAAGGAGTGCAGACGTTTTGGAATAACCCTAAAGCAACACCACAAGAAATCGCAGAGGCTTTAGGAACAAACGCCTCAGAGGTTTTTTCTTTACATTACAACTTAGGAGCACTTATTGCCACTATAGATCCAAGTTTTTTAGAAAACACCGCAAACCTTATTGGCAATTTCACACAAAATGAAGATGGAACAGTAACTATCAACTAGGTAAAAAAATGACAGTAGATTATGGATCTCATGATTTAACAACTACAGGAGATGTTGGAATCAACACATCTTCTCCAAGCTTTAAGTTAGATGTCAATGGAACATTTAGCGCGAACAGTGTAAACGTAAATGATGCATTTACCTTACCTACATCTGATGGTGCTCAAAATCAAATTCTGGTCACTGATGGATCTGGAAATGTGGCTTGGAGCACCTTGTCTTCTTCTGGTATAGACGGATCTGGAACTGCTGGCCAAGTGCCTAAGTTTAGCGATAGTGATACTTTAACTGATAGTGTTATTTCAGAATTGTCCAATAATGTAGGAATTGGAACAGCGAGTCCATCTGAAAAACTACATGTCGATGGAACCATCAGAGCAGACGATGGCATTGGAACTGAACAAGAATCCAGCACATTCATGACATACCCCGGAGGAGGTCTTTATAGAACTGCAACTAGTACGAAAACTGGGTATATTAAAATAACAATGCCGCAATCTTGGCTTGCAGTCATGATAAAAATGAGTTTTGATCTCTATGAATACAGCGCTCAAGACTTTACTACTTTTAAACTTTCTGGGTACATGTACACAAGCAGTGGGGGACAATGGATTAACACCGCTACAAGTATGGACTCAAATTATGCAAATGATGTTAGATACTATGTTAGATTTGGACACGATGGAACTTACTGTGCTATTTACATATCAAAATGCGATGCCGCAGGAACAGATTTAGCCGAAACTAGTACTTGGAGTTATCCTCAAGCAGTCGTTAGAGATGTTCATGCTTCATTTTCAGGCACGTATGGTACTATGGATCGCTGGGCTGATGGTTGGGATGTTGATTTCACTACGACTCTTGGCACGATTACTGCAACCAGAGCTATAGGCAGAGCGTACCATATGCATGAAGCAGGCTATGTTTTTAATGAATTGGGAGAAGATGTCGATTTTAGAATTGAGGGAAGTTCTGACACTAGTCTTTTTGTTGTCGATGGAGGTCTTGACAAAATTGGAATTGGAGAATCCTCTCCTAATTGCAAACTAACTATTGGTGAAAATATTGATTCTGGAATTGTTAATCCCGGAATATCTATAAATTTGGAAGGCGTGAATAAGCCATCATTTACAACAAGAAGAACTACTTCTAATCCTGTCTTCTCTATTATGCCTTATTTGGGACAGACATATCTTTCTACTGGGTGTTACTATAACGGATCTAATTGGATACATTCTTCTTCAAATGCTTATAACAACATACTTGTTCTAGAACCCATATCGGGAGCTAATTGGTATTGTGGTGGCAACAGTAGCACTATAAATAGCATTGCAAGCAATAAAAATCTATGGGACAGAACAGGCGCATGGAAGGCAGACATAAACACTTCTTCACTACAAGTTAATAGTGCGTTCACATTTCCTACATCTGATGGCTCTGCAAATCAGATCTTAAAAACTGACGGATCTGGAACCGTGACTTGGGCAGATGATGGATTTAATTTAATATCTGAAAGTGCTGATACGGTTACTATATCTGGAAATCTTGCTGTTTCTGGGACCACAACAACAATTAATTCAACAACAGTAACAGTAGATGATAAAAACATTGAATTAGGATCTAATGCTAGTCCAACTGATGTAACTGCTAACGGTGGTGGGATAACACTAAAAGGATCTACAGATAAGACTATCATATGGGATAGCACTAATTCTAACTGGACTTCCAGTGAGAATTTTAATATTGCTTCAGGAAAAGAATTTAAAATAAATAATGTGGCGATTTCAACAGCCAAAGCTTGGTGCTACTTCGGGGGCGGCACAAGTCCCTACATCGTTAGAGACTTTAATGTTAGTAGCGTAGCTGATGTCTCCGGAGGAAACTTTGGACAATATGTTGTTAATTTTGAGAATAACATGTCTACTTCTAGTTATGTCTGTGTGACAGCTGGTGCTGTTACAACTGACGGTAGGGTAGCTACAGTTTGGGCCAATGCTAAAAGTACAAGCAGTGTCAATATCTTTGGATTGCCAAATTATGGCACCATAGCTTATGTTGACATAGGCGGTATGGACATAGCAATTTTTGAATAAGGAATAAAAAAATGAAAAGAATAATTTATCCAAATGATGATAGTGGAGTTGCGATTGTTATTCCATCTCCAAATACAAAATATACAATAGATGAAATTGCCCTTAAGGATGTTCCTGCTGGGAAGCCATATCATATCATAGAAGAAACAGACGTTCCTACAGATAGAACTTTCCGCAGTGCTTGGGAAGCTGACTTCACTGAGCCTGAAGGTTTTGGTATAGGAGCAGACGAGTTCTTTAGATTAGGCTATGGAGGATAATATGAATATAAGTGTTAATATGCAAAAAGCTAAAGAAGTATGGAGAGATAAAATTCGGCAGGATAGAGAGTCTTATTTTACTTCTTTAGATGTAGACTACCTTAAAGCTACAGAAGCACAGAATGTCACCTTGAAAAATGACATAGAAGAAAGAAAGCAACTACTTAGGGATGCTCCAGAAGATGATAGAATTGAAAGTGCCACAACACCAGAAGAATTGAAAGTTGTTGATCCTGTAAAAGAGGCTATGTATATTTCAGATATAGACAAAGCAAAAAGGGACAAACTAACAGAGATTGATGAAGCTTGGAAAGTTACGTTAAACAATGGATGGCAAACGCCAGAAGGTTGGAGTCTTGGTATTCATACAGATGATGTAGCCTTATTGAGTGCTGCCTATGCTCTTGCTAAAGAGGCCGCGTCGTTAGGTTATACAGACCCTGTTGTTATTTCGGATACAAATAGTGAACTTCATTCATTGGACGTAGCAGAGATGACACCCTTGATGTTGGCTTATGGAGCAGCGAGAACGCAACTTAGTGGGGCAGATGCCGCTAGAAGAAAACTTGTTAAAAATGCTACAACCATAGAAGAATTAGTAGGAATATAACATGAGTGTAGCCATAATTATAAAATATTTACTATAATATTTTATGGATGATATAGAAATAGAAAATCTTTTAGAAAATACTAAAAGCAAAAAAATAAAATCTAAGCCAAAAGGCAAAAGAGTTGAGCTTCAATTAGCGAAAGATTTAAATGAAAGATTTGATTCCATTTTTACAAAAAATCCAAAATGGGGAAAATTTTCTAGGACCATAGGATCAGGAAATCGTTGGGGGCAGAATGTTCATTTGTCAAAAGCCTCAATGGACAACTTTTCTGGAGATCTGGTTTGCCCTCCTTCTTTTAAATTTGTAATTGAATCAAAAGGAGGATACAACGAAATAGATCTTTGCTCTGCTTTTTCAAAAGGAAATTCTGAGCTAGATTCTTTTTTAAAGCAAGTTTCTGATGATTCCGAAAGAACAGGAAGAAAACCTTTGTTGTTCTGGAAAAAAGATAGAAAGCCTAGGTTGTCTTTTTTAAAGATAAAAGATATAGGAAATATAAATAAATTATCTTTTGACTACCACATGAAATATAAAGATTGGATAGTTATAGAATATAAAGATTTAATTAGTTTTAAAGATGACTTTTTTTTTGAAAACTAGATTTTATTTACAGGAACCTCTAAATTGCTTAAGATTTTTTCTATCTCTGAAACACAAGACTGCAAGACGTTTTCTAGTTTGTTTTCTACTTCTACGCTTTTTTTTATATTATATCCACATTTTTGTAGAGTTTCCAAATGCTTGACTTGATCATTTGGCACTTTTGATCTAATTATTCTTCTTATTTCTTTTACAATGTTATCTGCTGCTCTATTGATATCTCTAGAGCCTATGTTGTCCAGATTATCTATCAAATCTTGAATAGCATTTAATATGTCTCCAATTCTTCCTGTTAGATAAACAGTATTTTCATTTAATATAAATTCTTTAAAATTAATCATCGTTTGCCAACTTAACTTCTGATTTGGGTTTCTTTTTATTCTTTACATTTTTACCTAATTTCAAGTTCTTTACACTTCGAACACAAGCTCTTGCTTCTTCCATAGAATCGGTCGATCCTTGGTGAAATAGGTCTTTTGCGGTATTTAAATTTTTAATGCTATATTCTAAAACAGCATCTTCAATTATATACCCTTCTTCGGTGTATTTTTGATGCTGAGTTTTGGGAACATTGAAACAACCAAAGCACATTTTTGAATAGTTGTTGTTGTCAACAAAAGGGGAAGATCTGTGGGAAACCACATACAAATCCATTTTTTGATTACAAATTGGACAATTTTTAAATGCTTTTTTCACACTTGTTTTTGTTGCTTTTTTTCTTGACATTTTTGTAATTTTTAGATTAATTTTTTTCATAAGTCAATTTTATATTAAAAAAAATTAAAGTAAAGTCTATTTGTATTTTAAAATAAAATCCAAAGCTTCACTCTCAAATATAGAAGACAATAACTCAGCATTGGGGATAATGCAATGACCTCCAATTTTATTGTTTTCAGGAGGAATTAAATTTGGCCTTGAAAATATTTTTTTTCCTAATTCCTCGTATCCTTCATTGTAAGTTTCATTCCATTTTTTTATAATATCAAAATTCAAATTTTGTTTATCAAAATGTTTTTTCATTTCTCCATGAAAAGCAATGCATAGCCCATAATAAGTTGTGCTATATAACTTGGCCAACTCAGTATTTGAAGATCCTAAAATTAAATCGTATTTTAAATTCAAATCCTCAAAATGTTTTTTAGATAATTCTTTTTCTTCTTCATTTTGATAGCCTATGTATTTGACAAAAGTTTTCAAAGCTTGATATAGATTAGGATGGATGCCTCTTACAGGCGAATGGACCACAGGCAATGATGATATTTTTCTTATTTTATTAGTTACATCAGGTAGCGTTGTAGAATGTATTATTGTTAAATTAGGTTTGTATTGAAACATCACCTCTGCAACAGTGTTTATAAAATTATCTTCATCTTCAAAAGATATGCAAATGTTTAATATTTCTATATTTTTAAAATCATCAAGATGTTTGTCGCAAGAATAAGGGTCTCTGATTTTTATTTCAAAATCAGATTTAAAATCTTGGTAAATCTTAGAAATAGATTTGCCAATTTCTCCATGTCCTAAAATTCCTATTTTTTTCATTTTCCCGTAGAGCCAAAGCCTCCTGATCCTCTTGTGGTCGAGGACAAATTCTCAGTTTTTTCAAAATCAAAATTAAAACAAGCCTCTATAATGAGTTGAGCTATTTTGTCTCCTTTTGAAATATTAAAAGAAGAATTTGAATCTGTGTTGAAAAGTATAACTTTTACTTCTCCACGATACGAAGCATCTACGACTCCTGCTAAAACATCTATGCCACTTTTAAGTGCATGACCTGATTTAGGGGCTATTCTTCCATAATAGTCTGAGGGTATCTCTATAGATATCCCAGTAGAAATTGCCTTTCTTTCTAATGGTTGTATTATTGCGTCTTCAGAAGCAAACAAATCCGCTCCTGCGTCGGATGGATTTGCTCTATATGGAATTTTTGCATCTTCATTGAGAAGCTTTACTTTTATAGGCATTCTATCCCTCACATGCTGCACAAGTTAAAATAGATCTAGCTAGTTCTTGCGCAGGGTTGGCCGATCTCTGATAATAAAAAGTTTTAACCCCCATTTCCCACCCTTCAATAAGCAAAGAATTAACTTCCTTTGGAGATGCTGAAGGCGGTATCATTAAGTTTAATGATTGGGATTGATCAATATATTTTTGACGCTGGGCGGCTTGAACGACTATGTCTCTTTGACTTATTTCTCCAAAAGTTTTAAAAACATCTTTTTCTTCTTGGCTAAGAAAATTCAAGTGTTGGACTGATCCACCTTTTACAAGAATGCTTTTCCAAGTTTCGTCATTGTTTTTATCGTGTTCTTTCAAGATAACTCTTAAATAAGGATTTTTATAAGTAAATTTTCCTTTAGCTAAATTTTTAACAAAATAATTGGAATTTAAAGGCTCTATCGAAGGACTAACTTGACCCAAAATGAAAGAACTGGATGTTGTTGGAGCAACTGCTAAAGTTGTTACGTTTCTTCTTCCATATCCCTTTAAAAGTTCTGGTTCTCCAAATTCTTTGGCCATCTCTTCTGTGGTCTTATCTGCTCTTTCTCTTATGGACTTCCAAATTTCCATATTTAGATACTTGGCTTCCATTGACTCGAAGGAAATCATTTTAGATTGAAGTAAAGAATGCCATCCTAAAACTCCCATTCCCAAAGCTCTTTGCTTTTTAGCAAAATCATGAGGAGCTTCCATGTAAGGAACCCCTTCTGTTTTAACAACAAACTCTTCATTTACAGCGTCTAAAAATTTAACTAATGTTTCTACCGCGTCTGTTTCTTTTATTTCATCCCAATGAAGTAAATTTATAGAAGATAACACACAAACAAAAGAATTGTCCTTGTCAGAGTGAAGCTGGATTTCGCTACACAGATTAGAAGCATTTATTTTTAATTTTTTATCTTTATAAACTTTTGGAGCTTGTTTGTTGGTGTTATCAACAAACATGATGTATGGATAACCAGTCTCAAATCTTTTTTGAATTACTTTGGCCCACAATTTTCTTTTTTCTTTATCGCCTTCGATAAGTTCTTTCATAAACTTATTGGTAACAGTAACTCCTATGCTCATATTTTGAATTGGATGACCTTCGCCTCTAATGTGAAGAAACTCTTCAATATCAGAATGTTCTATTGGCATATAGGCAGCAAAAGAGCCTCTTCTTGCGCTTCCTTGACTGATGACCTCTGCTACTTTGTCAAAGATTTCCATAAAGTGCACAGCGCCACTAGATTCTCCTCCTACGCTTATCTTGGTTCCTCTTGCTCTCAGGTCACCAAAAAAGCCTGAAGTGCCTCCGCCAAGTTTTGACATCATGCCAACTTCTGAGGCTTTAGTTAATATGGACTCCATTTTGTCTTGTATATGACTTCCAAAGCAACTTACAGGAAGTCCTCTTTTATTTCCAAAGTTTGTCCAAATAGGAGTGGCTAAAGAATAGAACCCTTTAGCCATATAGTCTTCAAACTTCTTGGCGAAATTTTTTATTTTTAATATTTTTTCTGCGTTTTTAGCTATTTGCTTTATTCGTTGCTCAGGAGTAACTCCTTCTTCCAAATAGCCTCTTTTTAAAAATAATCTACTATGATTGTTTAGCCAATAAAAATCTTGCTTGCTCATTTATTTTTGTACTTAATTTAAGCCTAGGATACTGAAAATATAGTATATCAGATAGTGAAAGTTTTACAAATTAAAACAAATCATCTTCTGAGAAGCTTTTTCCTTTTTTACTATATTCAACAGGTCTTGAATGAAAAAAATCAGACATGTTGTTTCCAAGAACTTGTTCATCAAACCAATGAGTTTTGGCAAGCAATTCTTTATTAATTTCAAATACTTTACTATATCCAATTTCTTGTAAAGATTCGTTCATTCTATTTTTTATAAATTCTTTTAGAATAGCTGAGTTTAATTTTTCTTCTCCATATCCATTAACAATCCATTCAATGATTTGCATCTCATACTTGACAGCTTCTTTCGCTTCGCTAATTATTTTTTCTTCTAATTCTTCATCAAATAACTCTGGATATTCGTCTCTTATTACATTTATTATCTTCATGCCGATCATAGCGTGAAGGTTTTCCTCTCTAGATGTGTATTCTACTTGCTTGTTGGTATCTTTAAGTAGGTTTCTATATCTTCCAAACCAACTTATTGTATAAAATTGTGAAAACAAAGCTATGTTTTCCACAAACAAAGTAAATAAAACCAAAGAATAAATAAATTGTTTTTTATTGTCCGAGTGGAACTTATGCAAATGCTTTCTTAAATAATTAACTCTTCCTTTGATAATATCCAGCTCTAACATTTGGTCGAAAGAATCTTCGATTCCCAAGACTTCAAGAAGTCTCTCATAAGCATCTCCATGTATGACCTCTGTATTTGCCATTACATAGCCCATGTCATTTATGCTTGGATGTGGAAGATTGTCTCCAAGCTTTGCCCAAAACTTTTTAACTGATATCTCTAATTGGCCAATTGTCGCTAAAGCTCTTTTTACTATTTCTTTTTCTTGAGCAGTTAAGGAAACCATAAAATCTTGTTTGTCGCTTTGAAAGCTAAACTCTTTATCAGTCCAAAATCCATTGTGCATTGCTTCAATGAAGTCCTGCGTCCATGAATAGTGGTCTGGCTTCCGTGATATCTGCTCTTCAAAAATCATATAAAAATTCTCCTCGTAATTTGTTTTTCTTTATTCTCGATAAGATATATCTAAGTTTGATAAAAAATTTTTTTCAACTATTGAAAATTTTTTTTGTCAATTACTTCAAAGTTGTAAATCCTTCGCTTTTTTCTAGATTTATTAAATCGCAACCTTGAAGCAAATCTAGTAAATTTTCATCATGAGTTGTTATAAAAATCTTTCTATCCTTTGCAAGTTCAGAAATCATACTATAAACACCAACCACTCCAATTGGATCAATATTAGTGGTTACTTCATCTAAAAACACCAAAGAAGGACAAACTCCAGAACTTAGCGTCATTATATGAGCAAAGGCTTGCGAAACAGCTAGATTCAGTCTTCTTCTTTCTCCTCCACTCATTGCGTGATAAACAAAAGGATCGCCATCAGAAGGGCTTCTTTCTATTTTCTCATCCAACTCATTGTTAAATTCTAAACTTATTTTATTATCAATTAAGAACTGCAGCCAATAAGCAACTTTAGAATTAAGAGCGGGTATAATACCATCTATTATAAATTTTCTAATTCCAGAATCTCCAAAGGCAACTACCCAGAATTCATAATAAGGCAGTTCTTTTTCTGCTTTATTCAACTCTTCTTTTTTATTTTTCAAAGAAGACGCTTTATTCTCTAGGTCTGTGCTTAAGGAACTTTTAATTTCAATAAAAGGACTTTTTTCTAAGTCTTTCTTTTTATCACTTATTTGCTCTTCAGTATGTAGCACCTTCTCTTCTAGTATTTTTTGATTGACATCAGAATTTTCAGGCTTAGAGATTTTTTCTAATTCTTTTATTCTTTTGTCCGTGTTTGCGGCATTTTCTTTGTTTTCGTGCTGTTTATCTTGAGCAGAACCTACTACTTTTTCAAACTTTTTAATTGCTTTATTGTCTATTTCTACTTTTGCGTCTAAAGTGCTTTTTTCAGCCTCTTTTTCAGAAACGAATTTTTCTAATTCCTTTATTTTAGATTTTACTTTGGATAAGTATTTTTCATAATTTTTTTCTTGTATTTCTCCAAAACAGAATTGGCATTTTTTGCCTTTATTAGAATTAAATTTTTCTATTTCCTTGGAACATTCTTTTATTGATTTTTTGGAATTGTTAATTTCATTTTCAACATTATTTATTTCCATCTGCGTAGAGTTCAATAAACTTTTTTGTTCATTGACTTTGTTTTTGGCAGAATCTATTATTTCATATATTTTAGATAAATTTGAAGCATGGCTTTCAATTTCTGCTTTTAAACCTTCTATTGTTTTTTGACTTTCAAGGTACAGCTTCATATCTTGATCACTAGATTCAATTTCTGTCTTTTTTAATTCAGATAGCTTTTGTTCAAGATCTTGTATTTCTGTTCTCTTCTTTTCTTTCCATTGATCTTCTTGATCTTGTGCTATGTTAATTCTTTTTGCAATTTGAGATTCTTGATCTTCTAAATTTTCTACTTCGTAACAATAATTTTTTATTTGATCTTTTTTGTTTTTTCTAAGCTCTTTTGCTTTATCTGCAAAGTCTCTATATTTGTCTAATGAAAGCAGGTTTTCTATTATTTGTCTTTTACTTGCCGCATCGCACTCTAAGAAACTTCCTGCGTTGTTGTCGGTAAACACAAGAACATTTACGAATGTTTCATAGTTTAAGCCTATCTTATCTTCAATTAATTTTTGCGTAGCAGGCATTCCTCCGAGAGTTATCTCAGTTTCATTTCCCCATTTGTGTTTTTTATCTTCCCAAATGCGAAGAGAGTCAGGCTTTCTTTTTCTAACTAATTTAAAATTTCCCCATCTTACTTCTATTTCTAAATTCTTTCCAGTTTTATTATTGATTACATTTTTATGCGTAATTTTTTTATGGTTTTTTATGGTTTTCCCATAAAGCCCATAAACAATTATTTCGGGTATGCTTGATTTACCAACTCCATTGCTTGACGTTCTATCGTCATCAATGTTTTTAACATCAAGATTGCTACCTTTAATTAAAACAATATCGGAGCACTTGCTTAAATCAAGCTCGATCCCATCGGGACCGAAGCACAGAAAGTTCTTTGCAGCTATATAATTAAAATCTAAATTTTCCATCATGCCATTATAAGATTAAAGTCATTTTCAATCAATTACAAATACTTTTGCCAATAGAAATTAGCTTAGTTTTTTCTAATTCTGTTTTAACTTGTTCAATATACTTTTCTATCATCTCGTCTTCTTTTTGCAAAATGACTTTAGCATCTTCGACAACATGTTCTTCTCTTTTAACAGATTGTTTTATCTGTATTGAAGAAACTTTATTTTCTTTAATTAATTTTTTTCTTACTTCCATTATTGAAGAGGAACTCATGTCTTCAACTTCTAATCTAACAAAATTTCCCTCTAGGTCGTATTGGTCAATTTCATCTTCTTTAATTATGAAATGTTTAGGACTGAACTCGTTTTCCACATATTCAGATTCATCTTTTTCTAAATCATAAATTAAAACATGCTTCTTTTGGAATGCTTCTCCAAAACTTAATTGCAACGGAGAACCAACGTACTCTACGTTGTCATCTATTTTTTGCTCTGCGTGGTAGTGGCCCAAGAAAACTTTGTCCCATTTCTTAAAAACACCTTTGTCAACTTTTATCATTTCTCCATCATGTTCTACCGAAACTTCTGCCATGGTGTTGTATTTTAAATTCCAAAGGGATCCATCTACTGCTATATGCGCTCCTAATATTTTCTTTTTATTCTTTAATTTACTATATTTTTTTTCTAATGACTTTAAGTCATTTATCGGATCATGAGTATAAGGAAGAAATGCAAATAAATTCTCTTCATTTTCCGTCAAGGATATAACACTAGGCTCGTTTATAACTTTAACACCCGGAAGAGTCCTCAAAGGATTTACAGAAGACACGTCCCATTTCTGGTCATGCCACATATCATGATTGCCTAAAAGAATGAAAAATTTTAAATCATTTTTAAGTAAATGCTTTTCAAGAACTTCAAATGTTTTTTGGTAAGTCAAAACATCTATTTTCTGCCTATCATGGAACAAATCTCCCAAAAAAACCACATGTTTAATTTCTTTGGCGGCTGCTGTTTCGAATGCCCAATCTAACGCACGGATACAATCTTCAAGTCTTTCTACAGACTTTTTGTGCGGATGGATATGAATATCTGTAAATATTAAAGTTTTCATTAAATAACATTATATCAGACAATGCTATTTTTGTCGATCTTTATTCTTTACATAATCCTTTAAAAGATCCCAGATATTTAAAGATTTAATTTCTTGAGCATTAACAGGCTTGTTCTCAGCGTTCTGGGCATCTATTCCACCTCCTAAAGGATCTGCTCCTAAAGATGCGTCGAAGTTTGGGCTGGGCGCGTTTGGCGGTGGAGGTGGCGAACTAGAAGCTCCTAAGCCAATTGAAGAACTATCGCTTCCTGTCTCTGGGGCTGGGCTTTCTGGTGACGCTTCTTCAACTTCATTTACATTGTATTTTTTCATGTATTTATATACGCAAAATATTAATAATATTTCTTAAAGCTCAGTTAAAATTTCATATCCGTCATCAACACATAATATTAAATGTTCATATTGAGCAGACAATTTTCTATCTGTTGTTACCGCTGTCCAATTGTCTTCTAATATGACACAATCGGAGGTTCCTAAGTTTATCATAGGCTCAATTGTAAATGTCATTCCCGGCATTATTTTAGGTCCAAAATTTTTAAATTTTTCATCTACATAATGACATATTTTTGGGTCTTCATGAAATTCAACTCCACACCCATGACCCACAAAATTCTCTACAACAGAGTACCCTGTTCCTTTTGAAAAGCTTGTTATTGCATGGCCAATCATGTTGAAAGGAACGTTTGGACCAACGACTTCAATTCCCTTTCGCAACGATTCTTTTGTGTGTTTTAAAAGATTTTGAGATTCTTCTGATATCTGGCCGACAGTATACATTTTGCTAGTGTCGCCAAAATAACCATCTACTATGGTGGTTATATCTATATTTAAAATATCTCCTTCTTTAAGTATCTGTTCGTCAGAAGGAATTCCATGGCAAACGACTTCATTCACAGAAATACAACTTTCAGCAGGATAGCCTCTATAGTTCAAAGTTGCAGCGACAGCATTATTTTTTTTTATAAATTTGGATATCTGTTCATTTACGAATCCTGTCGTCTCTCCTAGTTTTACAAATTGTTCAGCATGAACTAAACATTCAGCTGCTAATTTGCAACTTTTTTTAATTCCTTCAATCTGGCTTTTTGTTTTTATAGGTATCATTATTTTATTATAGCTTAATGTACAATTAAAGAAAGTTAAATTATTATTTTAAATTAGAAATCTGTGGTATGTTTCTAGAGAACCTATCCCAATTCTGTTCCGCCCACTTTTTAAATTTAACTTCTGCGTTCTTTGGCCCAATTTCATTTGTTTTTCCAGTAGTTTGAAATTCTAATGCATGAGTGGCTTCATGAATAATTGTGCTTGCTATTTCTAATATTGCTGCTTTCGAGTCTCTAAGTTCTTTTAAAATTTTATTGACGTTAACTTTTATTACATCTGAAGGTTGAATTTTTGATACGTCTATATCTGGAAGATAATCTTTTAAAACTTGATTTGGAAGTTTTTCTAAATTTTGAAGAGCTTTTGGATCGTTCCCAAATTTAAGTCTTATTTTAGACAAAACATCATTTCCAATTAATTTTTTATTTTCGCCCGAGCTATAAAGGCCATAAACGGATGATGTCAAAGGAGCTATTGTGCTTATGTTTTTCAAAAGATTTCTATCATACATTCTTACAAGTTGCACTGCGTACTTAGCCTTGTCGTAAATCACATTGAGCTGTCGTTCATCTACTTGATCAGTACCAATCGTATTTTGTTCAAACCATTTTTTAAAATTCATTTTTTCACCTATTCATTACAGTTGCTTTATATATTAAACTTTAATAAACATTTATAAAATGAAGTATAAAATTATGCATAGGAGGCAAACTTTGAAAATAAGCAAAGAATGGATTCACGCTATTTTTCCCAAAAATAGCTCTTATTTTAAATTAAAAAAAAGTGATTTTTCACTCTCAGGTTGGAAATATATTTCTAAATATCAATACCATTATGTTGAATTGGCGATTATAGAAACAAAAGAAGAGTCAGATTTGTTTCATTTGTTTTGGGAATCTCCAATGAAAATGGAATTTGGAGCAATAATATCAAAAGAAAAATTAAAGAATTCAGATTATAAATTGCATTCAAATATTGAAAATATAAATTATTACATTAATGAAAAACACAAAAATAAGATAAAACACAAAATCTTTTGTACCTCTATTTTTGTATCATAAGGCGCTTAATTGTTCAGAAAGTTTGTTGGCTAGTTGAATATATTCTCTGTAGTACTTCAACACGCATTGATTATCATTCAAATGAGAAAAGTGAAAAAACACGGACTCAAAAACATTGTTGTTAGTGTCTGTTGATATGACTTTATCTCCCGAAAAAGTTTTTTTTAATTCTATGTCATTCCAAGAAGCTAAGTTACACCCTTTATGTTTGCATACTTTTACATTGTCAAAATTAAGATGAATAAAGTCTAAGTATCTTTGGTCTACATAAAGACCAATTCCTGGGCTTTCTTCACACTTCCAATAACAACAGTCAGCCCACCAACTTATGGCATCTAAAGATTTTTTAGATGCGCCAATAAACCCAGCATTAAAAAATCCATGAGTAAAGTTTACTGAAAAGTTTTTGTAAGAAGGAGAAGAAGGTCTCCAATGTCGGGTCAATAATAAGCCATCTATATCTTCTAGTAAAAAATTCCAATCAGAAACAAAGTAGATGTCTGGGTCTACGTAGATTACCTTGTCGTATTTTTTTAAAAGTTTTTTTATCAAAAAAGGTTTTGTAGCCCACCGAGTATTGTCATTGTAAAAATTATTGTTCAAATTAATTAATTCATATTCTTCTATGAAATTTTTATCTAGGACCTTTACATCATCAAGTTGACCAGATACGTTTTTTTGTCCTGTCGCCGGTGCGTTTAAAATATAGAAGTCCACATCTTCTTTATATTTCTTCATAGAAAACAATGTAGACATTGCTCTTGATAAGAAATTTGTAGATGCAATTGTGCAAACGCAATTTTTATTCATAGATCATAAACTCGTTTTTTGTGCCTTTAAGGGAATTGGCTAATTCTTCATAATTTAAAACATTTTGTCGAACTGTTTTTTTATTTATTTTTTTAAGGCTTGTTCGTAAACGCTCAGGTTCAACTTTTAAGAAATTTTGAACTAATAAAAAATGACTATTTGAATCTTGAATCAATTTTTCATAAGATATTTTGATCACATTAGAGCTATCGCTAGATATTATATCTAAAATTCTTCTTTCATTATTGTTTTCTTGAAGCAAAAAATTTTTAAATTCATCTAAATCTAAAACAATTTTTTTACTTTTTGGAATTTTTTCTTCCCCTCTGTAGTGCCAAGTTTTACTTGATCGAGCTTTTTTCAAAGAAATAAATTGTTTTATTTTATTGTTTCTATAGAGAAAAATTATTTTTGAGTGATTTGAAATATATTTCCAAGAAGGGTTGTTGATTGAAAATTGATCTCTGTGAATTTTAAAGCCATTGCGTTTTTTAAATATGCTTTCAATCACATCGCTACAATCATATTTCCTATTGAAATCAGAAGGATTCAATCCCATGTCAAGTAAATAGGCCATTCTGTACGCACCCCAGTACTTACAATTCCAACAAAAAAATTCATCTAAAAGAGAAATTTTAGAATGAGAATCTAAACTTTCTCTTAAAAATGTACTTCCGACTCTATTGCTGCCTAATATTACAAAATTATTCATATATAATATAAAAGTAACATTAAAAGGTAAAAATAATGAAATTTACAGAATGGCTAGCAGCAGAAGAAATGATAACTGAAGTTGACTGGAAAGATGATTTTGAAGATGTAAAAAAACAATGCGTAAATCCAAAAGATGCAGTAGAGTACTTAAATGCAGTAAGAAAAAATGCTAGTCGTCCATATGGGGACAGAGAAAAATTCCCAGCAAACAAACCTTTTGTTCATGCAAAATCTTCTTTCTTTAAGAAAGGAGAAGAAGAGGTAGATATAGATTATTTTATAGATCAAATAACAAAACCTCCAAAAACCGTTGTTAATACAAATGAAAAAATATTAAAAAGTGGTGGTCCAAATGAATTTGTTTACAAAACTGGAATTCCGGCATTTAGAGGAATAGCCTATGACAAAGACAAAGGTGAATTTGTTTACATAAACACCTGTCCCGGAGCAGGAGGTTGTGTTCTTGTGTGTTATGCAAGAAGAGGAAGATACATCCAGTATCCAAATTCATATGACAATATGACAAGGCGACTAAATCTTCTTTTGAACGATCCAGAAGAATATGAAAATAGATTATACAAAGAACTCAAATCAAAAGCAGAAGAACACAAGGCCCTTGAAGGATACAAACCAAAAATCATACTGCGATGGAATGACTCCGGCGATTTTTTTACAAAAAAATACGTAAAGATTGCAGAAGACGTAATTAAAAAGTTGAATAAAAACAAATACAATGTCGAAAGTTATGCCTACACAAAAACGCCTGATATAAAGCCTGACAAGTCGGTGCAAACAACCGTGTCACTTCAACCAAATAAATCAATTTCAAAAGAAGATCAAAAAGTTTCTTTGATTGTTCCCAAAGAATTATTCAAAGGCCTTGACTTTTTAAAAGTAAAAGATGAAGAAAAATTAAAGGATAATATCTCTGATCATTTTAAATTACCAAAATCTAAAATTTTAACTTATGAAGAAATGAAAAACACTCCAGAAGGAAAAGGTTTAAAATGGAATGTCATTGTAACTCCAAATGATGGAGATGATGCAGCGTTCAGAAAAGACGTGAAAAGAATTTTACTGACTCAGCACTAACATGTTGATTTACACGTATATTTAACTATAATAAGGTTATGAAAACCACACTAAAAATAGGTAATTGCTACAGTCAGTTGCTATCTGACAATCTGGGTTTGTTGAAAATTCTTCACGAGAATATGAGATTTCGTGAAAAGAACTATTTCCATAGTCGTCTTTATAAACAAAAACTATGGGATGGGTACACAGATTTTTTTAGTAAAAAAACAGGCAAGTTTTTAACTGGACTTCTTCCTGAAGTTTTGGCTGCTCTGGATCATATCGAAGAACCTTACGATACATTCGATCAAAGACAAGAGTTTGATTTTAATTTCAAAGAAATTGATGAAAATTTTTTAAGTCAATTCGCTACACCGGGATCGGAAGATGAAAACATGTCTCTTTACGACTATCAAGTTGATCTTACCAATTCACTTTTAAAATACAAAAGAGGAGTAATATGTGCTCCTACCGCTGCTGGTAAAACTAATATCATGATTTCAATTTTGAAAGCAATTCCAGAAAACTGCCCTACTTTGATACTTGCAAACAAAACTAGTTTGGTGCAACAAAATTACGAAGAGATGATGAAATGGGGATTTACAAATGTGGGAAGATTATATGGAAAATACAAAGATCCAGATGTTTTTACTTGTTCTACTGTTCAATCTTTGCACAAAATAGAGCCTTTGCTAGGAAAAATAAAAGTTTTAATTGTTGATGAAATCCATGAAAACATGAGCAAACAACCAAAAAAATTCATAAATAAAATGAAAAGTTGTTCTGTGCGTGCTGCTGTAAGCGCTACTCCATTTAAATTTGGAGGAAAAGATCATTGTCAAAAATGGTTAGTAAAAGGATATTTCGGCCCAGTTTTAAAGTCTAAAAGTATAGGTGGAGTTTTAACAACAAAGCATCTTCAAGAACGAGGAACTCTTTCAAAAGCAAAATGCATTTTTCATCCAGTTAGAGAGCCAGAACTTAAACATGAAATTTATTTAGATGCCGTAACAAGAGGAATTGCAGAAAATTGGGAATTTCACAAAACTGTTACCAAGATCGCTGGCAAGCTTAAAGGAAGAACCTTGATACTAGTTGACAGAATTGCTCATGGAGATGCATTAGCCTCAATGCTACCTGATGCTTTGTGGGTTCAAGGTAAAGATAACTTAGAAACAAGAAAAAATGTTATTGAAAAATTAAAAACATCTAAAGATAAAATAATTGGAATAAGCACTCAACAAATCTTTAATACTGGAATTAATGTCAAGATTCACAACTTGATTAATGCTGCTGGTGGTCAAGCTGATCATCAAATTATTCAAAGAGTAGGTAGAGGATTGAGAACTGCTGATGATAAGGATATCTTAAACTATTATGATTTTGTTTTTCATAATAATGAATATCTTAAGACTCATAGTCTAAAGAGAATAAAAATATTAAAGAAAGAAGGACACGAAGTAATAATAAAAGACTAATATGAATTTTAAAAATTATCTAATTGATATTGACGGGACAATTACAGATGATGTTCCAAACGAAGAACCTGAAAAAATGGAAACATGTTTGCCCTACGAAGGTAGTGTTGAAACTTTAAACAAATGGTATGACGAAGGCCATACGATTACTTTTTTCACATCAAGAACAGATGAACACAAAGAAGTTACAGAAAATTGGCTTAAAAAACATGGATATAAATATCATCATTTGCTTTTAAATAAACCAAGGGGTGGCAATTACGCAATCATTGATAACCATATGTTTAAATCATGCCATTTTACAGGAAATTGGCCTAAAGTAAAAAAAGAAATGGACTCATATGTCCATGATTATAGTCCATCTTCAAAAATATAATTTTTATCAACTCAGATTTAATAGCATATCAAAAGCTCAATTACATTATGGAATGAAAACCACAATGCAGTAAGACATAGGATTAAATCAGATAACTTCCCAGATTGGAACTTTATTGACACCTAAGACTTCTATGATATTTTCTTATTGGATTGTTAAATTCCTTTATGGGATGCATTATGTAAGATTTTTTGCACGACTCGAAATCATCAGTTCCTAAATCACCATCGTTAGATTTACTTACTTCATTGTTAACAGTATATGTAAATGATCCCCCAAATTTAATTTTGTATTTTTCATATTCTCCTGTTGGTTGTTGAGGAATTGAAAAATTTGCAAATTCTCCTATGCCTCCTCCCAAATGCCAAGCTAAAGTTGGAAAAAGATGTTCTGAAACATCCCAGCCTTTATATTTAGGATAATAACCTTTATTGAAAGCATTTGTATAATTTAAAATTATTTCAAAAAAGTTCAGCTCTTTTAATTTTTTCAAAAAATCTTTCTTAAAAAACAAACAACATCCTAACATGTAATAGGTATCAGTTATTTCTTTTCGCAAAAACTTTCCTATGAAAGGAAATGTATTGTCTTCAAAATTTCTATCCACTTTCTCTTTTTTTAAGTTATTTCCAACCAACCAAGAGTTTCTTTTTTTTAAATCTTGAGCAATATTATTTGCTGCAAATAAGCAATCCGGCTCTGTATAACAGTACCAGTCTACATCTTCGCCCCATATTTCCCATGCTTTCATCAGTCCTAATATTACATTTTTATAAGGAGCTTTATTGGAATTATGACTAAAACCTTTTAGTTTATATGTGTAATTTATGCTTTTGAAATCATCTTTTGAGTAGCCGTCACTCACAAGAAGTATATCTTTAGACAAAAAAGATCTAACTGAGTCTAACGTGTCGAGCAAAAGGTCACTTTCTTCGTGACAGTTTAAAACCGTAGCTATTTTCATTTAATAAATTGTCTTTGAAAACATTATTTCTTTATTATCTCTTATAAAAGTAATTCCACAATTTTTAATTGAAGTATTTTCTTCAAAATCAAAATTAGAATATCTTTCAAAAAGAATTTCAACAGTGTTAGTAGCTAAAGCGTGTAAACATCTACACACAGATCCATGAGAAACTATTAAATATTTTCCTTTTGGATCTAAATTAGAATAAAAGCTCTTAACTCTTGGTACGAACTCTGCAAGACTTTCGTCTTTAAAACAAATCTCTTTTTTATCTTCGATCCACGAAAAGTCATAAATATCTTTTCTGTTTCTTATCGTCACACAAGGAGAAATTGAATTTTCTTTAGTGACAGAAAATTCTCTTAATTTATAATTAACTTCAAAGGGAACTTTTATAATATGAGATAAAACTCTAGAAGTTTGCAAACATCTTAATAAAGGAGAAGTGTATCCAATAAAATTTTCAAAAGGGGTTTTTTGAGAAAAAATATTTTTTAACCATCTTGCAGTAACTTCCATTTGAGTAAATCCATTATTACTCAAAGAGCTATCTAAATCTTCTGTGGTCCCGATGTTGTTAAAGCTTTCTGCGTGTCGAATTAAAACAAGTTGCATTAAACTTCTTTAGCTTTTGGAGCCAAAGTATCTCCTGTGATTTTTCGAATAAGATCAGCAATAAGTATACCTCTATCTATAGAATTTTCAATGGTTTCATATTTAGACCTGTCTCTTTCTTTAATATTTTTAATTACGCCTAAATCAAGCAAATCTTGCTTAAGTTTTCGACTAAATTCTTCTGTATTTCTTTGAAGAAGATATTTTTTTTCTCTATCTCCAAGATTTTCATAATTAGAAGAAATTGTTCCTAGTATTGCATCTTCTATCACTTCACTTTTTTGTTCAAACCAAACAGAAAATTTCATAAATATCCTTGTTTTTAATTAAATTCACATTTATATATACTGTATCATGAGAACATTTAAAGAATGGATAGAAAAAAGACAAGATATTTTTGGCTTTGAAAAAGAGCAAGAAGAAGACTCGTCGTTTGCCGTAAAAAATCAAGATCCAATTATGCAAGTTGATATTGAGCATATTATGGATGAATTGGCAAACACTAAAATCCATGGAAAAAGAGGCAAAATTCCTTATATTAATGAAATACACTGGGGTGACGAAATTGGCTCTTTAAAATTATTGCTAAGTCCCGCTGGTTCTGGCAAAGCAATAATATCTGGAAAGCAAACTGATCTTGAAAATAAAGATTGTTGGATTTGCAAATCAATAATTCCATATGTGAATCTAGAAGATGCTTCATTTAGAGATGATGAAAACCTCGCTGATATACTGTATAATAAAATAGATGAAATTGGACCTATAGAAATACCTAAAGCAGAATATTTAAATTTAGAAAAACTAACAATTAAGCTTTCTAGAAAATGTTGCAAGCCTGACGTTATACCTAAAATTTTTATATACACAGGAATAAGAGAAGTAGTTAAAGATAAAAATTATATAATAAAATTTGAATGCAAAGGACAAGGAGCAGAGGCTCCGGGAGAAGGTGGAGGAAATAGACTTGAAATGTTTGCCATAGAAACATCTTATAATGATAAAACTGGTTTGATTAGATGCATGGGTTATGGAGTAACCTCTCCCATGAAAGGCCATAAATGGGAACCACAGCCATCTGATTGGGATGAATATTTTTCTCCAAAGCAAAAATCAGATGAAATTTGTGAAGCAATTGCCAACGCTTTAAGTATTTTTTGAGGATTTAAAATGATGGGATCTGTTAGTTCTATAGTTCGCTGCAAAGATTTGGAAAACAAAAACTTTCAAGTTCAGGGTGCATTGTCTAATTTGGATTGTAAAAAAGAAAAGAAAAAAAATAAAACAAAAATAAAAACAATGAAATTTAGTGAATGGTATGAAATAAGAGAAGCAAAAGAAAAAAAGAAAGTTCCTAAAAAATACCTAAAAGGCTTAAAAGAAAAAGGCGAATACGGATCAAAAGAAGCAATGAAAAAAGAGATAAAAAAATTCTCAGGCTCTGACGATTACAAAAAAAATTGGGATGCTGATTATAAAAATGGGAAAAGGATAAAAACAAAAAAATCAGCAGCTACAAAAGCTTATGAGAAAAAGTATGAGTCTAATCTTTTTGAATCTAATGATAATATAGATGTTGCTTTGAAAAACAAATCTGAAAAAACTGGAATATCCAAATCAATACTTAGAAAAGTATACAACCGAGGAAAAGCCGCTTGGAATTCTGGACATCGACCGGGTGTTGCTCAAGATCAATGGGCTATGGGAAGAGTCAATAGTTTTATAACAGGAAGTGGAGGCGCTCGAAAGGCAGACAAAGATCTTTGGGATAAAGCTAAAAAATCTAGGAAAAAGAAATAATATATAAATTGAAGAATTAGCATCTTACCAACGAGATAATAAAACCTCTCCATTTTCTCTCTTTGATATTTCAGAACTCATATGGTCACTTTTTGCCAGTATTATACCTTCAATAGTTTCTGGCTCTTGTGGAGAATTCCACTCTTTTCTATCTTGATGAGTTAAGATGCAATGACTTACTTTGTTGATAAAATCTCTATCTAGATTTTCATTATGAGCATATCTGTTAAATATGCTATTACTTCTTACAATATGACTTTGATATCTTTCTCCATCTCTATCATACTCAATTGAATTTTCATTATTTATAGAGTAAAGCTCTATTTTTCCAATGTCATGAAGCCAAGCGCTTAGGTACAAAACATCTGTATCAATAGTATTTGAATAAAAATCAATGTTATGCTGGCAATTTGCAATAGCCATACAATGAGAAAATACTTCTGCCGTATGAACTAACAAGCCACCTTTAAAAGCATGGTGATTTTTCTTAGCCGCAGGACAGTTTACAAAAACTTTATTCTCTGATATTACTGATACGAGAAATTTTCCATAATCTTTATTGATCCAGTATGAATCGTCAATCAATAATTTTTTAGCTTTTTCAACTTGTTCTTTTCTATCCTTAAATATCAGCTTTGAAATTTCTTCAGGGACATCTTCTTTTTGAACTACTTCGCAGTTCGCATGAAAAGGTTTGTTTTTTATGCTTGAATCTAAAGATATGCTGCTATAAGTCTTGTGTTCTTCTAATGCTTCTTCGTAATTAAAAAGAACTATTTTTACAAAATTATTGGATTTAGGTTTGAGATCATTTTCATTCACATTCCAATATTTCATATTCACTCGTCCTGCGCATGTATTCAAACTCAGAACATATTGTTGAAATCCGCGTCTTTCTTCTATGCCAGAAGATTCAACGTAACCATAAAACTCTTGATCTAATTTTTTCATTTTTTAATTCCTTGAAAAGGATTATAACAATTTTCAAAAATTGTTCAATTTCAATTATATAAAAAATACAAATTTAAACATTGAGCTAACTAGATTAAGTTAAATATAATGTGTTTGTTTAATTAATATAAATTTAATGAAATCAAAAGATGTATTAGAATACAGGCATAGATGCGCTGATATTTATAAAATAACTCAAGGATGTGTAGAATGCGGATACAATGAACATCCGTCTAATTTGTGTTTTGACCATTTGCCACAACATGAAAAGGCTGAAGTATGTAAAAATGGTTACTCAAAAAGATCCACTGCTGGCGGGATGTATAAACTTTATCGTAAAAAATATAGCATTGATATTTTAATTGAAGAGATGAAAAAGTGTCAGGTTATTTGTCATCATTGCCATATGAAAAATCATCATAAAAAAAATACAAGAACAATTGACAATGTAGATGAAAGAATAAATTCTATCGAAGAATTAGAAAGCTTATTAAGAGAATTTGAAGAACAATGAATCTAAAAGAATTTTATGAAAATAATAAAACTGATCCAGAGTTTGATCATGAATTCTATTCAAGAGGCGTAATTAAATTCACAAAAAAATTAAGTGAAAATTTACATAAATTTGCCCAGCCCTACTGTAGGGATAACGATGTGACCGAGCGAGAGAGACTTTATTATCATTATGAGCTTCACGGGAAAAAACTAGGTCTTTTCAAAAGCCTAGAAGAAATGAAGAAAACTTTTTCAATGCAAGAAGACAAGGAAGATATAGATCCAGCGAGTAAAATTTCTGTTGTGTGTGCGTGTATGAATAGGGAAAAAATGCTCAAAGTATCGCTACAGTCATGGTTGAATTTTGATGAAGTGGATGAAGTTGTAATTATAGATTATTCTTCTATGAATAATTTAAAGTATCTTGAAAAAATAAACAATAAAATAAAAGTTATAAGAATAGAGGGTCAAAAATACTACAATGTTGCAAAAGCAAATAACTTAGCAGTCTTAAATGCAAAAAATGAAAGGGTAATGAAAATGGATGTGGATTATGTTTTAAATCCATATTTTAATATATTTAAAATATTAAATAAAGCAATAAGAAGAAATAATTTCATTATCGGAAACTGCAAGCTTGAGCAAGCGGACAATAATCTTGGATTTTTAAGATATCTTCATGGATTTTTATACATCTATAAAGAAACTTTTGAAAAATTTGGAAAATACAATGAGAATTTTGAAGGTTATGGGTGGGAAGACTCAGATGTTCATGTCAAGTTAGAAAAAAATGGTTTAAAAAAAGAATTTATACCTTTTGATCAAATGTATATCTATCATAATCCGCATAGTGATAATGTGAGATCAGAAAATTACGAAAATAAAAACATAGAAGAAACTTTTCTCTCAAATCAAAATTACAAAAATGAAGATAAGAAGTACAAATGGATTTGCTAATCAATTCAGACATTCTTTATTTTTTAACTACGCATTAAAAAATAAAATATTAAAAAACGCGATTCAGTATTGGACTATAACAAATCACAATAACGTTTCTTTCTGTAAGTTTTTTAAAAAACCATGTTGTTTAAATATCATAGAAAATAATATGATGTGTCATGAAATCGAAAAATTAGATTACGAAAATGAAACTTTTTCTTTCTTAGTAAAAAAATACACAAATGAAAAATCATTCGAAATTTGCAAAAAATCTTTTAAGGATTTTGAATTGAAATGTGAATATGAATTTAAAATTCAAGAATTCATAAGAAAAAATAACATTGAGAATTCAATAGGTCTTCACTTGAGGACGACTTGCAAAACAGCTCTTTTAAGAGAAAATAAAAACGCTAGGTTTCAACCAAAAGATATACAAGATACAATAAAAAAAATAAAAGAAACAGATAAAAAAGTTTATTTAGCAACAGATAACAAAGAAACTCAAGATAAGATGGTTGATTTACTTGGAAATAAAATAATTTTTTACAAGAAAATAGAGTCAGGAGAAGAAAACTTCAAAGGGAAATATGATAAATCAAAAGTAAAAAGAAACACGACTGATTTTCACACTATCTTTGATTTTTATGTTTTACAAAGTTGCAGTTCTTTTATTGGGTCTAACGAAAGTACCCTTTCCATTATGATAAAATATATAAGAGATAACGCTACAGACGATCCTATATTGGGAAGTCTATAGACACTCAGTGTCACTTTTCATTATCTAGAGTATTCTCGACATCTTGGAGTTGTTCTTCGATGTATTTCTTTATTTGCAATTCAAATTCTTCTTCAGAAGATCTAGCTCTATCTTCATCGCCTTCTTCAGATGCATATCTAAAAGCAGGATAATTGCTTCCTATGTCAATTCCAAGATGATATCCTTCTTTGTATGATTCTGTAGCAACCCATTTATTTTGATCTAAACCTTGTTCGTATCCTTCATGCCAAATTGATCCATAACTTGAAGTCATTTCATCTTGAGTTGGATTTATTGTTTTTAACATGCCTTCTAAAACTCCTTGGTTTTTCGCAAGAGCAACATCATTGTTTTCTAGAGACTTGAACTGAGTTAAGAACAGTTCGTTTAGTTGGTCGGAATTCAATTCATTTCTTTTTTCTGACACTTCAAGCAAGTTTTTATAATAATTAACTTGCTTTGCTTGATATAAAGAAAAATTCACACATGTGAAAATTGTTGCTAAAATAAAAGAAAAATTAAAAAGTCTTCTTGAAGTAAATTTCATTTTGTAACTTCCTTGAAAGAAAATACGAACGGTTTGTCTATGTCAAAGTGATGGAAGTATTTTAGAACAAAAAACAAATATGGTGCAATGGTTTTGTTGAAAGAAATAAAGAAAATGCTACTTTTTTCTGAAAATAGAATTTTTCATCTTTTGCCAAAAACTAATTTTAACAACTTTCTCCGCATTTTTAAATTTTTTTTCAAGATAAATTTGATCCATTTCTTTTTCAATTTCTTGAATTGTTTGTTTATTTTTGTCTAAAAGAGTTTTTTGACATTTTAAATATTGACTATCAGTTAATCCAGAATCTCGCATTCATTCCTCCTTTTCTAATTTAACAAAAACATTTTCAGGAGGTTCTGAAAAATATAATTTTAAATAAGAACAAGCAAAAATCTTTTGTTTTGTATTAAAATCGAGATATTCTGGCTCTATCTTGTAGATCCATCCATCATGAAATTTTTCTTCAAAAACTAAACGAGCATCACAATTTAAAAAAAGTTCATTGGAAAACAAAAGGTTAAAACCATCTTCAGGACGGTCTATTTTTTTCAAAGAGGTTACGCTTTTTATTATTTTATCAGCGCCCCATATGATAGGAGAAAGAGTTTTTCTAGTAATTGGAGCCGGAGCTAATCCAAAAGTTCCTTTTGTACAATGAAAAGCCCATGTGTTCTTTTGGTCACGAAATATTCGAATGCTTTTTATAGAAGATTCTTTTTCAGGTTCAGGTGAATCTTCATTTTTAAAAATTCTATGATCTTTAATATTCATGTTTAAATTTCTCTTTAAAATATTTTTCCACTTCAGGAGTAATTGAAGGACGATACAAATCTAAATCTAGATTCTCAATTGCTGAATTTTTTTGCATAAAAGGAGACAGAATAACATAGTAATTCGAAATCTTACCATCATAAATCCACCCATTAATTTTTTCTAATGGAGCTTGGTTTATATCTAAAAACTTATGTTTTTCTAAAAAACTATAGGTAGAATTTAATTCATTTTTAATTTTATTAAAACTTGCCCTAATGTCCATTTGCTCAAAAGTGTTAACTTCTTTTAGTCTTTGATTATAAATCCAATGCCATCTTTTCCATCTTTTCCATGCTTTTTCGCCAACAAGTATTTGAGGTTCGATTAAAGGATGGATGTTATTCTCTTCGAGATGTTTTAAAGTTTGCAATTGGGCTAAAACATAAAAATAATATTCTTTATCATCCGAAAGTAAACCTTTTGTTTCTCTAATTAATTTATATCCGTATTTAAATAAAGTTGTCTTTCTTGGATCTTTATTTAAATTTAACCTAGGAAATCTTTCATTTGGAAATACTTCAGCACAGAGTTTTTGCCAAATAAGACAAATCTTGTAAGCCTTAATTTCCATGTTGTCCATATCATATTTTAAAATAATTTCTAAATTGTTCATTTAACTTTGTTTTTTCTAAAAAGGTTGTTATGATCCTTCCAACCAATTTTAACTTTTAACTTACCCGTACTATTTTACGATAACTTTCAAAAACATACAATGAGTAAATGAAAAATTAATCTTCACAGTTCTATGTAGAACACAATGGGGTTAAAAGCTCTCCCAGTATTTCTAAGCCGATAATTTTATGTTATCAGGTTGTGTCAAAAGCAACTGTTACTCGGGGCTGAATCATTTAACAGAAAGATCTTTTTTCCGATAGGTTTTTTCCATGTAACCAGATAGTAGTTGATCTATCATAAGGGTTTTGGGTCATGGTCTAAAAAGGACAACGTTCTTTAACTGACATAAAAAAAGATTACAAGTAAGTTAAATTGAAGAAATTGAAAAAGAGAAGATTAAAGAAAATCACTTAGGATATATTTTATATTTTAGTGGGGTTAGTTGAGTTGTGAAATTAGCTGTTCTCTATAGCTAATAAATAACTATGTAATACTAATTCTCTCCCTAAAATATATTAGGTCCTCGGGGAAAAGGCCCTTCTATGCAATTACATAAAATATATTAGAAAATGAACAAAAAACATAGACGACATATAAAGAGGTTGGCATCTAAGTATGATATTACTTTGTTTGAAGCAATTAAATTATTTTATGGAGAAAAAGAATCTATAAATAAAAATGTTGTTTATTCGATTTATAAAAAAAGGAATAAAGGCAAGGTTGGAAAATTCAAAAGCACTAAAAAGAAAAAACGAACAAAAGTGAAAAAACAAGTGTTATCAAAGCTCTCTCAATCTGATATTATAAATTCATGTTAAACATTGCCGAAATATTAGATTCTGTTGGTCCAGACGTGTTTTTTCATTTTGATGAAGCTCACATTGACTGGACATCAGAGAAAAAAGCCAGTTTGATCATACAGTCTAACGGTAAAAAGTCATGTATTGAGTTAGTTGATCCCAAAGTTATAGAGGAGATGGCAGCTAGTATCCCTTATTATTTTAAAGATTGTAATTTATATTCTTGGAATCTGAAAAATTTAATATCTTTTTTCAAAAAGAAAACATCTTTAAATTTGAAATTTGAAAATGACATTTACGATCTCTATATTTTGTGTTCTTATTTTTCTTTAGGTTTAAAAAAGCCAAAGAGGACTCAAGATGCAGCGTTAATTGTAAATCATTTAAAACAAACTGATATCTGGGATAAGTTTTTAATATTTTATAAAAAAATATATACGCCTTTAATTCAAAGAGTCATTCCCGACATAGAAACAGACCCTTTAGTGAATTTAAAAACCAAGAGTTTTTCAAATTGTTATTATGAGCTTGAAGGCCAAGCGAATGGGAGGATGAAAACTTTAAAGTTATCGAATAATAGCTATATGCCCCATAGCATGTCTGATGATGATAAAAATAACATAGCGCTCCCAGACCCAGACGATGTCTTTTTGGTATTTGACTACAAACATATGGAGGTAAGTGTTCTTGAATGGCTTTCTAAAGATAAGGGTTTGTCTGAGATACTTTCTGAGGATCGAGATCTTTATAGCGCTGTTTGGGAGTATTTAACAAAAACTGATGCGGATGAGTCTCAAAGAAGTCTCTGCAAGAAGATATTACTTCCAGTTGTTTTTGGCCTAGGGCCAAAAAGCTTGTCAAAAAAACTTGGGTTGAGCGAAAAAAACGCCTCTAAGTTGATATATAAATTGGTCGATACATTCCCCGTTGCTTTTTCTTGGGTTGAGTCTCAACGAGTCGATAGCAACAACTTTGCCACAGATTTTTTTGGTAGACGTAGAAAATTCTCAGAAAATGAATTCTATAAAATTAGAAATTTTTGTGTGCAATCCCCTTCTAATATGATTTGTTTAAAAAAACTTGTAGATCTACACGATTCGCTAATTGATGCGAAATTACGATTTCATGTTCACGATGGCTATGTTATTTCGTGCAATAAAAGAGAAATTAAAAATGTTTATAAAAACGCTAAATTAGTTTTAGAAAAAGATGATGAAATGTTTCTAAATTTAAAGTTAAAAGTTTCTTGCAAATATGGTAAAAAGTTAAACAATCTATTTAATATAAACGAGGTCATTTAAATGAAAGAAATTGTTCAGAAGTTTCCAGTCACAGGAAAGGAGTACGCAAATTTAGAAGAAAAATTTGGCGAATTGTGTGAATATCAAGCGTGGCAATTGCTTAAGAAAAACTCAAAAAACAATCACACTGATGGTCAAGAAGACATAGCTCAAGACATGCGGATAGCTTTGTTGAGATCCGCCTCTTATTACAAAAGGCAGTGCTACATAGAATCTTGCTTGAAAATTTGCGAAGAATACGCAAAAGATGACTTTATGAAGTCTATGCTGGATCAACTTAAAGATTTGTGGATAAACAAAACAAGACACGGAGCTAACCGGCAGAAGTTTGGAGAATATCAAGAGAACATTCTTGATAAAATGGTTAAATGTTTGGTGCCTATTAAAAAAAGACCAAGCAAGAAAGAGCCTCTTTTGATGGACACTAAGTTTATAACCTATTGCAAAGCAATAACTTGGAATGCTCAAAAAGCTTTGGGAAAGAAGATAACAAGAGAAAAGACAATAAGAACAGGAATGGTTTCTTTATCTGAATATGATTATTTAGGTGGAAGTTAAAATAATTATTTAGGGTAGATAATAATGTTGATTGGATACTCTAGAAGAATTTAGCTCCAGTGTTCGACTCCTGTTTCGTCATAGTAGTGAAGAACCCAACCAGATGTAGAAAGATATTTTCTGTCGATTTTGATTAATCCTGCATGAACTTTTCGGTGACAAGATGAGCAACATGTGACCGTGTTTGTGTCTGTGTATTGTCCGCCATCTTTGCCTTCAATTATTCTGTGTACATCAAGAACGCAATACTCAGATGTTTTGCAAAACTTGCAAATTTTATCACTTAATTTTTTGTGCTTTTTATTTATAAGTTTTCTTTTTCGGCTCATTGTAATTTAACTTAGTTAAATTGACATTTCTTTTGTTTTGATTACAATTTTTTACACAAGCGACCCACAAGAAAGAGAAAATATGAGAATAGAAAATCAAATAAAATTAGATTTTTCTGATGTTTTAATATCTCCAAAAAGATCTGAAGCTCCGAGTAGAAAAAATGTCGACTTGCGTAGAAAATTTAATTTTTTAAATTCAGATGTTTCTTGGCAAGGCGTTCCTGTTTTGGCTGCAAATATGAGCACTACTGGAACTTTTGCAATGGCGAGGGCTTTTGGCAAACACGACATGATGGTTTGTTTGCACAAGTATTATTCAATTGATAATTTAATATCTTTTTATAAAGAATATGAGAACACCGACAAGGAAGCTCCTGTTTTTTATACGCTAGGAATTAAAAATGATGATTTTGAAAAATTAAATGAATTTTCAAAAAAATATAAAAAGCCAAAATATATTTGCTTGGACGTAGCTAACGGATACACCAAGTATTTCGTAGAAAAGTGCAAAACTTTAAGAGGTCTTTATCCATCATCTGTTTTTATGGCGGGAAACATATGTACTCCAGAAATGGTTCAAGAGCTTCTTTTATCTGGAGGTGTTGATATTGTAAAAGTAGGCATTGGGGGTGGTTCTGCTTGCACAACTAGAATTGTAACAGGAATAGGAGTTCCTCAATTCTCTGCTGTTTGCGAATGCGCAGACGCAGCACATGGGCTGAAAGGCCATATGGTTTCAGATGGCGGGTGCGTTCATTCTGGAGATGTCGCTAAAGCATTCGGAGCAGCATCGGATTTTGTAATGTTAGGAGGAATGCTTTCTGGTCATGATGAGTGCGAAGGAGATTGGGAGTTTGAGTGGAAATGCACAACTTTGGGGCAAGACGAAAGAGCGAATCGAGAGTGGTGGCAACCATGTGACCCCGGATATCCTACTGAAAAAAGAAAAGTTTCTTTGGGATTTTATGGCATGAGCAGCAAAGAAGCTATGGATAAATTTAATGGAGGTCAAGATAATTATAGAGCTTCCGAGGGTAGATCGGTAAGCATCCCTTATAAAGGATTTGTTGAACAAACTATAATAGACTTATTGGGTGGTATTAGAAGTTCCTGTACATATGTCGGCACAGAGAGCTTGAAAGACTTTAGCAAATGCTGTACATTTATTAGGGTGAATAATACACACAATAAAATTTTTGAGAAAAATTAAATGTCTGATTTTAATTTCGATGATTTAACTGATGAAGAAATATATAAATTAAGGAAAAATACAAATCCTGACGAGACCGAAGCAGAAAAATATAATTGGACAGAAGAATTTCAAAAAAATATAATTTCTCTTTTGCTTTGCGACCGTTGGTTTGCTGTTCAGTGTCGCGACTTGGTTAATCCAAATTATTTTGTTGACGAAGTGCATCAACTTCTTGTTCGAGTTCTTTTCAATTACTTAGACACTTACAAAAGTCTTCCTGAAAAATCTTTTGTGATGCAAGAGGTTGATAGTGCAACCAAGAAAAAAGAGCCAAAAATAAAACAGCACTACATAGCAGAAACTAATTTGGTTTATGAAAAATATGTTCCAAATTTAGAGTCTAGGCCCGCTTTGCTAGATAAGATATTAAATTTTGCAAAGCTGATGGCTCTCAAGTCTGCTTTCGACACTTCTTTGAACTTGATGAAAAAAGATCCTGAAGAAGAAGCAACTTGGATGAAAATACAAAACACTTTGAAAGAGGCCTTGTTGGTCGATAGAAACTTTAATGAAGGGTTGAACTATTTCGAAACGTTTGAAGAGCGTTACGAGAGAATGGAAAGTCAAGAAGAGTCGAAGGAAATATTCACTACTGGATTCGATGGGCTTGACGATGCGTTATTGGGCGGTGGTACTCATCGAGGAGAGATATATGCTTGGGTTGGTCTTTCCGGAACTGGCAAGAGTTTGGCTTTAGTTGCTGCTGCTAAAAGAAATGTTACAAAATACAACAAAAAAGTTTTGTATGTTTCTTTAGAAATGGATGAAGATAAAATTGCCGAAAGATTCGACGCGCAGTTTGCCGGGGTTAATATAAATCTTCTTTATGAAAATAAAGACAAGATACAGCAAAAGTTTGATCAGATAAAAGAAGAAAACGAAGATCCTAAGATGTTAGTGGTCAAACAGTTTCCTGCTGGATCTATGTCTGTAAATACTTTGAAAGCATATATGCAGCAATTGCAGATGACAGGTTTCAAACCAGATTTGGTAATTGTTGATTACATTGGAGAAATGAAAGATTATCCCGGAATGGCAACTTGGGAATCTAGATACAGAATTGTTAGAGATCTTAGAGGACTAGCGACAGAAGAAAATGTTTGCATGTTCACGGCCCTTCAGCCAAATAAAAGTGCTAGAGAAGCTCAGAAAATGGATGGGCCGGGAGAAGGTGTTATTGATGATGATAATTTGGCTGACTCCTATGGTCAAATTAGGCCTTTGGATGGATGTTGGTCAATCAATCAAATGCAAGTGGAGAAAGATGCTGGAATTGCTAGAATATTTGTAATTAAACATCGTCATGGAAAAAGTAGATTTACTATATGGGTAGGCTATGATAGAGACACGCTTGCAATGGATCAAATTTCTCATTCTTCATATGAGAAAAAATTACACGAGAAGCACATGAAGGCTTCTGAAAAAGTTCAAGAAGATGTTGCGAGTCAGGCCGCTGAAATAAATAAAGTTTTAGGCAAAGGAAAAAAGAACTTCTTTGCAGATGATATGGGACATTCTACTGAAGACCCCGACGCACCAGATGATTTATAAGGAAAATTTGTATGAGCGATTTTTTTGAAGCACCACAAGCTACGACTAAAATAAAATTAGGCGGACAAGACATTGTGATAGACAATAAAAGAATGTCTTTTAACGAGTCTAATCTTTCTGTATTTATGGAAAATTTAGCTTTGTGGTATGATTATTTTTGTCAAAAATTGGCAGAAGCGGAAGCTCTTTTGTCATTTAAAGAGCATGAGTATGAGATAGCCTACGCTACTGAATACGAGAAGCATAAAACTGATGGGTGTACTGATAAACTTTCTGAGGCTAATGCTAAAAAAAGCGAAGAAGTCTCAGAGCATAAAAAAGAAATAATATCAGCAAAACATAAAGTAACTTTGTTGAAGCAACATTTAAGAAGCTGGGATAAAGCGCATGACAATGCGCAAAGTCGAGGACATACCATTAGAAAAGAAATGGATAAATTAAACTCTGACATCATGATAAAGAAAGATATTTATAATGAAGTGGATGAGGTTGTGAGGAAAAATGGCTAAAAAAAGTTTGGTATTTGTTCTGAATAAAGACAACTCAGACGAGTATTTGAATTGGGTTGATTTAAAAAGTTCAAAATATGATATTGTTTACGTGGAAGAAGTTCTGAAAAACAAATGGAAAACTATTCACGATTTGCTTTCTAGATCTAAATATAAATTATTTTATTATGACTTTCCTTGTTTTATAAATTCCGATGTTGCATCTTCAGATGAAGATTTGTGTAAGTTTATAGAGGTATTCAAAACGAATAAACTCAATATTGCTTCTCCTGCCATACAAGGCCCTGAAGTTTTTTTTGAATCTAAAAATTCATTTTTAAGAAATGTTAATTATGTGCCGAGTGTGTTTTTTGCATTTTCTAAGCACGCAATTTCTCTCTTTAAAAAGAATAATATTTTGAACTTTAATGATTCTGGATCAGGAATTGATTGGACGCTGCCAGCGATCATTAAAAATGATAAAGTTTGCATAATAGACTCAATAAAAATTAATTATAAATTTGAACAACAAGAAAAGAATATAAAAGATTTTGTTGAAATTTATACTGAATTTAATTTGGAGAGTTTTTACTTTACAGAGTATTCAAGAGTTGATTGTGAAGAAGAGATGGATATAGAAAGTTTTTCTAATAATTTTAAAAAATTGAGAAACTGCAATTTTAGAAGGCCAACAAGAAGATCGAATGATTGTGCCCCAGAAAGAAGCTTTATTAGCCAAAGACTTCTGAACGCCACAGGCGCTCAGAATTTGAATCAGGCCAACGCAGCCTCCTCGACAAATGCGCTAGTCAGTGCCACAGAGGAAGAAGGAAATGAGGAGATCTGAAATGGCGAAGCCAAAAGTGTTAGTTTCCGAAGCCCAGAAGAGTTGTCGCGAAAACTTTTCGAAAGAAGAAGACGTAGCCACTCTTCTCAAAAAAGTTGATGAACTTGAGAGCGTAATTTCTATTTTTTCTGAAATTCATGAAAAAAGAGATCACGCTGTAGTTCTTAGCAAATTAACATGTTTTGTTATTGTTGCTTTATCTTTTTTTAATCTTTTTCTTAATTATATGTTGTTTAAATTTTTTGTTTTGAGTTTGCCATGATAATTCCAGAAAATTTTACAAACTACGAACTAAGCGACAAAGAGCTTGAAGAACATATTTTGTTTTGTTTGATGGTATTTAACAAAAACGCTAATCAAACTGCTGTTAAGTTAGAAAAGTTTCTTAGTTGGTGTCATGAAATTGATATTGATCATTTTAAAACAATGAGTCATTTCCAAGTTGTCAGAAACAAACTAAAAAAACACTCTGCTGTTGAAATGGTGACAAGGTTTCGATTTGGCAACACAACGGTCAAAGCCGCTGGTTTGGAGCAACTGGTCAATTCTGGATTTGATCTTAAAACATGCTCGGCTGAGGAACTTGAAACCATATCAGGTTTCGGGATGAAGACCTCTCGCTATTTCGTTCTTCACACAAGAAAAAATGCTCGCGTAGCATGTTTAGACACTCATGTTTTAAAATGGATGAAAAGGTTTCCTTATATATTTGGAGAAATTAAAAAAGGACAGCCAAGTAGAAAGAGGTACTTGGAGTTAGAAAAAGAGTTTTTAGAGGTTTGTGATACTTCAAATGTTAACCCAGCAGAATTGGACTTGAGTATTTGGAATTCACAACGAAAAAAAACAGAAGCGATCTTGAATCTTTAATCTAGATTTAAGTTAAAGATTACATATAATACTTGCATGAGATATTTAGAAATAGCAAGTAGAATTAAAGAAAATAACCCAAAGGCAATCTTGATAGATGGGTTCGATGAGGCTTTAATTGGGGATACTCAAAATAAAAGCCCAGTTGTGGGTGTTTATGATTTAGAACGGTGCATTGCTTTGCTTGTTGAAAGTGGAATGACCACTCTAGAATCAACAGATTATTTGGAATCAAAACTGCAAGAATGCAAAAGTGATAATGATCCCATTTTTATTTCACTATGATACTTGATAATGACATACTGGCCATATGTAATATTTATTCTAGTTCAAATAAATATAAATGTTTGTTGCCTCATTTTATAAATCATTATAAAAAAATAAAAGTTGATAAAATAGTTTTCATATGCGAAGATGATGTTCAAAATTTTATAAAAAACGAATTTGATTGCGAAGGCATTATTTTAGAAAAACCAAAAGTTTTTTCTACAACTTCAAATTTAATAGAAGATTTAAAAGGGAAGTCTTTATTTCCTCCGGGCATAAAAAAAGTTTCACTTGGAACCTTAGACTCTTGCAGAATTAATGCTTTTAAAAATAATCACAACTGTTGGTATGTGCCTTTAGATTTGGATGAGTTTCATGATGTTGAAGATATTCATGAAGTAAAAAATGAGTGTTTGTCTGGTGGAAAACAGTATGTTTATTCTGAGCTTTATGACAGAACAACTGCTGACATGTCGGTGCCAGAAACATTAAGTTCAAAATGCATATATTCGCAGTTTCCTAATCACGTAGACATAACTGGCTCTATTATGAAAGCCAACAAGAAAAAAATTGCTCTTTGCCATCCTAGCTTAGATGTTTCTGGTGGACATCACGGAGTAACAATTGAGCCTTTTACTATTGAAAAAGGAATACTTTGTAAAGAAAGTGATCTTCAGGAGATGGAATTTAAAACCTATCACTTCAAGTGGTTTGGAGACTTTTATCAGGTGGACGAGAAAAAAAGAGAGGATAGAAAAACTCAAGGTCTTTGGTGGTTTGATGAATTTGATAGGCTTTCTGAAAATAATCCGTTTTCTAGTCAAGGCAATTGAGTTTTAAATGTCATAATGGATTTATATACTAGTTATTTTATTGCCAATTCATTTGATCGTCAATTAGAAATTGACGCTTCGATTATTTCTAATTTGAAAAACGATAAATTTGATAACGTTTTTATTTTTGTAGAGAAAAAAAATGATTTAAAAAGAAGGTATGAAGTAAAAAGTGATAAGTTGAAAGAGCTAGTTATAGGATGCGTTCCAACTTATAGAAGTTGGATCACTCACCTGATTGAAAATAAAAGTGATTGTGCTATTTTTTGTAATTCTGATATAAGCTTTGACGAAACTATTGATTTGGCAAAAAAATACATTTTTAAAGAAAATAGTGTAATTTGTCTTTCTAATTATGATAAAAAAAGACCATGGTGGTCGCAGGATGCTTGGGGATTAAGTTTTGAAAATGCTACTAAAATAGACTTTCTAGATGATTTGAAATTACAGATTGGACAAGTAAGATGTGATAATAAATTTGCATATAAATTTGCTTTTAACCAATGGGATATTTATAATCCTTGCAAGGAAATAAAAGCTTATCACAATCACCAATCTGGAATAAGAAATTATTCGAAGACAGACCCTGTTAATTTAGAGAATGTCGCTTTGGTTTTTCCTTGTAAGAATGAAATGCCATCCAGAATTCATTATGCATTTGTTCCTTTGGGTATGAAAAATATAATAGGAATAGAACTCTGTCCTTATATGGTTAAAGGCCTTGGCCAAGAACAGGCTAATGATTTTGAAAATAAAATGTCTTTTTATAATGAAAATTAAAATGAAAATAGAAGAGTTAAAAAAAGAATTAGATTTTGTTGTTTCTAAAAGCATTATAAACACAGACATGCTTATAGGTCGATTAAAGTTTATGGATTTAAAATCTAAAAAAAGCAGTCAATACGTGGATTCTAAATATCTTCCTCCATATTATCATTTATCTAAGTTTATAAACCCCTCCAGAGTTGTGCAAATAGGGTTTGATTTAGCATTTTCTTTATGTTGTTTTTTAAAATCAAATAATTCAGTGAAAGAGGTTTTGGCTTTTCAGCCTAAAGATGATGATTCTTATTATTCAGAAAGATTAGCTATTTCTAATTTGCGGGAAATTAAAAAAGAAATTGAAATTAATTTTCACAAAGGAAGTGTTTTTGATGTTGACTTTCAAAAACTTTTGTCTCAAAAAAAATGGGATTGTTTTTTTATAAATGAAAAATATGGGAAGTTTGATTCAATCAAAGAGGATTTAGATCTTAGTTGGGATCATTTGAATGATGATGGTTTTATTGTTTTAGACGGGATAATGCATAAAAAAGTGAATAAGTTATTTAAAGATTTCTGTAAAATAAGAAATACTTCTGGAATTGAAATAAAAACTAGATATGGATTGGGAATAATTAGAAAGTAAATACTAAAATATAACATGGGATTTGAAGTAACATATCATTATAAAGAAGCTTTAGAAACAGTAGGAGAGTATGATGAAGTCGTACTTACCAAGACTGCTAAAATAGGAAAATATAAAGAAGACGTTCCTTTAGAGGTTCTAGCGGGGAAAATAATTGCACAGTTGGCAAGAAGAAACATTTTGATTGTAGATATAGATATTGTTGAGTTTGCTCCCAAGAAGATCAGCTACAAAGAAACATCAACTGGGATTTTAATTAGAAATAAAAAGTTTAGTTTTGATTCTGGGGCTGTAATTTCTGAATCTGGAGATTCTGATTACGACGATGAAGATTTATCTGCTATTTTAGAAAATGAAAAACTTTTAGAAAAAATAAAAAGTGCAATAGGCCCACAAGAGCCAGTTCAAAAATTAAACTTGGCTCCAAGAAACTCCAAGTCTTCTTCCTCAAAGTCTTCCCCACCGCCATCTTCTAGTGGCAAAAGATCTTTGAGAATGGAGATTTATGATCCTGAAATCACAAATGATGAGAAGAACAAGCAAAAAGGCTTAAAGTTTTCAATGGGTAAGAAATATCCAATTTACGAAGAAAAGTCACTGGGAGTTGGTGGAATAATGAATTATGTAACAAAAGATGATTCTGGAAAAGAGGTCGAAGTAGGCTCAGACTCTTTTGTTGTTCCAACTAAAGGTCTTGCATTTAATGATGACGGTCCAAGATATTTTGGCGAAGCTGATTCTGAGCCAAATATTTGGGGAAATATACAAACACAAGACAACATACCTGATGTAAGAGGATAAAATGGCAAATAATAAAAAAAAAGAAAAAAAGAAATTAGCTAGAGTTAAAATTGCCAAAGCAAGAGTTTTGTCGAGAAGAAAGAAAATTAAAGAAGCTAATTCTTTAGAAAAAAAACAAGCTAAGTACGCTCATAAATTTAGAGAAAAGTTACAACCAGTTATAAACGACCCGGAAAAGAAAAAAGCAATGGAAGAAAGTAAAGAAAAAGCTCTTAGAGAAAAATTAGAGCAAAATGCAGAAATGCTTAAATATTTAGAAGAGCAGTACGAAACTGAAATGAAAAATAAAGCTGATGTAAATAAAGAACTTGAATCGCAAGGCCACATCACTTTTCAGGAAAAATTAGCCGCTTTAGAAAAACAAGTTATTGACAAAATGGAATCTGATGCCAAAGAATCTGGGAACATAGAGGACATAGTGGATGCTGCTAAAAAGGTCCAATTATTGAACGATTCAGAAGCCGTTGATTCTGTTGAGTCAATCACCTTGGAAGAGCCAGAAGAGGGCTGAGAATATAATTAAAATACTTTAAAAAAGGCATTTTAATTGATCCAAATTTTAGTTTTTTTGTTTAAACTGTTGATCCAGAAGACTATATACATTATAACTTTCTTAGAACGTAAATGATACGTTCGCAACTTTAATAAACGGAGAAATAACTATGTTAGACATCAATTCTTTAACGTCCGATTACAAAACTACTAAAACAAATGAAAACGCCTCTTCAGGCGGAAACTTCCTTCAAAATTTTGTAAAAATGCCAGAAGGAAAGGGCAGCGTTGTCATGAGGATTCTTCCTCCCGCTCCCAAAGGAATGTTTGATAGAGATGAAAATCCTTTTTATCAGGCAACCAGAATTCATAAAGTGAATGGCAAATCTCTTCATGATCCAAGAGTCAAAGTCAACGGAAGATGGGTTGGCGAAAATCCAATTGGGGATTATTTGAAATGGCTTTGGAAAGAATCAGAACAACAATCTTCGATGGAAGAACGCGATAAGATGCAGAGAACTTATCGTCAATTAAAGCCAATCGAAAGATATTATTTTAATGTAATCGTCAGAGCAGAAACTGATGAAAGCGGAAATGTCAATAAAAATGTTGGACCTAAAATTCTTTCTGTGGGCAAGACTGTTTTTGAAGCAGTTTTAAGAGGAATTGTTGGTGACGAAGAGATGAATCAAAAGGGTTTTGGAGATGTCACAGATTTTAAAACTGGCAGGGATTTTAAACTTGTCAAAACTATTAGAAAATCTGGAGAAATGACCTATCCTAATTATGAATCATCACACTTCTTAGATGAATCACCTGCTGGCGACCCAGATGAATCTAAAGGATGGATAGAAAATCTTCATGATTTATCTTCTTTAAGAACTCTTAAAACTTCTGATGAACTTGAGACTGAGCTTATGATTCATTTAGGTCTTAAGCAAGATAGTTCTTCTGGCTTTGATCCTACCAAGTTTCAGGCTAAAACTACAACTCAAACAGCTACAGTAACAACTGAAGAAGAATCTGCTCCTCCTGTTGCTCCTGTTGTTGCCGCTGCTTCTTCCGATGCTCCTGCCTCTGCTGAAAGTAGTAGCGACTCATCGGATGACGACATGGCTGATAAAGATTTTCTAGAAGAACTTAGAAAATTATCTTAGTATTTAGTAGAATTATTCCCTCTCGGTAGCCCTTTGAAATTTTTTGTTTGTTCAAAGACTGTGCAAGCTTTTTGATTAGATTCGTGGAAATCCGTCGAATTGCTAAGGGCTACCAGAGAGATTTTTATAACTTGGAGGAAAAATGGCAAAGAAAAAAATAAAATTAAAAAGCAAAGATAACGAAACTAATATTTTAAAAGATATTTTAAGCGAAACAGGTGGAGACACTTTAAGAGAGGCGGGCACAGTTCCATATTTTGTTGATACTGGAAATCTTGCTGTAAATTTTGGTTGTAGTGGAAGATTTATAGGTGGCGGCTTTCCGGGAGGAAGAGTAATTGAAGCTTTTGGCCCTGAAGCTTCCGGCAAGTCTTTCTTAGGATATTGCTTTATGCACTCTGTGCAAGTAATGGATGGAATTGCAATATTATTAGATTGTGAAAGATCAAGCGGATCTGAATTTGCTGAAAGATGTGGCCACGTAGATCCGGATACTCTTATTGTTTATGATCCTGTTACGTTAGAGCAAGTAGAAAAAAAAATTACTCTTGCTGTAAAAGCAATTAGATCTAAGTTCCCTGATAAGCCTATTGGGATTGTGTGGGATTCTATTGGAGTTAATCCATGCGAAAGAGAATGGGCTGCAATAGACCTTCCTGAAAATGCTACCGATGCTCAGATAAAGGCAGCAGGAGGTAACGAGCGTCCCGGCGAAAGGGCAAAGACTGCGAACAGGATATTAAGAAGTTTAAATCCTTTCCTTAATGACAATAACGCTACTCTTTATGTGATTAATCAGGTCAGAAAAAAGATAGGTGTTATGTTTGGAAATGATGAAACAACATCTGGTGGTGGTGAAGCTTTGAAGTTTTATGCTTCATTGAGAGTTAGATGTGGTGCTCCTAAGTCTTTTCAAGATAAGGATACAAAGTTGCCAATAGGTGTTAACATGAGTGTCACAAATAAAAAGAACAGACACTTTACTCCCGGAGTTAAAATTGAAAACATTCCTCTGTTCTTCAACACAGGTATTAATCCTCTGGGTGGCTTGTTGGATGCTTTGCTTCTTTCCAAAAGAATCGAAGCAGAAGGAGCGCGTGGGAAGTATAAAATTCTTCCTGAATATGCTGGTGGTGACGAAGAGGCTTATTTCACTCAATCTAAAACTGCTCCAACGGAGGCAGAGGTTCTTTATAAGCATCCCAATTTAGTAGACGCAGAGAGCGAACAACAGGTTCGAGATTATCTCAAGGAATGGTCAGGTGCTATTGAGTTAACAACTTCGGAAAAAATTGAAGAAATTGATGCTACTAATCCTGACGTTTCTCATTTAGTAAGTGATATGGCTTAGAAAATGGCTAATGCGCATGTTGCTTGTCGCGATGCTTTGAAGGGTCAGGCGGATCACAACCTAAATATTTACTTGCGTTCAATCACATGCAACCCGTTTCTGTTGAGGCAAAAACTTGGGCGGGTCGCTGGGATTGGAAGTGCTTGGAGACATGATTTATGAAATGTTTACTTGTAAAAACAAAAGATAAAAAGTTTTTAACTTACCAAAAAAATTATAAACATCTTTTGGAATATGCTAAAAATTTTAAAGCTAAAATGTATGTGGCGAAAACAAAGTCTAAAGATCAGATATTAGAATTAAATAGTTTGGTAGTTGCTTTGTGTGATAAAAATTATAAAAGTGAAGATCTAGAATATGAAATAATTGAAGAAAAATGATAAATGTAAGTCATAAATTTATTTACGTTGGAGTTCCTAAGACTGGAACAACGTCAATAGAAACTTTCATTAAAAAAAAATATAAAATTCTTCCAAGCTGCCAAAGCAAACATTGGCCAATTTCTCTACACGACGCAGAATATTTAGATTATTTCAAATTTGCTTTTGTTAGAAATCCTTGGGATTGGGTAGTGTCTTGGTTTTCTTATAGGAAAGAGCCTAGCTCTACTTTTACAACACCAAGTTCAGCAATAAAATCTGAATTTAAAAGATGGATTTTTAAAACCTTCGAAGAAAATGAAAAGCTTAAAAAAGAAAATTATTCTTTAAATAAAAGTCTCTGCTACAGGCCTCTGTATTTGTCTCAAAGTGAATACATCTCCATTGACGGCGAATTGAAAATGGATTTTATAGGTAGGTTTGAAAATTTACAAAAAGATTTTGATTCAATTTGCAAAAAAATAAAAATTCCAAAGCACATCTTAGACGCCCGAAACAAAAGTTGGCACGACCATTACTCATTATATTATGATGTTGAATCTTTTTCTTTTGTAAAAGAAAAATATAAAGATGATATAATAAATTTTAATTATAAATTTAAATGAAAGATATAATGAAAAAGATTTTTTAAAATGAGAAAATTTGGAATAGAAATTGAGTTAAACTCTTTTGATAATAGAAATTTTTCAAAAAATCCTTTAAATATAGGCGAATACCCAAAAGGATTTTTTGAGGTCGTTGATTCGATCTCTTCTCTGGGATTTAAAGTAGAGCCTAAGTCTTGGCACCACACTCATAATAATCGCAATTGGATTGTTAAAACAGATTCTTCGTGTGGGATAGAGATATGCTCCCCAGTTTTGGAAGAGACTGATTCTGTGATTGTTCTTCTTGATCATTTGAAAGAGAAAAAGTTTCAAGCAGATCATTCTTGTTCTTTTCATATTCACTTTGATTTTTTTGATAGTTTAAATGATCAAATTGCTTCGGTTTTATCTTGGTGGATTAAAGTAGAGCATTTGGTTTTTGATTGCTTGAGTGACAATAGGAAGTTGAACTCTTATTGCAAGTCTATAGGTCTTTGTAATATTTTTGAGCATGATCAAATTCCTTCTGAGGAAGTGATATTTTCTTTAGGCAAAAGTAAACACTACAGCGTCAATACTTTTCATTTGGTTAGAAATAACAGAAGAACTTTAGAGTTTAGATTATTTAATTCAAAAGAATTTATTGATAATTCTTTTGAATTAAATAATTGGATGTTTTTTTTAAATGAATTTATCAACGCTTCTTCTTCGAAGGGTACGCCGTCAGATTTTTGTTGGGTTGACCTTGAAGAATTACTAGCGTTAATAAATTTAAAAAATGAAAAATTATTTTGGCTTTTGTCTAAAATAAATAATAAAATAGATAAAAAATCTTTATTTAGATCTAAATCTTTTGATGATTTAAAAAAAATATTTGTTGAAAAATCAAATCTTATGAAGGATAAATAATTTCAAAGAACGCGTAGAGGAAGGTGATCTATGAGTTTTAATGAAAAATTTGAAATATTAAGAAATCTAGGAAATAAACTTGTAGATTACAACTATCCGTTGTCCCCTATCTATTTTGAAAACGACATTAGTTGTTTGAAAACTATGGAAATAGAAATAGATGGATACGATACAGTCGTTTACTTTAACAAGTCTCTATATGATGACGGCTGTCACTTGGAAACTTTCCAAATTTATAATAAAAATGCACCCTTTTTGCCTTTTCATCTAATTGCAAAATTAGCTCAAAAAGCATTAGGCAGTCATTTTCTATTTTTAATAGAGTTTTATCAAGATGATCACAAAGTGTATTGTTGGACAGTATCTGTCGATGATAGAGGACGTCCTATGCCTTCTCCATTACAAACCAAAACAAAAACCAAAGTTTTTGAAGGTTTTCAATACGGCTATCTCCAGCCAGAACAAGTAAAATTATATTAATTTATGGAGTATTTAAATGAATAAATCAAAAAAGATACAGCAGTTGTTCGTTACGCAGCTCATAAAAGAAGGTCATGTGCAAATAACATTACCAAACGAAATGACATTGGAAGTTGGAATTACTCAAGAAGATGGAAATGGTGATCTTAAAAAAGAGCCAAATTACTGTTGGGTTTTAGCTTCTCAAAATGGCAGAACAATTGCTATAGATGAATATAATTTAGGTATTAAATATACAGATGCAGATAAGAACAAGTTTGTTATAGAAACTACGTCTGGGAACGAAGAAGACGTAAAATTCCTAGAAGTTATATAATTCTTAGAAATTTTAGTTCTTCCTTTTCTAATTTAACTTCAGCTGAAAGATTGACTTTATTATTAGAAGTTATTACAATGAAATCTATCCAAAGAATAATTCCGTCATTTGAAAATACGGCATTAGAAACTTTTATTGTTTGGATGTTAAAAGATTGCAAGTTAAGATTTTTTTCTACAATCTCTTTTAAAAATTTAATTGTCTTTCTAATATCAATGTAATAAGTCCAATCTTTAATCAACAATTGTTCAAGAGAATTGGAATCAAAAATTTTTTCTTTTTTAGAGGTCATATAAAGCTATGAAAAAGGACAGTGTTATAGTAAGAGAGTATTGCTCTCGCGTTTCAGATGACGAATTGTGTTCGTTAGTAGATAAGTTAACAAGACCCGTAAGCGGGGATACGTGTGATGTTTCTTTTATTTTTGAAAAGGATAAAGAAATAGACAGGTGGCTTTGTCAGGCAAAGAGTTCAGACGATTGGTTCAACAGAGTGGATATGATTCAAGATGCTTCTCTCTATGAGCATAAGAGAAGAGGTCAGCGAAGGTCTAAATCTAACAATTAGCAGTTGTTTTTTGTCTGTAATTATAATATAAAGGGGGAGTGGATAGTTCCGTCTCCTTTTATATTATTTTTTTTATTTAAAGGTTAAATTGTGACTGTAGAAGTTTTAGAAGATCAGTTTAATTTGGTAGAAACCAATAACTACCCGGACTATTCCAAATTTCCTTTTGAAAAATTTAATCCTGTTCAAAGTAGAATATTCGAAATATTTAAAGAGGATTGCAATTTAGTAGTAGCGGCTAAAACTTCTGCTGGAAAAACCATCTGTTCTGAGATGGTCATGGCTCATGAAATAAGAGAGAAAAGTGGCAAGGCTATGTACTTGGCTCCTTTAAAAGCTTTGGCTAAAGAAAAAATTGATGATTGGACGAGTGAAAGTCATCATTTTGCTGATTTAAATCTTTCTATATGTACCGGCGACTACAGACTAACAGACAAACGAAAGAAAGAGTTAGAAGATGCAAATATTATTATTATGACATCGGAAATGCTCAATTCTCGATGCAGAAACAACAAGTCTGAATCTAATGAGTGGTTGAAAAACATAGGAACCATCGTTTTAGACGAAGCGCATCTTTTAACTGTTGGAGGAAGAGGAGATCATCTAGAAGTTGGGCTAATGAAGCTCACAGAGATCAATCCAAATTGCAGAATCGTCGCCTTGTCTGCGACTATGCCTAATGTTGACGAAATATCTGAATGGCTTAATCGTTTGAATTCTAAGAAAACCTTTTTAATTGATTCAAAATATAGGCCTTGTCCTTTAAATATTCATTACCATTCTTATGAAGAGCAAAAGACATATGATTTGAATGAAGAGTCTAAGATAGATTCTTCTATAGATATATTGAGAGAATATAAAGATGATAAATTTTTAGTTTTTGTTCATACTAAAAAATTAGGATATAAATTAAAAAAAGATTTAGAACAATTTGGCATGAATGTTGAATTTCACAATGCTGATTTGAACAAGGACAAAAGGCAAGAAGTTGAGAGTAGATTTAAAAACGGAGATTTAAGAGTAATTATTGCCACAAGCACTTTGGCTTGGGGTTTAAATTTGCCTGCTAGACGAGTCATCATTGCAGGAGTTCATAGAGGCATGTCAGAAGTTGACACTTACGATGTTGCACAAATGGCAGGAAGAGCAGGAAGAGTTGGTTTTGATCCTCAAGGAGATGTTTATATTTTAGTTCCCGGATCCGAACCAGATAAGTACGTTGATAAATTTTCTACTCCACAAAATATTGAATCTCAACTTTTGAAATACATAGGACAAGAAGAAAATCCAAGATATAAAACTTTGGCTTTTCATCTTGTTAGTGAAATTCATCATGGAAACATAAAGACAATTGATGACATTCATGAGTGGTATGAAAGATCTTTGGCTTATTTCCAATCTATGGATTTAGAAGATACTATTGCCGACAATACAATTGAACTTCTTTTGCAAGTTGGAGCAATAAAGCAAACTGATGGAGTGTTTGAAGCTACTTCTATTGGAAAAGTTTCCAGTATGTTTTATTACAGTCCTTTTGATGTAGCGGATTTAAGAAGAAATTTTAGATTTTTGTTTGCAAATAGATTAGAGTCTAACGATGTTGCTTTGTCTGTTGCTCTTGGAAATATAGATTCTATACGGATGGGATTTGTTAGCAGAACAGAAGCAGAAGAAATGGAAGATTACCATTACATGGTAAGACAAAATTTAGGTAATGGCATAATGGATTCTGCTGTTAAGGGAGGATATATTTACTATTGCTTGCTTAATGGTCTTGATCTTGGGCCTTTTTCTTCTTTAGGAAGATTGATGCAATTTGACTTCGAAAGAACAGCTACTGTATTGAACAATCTTGATTCTATGGCTGCTAAATGGAACAAGAGAAAGTTCTTTAATGAAGTTTCTCTTAGAGTTTCTTACGGAGTTAAAAAAGAGCTTATTGGTTTTTGTAAATTGCCTGATGTGGGCAAAGTCAGAGCGCAAAGACTGTATGCTGCTGGATTTAGAAGCTCAAAGGATTTAGTAGGTAAATTTGATGATGTTAAAAAAGCTTTGAATATGAAAGATGAAAAAATATCCCAAATAATACAGAGTGCAGAAAAATTATCTTAATTTTCTTTGCCTTCTGTATATTCTAATTTTATTTATTTTAGATATTCTACTTAAAATTTCTTTCCTGTTTAAAGAAAGATGTATTTTTCCTTGAGAATATCTTTTACTTAACAACGATGTGCTTGTGTTGCATATAGTTTCTGTTAAGCCACACGAGCAACAGGGCTTGGTGCCTGTGATTGAAGGTGCTCCAGCGCAACCTTCATCCGCTACTGTTTGAGAGGTGTAAGAAGGTCCTCCTCCGCAAGCTCCACCGCCACCACTAGCAGTTACGGTAAAAGGACCCGGACCACAGCAGCAAACAGATCCTCCTACACAACCGCCAGTAGTAATTCCGCAAGGACTGTTTGAAGACATAGTAATGCTTGTGAAATAGCAAGGAATTGAGCAAGATCCTGCTAAAGCAAATAAAATTTGATCATCTTCATTGGCGAGAACGTTTAGCTTGCTTTTTGCTTGTATAAGAGATTGATCTAGTTGAAAACTTGGAGCTTTTGGTAAATTTTTAATTCCTAATTTTTTATTTAAATTATTTAAAGATAACAAGTCTTCTTTTTTTGCATTGCTTCTGAACTTTTTGCTTTCGATAAGTTCTTTTATAACATCTTGGTCAGTTTTTTTAATTTTTCTTTTAAATTTTATTCCAAGAATATTATAAGTTTTATATTTATAACTTGATGAACAGGGGCCGTATGGAGTTGTGCACAGATATTTAAATGTAACAGAGTCGCACGTTCCCTCTGGAGGACACTTGACGTCGCAACATCCTGCGCATCCCGGACTAGCACAACTTACTTCCCAACTACAGCTTGTCATTTGAGATCTCCAAAAAATCCTTCTGGATACTCCATTTTAACAACGCCTTCTTTAGAAGGTTCTCCTGTGTCTGGATCTTCCACCCACCACCTTACTTGTTGAACTTCTATCCCTAAATCTTCCATATGGCAGTCATCCGACTCAGCTACAGGCATGTTGTATCTTTGCCCGTCAAGCAGAACTGTTACGCTACAATGACTATCTTTTTTATTAAAAAGACGACAATTGCCACAATTTTTTTCTAATTTTTTCATATTGTAAACTTTTCTATAACATAGTAAGATAATGCACTTTTAATTAATTCTATAGGTACTTAAATGATTTGCGTAGCAGGCCAAATGCGTTCTGGAAAAAATGTAGTTGGCGAATATTTATGTAATAATAAAGATTATACTTTAGCATCTTTTGCAAAGCCTGTAAAAAAAATATTTTGTGATGCTTTTGGAAAAAACCTAGATTTTGTAGAAGAGTGGAAAGTCGAAAAAGACCCACCAGTAGGCTTTCAAAAGCCTACTAGACAAGCATTACAATTTATTGGAGATGGTTTTAGACAAATAAAAAATGATGTTTGGATTGAATATGCTATGCGTAACAACCCTGAAAATGCGTGTTTTACTGATGGTAGATATATAAATGAATTGAAGGCTGTGCGAAAAAAAGGTGGAAAAAACATTTTGCTTTGGAGACCGGGATATGAGAATGATGATCCGAATGAATCGGAGGCTCAAATAAAAGTTCTTGTTGATTGGTATAAAGAAAAATTTTATAAAACTGGAGTCCAAGGCCAGATAACTAGATCTAGATTTGATAGTTGGGATGATCCTGATTATCCAAAAGGGACTGAGTATGTAGATTATTTTATTATAAACGATGGCGGTATATCTCAAGTTTATGATAAATTGGACGAGCTATTTTAGGAAATTTAATAGTGAGTTTATTTTTTATTCATGTTGGATTTTTAACTATTTTTTTTATAGTTCAAGTTATTATTGGAACTTTTGTAATATATTTAAAAAATAAATAAAGGATATAAATTTATGAATATTTCTGTTGGAAGCGATCATCGTGGATATAAATCTAAGGCAAAGATTATTGAGTTCCTTGAAAAACTTGGACATTCGGTCAATGATGTTGGGGCGAATAATGAAGACAGTGTAGATTATCCAGATATTGCCTCTATGGTTGGACGAAGTATTTCAGATGGTTTGAGTGACCGTGGAATTTTAATTTGCGGTACTGGAATCGGCATGTCTATTGCTGCTAATAAACACAAGGGTGTTCGAGCCGCAATTTGCAATGACATGGTTACTGTTGAGATGAGTCGTCGTCATAACAATTTAAATGTGCTTTGTTTATCATCTCAACAGCCGCAGGTAGAAGATTTGGTTTCTATCTGGTTGGAAACTGAGTTTGAAGGCGGTCGTCATGAGCGACGAATCAATATGATCTCAGAATTAGAAGAAGATAGCGACCGGTTCCGTGGTCCTCCGAGTTGGCACGTTTAATCTATTATTTGTCTTTGAACAGTTTTGCCTAATTGTTCAATTCTTTTTTCTGTATAGACCTCAAATTTCCATCCTCTAACTTTGCAGGCTTCTTTTGCTGCTTCCCATTTATTTTTGTTTACTTCTAGCGTGGTTTGAGATGAAGGTTTGACTTCCCATAATTCTTTGTGTCCATCCATAAATGTTATAAATAAATCAGGGATGTAATCATGTGCATGTCCTTGGTGTAAGTAAGGAACCTTGAATGGTTCGGCATAAAAAGATAAAACATTGTCGTGTTGATCAAGTATCTTATATACTTTTTCTTCCAGTCCAGACCTGTATTTTATGGCTTTTCCAGTTTTTGTGGATGTATAGGTTCCTTGTTTGAATTTGGGCTTTCTTGTTTTTTTCTTTTTCCCTTTAAAGTCATGCCATATAATTGCTCTGTTTTGTCCTTTGTATTTTTTAAAATCAAAACTGGGATGTTTTGCTTTAAAGTGCATCTTCATGTCTCGAACAGGAGCTTGACAATGCTCTAGTGGACAAACAATGTATTCTCTTCCCTCTTCATGTTCTTCGAGAAGGTGTTCTTTGAACTCATAATATTCTTCAAACTCCATTCCACAGCAAAAACACTGGTATTTTCTAGAATTGTTATTGTTATTAAATGGTAATGTCATTTTTGTTTAATTTCTGATTTGTCTATTACTTCAATTTCATCTAAATCTTTAATCGTAAATATCAACTCTTTTCTTTCATCTTTTGAATCCAAATCAAAAGCTTTAAATGTCGCATCTTTGCAAAATTCTTTTTCATCTTCATTTGGGTTTTTCATTTTTGCGAAAGTTAATCTGCTTTGCTCAGGTGCTCCATATAGTTTTCCTTCTTTTTTAAAGAAAAACACTAATCCATTATCTTCAATAGCACAATTTTTATCAAAATTTTCTTTGATATTGTCCCAATTATTTAATAATGTTCTAAAACTAGAAAAATGCATAAAAAAATCCTCCAACTCTATATATTGCTATGGACAATTTATCGTTTACTAATTTTTTAAAAAATGAAGAAGCTGGACTTCTAGATGCTCTAAGCCAGCAATTAAATATTAATTTAGATGATCTTAAAAAAGACCCTAAATTAGCATCTTTCTATTCGTTTGGAGCAATTACTCATAATATTGGTTCTTACGTGATTTTAGATTATAAAAAAAATAGAGAAGGGAAAATAACTCATGCATTAGTTAAACAAATAAATGATCCAAAAATGAAAAATGTTCAATATCGAAACAATAACATTGTGAAAAATTCTCACGCAAATAAAAAGTTTCTTGTGTCAATCGAAGATTTAGAAAAATTAATGCTTCAAGGACAAGACAAACCGGCAGACGCAGGTATGGGAATGATGGGAGGAATGATCTAATGGTGATGAAATTTAAAGAATGGCTGTTGGCTCAAGAATCCACCACAACAGCATCTGTAGCAACATTTGCTCGCCCAGTAGGAATGATGGTTAGAAGAAAGTTTTCAAATCCAATAGCAATAAATCCTAAAGATGATGCAAAAAGCATTGTTAAAAAATTAAAACTTTTAAACATTGATGAATAATAACTTTTCAAATACAATGACTTTATTAAAATCTTAAATTAGAGAAGTTATATGTATATTCTTGAACAGTACGACGCGTCCTTAAGAGACATTTTGCGTATAGGCGTTTATCAAAAAAATAGAACAAACCATGCCGCGTTGTCTGTTTTTGGTATGCAAAAAAAGTACAGAATTGATGAGTATTTTCCTCTATTGACGGGTAGGAAAATATGGCCAAAAGCCATCTTTGCAGAGCTTCTTTGGTTTATCTCTGGATCTACAAATAACAATAATCTTAGATCTTTAGGTTCTAAGATTTGGGACTTATGGTCTAATGAAGAATTTGAAAAAGAAAATGGCTATGAGAAAGGAAGCTTGGGTCCTTTGTATGGCTTTCAATTGCGTCATTTTGGAGGAAGCTATAACAAAGGCGTAGAAGACGAAGTTGGTTATGGCCATGGAGGATTTGATCAATTAGAAAATATGGTTAATTTGTTGAAGACAGATCCTAATTCTAGAAGAAACTTATTTTCTTTATGGAATCCAAATCAAATAAAAGATATGAGATTGCCTCCATGTCACTATACGTTTCAAGTTTATGTTAATGAAAATAAATTAAGTGGAATGCTGACTCAAAGATCTTGCGATTTTCCTATCGGCGCACCAGCAAACATCCAATTTTACTCTTCTTTGATTTACATGCTGGCCCAACAGTGTGGATACGAACCTTATGAGTTTATTCATTCTGTTGGAGATGCTCACATATATGTAAATCAAATAACGCAAGTAGAAAAATATTTAGAACGAAAGTCCAAGCCTGAATCGCCTAAATTAAATTTAAAAAAGGCTAAAGACATATATTCATATTCATTGAGTGATTTTGAAATTGAAGATTACAATCCATTGAATCCTATATCCATTCCTGTTGAAGTTTAGTTAATGATAAATTTAATAGTAGCTTTTGACGACAAGTACTCCATAGGAAAAGATAATCAGATTCCGTGGCACTTTCCAGAAGACTTGATAAATTTTAAAAAAATTACTTCTGGTCATGTTTGCATAATGGGAAGAGCTACTTGGCTAAGTTTACCAGATAGATTTAGGCCTCTTCCAAACAGGACTAATGTTGTAATTTCAAAAGAAAATTTTTCTTATTTTGAAAAAACATTTGGGAATTCTGATTCTGCCTCCCTTGGAAATCATGATAAAAATAATTTCAATTGTTTTTCTGATATATCCTCGGCTTTAAATTTTTATGAAGGAAAAGAAATTTTTGCCATAGGTGGAAGAAATATCTTTAAAGAATTTATTTCTAATAACTTTGTTCAAAAGATGATAGTGACTCATGTTTTTGGAGACTACAAAGGAGATGTAAAGTTCCCGATAGAAGAATGGAATTATTTCGAAAACAAAGTTAGTAAAAAAGTTGTTATTTTTGAGAATGACAAAATGAAGATGGTAGAGTATTACTTATGACAACGAATGATTATTTAAGTTCTATATGCAAAAATCTTCCTAAGATTGCTGTTTTGGGGGATTCTATAATAGACGAATATTACGAGGTGACAGCCAACAGAATTAGCCCAGAATTTCCTATTCCAGTTATGGAAAGTGAATCTATTCTTCCTTATGAAGTCCTGCCGGGAGGTGCTGGTAATGTTTGCCATCAGTGCAAAAGCTTTTCCCCTAGCGTTCATTTTTTTGGAATTTTAAATGAATATGCACATGAAGTTTTTAAAGATAAAATGTATATTGGATCTCCTGTTTTGGCTAATCATTTGAATTGTAAAATTCCAATAAAAAAAAGATTTTATGAAGGAGATTTTCCACTCTGCCGAATGGATGAGGAATCAAAAAAATACAACTTACGACAGGCAGATTTTTTTGATTCGTATTCAAGTATTTTATCTAAATTAAATTCTACTTTTGATGTTGCTATATTTTCTGATTATTCAAAAGGATTTTTTGAAGATTTAGATATAAGTTCTTTTTTTAAAAAAATTCCAAATGCTTTAAAAGTAGTAGACCCTAAAAAAGGACCTTTGTTTAAATGGAAAGGTTGTGACATTATAAAGCCTAATTCTAAAGAGGCGGAAATAATTAGTGGTGAAAAAGATTGGAAATCTCAAGCTACTTATTTTTCAAAAGAGACGGATTGTCGCAACGTGATAATCACACAGGGAGGTGAAGGGGTAGTTGGTCTTATAGATGGACGTTTTTTTGAATATCGCCCAGACTTTAGAGTAAAAGCCAATTCCGTTGTTGGAGCTGGTGATTGTTTTATTTCTGTTTTATCTATTTTCGCTGCGAGTGGAGTTCCTATTGAAAAGTGTGTTGAAATAGCTTTTAAAGCAGGCTCTAAATATGTTACAAATAAGCATAATGCTCCTGTGTGGCCTACTGACTTGATTGGGTCCAAGGTTGTTGATGCTGATCTTTTAGTAAATAGAAATTTTAAGTTGTGTTTCACAAATGGCTGTTTTGATATTATTCATTCTGGCCATTTGAATTCTTTAAGGTTTGCAAAAGAGAAAGGCGACAAGCTCGTAGTAGGTGTTAATTCTGATGCGAGCGTAAATAGCCAAAACAAACATCACCCTTTAATAAATGATATTCGTCAAAGGATAGATGTTTTAGAATCTTTAGAATTTGTTGATTTTATTGTTGTTTTTAATGAAAGAACCCCTTTAGGGTTGATTGAAAAAATAAGGCCAGATGTGCTTGTGAAGAGTGAAGAGTATAAAAATCCTCCATTATATCCACCCATAGGTTCTGAATTTGCTGGAGAAGTTATTTTTTCTCCAATGATCGAAAACTTTTCTACCTCAAATATTATAAAAAATATAAAAAACAATAATAGATAGTATTATTATGAAATTCACAGACTGGCTAGAAATTAGAGAGAACCAAGCAGCAGCGCTCAACAAAACTGCTTTAAATATGTTGAAGCGTGGCAATGATAAAAATGTAGGAAAAAAGATAGTTGGAATGTATGACCGTTCTTTAAGACAAGCTAAAGACATAAAAACAGCGGCAGCTTTAGCCGGAGCAGCAGCCGCAGTTAAAAAATCTCTTGGAATAGATAAATGAAATTCAAAGAGTGGCTAATTTTAAATGAGAAAAAAGGCCCTAAGCCTAATTTTCTAAAGCCTAAAGGATTTGTAAAGCCTGCTTCTCCTCATAAAATCAAAAAAGCAACTATATTAAATGTGTAATGTCATATACGCTTTATAATAAATCCAATAACAATAAGTTAACTCATCCTAAAGTGGGTCTTTGGTTCACTAATAGTTTGGAAGAGGCACAAGGAATGCTTGAATCTTTTTATGAGTATTTAGATTCTTCTAATATGTCTTCTTTGAAAGATGACATTGTAATATTTAATATTGATGAAAATAAAATAATTGAAGAATTAAATGAAGCATCATGAACACATGGTGCTATCTGTTAAAGATAGCATTGATCTTTCTGAGAAAAAAGAACAAAACACGGTAGTGATTTGCACAAGCCAGTGTGATATTAAAGTCATGATGTGGAGTGTCTTTTCTTTATTGCTAAATGCCAATAATTCTTTTGATAGTCTTGAGGCTTGTATAAATGGATCTTCTTTGAAAGAACAAAGATTATTGCAAGATGCCAAGCAGAATTTTTTTGAAGATCTTTTGTATGAATATAAAATTGATTTAAATATTCATAGGGTGCTGGGCAGGCAGGGACACTCTCATGCCATAGATAGTTGCATTCCTTGGATAGATACTGAATACTATACTCTCATGCATGATGATGTCATATTGAAAAATGATTGGTCTGATGAGTTAAAGGATTCTGGTTTTTTAGAAGATCCTAAAAGATCTTTGATTAATGTTAAGCCTTTTTTTATGATGAAGCCTTTGGCTTTTTGTAATTCTCTTTATCTGGACAAGCCAAAGCTGGGAATGCCTCATATAAATTCTTCTTTTGTTATTGTTAAAAAATCGGTCGTAGAAGAATTAGGAGTTAATTGGCAAGGATATCATAATAAAATTGATTTCAAGTTAGAGGGAGAGTGGGCTAGAAAACTTGTTGATTTTTATGAGCCAATAGCCTCTGGAAATATAAGAGAAGGAAATGAATACAATTACCACAACACAGATATAGGATCTTGGGTTTGTTATAAATTGTTGATTTCTGATTATAATTTAAAATCAATGAAAGGCGATTTTTGCTTGCACATAACGGAAGGAAGTTGGTCAAGTGATATTGGGCTTGCAATTAGAATAAATAAAAATTATCAAGAAATAGAGAAAGTAGAAAATAAAATACTAAGTTCAAAGTTCGCAGACCTTTATGTTAAATATTGCGAACATTCAAATATAGTTATTTAATTTTTCGTAATTGTAATTTGTTTTGGCATCAATTAGCTCTATTTCTTCTTTATTTAATATCAACTTCCATTTTTTTATTGATTCTGCATCTATTTTCCGGTGAGGGTCAGTACCCCCAAGCATTTTTTTGTTAGGCAAACATTCTTCATGTTCAATCTTATGATGATTCAAAACTTTTTTTGACCAATTTAATCCTAAGAATTCAAATATTTTTTTAAGTTCAGTAGTAGGACTGCAGACTAGATCTTCATAACAAATAGGAAGAATTTTCCATTTGTATTTTTCTATTTCAAAAAAAGACTCATTTTTGTAGTTCCAGTAACATATTCCTTTGAATATATTTTCTAATTTTTTATTTTCATATTTTTTTATTTCTTCCTCAAACCTTTCTCTGAAAGATCTGTTTTTATCTTTTAGCCATTTGTTTACTGAAGGTACTGTTTCAAAATTTAGGTAGTTTCTTTTTATTTCTTTGTCGTTTTCGTAACAATCTTTTTGATAGCACCCCAGATTTATCATTGACGCAAGAACCTCTTTTGGATCTCTGAATATAAATATTATTTTATCATTCTCTTCATGTAATTCTTTTATGCATTCGTACTCGGAAAATAGCTCTGTCCATATGGGGACTTGATATCCTATTATTCCTTCTTTTTTTTGATAGTTTTCTAATAAAGAGTATGCTTTTCTTTCTCCATAGCATTTTATTTTTGGATGAGAATTTAATATTAATCTCATCATTGTTGTTCCTGATCTTTGACATCCTAGTACAAATATCTTGAAGTTTATTTTTCTTTTTTTAAAGATGTCAAATATCATTTTTTTACTACTTTATATTATGAAAGAATATTTTTTCTTAATAGAGTGTGATGAAAGTAATTACAACTATTGGATGGTTTTTGCATGTTGGTATTCAATTAACTTAAATGTTCCTAATTCAAAAATTTATTTAAATAAAAAAAATAATTGGAAATGGACTCAAAAAATTCAAATTAATTACTTAAATAATAATAAAATTAATGATTTTGATTTAGTGTTGTCGCCTTCTACAGTTGCGGTTCGTCCAATAGAAAACAATGAAATTACTATATCTTCTTCTAAAAGCAATGTTTTCTCTAATTTTGTTGAATATAAATATGGTTGTGGAAAATTAAAATTAAATTCTTTTATTCCTCCTTTTGATAATGTTTTGAAAAAAAATTTAAAAGAAGATATGACTGTGAACGAAAAAGCAGTTTTAAATATTTTTCAAAAGTGTTCTAACTTATATAAAGCTCTGGAGGGTTCGATTTGAAATGAAAAGGTTTAATTTCGAAGAAGATGAAGAAGATGACGATGAAGAATATTATGAAGATTCGGAAGAAATGAACATGGATATGGATTTTGAAGATCATTTATTGGCGATGACTCATTTTCCTATAAGTGATGACTTGCTTCCTTCTGCAATTAAAGTTTGTGAAAAATCTTTATTTTGGAGATTTAGAAGTTTCAGTTATAAAGTTAAAAAAATTAGAATGGTTTATTTGGCTTTAAAAGATTTTATAGAAGAAGAAAAAAAAACAGGAGAGGTTTAATGCCCAGATATGAGTTTACTTGCGAGCAATGCGGAGAGGTTATAGACCTTTTTTGTAGCATGGCCGAGAAAAAAGATGCCGCTAAAAAAATAAAATGCGAAAAATGTGGTTCCACTGAAATTCAAGAAAATTTTGGATTTCTTTTTAATTTTACCAACCCAGAAGGCACAGATCGTTGGAACAGTGAGTCTACCGGTCATGATTATAGATTTAAACATAATTATGAAAAACCCGGAGGTACGGCTGACGAGAGAAAAAATGCACAAAGACATTCTCATGTAGGTAATGATCCATACAGAAAAATTGATGACATCAATGGTCCCGGTGGAGGGAACGATTTTGGTGAAGTTAAATAACATTTGATTAAAATTTAGCATTTTGATACAATAACAAAACGACTAGCGATACAAATAAATTAAAGGTTTAATATGAGCATATTACAAAAATATTCTGACAGATTTAACAAAGATCAATTTGTAAAATTAAATGAAGAAATGTCTTTTGATGATTATTTGACAAAAGTTAAACAAAACCCTAATTTAGCAAGAACTGCCTATCAATATCTTTATGATATGATATTGTCTAAGGGCACGTCTTCTGTTCAAAGATTTAAAAAAAAATATGTTCATTATAATTTCTTTGATGATGTAGAAGGTCCTATTTTTGGTTTAGATGAAACTCTTCACCAACTAGTTCAATTTTTCAAAGGTGCTGCTGGAGGCTATGGTCCTGAAAGAAGAGTTCTTTTGCTGCATGGACCTGTAGGTTCTTCAAAATCAACTATTTTAAAATGCATTAAAAAAGGCTTGGAAAAATATTCATTGTTGGATGAAGGCGCGTGGTACACATTTAAATGGGTAAACCTTCCAACAGGTAGCGATGATGGGATTTATACATCTAGTGAAGATGAATCTCCAATGCATGAAAATCCTCTCAAGTTGTTGCCTCCTGACTTAAGAAAAGATTTTCTAGATGAGATCAATTCAGAAAACAATAGATCTGATGCTGCTTATTCTTTTTCTGTTGATGGCGAATTAGATCCTAGGTCTAAAAAGTTTATGAAAGAACTTCTAATTAGGCATAAGGGAGATTGGGGAGAGGTTGTAAAAAATCATATAGTTGTGATTAGAAAAACTCACTCAGAAACAGATCGTGTTGGAATTGCAACATTTCAACCAAAAGATGAAAAAAATCAAGATAGCACAGAGCTTACTGGTGATATTAACTGGGGTAAGCTTCCACATTTCGGAACAGACTCAGATCCAAGAGCTTTTAATTTTGATGGAGAGTTTTGTGTCGGTAACAGAGGCATTATTGAATTCATAGAAGTTTTGAAACTTGCAAAAGAATTTTTGTATGATCTTTTAGGAGCCTCTCAAGAACGTCAAATTAAACCAAAGAAGTTTCCTCAAGTTTCTGTAGATACTGTTCTTGTCGGCCACACAAATAATCCAGAGTATGAGAGATTAAAGAGTGATCAAACTATGGAAGCTTTAAGAGATAGAACTGTTAAAATAGATGTTCCTTATCTTCTTCGTTGGAGTGATGAATTGAATATATTGGAATATTATTATGGAAAAAATAAAATTAAACAACACATAGCTCCTCATACATTAGAGATAGCTGCTCTTTGGTCTGTTCTAACTAGACTTCAAGAAGATAAAGATGGAAAGATTAGTCTTGTTGAAAAAGCCAAACTGTATGATGGAAGAGCGCTCCCGGGTTGGACTGAAGATTCTGTAAAAGAATTAAGAGATAAGTATACTGAAGAAGGAATGTTTAAAGGAATTAGCTGTCGATATGTCCAAGACAAGATATCTAATTGCCTAAGTTCAGAATACAATTACATAAATTTCTTTATGGTTTTGAATGAATTAAAATCAGGTTTAGATCATCAATCTTTATTTGATAGCGAAGAGGATAAGTCAAGGTATATTAATTGCATCTCTCTTGCAAAAAATGAATTAGACCAAATTTTAAAGTCGGAAGTTCAAAAGGCTTTGGTTGGAGACGAGAATGCTATTGAGAGATTGTGTGGAAATTACATAGACAATGTAATGGCCTACATAGAAGGCACAAAGATTAAAAACCCATTTACAGAGCAAGACCAAGAGCCAGACGAAAGGCTTATGCGTTCCATAGAAGAGAAAATTGATGTTCCTGAAGTTGGAACAGATGATTTTAGAAGGTCTTTAGCAGCCTTTATTGGAAACTTGGCTCATAGTGGCAAAGAATTCAAATGGGACTCAAACCCTCAACTTAAAAAGGCTCTGGAAGCAAAGTTGTTTGAAGATACAAAAGATCACATAAAGCTTTCTGCTTTGAGTGTCAAAGGCACAACGGTTGTTGACAAAGAAGTTCAAGAAAAAATAGACGCAGTCAAAAAGAGACTGATTGACAGCTATGGGTATAACGAACAATCTGCAACAGATGTTTTAGATTATGTGGGTTCCATTTTTGCCCGTGGTGATATGGCTGATGATGAAGAATAGTAGTATAAATAGAGAGAATTTAAATGCCACGTCGAATCGAAGAAGATCACAAAGACTTCCATGATGTATATGCTGGTCGAAAGAGAAAAGAATTAAAAAAATTCATAAAAAATGGAAGCATATTTAAAAATCGAGGTAAAAATGGAAAGATTGTATTAACAATCCCAAAAATTGACATTCCCCATATTGTTTATGGAAGCGACGGTTCAGGAGGAATTGGTCGAGGGGAAGGCGAAGAAGGAAAGGTTATTGGAAAAGAGAAGGAAGAAGGAGATGGCAAAGGAAAGGCTGGAAATGAGTCTGGAGAGGGAATAGACATTGCCGTTGATCTTGAAGAGATTCTTAAGTTTCTTCAAGATGAATTAGATCTTCCTGATATGAAGCCAAAGCCGAGTGATACATATGAAGATGTGATAAAAAGATACAATAACATATCTTTAACAGGACCAGAGTCTTTAAGGCATAACGCAAGGACTTTGAGACAAGCTCTCAAAAGACAATGCGCGGATGGTTCCATACACAAATTGCATGACATTCCCGGATTCGCCCAGCCTATAAAGTTGATAACGCCTATAAATAGCGACAAAAGATATAGGCAATTCAATGAAATAAAAATACCTTCTAGCAATGCTGTTATATTTTTTGCTAGGGATGGGTCTGCTTCTATGGATCAATCCAAGTGTGACATAGTTAGTGATATGTGCTGGTGGATTGATGTTTGGATAAGAAAGTTCTATGAAAAAGTAGAAAGAGTTTATGTATGGCACGACACAGTGGCAAAAGAGGTTGATGAGAAAAAGTTTTATAAATACAGATATGGAGGAGGAACTGTTTGTTCTGAAGCTTTAAAGCTTGTGTCTTCTATGTTTGAAAATAGATTCAATCCTTCAAAGTGGAATATCTATTTATTTTATTTTACGGATGGAGATAATTGGTCTGGCGATAATGAAAAATTCATTAAAATGTTGAAAGAAGATTTTAACGTTAATGTCGTCAATATGGTTGGGATAACTCAAGTTTTATCTTATAACTATGACAGAAGTCTGAAGCAGGCTGTAGATAAAAATGATTTTAAAAATGTTAAAACAACACAAGTTTCGTATGAACAAGATCAATACATGAACATATCAGAAGAAGATAGAGATAGGCAAATTAAAGAAGCTGTTGTTGATCTCTTGGGAAAGGAGAAAGTAAATGAGTAAGAAATTCATGGAAGGTTCTCCTATCTTGATGGGAAATAATACCATACCGGGAGTAGCTATTCCAGATGATCTTCAAAAATTGCTTCCGACGATATATAAAAAAGTAAGTGAATTTGGTTGCGACTATTATCCAACTGTGGTTGAGATGCTGACCTATGACGAGATAAGTGAAATTGCAGCCTATGGAGGGTTTCCTGTTCGATATCCACATTGGAAGTGGGGAATGGAGTATGAAGAGCTTCAAAGAGGATATATGTATGGGATGCATAAAATATATGAGTTGGTGATTAACACCAATCCAGTATATATTTATTGTTTGGATTCTAATACGTTGGTTGATAATGTCACTGTTGTTGCTCATGCTCTAGGACATGCGGACTTTTTCAAAAATAATATTTATTTTTCTCAAACTAGTCAGAACATGATGAACCAGTTGGCTAATCACGGAGCTAGGATTAGAAAATATATGAGTCGTTGGGGGAGAGAGAGAGTTACTGAATTTATTGATCATGTATTGAGAATAGAAACTTTAATTGATCATTCTAAAGCTTGGCAAAGAAAACAAGTCAAGAATCCAATTATCAAAGATCATAGAGCATATCGTCATCCTAAAAGATTGAAATCAAGAGATGATCGTGATTACATGGATGATTATTTGAACCCAAAAGATTGGATTCAAAATCAAAAAGAAAGAATCGAATTTTTAGACACAGCGGACTATTTAGATATATTTTCAGATCCCACTAAAGATATTATGAGGTTCATAAGAGATTATGCTCCTCTAAAGCCTTGGGAAGCTGATATAGTTGCAATGCTTTATGACGAAAGCATGTACTTCGCTCCACAGAGACTCACCAAAACTATAAATGAAGGTTGGGCTTCTTACGTTGATTATAACATAATGGCAAGGCAAGGATTTACTGCTTTAGGCCAAGATCATGATAGTTCTGGAATAATAGAATATTCTCATCACAAAATGGGAGTGTTAGGTGGCAAGTATTCTATGAATCCTTATAAGCTTGGCTTTTGTTTGTTTTTGGATATTGAAGAAAGATGGAATAAAGGGCAGTTTGGAACGGAATGGGAAAATTGTGAAGATCTTGCTCAAAAAGAAAATTGGGATAAAAATCTAAATTTAGGTCATGAAAAAGTATTTGAAGTGAGAACATTTCAAAATGATTTGACTTTAATCATGGAATATTTTACCCCAGAGTTCTGTGAGAAATATGAATTCTTCGAATGGAAGAAATATCCAAATGGAGAATATAAAATAGAAAATAGAGATTTTAATAAAATTAAAAATAAATTAATAAAAAAATACACTAATGGAGGGTTGCCTGATATTTCTCTTGTAGACCACAATCACAAAGGCAAAAAAGTGCTATTTCTAGAGCATCAAGGTGACGGAAGGCCTTTATATGATCCTTATATACGCCCTGTGATGCAGTCTCTGAGGTATTTGTGGAAGAATGACGTATGTTTGTCTACAAAGGCTTTAGACGACACAGAGCTTATTTATAAGTGTATGGGAGATGATTTGGCAATAGATATTGTAGACGGAAGGCAGTATTTCAGTCATTCTGACGTTTTTGAGTAAAATTGGTTTATTTTAGGCTTTTCAAGGGGTAAATACATTGTATTTCCTCTTAAATTCAGGAGCCTAAATGAGCAAGAGTGCAACTCCTAGAAAAGCTGCTGTAGAACAACTTATTGGTGATGTTCATGGTTACAATGTAAACCATAGTTCTAGAGAGATATATCTTCATGGTTATTTGTCAGATGATGAGGAGCCGGGAGTTGATTATAGGATGGCTACAAATTTTATAAAAAATTTGCATATCTTACAATCTCAAAACAATAAGAACATTCTAGTTCACATGCACACTATTGGTGGCTGTTGGAGTGATGGAATGGCAATGTATAATTCTATTAGAATGATACAATCTCCTCTGACTATATTAGGCTATGCTCAAGCTTCTTCTATGAGTGGGATTATAATTCAAGCTGCCGACAAAAGAGTAATAATGCCTGATTGCGAATTTATGATACATCATGGTTCTTTATCTGTTTCTGACAACTCAATGGCGGTTAAATCAGCAGTTGATAGGAATGAAGTCAACTGCAAAAGAATGCTACAGGTGTTTGCTCAAAGAGCAGTTCATGGGAAATTCTTTAAAGATCGAAGCTATGGAATTAGAAAAGCAATGAATGTAATTGATCAGAAAATAAAATCTACATCTGATTGGTACATGGATGCTGAAGAAGCTGTTTACTATGGATTTGCTGATGGCATATTAGGGGAAAAAGGATTTGAAACTATGGCTAAGATAAGAGCAGGAAGAAAAAAGAAAGATTTCAGTTAAGCTTTTGAAGAGGAGGGATGCGAAATGTTTGTTAATTTCTTTTTGTTTTTGATAATTTTTATTTTTTTATTGGGAGTTTTTTGCATATCTATGAGTCTATTTGTTAAGGATTCAAAACAAAACTTACATTTTAAGATTAAAAAAAAATCAGAAGTAGACTTGTCACCAATTATTGAAGAGATCGAAGATGATTTCTAGCAACAATTATTTTTTGTTTTTTAATTTTCATCATTGTAGTCGATCAGTTTTTCTACTATAATCATTTATTGAATTTATTTAGAAAGTCAGACCTGAGAATTTAAAAATGAAAATTGTTGGATTTGAACATTTACATTTACACACTGATTTTTCTGTTTTGGATGGCTATGGAACTGTGCATGAGTATGCAAAAAGAGCAAGAGAGATAAATCAACAGTTCCTTTGCGTGAGTGATCATGGATCTTTAGGTGCTGTTCCCAGACAAGTGCAGGCTTGCGAAAAGTATGGAGTCAATCCTATATTTGCTTGTGAACTTTATGTAAACCCTCTTCAGCCTGCATCGAAGTCTCATAAGTCTTCTAAAATTACAGAAGACATGTCTCCAGAAGAAAGAAAGGCATTTAAGAAATCTTATCATTTGCTTGCAATCGCTTATAGTCAGCAAGGATATGTTAATTTAGTTAATTTATCATCTGCTGCTTGGACTAAGGGTTTTTATTACAAACCTAGAGTTAATCATGAGCTTTTAACTAAGCACAAAGAAGGTTTGATTTTTACTTCTTGTTGTTACAACTCCGAAATAGGTCAAGCTTTTGATAGGGGTGGTGAAGAAGCAGGTTTCGATGCTGTTGAGAAATACATAGATCTTTTCGGTAAAGAAAATTTCTATTTAGAAATGATGCTTTTAGATTTCAACAAGCAAAAGCCATATAATAAATTCATTATAAAGGCTCATGAAAGATATGGTTTGAAATTAACATTAGCAAATGACTGTCATTATTGCATGGAAGAAGATAGTAAAATGCAAAGACTTATGCTTATGGTTCAAACTAAAAATACTGTGAAAGACATAGAAGCGAAATTAGCTGCTGATGATACTGCTGATTTGTTTGAACTTCAAGATACTAATTTGTGGATGAAGTCAGAAGAAGAATTAAATTTCAAGTGGAAAAAAGATTATGCCGAAGATATTCCTTATGAGTTGTTTGAACAAGCTAAAATTAATACGACAAAAATAGCAGAAAAATCAAAAGGCGTTGAATTAGATAGGTCTATTAAGCTTCCTTATATGGAAGATGCTGATTTAAAATTATTAGAGGCTATTGAAGAAGGATTTTTAAAAAGACATCTTCCTAAAAATAAAACTTACTTGGGAAGAGTAAAAGAAGAGTATTCTCTTATTTGCAATAAAGGGTTTGCTTCTTATTTTCTTATTCAAAAAATAATGACAGACGAAGCCAGAAGGATTTGTCCCACTTTACTGGGGTACGGAGATGGCTCAGAGGCAGTTGGTCCCGGAAGAGGAAGTGCTGTCGGCGCTTTGACTTGTTATTGCTTAGGCATTACGGATGTAGACCCAATTAAGCATGATTTGCTTTTTTCAAGGTTTTTAAGTCCTTCTCGTGGTGGAAAGCAAATGAAATTGAGATTTTCGATAGATCCGATAGAGGTCACAGAAGAATTTGCGAATGATTGTCCTTTTGATGTTCCTTTTAATTATTGAAAATTTGATTCAATTTAACTATACTAGCTTAACAAGGAGTTTTTAAATAAAATGAACATCAAAATATTAACTTTATCTACTGGTGTCGATATATTGGGATACATTGAATCTGAGGAAAGTAATTATTTCTTAGTTTCTAATCCTTATGTTATTAAGGCGTCAATAACAGATACGGAAGAAACCTTTACGCCTTATACTACATTTTCTGATAATAGTGTAAAGATATTTAAAACAGCAGTGGTTGCTGAATTTGAGCCAGTTGAAAGACTTAAGATTTCTTACGCTGAAAAATTCGAAATTCCTGTTTGATTATTTAGGAATTAAAAATTTTACTCTGACTTTATATGGGAAGCTTTGCGATCCTACGATTGCTTCTTGTTGATTATATTTACTTATAATCAATTTGTCAGCTTTGGGAAATAAAGATTTCATCCCTTCAACTTTGTATCCTTTTGCTTTTAAGAAATCATTTAGTTTTTTCTCTATTTGATTTTTAGCATCTTTTTCACTTGAAGCAGTAATAACACCTGAGATATCAGCGACAACTTCTATTCCACCTGTGCCTAAGTCTTCTGATTGTATGACGTCTATCATTGTGTCGCTGAATGTGACTTTTGATACGCCATCTTTTATTTCTTGAATGTGTTTTGTGATGACTTGAGTATCGGCTTTCATTTTTGCCCCAAGTTTAAATAGTCTTTCTTCACTTGGAGATCTTTTGTCTCCAAAATCATATTCTAAACTCGGTCGATTTTTTTTAAGCCAATCCCTATCTTGCTTAAAATCTTTTACGGCTTGTTTGTCTCCTTGCATGTCCGAGTAGGAATATGCATATTGTTGTTGATTTGGAGATTGTGCGGACACTTGTCCTATTCCAGCACCAGCCATTGCCGCAGCTAATGTTGCAGCCTTAGCTGTCTTTCCTAGTTTTGATTTTCCTAGCTTTTGTAACAATCCCGCTTCTAATAGATCAACAAGTTGCTCTTGAGTAGGTTCATCGTATCCTTCTTCGATAAGAATAGACTTGATAACTTTTATATCTTTGTCTTGTGTGTATTCTTTGAATGTTTTCATTCTATTCCAAATTCTTTCATAGCGTCCATTAGGTTGTTATGAGCAAATTTCCTTTTTAATTTTCTTCTAGGTTTTTCTTCTTCTTCTTTGTCGTCATCATCGTCTTCATCTTCCATGTCATCATCATCATTATCGTCTTCATCTTCCATGTCGTCATCATCATCTTCATCTTCCATATCATCATCATCATCATCATCATCATCATCATCATCATCATCATCATCATCATCATCATCATCATCATCATCTTTCATGTCCATCATGTCGTCGTCTTCATCTTCCATGTCATCATCATCGTCTTCATCTTCCATGTCATCATCATCATCATCATCATCATCATCTTTCATGTCCATCATGTCGTCGTCTTCATCTTCCGCGTCCATCATGTCGTCGTCTTCATCTTCCATGTCCATGCTCATTTCTTCATCATCATCTTCCATGTCCATGCTCATTTCTTCATCATCATCTTCCATGTCCATTTTCATTTTTTCATCATCATCTTCCATGTCCATTTTCATTTTTTCTTCATCATCTTCTTCCATGTCGTCTTCGGCTTCAAATCCGACAGGCTTACTTACTGCTTCGTACATGTCTTCTTGGCTTTTCATAAAATTACTTACTGAATTGTTCATTGACTTAGCGAACATTTTACATCTTGAGGGTCCTTCTGACTCATCTCCTAGTAAAGAAGTGAGTTCGTCATAAGCTTCTGGATGAGACAATAAAGATTTAATTAATTTTCCAAGCATACCTGAAGACTTCATTTCATGAACCATGTTGCTTAGAAGATTGTCATTTCGATTTGCTAATACAACAACGTATTTTATAGTTTCAGGTGGATGTGGTTGAAATTTGCCGGTAGTGTATGCGGTTACATGTGGAAGTTCTTCATCGTCTTGAATCATTCCGCATCCGCCTTCTGTCAACATGAAATTTGTGAATTCAGATGCGGACATGTTCTTTGTTTTACTTAAGAAGTTTTCTACTTTAGTTAGGTCTTTACCAGACACGGCGGCAGGATCTTTTGAAAGCTTTACTTCTGTACAGGGTTCGTATTTTAATTTACTATCTCCCATGTTTGCTAATCCGTCATTATCTGCTTTTACCGTAGGAGATTTTGTTTTGTCGTTTTTAGCTTTAAATGGCTCTGCTTTTGGATCACCCGCAGGAGTTTTTGGATCTGGCCCAGTGTAGTCGGCTACATCGGAAGTTTTAGCATCTACTAACTTTCCTTTGTCATCCACATATTCTTTTTTTAAGCCGCTTTCTTTTAGAAATTCTGAAAAAGATCTCATTATTAAATTCTCCTATTAAGTAAACATTATTATTTATACTCCACGTTGTAATTTTGAATTGGTTTTTTATTGATGATTTGTTATAATGTAAACTTAATTTTAGTTAAATAAAAAGGAATTTTATGCCTGTTGTAAATACTCAATGTGACGAAGAGTCTGATTGGCTAGACTCTGTTTCCCCTGTTTCGGTTAATTCGGTGGAGTTCGAACTCGAATCGCCAAATTATCGAGGATTGAAGCAATTCACGACCACAGACGGCAAGAAATTCTTTGCAGCAGGGTCTACTGTTTCATCTTTGGTTCCGGGCACATATAACATTAAAGTGGATAATTCTGCTGGAATTTGTTTTCAAAAAATAGATATTGCGACTGATGGGCTTTTAAGATTCCCAAATAGTAATTCTGAAAAGGTTATTGAAGAGATTTCTAAGTTTTGGGATCGAGAGTCTGTATTTAAGAAATACAATCTTAATTATAAAAGAGGAATATTTTTATATGGACCACCCGGATCGGGGAAATCTTCAACAATACAAATTGTGTCAGAGGGTGTCGTAAAAAGAAACGGAGTTGTTTTTAAATTTAACAATCCATCTGTGTTTGTTGAAGGAATTAGAATTTTCAGAGAAATTCAACCAAACACTCCTGTCGTTGTTTTAATGGAAGATATTGACTCCACAATTGAAGCTTTTAATGAATCAGAAGTTTTAAATATATTAGATGGAGTTGATCAAGCAAGTAAAATTGTTTTTTTAGCCACAAGCAATTACCCAGAGCTTTTAAGTCAAAGGCTTTTAAATAGGCCAAGCAGATTTGATAAAAGATTTAAAATGGAACACCCTGATGAAAATGCAAGAAGATTGTATTTTAATAATTTAATTGATGACGAAGCCATAGAAAATTCATCAATTGACATTGACCAATGGGTAGCAGAAACAGAGAATATGTCTATTGCTCACTTGAAAGAATTGTTTATTACTGTTTGCATACTTGGGAATTCTTATACTGATTCTTTAGGGGCTTTGAAAGGTATGAGCAACATACCTCGTTCAGATGCAGATTATGATAAGAAAGTGGGGTTTGGTGTTAATTCTGGTGGGAAAGGTTGGAGATAATGGACAGCAGAGAAGAACTAATTAAAATTTGCATAACTGAAATGCAAAACAAAAACTTAAATGATTCATTCTATAAGGATCGTTTGAAAAAAGAGTTTAAAGAAATAGACATTCAATCTGAACATGATTATTTTATAAAAATTTATGATAAAAAATTAAAGTTTGATAAAAATGAAAATAATCTTTTAGTGTGTTATTTGTTAGGAGCTTGCGATCAATTTGATAAAGATGTTGATCCTGTATATTCGCAAGGTGAGTTTCCTGATATTGATGTTGATTATCTTCCTGCTATTCAAGATTATTTAAGAAATAAATTTTGCCCAAAAGCTTTTGGAAGAGAAAATGTTGTAAACATAGGAAATTATGGAACTTTTGGAATTAAATCTGCCTTATTAGATATGGCTAGGGTTCACGGTGCCGACAGAACAGAGATACAGACGATAACCAAAAATCTACAAGATAAAGACGAAGAGGGTCAGCCACTAACATGGGAAAAGGCACTAGAGATTTCTCCTGCTTTGAGTGAGTATTGTGAAAGTTACCCAGAGGTTACAGATGCTGCTCGAAGATTAATTAATAGAAATAGAAGTAGAGGAAAACATGCTGGTGGAACTGTTATCTCAAGTGTTAAAATAGATGACTTTGTTCCAATTATGATAGACACTGATGGGAATCCAGTTTCTGGTTGGACGGAAGGACTTCACGATCAAGATTTACAGCCTGTTGGTCTAATTAAATTTGATGTTCTTGCGATTAAAGACTTGTTGAGAATTTCTACTTGTTGCCAATTGATCAGACAAAGGCATCCAGAAGTAAAATCAATTTGCGCATTGAAAAATGGTTCCGATTGGAGTGATATTTCTTACTTAGATGATTCTCAAGCTATTGAATTGGCGAACCAAGCCAAGACAAGAGGTGTTTTTCAATTTGATAGCGAAGGAATGAGAAACCTTGTTAAGTCAGGGGGAGTTAGCTCTTTTGAAGATTTGGTTGCGTACACAGCATTGTTTCGTCCCGGACCATTAGGAATGGGAATGCATGAAAAATATATTGATAGAAAAAAAGGCCGAGAGGATTGGAATGAAGACACTCCTGATTGTATAAAAGATATTTTAGGAACAACTTATGGTGTTTTATGTTATCAAGAGCAAGTAATGAAAGTTCTCAATAGAGTTGGAGACATTCCTCTTATTCATTGTGAGAAAATTAGAAAAGCGATCAGCAAGAAGAAGACAGATGAATTCATAAAGTATAAAGAAATGTTTTTGGAGAAAGGTTCTGTAAAAACAGGATGGCCGCTTGTGTCAGAAGACAACAAGAACATGAATTATCTTTGGAGCCAAATCGAAGCTTTTGCTGGATATGGTTTCAATAAGTCTCATGCCGTTGCGTACACTTATATATCTTCAAGATTGCTGTGGTTAAAGACTCACTATCCACTAGAGTTTTTTAACACCACTTTTAGGTTAGAGGCAGATGAAGACAAGGTTCGATCTTATAAAAGAGAAGCAGAAAAGCTTGGAATAGAAATTAAAAAATGTGATGCAAATAAATCAAAAGCAAGTTATGAAATTGTAGATGACAAGATTTACATAGGATTTTCAAACATAAAAGGAATTGGCAAAGATGTCGCGGATGAAATGGTCCGCAAGCAGCCTTATTGTGGACTAGAAGATTTCCTTGAAAGGTTTGGGACTGACAAAAGAATTGTTGAACCTTTGATATATCTTGAGATTTTCAAAGAAAAGCCAATTAATTTCTTATTGGAATTTTATGAAGAATATAAAAAATGGTCTAAAAGTAAAACGGATCGAGGAAAGCGACAGGGAAAAAGAAAAAAAGAACTTAAGGAAATAATATTTTCTTTTCTTAAAGAAGAACTGTTAGAAGATGGGAAAATAGATGAAATTCTAAGTGAAGATAAGTTGCTTTATCTTCATGACAACTTTGAAGAATTTGACAATTCGCTTCTTTCGGTAGAGTTTTCTAAAGAGGATTTGCTTCCTACTTTGAAAAAATATTATAGGTCTGTCACAAGTTATAGAGAAAAGATACGAGTGATCGAAAATGATCCGCTATCTTTGAATAATTGGAATTCTACTGATAAGTACAAGCTAAGTTCTATTCCCAATCAATTTGATATTGAGAAAAAATATTATGGATTTAGTTGGCAACACCCTCTTGAGAAAAGCCCTGATTATTATGGAGATAATTTATCTTTCAATAGATTTAAAGATGACGATTCAATATTGAAAACAGGCGTGGAATGCATGATTATAAAAAAGCCTGAAGAAAAAATATCTAAAAAGGGAAACAAGTATTACTATGTTTTGGTTGAAGATGATAACTGGAATATTGAAGTCGTCACTTTTTGGGAAGAAGACTATTTGAGATTTAAAGATGAGATTAATTATTGGAATGAAGATGAAAAAAGAGGCAACTTACTACAATTAAGATGTACAAGGCCCGGAAAAGGATTTAAATCTTATACTTTTGAATCGCCTTCCAAGCGAGATAGGCACAAATTGCCTGAAGACAAAAAGAAAGACTATAGACTTAGAGTCATGAGGGCGCCAATTTTAAGAGGTGAAGAATCTAATGAGTGAAATAATTAATGAAGAAAATTTTGACCGGTATTTTAAAGATGTAAGGCAAAACAAGCCTGAAAAAGATGATATTATTGCAAAGTACTCTGCCATAGCAGAATTTGTTGATGGTGGTGAAAAAAGACAAATAATATCATTGCTAATGACCACAGAAGACAAAATGGAGGCAACTGCTCAAATAATGAGAAAGCTTCTTTTTGCTTCCGAAAGAGATGCTTTAAAAGTTCCAAGAACAATGGCGGAAGACTTGATTTCTGGTATGTCTACCGATGAAGTGGCAGAAAAATCATATAAATATAAAGTTGAAATTTTTTATTATACTAAAAAAGAGCATTTGCCATTAGATGATCCTCACTGGAGTAGTATTTCAATAATTGATATGAATGAAATTGATTCTAAGGTGAAAGCCAAGCATTTTAGCGATGAGGAAAATGACCAAGAGAATCTTAAAATTGCAAATAAAAATGAAAAATAAGCAATATATATTATAAGTCACAGAGGAATATTAAATATGAATGATTACATGCAAGATTTTAAAGATGATATGGATAATTACACAGCCAAATGGGAAAAGGCTTTAGAGGATGGAGTATTTGACAATGCAGATGGCGAAATTCCATCTTTAAATCAACAAACCTCCAAAGATAGTTTTTTTGGTTTTTCCAATACAAATCCAACAAGTGAGCCTGCCGCTTCGGATTCTGAATATTGGAACGCAATTAATTCTGCCTCTGAAGATCATGCATCTTCGCCTCATCCATTGAATGAAGTGATGGCAGAAGCAGCTTGGGAAGGTACTCCGATCCCTCAAGACCTCCCACAGGCAGTGCGTGGTGAAGGTCATAAGCAGAGTCCATCGAATCCTCAAGCTAGAGACAGTATGGGAATGGATCAAGAATTAAAAAAGCAATCTCTTGGTATGACTTATACCCAAGAAGAATTAAGCAAGCTTGCTGAAATAAAAACAACCTTGTATGATCTTGAAGCTAAAATGTTAACTTCTTTAGGAATGGGAGATGACAAAGGGGCAAGTAAAGTTAGCGCTCAAATACAAAAAGTTAAAAAAGAAATGAATGAGCTTTCTGATGAAATTGGAAGAGCTTATGCAAATCCTACAGAACCTGAAGATGGCACAGGCCCTCATTCTTCTGACAACCCGATGGTTACCCAGCCAAAACAACTTAAAAACATTTAGTAGTGGAGATAAAGTGTGGATGCTGTTTTTTACATTTCGTTAATTGTATTTTTAGTTTCTTTAGTAGGAGTTTTTTACTTTAGAAACCAAAGAAAAAAACAAGATGATCTCCAAGCGCAGTTTGTAGTCACAGGGACATTGGCTTTAATATTTACTATTGTTTGTTTTTTGTCTGCAATCTGCACCATTTTGAATTTTCTATGGAAATGGGTCATCTAATTCCTCTTTTGCAAAAAGAATAGTGGAAGAATTTAAAAAAATATTAGAAGGTAAAACTAAGGCTTGTTTATTTACCCACCCTTTCCCTGATCCAGATGCTATTGGAAGTATGATGGGTATGAGTTGGGTTTTAGACAAACTTGGGATTAAATCTAACATGTATTATGATGGGGTCATATCCCATCCTCAAAATAAATCTATGGTCAATCTTTTGGACTTAGAGTTAATTCCTTTGTCCAATTATGACAGTGATCTCTATGACCAAAGTACAACTTTGAACATCTTGTTGGACACAGTCCCAGACAATGCTGGCGCTCCAAATGAAGTTTCTTTTGACATGGTCATAGATCACCACAAAGACTTCCCATTAGATTACAAAGGTGTTTATTTAAATTTAAAATCTGGAAGTGCCTGTTCTGTTGTTTATAATCTTATAGAACAATTAGAATTAGAGTTTGAAGAAGACAAGCTGGCAGATAATAAAGTTGCCACTGCAATGATGATAGGAATTACCACGGACACAGAATTTTTAATGTCTGATGACTGTAGTGATCATGAATTTTTTGCTTGGAGTAAATTGTTTCAATTTAGAGATCCAACTCTTCTAAAGCAGATCGTTCATTATGAAAGGCCTAAGTTTTGGATCGACTCTAAGGCTACTGCTTGCGCCAAGGCAATTGTAGATGAAAGTGTTGGAGTTGTAGGAATGGGCTTAATTCCTCAAAAACATCGTGACATGATCGCAGACATGGCTGATGAAATGGTTACTTGGGAGGACCTCCATACAGCGATTGTATTCGCTTTAGTCGATGGGAGCAGGATTGAAGGCTGTGTTAGAACTAAAGCATCCTCTGTCTCTGCTCCTTCTTTGTGCAATGAGCTTGCTGGCAAATACGGATTAGGTGGAGGGAAGCTTGGGAAAGGCGCTTATAAATACGAACTGTGTGGAGCAGGAATAGAAGAAGATGATGACGAAGATATTAAATTAAAAACTTGGGATCTGTTTCAAGACAAAGAAATAAGAAGGGTTTTCAGGATTGTAAAAAATAATTAAAAATGAAAAATTTGATAAAATGTAATTCTTGTGGCTGGTTTATAATAATTAAAAATGAAAAAGATATAAAAGAAAATAATCTTAGAGAAGTTAAAAGCGGTTGTTCTACTTGCAAAAAAGCAAGAAAGTTTTTTTGCAAGAAATGCGAAAATATAGTTAAAATGTTCAGAATGTAATATTCTTTTCTATATTATAGTGAGCAAATCGAATGAAAAAAAAACTAGTAAAATCTTTTAAAAGAGATTCCTATAATGGAAAAAAGAAGGAATCTGAAGTTGCTTTAGAAAGCGCAAACTTTAAAATTCACAAAATGAATAGTAGGCCAAGACCTGCACCTGAAAACACTATTCTAATCGCAACCTTTTCTGAATTTGGTTGTGAAAGCTTGGGCATAATGTACTGCATCCCAGCTTTGATTCAGGAACATCCTAGTAAATATAAGATAATAGTTGGTTGGTATGGAAGGGAGTTTCTTTATCGACATTTATGCGATGAGTATTGGGAAATTAGTGAAGACTATATGCATCTCAGAGAATATGCTAATGCTTTTCATCATTCTTCTAAGAATTTAAGATCCATAGAGTCTTCTTTAAAAGAATATGGACTTGTTTTTCCTTCTGAATATTTAGGAAAAATATCAATAGGAATTAAGTGTAATAATTGTGGCCTATTTATGAATTCCGTATATGGAAATGGAGAGTCTTGGAAAGAATATAATGGAGAGAATACTTGTCCAGCTTGTGCTAGCGACAATATGACTCTTCCTATGCTTCAAGATATCAAGGGGTGGAAAGATAGAATGCTTCCAATTCCTTCTCCAAGTGAAGAAAAAATTAATTATGTCAAGAAATATTTAAAAAAACCTTCTGTTGGAATATTTGCTCGTGGAAGAAAACAATATGGAAGAAACTTGCAACCTGAATTTTACATTAATTTAATTAAAATGTTAGAGGATATGGGTTACAATCCTATATGGCTTGGGGAAAAGGTTTCCGTTCAGCCTTGCCCGGTAGATCATATTTTAGATTGGTCCCGAATGAAAGAGTCTCGTGATTTAGAATCTACATTGGCAATTATTAAAAATTGCGATTTCACAATTCAATTTTGGACTGCTTCTACTAGATTATCAGGAATGATTGGTGTTCCTTATATTTTGTTTGAAAGTCCTGATCAAATATGGGGAAAAAAAGGTCAAGAAGGAATTAGAAGAAATTTATGTGATTTGGGTCCTAGAAAATTAGCAGCCAATCATTTTTTAGATGTTTATAGAAACAATAAAGAAGGACTAGAGATAGTGAAACAGTGCATAGAGGAACTAAATGCTGGTAACTATGAAGATATTATAGGATTAGTTGGTAATAAGAAGGCCATGTGGCAATATAAAAAAGATAACGACGAAAGGATAGGCAGTAAATTTTGATGTTTAGTGTTGAAGAAAATTTAAAAAGGTCTTCAGAAAAAATTGGATTAAGAAGAGTTGTTTTTGATAGAAACAATATTCCTTCTTCTATGGAAAATATCGTTGTACTTGTTTTTTTTGGCGATATGGAATCTTCTTTTACTTTGTCTTCTTTGATTTTAAAAAGAATAAAAGAAGAGCTTAATTCTTCTAAATATTTTATATTAATATCTTGGCCCGGACATGAATGTTTATATCCTTATGTTGATGAGTTTTGGACTATTGATAAAGAATCTGTTCTTCATAAGATGAGATCCAGAGTTAGTAGTTTTGAAAATAATTCTGAATATAAAACACTTCTATTAAGAGAATTAAATGAGTGGTTTTATGACGTTCTTTCAGAAGACGCAATAACGTATTACTATGACAAAGGATTTACAAAGAATTTTTTTGATACGTTTAAAGAACCGAGAGTGTTTTTCCCTGCGATTAATTCTATAGCTTATCTAGGAGTCGATGTAGCTAGAGAATTAAATGAAAAGCAATCTAAGATTTTCATCTATCCAAGTAGAAAAATTAATATTTTCAAACAAGGAAAGGTTCAATGTGTTGATGTAAAAATAGAATTCTGGAGGAGTATGATAGAGAAGCTTCAGAAAAATGAGCTTTCTCCTGTTATATACAATGATGTTTTTACACATGATTTTAGCCAAGAATTTCAAGATTGCATTCATGTCGTGAGCAACAACATGTCTTATGCCTTGACTGCCATGAGATCTTGCGGATTAGTTTTAGATTGTTTTAGTGGAATTTATAAAATGGCCATATGTGCCAGAACTCCCTTTCTATGCTTTGGAGAGAGGTCTAAGTTTAATTTTATGAAAGAATATGAAGTAGACGATTTGTGTGCTTATAATTTAATGCCAAAAGAGTATATTTTTGCATTTTCTACTATATTAACCAAAGGAGAAGAAAGTGACTGGTCTGCATTGCATATTAGCGCCATAAATAGAGCTAAAAAGATGATAGCAGTTATGGACAGAGATAGACTCCCTCCGACAGTAGAACAGGATAAGGTCGTCCCTTATGATATTGTCAGAGAAAACAAAATTAAAAAGTTAGGAACTAAATTCATAAAGGTAAAAGAGGACTAACCGTTGAGAAAGCCACTAGTTAGAGTAGAACTTAAAGAAAGAGGCAGATCCAGTGCTGATAAGGATCGAGCCTTTAGACAACTTCTTTCCACATTTAAAAGAAGGGTTAATGAAGCTGGAATACTTACAACATATAAACAAAAGCAGTTTTATGAAAGCCCAAGTGAAAAAAGAAAGAGAAAAAGGAAAGAAGCAGAAGTAGAATCGCATAAAGAAAAAATAAGAAATTACTTTTCAAGGTAAAAGGTGCAAAATGTCAGATAAAAAAATAAAAATTATGAGTTTGTCTCTCGAACCAGAACTGCACGAACATATAAAAAATTCTGCAAAACGACTCGGACACAAAAATGTTTCTAAAATGATTAGAGAGTTAATTTCTAATTACTTGGACTTAATGGTAAACGAAGGGGACGAAACTCCCGTCCTTCTCAAGGTTCCTAATGAAATTAGAAATGATGAAGAAGAATTGAAAAAATGGCTTTCTGTTAAATTAGAGGCTCTTTCAAAGGCTTTGTTAAAACAATGAAAATAGTACCTGTTGAAGATATCCCTAAAGAAATGGCAGACGTGTCATTGGATAATTTAAATGAGATATATGTCACAGGCAAAAAGATGGAGGCTATTTGTTTAGAAAACAATGGCATAGGGATTTCTGCTGCGCAGGTTGGAATTCCTTGGAATTTTTTTATTTATTGTGTTTATAAGAAAGATTTTCGTTACATAGTTAATTGTAAGTATGAGCCATTAACAGAAGAAAAATTTTCAGGGTTAGAGGGATGCCTTTCTATTTTAGATTCAAGTGGAAGTCCTAGAAGATTTAAAGTTCCTAGATATAAAAAAATTAAAGTTTCTGGGTACGAGATTGTTTCTGGTGAAAAGCTGTATCTTGAAAAGTTCGAAAAAGATTTCACTCTTAGTCTAGAATCTGTTTTGATTCAGCATGAAATAGATCATCAAGAAGGAGTTCTTATATCTGACATTGGCGAAGAGGTTCGGGTTTTTTAATTATGTTATCAATACTTCAAGTTCAAAACGTTTGTTTGGTAGAAGGTGGGAATAAGTGTTGTAGATATTTATTAGAAGACGACCTAGATCCCAGCAAATTTCATTGCAATAAGTTAAGGCCTCTTGAAAAATCAAAAATAGATAAAGAGGTTAATGGCTTTCTTTCTGATTGTCATGTGAAAAAAGTAAATCCATCAAAATATTCTAAGTCGCTTGGAAATAACTGTGATGGATATTTAATTTTGCATCATATAGAACAGGGATACGACAAAGAAGATTCTTAGTCGTCTCTAAGGAATTCGTATGCTTTTGTTTCCACTTTGGCCCCAAGAGCAGAAATTAAAACGCTTTCCTCAAGATCTTTGTTGTGCAAAGCTTTTATTTCTTTTCCCATAACCTCTGCTGTCTTTTTGTACTCTAAGGCTTTCTTTCTGTAATCATATATCAAGAATATAAGTAAAGAAAGCACGACAAGACCAACTATTAATCCTCCATCTCCTTGGAATAAAGTTACTCCTGTATTTTTTGTGTTTGAATTTATAAATCCATTTTGTAAATTTTCTATATCACCAGCTAAGATATCCAATTGGTTTCTTATTGCTGATATATCTGCTAATATTCCATTTTGATTATTTTTTATATCTCCAATGTCTCCGCTTCCACCATTTATATTTGGTCCGTTTGGACTAAGAGGGCTAAATTTACATCCGGACACAAATAGGAAGCTAAAGCTCATAATGAGTGTGAACAAAAAATTTTTATACATATTGTTTTTCCTTTGTTTAAATTTATTTTTTAATGTGAGCATCGGCCCATTTTGAGCTTTCTGGCATTTTATTGTCGTCTGTATACTTTTTCCATTTTTCGTAACTATACAGATCAATATATTCGCTTCTTCTTAATGGTCTATTTTCTTCTGCTTTTTTAAGAAGTCCTTGTCTTATCTTGTGTAATTCAGGATAGCTCGGACGACCAGAGTTTTGTCCTGCCACAACATTTGCTTTGTTTATTTTCTTTTCAAAAGAATTGCTAGTTTTTCTTAGATATTCTTTTCTTTCTAAGAAGTCAGAAAATTTTATAAAGCTTTGTTCTTTCATAATAAAGATATATATTGTTTTAATAAAATTTAAAAATAAAAAAAGAATAATTTATTTTGCATGTGAAGTTTTCGTTTTTCTATGAATTGTGTCAATCCCGTTGACATATTAGATTTTTTGTAATAAAATGTTAGTGGAATTTTTAACTTTAAACTTAAAAGGATTTAAGATGAGTGAGTATGTTTTAGAAGCAGAAGAAGACATAGATATAGACGTAGAACTAAAAAATAATGAAGATTTAATTGAACAAATAGAAGAAATAGATGGTTTGTCCAAACAGGCCATTTCTAATTATTTTTTAAATGAAGAAATGTATACTGGAGATTTAATTGAGAAAAGTCTAATTCATTTGCCCTATTATGTTTTATTGGTTAGAAATACATCTGTTTCAGAGGGAGTTGTGAAAGCTTATAAAATGATTGAAGATTGTGGTTTTAAAGATTCTATTTCTATAAATAAAAGTAGTATGCCAGAAGATGTTAAATTTGTTTTAAATTTGATAAAAAAAATACAAAGAGAAGTTTCTCAAGAATTTGTTGGTGGAATATTGTTGATGCATTTAGAGTTAATTGAAGGAATAGAGATGTGGTGATCAGCCGGGAAGATAAAGACATGAGGCTGGTTTCGGGCTGTTTCTTTGAAAACGAAATAGACAAGAGCAATTCTTGGTTATTGAAATATTTCAAGTCTGATATTCAAATTAGATTTTTAAAATATTACTTAACATTCGGTGGATACTATTACTTCAGAAGACATACTGGGATTTTTTGTTCAACTAGATATTTGGAATCGCTGAAGAAAAGATTGAGTTATTTATTAAAAATACACAAAGAGTCCAAGGCCAATTTTGACTTGGATCTTCTTGCTAAAATAGAAATGGGAAAAATTAAGAATTTAAAAGATATATAAAGAAGTGATATTCCAATGGAGAGCAAAATGAAAAAAATTATGTCTTTTAAAGATTATGTGTTAACAAAAGAATCAAGTGCTGCAACTAGATTGCGTAGAGATGCTGCTCTTGGCTTAAAACCACCAATTCCAGATGCAATGCTTCACAGCAGATCTACAGCTTCTCCATTTGAAGTAAAAGAAATACAAAAGAAAAATAAGAAAAAAAAAATAAGAAAATGTAGCGAGTCAGTTCGTTCAGCGCCGCAGAAGCCTGATTCTGTAGAAGACGGCCAGTGTCCAGATTGTGGATCGCCAGCTACGCTATATAATTATGGAATAGATGCCGGTGGCAATGAGGATCACAGAACTGATTGCAGCAATCCTAAGTGTGATAATTATGGTATAACTAAAAAATCAACACATCTATCGGCTCCTCGTGGTAGCATGTCTCGTGGATACATGTGAAAGAACTAATTTTTTAAGCAGTTGCTTGTAATGGAATCATCAAAAGATATTACTGATTGGGATATTAAATTTTTAAAATTAGCCCAACACGTTTCAGATTGGTCAAAAGATCCAAGCACTAAAGTTGGAGCTGTTGTAGTCGATGAAGATAATAGGATTGTCTCTATTGGTTATAACGGCTTTCCTAAAGGTGTTCGAGATGATGAAAGACTTGAGAATAGAGATGTTAAATATTCTTTAATTCTTCATGCTGAAGAAAACGCTTTGCTTTTTTCTAAACAGAATTTAAAAAATTGTAAAATCTATACTTACCCTTTGTTTCCGTGTTCTCGTTGTTGTGCAAAAATAATCCAGTGCGGAATAACTGAAATTATTGCTTTAAAAAATGAAAATCTAAGATGGAAAGACAGCATAAATCTTTCTATTAAAATTTGCGAAGAAGTTGGAATTTCTTATAAATTCGCCTCAGATCTCTAAGATTTTACTATATTAGGTAAACTCTAGAGTTGGAGATAAGGAGGTGAATTTTCCTCTCTGACACAAACGGTAGAATTTTTTAAAATTATTCTGCCGTTTTTTTATAAATATACTTATGAGATACTCTGAATTAAATCACGTAAGCGGCTGTGGCGATCAAAGCGGCTGTACGAATCTAAATGGTTGCGAAAGTGGAGCTGTTGCGGCTGTATGTATAAAAAGACACGATACCCAGCCATCTTTTAGAACATCTGTAGAAGATTGTGACGGCCCTATGGACCTCACAGATACCAACTTGGTTTTAGAATATAATCTTTGGTCAAGAGCTAAACTTAAAAAATCTATAACGAATACTGATGACACAATTGCTTTTGCTGACAATATAGGATTTGGCCAAGTAATGCAACATGATGTGATTATTATTGATTCTGGAAGATTACCAGAACACATGCTTGTTATAGGGTTTGATGAAGAAAATAAATTAATAAAAGTTCAGAGAGGATACAACGGAACTACTGCCATAAGTTTAAAGAAGGGAACTGGACTAAGATCTTTTAGAGCAGTTGATGGAAACGCTGAAATAGAGACTGTTTTAGAGGATGTTGTCAAAGAAGACGGAACTGTTTTAAAAGATCAAATTGCTGCTACTTATTTTGTAGTCAATTGGAGTCCTGAAGACACATGCTTGCCGGGATGTTATTGGCTAGAGTTTAAATTAATTAAAATGAAGTCCTCCTCCTACCTCAGTTCTGCTTCTGTAATATCTTCTTTTACTCCTTCAACATATACTCCAGCAGATTTTGGATGCGGATTAGGAGATGGCATGGAATGGGTGAGAAGATTTCCTGTCGATCAAGAAGGCTTTTTAATTCACATAGTAGATTCTCCCACTGCAGAAATGAATATATCGGGTAGTAGTATTGGTGGTGGTGGTGGCGGAAGTCATGACCATGTTGCTTCGGATACTGCGCCAATAAGTCCATCTTCTGGAGATCTGTGGTTTAACACGACAAATTTAAAATTGTATGTTTACTATAACGATGGAACCAGTGCTCAATGGGTAGAAGCATAACAAAAGAAATAAATTTAATGAGTAAGCATAGGAGATAAAATGGCTCAAAATTTTCCAGATAGTCCCGTCTTAAATGACTTGGCAACTGTTAATGGAATTGTTTATAAGTGGAATGGTTTTGCTTGGGATATTGTTCAATCAGCAGGAGCCAATGTTACCATTAGTGATAATGCGCCTTCTGCTCCTAGCGTTGGAGATCTTTGGTGGGAAAGTGATGTTGGTAGACTTAAAGTTTATTATAATGATGGCGTGACGAGTCAATGGGTTGATGCAAGTCCATCTAGTTCCGGAATATCACTAACAAATTTAAGCATAGGATCAGAAGGAGTTGCTAGTGGAGATGGTTCTTTAGGCTACGACAATACAACAGGAGTTTTTACTTACACTCCTCCTGATTTAAGTAGTTATTTAACCGCTACTTTGGATGCTGATATTGACTTAAATGGAAATTCCATAGTCGATTCAACCTTAGCAGGTTTTGTAACATCTAATTTAAGAACATTCGAAACGAAAATTCAATTAGGTGGAGATTCAGATGCTGACACTTATGGATATGCCATTGGGCAAGAAGCACAAGCCGGTATATATGATGTTACTATTGGTGCATATGCAGGAAAAAATAAAAAAACTACAAACAATAATTACTCTATTGGAATCGGAGCGTTTGCTCAACAAAATTCAAATCCGGGCGATGAAACAGGAACTGGAGCTATAGCTATAGGAGTTTTGGCTGGAGATGCTAATCAAGGCGAAAATGCTTTGGCTTTAGGAAGATATGCTGGAAGAAATAATCAAGCCACTAAAAGCATTGTAATTAATGCTACTGGTAGTGATTTAGAAAATATAACTGCAAATAGCTGTGTCGTTAAGCCCATCAGAAATGCGGCAGGAACACATGGCTTAGAGTATGATCCTGCAAGTGGAGAAATCACATATGACACATTGTCGTCAGGTGGAATTTCAGACTCTATAACAGAAGGAAATTCTAGTGTGGAGGTCACAGATACAGGTTCAGATGGGCATATAGACCTAACTACAGAAGGAACTTTGAGATGGGAGATAACGTCAACAGGACATCTTCTTCCATCCACAAATGAAGATTATGACATAGGCTCTGCTAGTAGAAAAGTTAGGCATTTGTTTTTAAGCGATAATTCTCTTTATTTTGTAGATTCTTCTGATAACGAAAGAGTTCTTAATGTTAATAGCGATGGAAAAATTGTTTTCGATGGATCTAATATAGCAGACAGAAGCTCTGAAGTTCCTTCGAACGGCGCTGTCATAGATTTAAATAAAACAAATCATTTTGTTTCTCCCGGAGAATCTTATGTTTTAGAAGATGGAACATACACAGGACAAGAACTTAGTTTTTGGAAACAGGTAGGAGTTGGCTATCCTGAAATAAATGTTTCTAATGCTCTTTGGACTAGTACAGGAAATTCAACAGGTATTGAGTCTTCATTTGTTTGGAGATTAAGTGGGGATTATGTCGGCAAGTTTTCTTGTGTATGGAATGGTGCGCAATGGTGCTTGAGTAGTGGGGAGACAGGAGTTTAATTTTATAGGAGAACATTATGGCATTTTCATTCCCAACTTCACCTAGTGTTAGTGACACTGTTACTTTAGGTGGATTAGTTTATATATGGAATGGTTCGAGTTGGGAAACCCAAGTTGTTAATTTAGGTCTTCTTAGCATTAACAATTTGAGCAACGTTGATTTCAATAGCGTCACTTTAGATGGAAGTAATGGTGACGGTAAAGTTTTAGCTTGGGATCAATCATTGCAATCTTTTGCTCCTATAGATCAATCTGCAGATCTTAGCGTAACAACAGCTGCTGCATCAACAACGCCTAGTTTAGCATATGATGATGGAACTGGAGTGTTCACATACACACCTCCAGATTTAGGAAGCTCTATAGTATCTCAGTCAGAATATTCCAGCACAATAACAACAAATGCATCTGACGCTTCAGAAACTGGATCTTATATCCTAGGGAACACAGGCGCAGCAAGTGCGACTGGATCATCCACAGGTTGGTTTTTTGGAGACATTGTTCAAGATCCTGATAATCCGGGAACATCAATTATACTTGATGTAGACAGTGCTATTTTTGGCCCCGGAACAACTCTAGGAAATCATGATGGCAATGTTCGAACTCCTACTGGTTCACATACCATTTTAGACGTAGGAACAGATGGAACAGATGGCACATTAACCATTACAAATATTACGGCAGATGGAACTTTAGATTTTTCTGGCGCGACTGTTACTGGTGTAGTGGCAGGATCAGACACGCAGATTCAATTTAACAATAGTGGATCTTTTGGGGCTGATGCTAATTTAATATTTAATTCTTCTGAGCAAAGAGTTGTTGTTGGCTCAGGAGGAACCGGCAAGTTCGAAGCATCAAGTTTCATGGGTCATGCTGATCAAACAACATATGTTTCTTCGCAGACTACGGGTTCGGAAAGCACTCACTTTGCTTTAAATAGTACAAGTGGAGTGCTAACTAATATTTATGGATTTACTACATTTCAAGGAAACGCTTGTTTTGAAAAACAGGTTCAAGAAAAATTTAGCACAATAAATGCAGCGACTGGAACAGTGACTCATGATTTAGATGATGGTCAAGTATTTAGACACACAAGTCCTTCAGCTGACTTTACTGCTAATTTAACAAATATAAATTTAACTGGCGATCATGCAATGACCGTTACAATTGTGATTGAACAAGGAGCAACAGCGTTTATTGTTAGTTCGATACAAATTGGAGGAGCTTCTCAAACAATAGAATGGCAAGGGGGAATTACACCTTCTGGTACAGACAATGGATTTGATATAATGAGTTTTAGTATATTAAATACAGGAACGACAGGATCTCCTTCTTATTTGGTGATGGGACAATTGGTTGACTTTGCTTAGGAGATAAAAATGCCGTTTATGTCGTCTTTTTCGGGATCTTTTGGCGTAGGAAGAAGATCAAATTCAATTAAATTTGGACTTACAAAGCCACATAGAATTATAGCTCATTATAGTCCCGGTAATTCTAGTAGTTATGGCGGAAGTGGAGCAACATTAGTAGATTTAACAAACAATAATTATGATGCAAATATTGTAGGAAGTCCTCCTTTTAACACAGATAACTTTCTTATTGAATCTGGAGATTACATATCTACGCCTTCACTAGACGCAGACATTAATAGCAGTAGTGAAAATCATACTTTGGAAATATGGTGCTATCCAACAGGAGATGGTGTTGTTGCTCAATATTGTGGTCAAGTAACCCCAAACACAGGTTATCACCACTCGGCAATAGAGATAGTATCTGGACAAGTGGAATTTGGATTATTGAGCATAAGTAGCCTTGTTAGTTCTGGGCCTACTGGAAGCATAAATTTAAATACTTGGAATCAAATAGTTTTAACATATGACGGTTCTTACATTAGAGGTTTTGTGAATGGCCAAAGAGTTACAAAGACTTCGGTTTCGTGGACATCCCCAGCAGATGGCAGCTTGCCATTACATATGGTTTTTGGAGCATCTGCCACAACGAACCAAGGAGACGGAACTGATTTTGATGGAAATTTAGGAATTATTAGGATTTACGATAGGAAGTTAAGTCGTAGTTCAATTTTAAGAAATTATAAACATGATTTAGAAACTCACTCTGCAATTGTTATAACGGACACTCCAGATGGATTTGATGATCCTGTTGTGTCTGGAGAGATGGCAACAAGTACTTTGTTGGGCGGCGTGGATGATTCTGTTGCAGCATTAACAGCAAAACTTAAACCTAATCATAGGTTTATTGTTCCTGCTAGTTGGATTGAGAGTAATGTTTTGCCTAATCTTTCTTCAGATCAATCCAAAGTTTTTTTTGGTGTTCCAAAAGATAGTGCCAATTGGAGTGATGTTGCATTGTCAGATGATTTTTGGGCGGTGTTTAGGATTGAAAGAGATAGCTCAACACAGCATAATTCTTATTTAAATATTACAGGAAGCAGTCCTGATTATGATGAGGCCACTGTTTCATCTTTATCATCTGCTTTTTATGATTATGCAATTGAATGGGACGGAAGCAATCTTCATGTAATTGCCACCACTTCAAATGACATTAGCACTCAAACTGGTGTTTCTGATGGTGGTTCTTTCACTAGGGTTGCAACCTACAGCAATTTTGCCTCAGAGCAGAGCAAGGTGAATGATGAGCTAACGCTTGTTATTGCTGTTGATGACGGCGGCAAGGTTGAACTTTCAGACACAGGGCTTAGTCAGATTAGAATACCTTGGAATACATCTACAACTGTTCTTTGTGGCGAATCCAGTAGTGGAAATGGAAACTATGGTTTTGTTAATGAGTCTACGTTTGATGAATCGGGCCAACACGCACCGAGTGGCTTGTCTTATAGTGGAATTAGCTCTCTGAACGCTGGAGAAACTTACAAATTCATTTATGATCCATCAATGGAATCATCAGATTATATAGAGTTTAGGCTAGCGGAAGATGCCACTACCGTCTACACCCAAGGAATCACCACTTTTGATGGCACAAACTCTGGCGATCCAAACGCGGACCAAAACTACAAAGGAATTATTTTTACTGTTCCTGCCGATGTTCCTCCACTAAGACTTTACCACTACAACAGCCATGGATCAGGATCTTATGACAACGGACGATATATAGATATGATTGGATCATCTGTTACATATGCAGTAGCTCCTGTTTCTACAAGTCAAGACGAAGGGACAGCTTTACAGTTTAATGTTACAACAACAGACGTTCCTGATGGAAAAACTATTTATTGGACGGCGAATCACTCATCAACATCGGACGCAGATTTTGTAGAAAAATTGTTTAGCGTAACGGCGGGAAGTACAACTATATCAAATAATTCTGCTAGTTTTGATGTAACATCAGTGGCTGATTCACTAACTGAAGGAAGCGAAACTTACTTTGTTGAAGTGCGTATAGGTATTGGTCAGACTATAGGGCTGATTGTTGCTACTAGTTCTACTGTAACTGTAAATGACACAAGTCAAAATGCATGGGACCCATCAACAGACATAACAACAGCTGCTTGGATTGATGCGTCAGATTCTTCAAATTACACAAGAAGTGGAACATCACTACTTTCTGTGAACGATAAAGCAGGAACTTACACAATGTCAGTTGGTGGCAATCCTGTTACTAATTCAAGCACTCAAAACGGATTAAATATATTTGATTTTGATGGTAATGGTGATTATCTACAAAGTACAACTTATTCAACACAAGCATCATCTGGTAATCATTGGGCAATCGGAGTTTTCAGGTATGAAAATGTAGACAGTAATAAAGATACTATTTGGAGTTATGAAACAAATGGTTCACCAAAACGAGATTATGCAATGAGTAGTGGCAACTCATCATCATGGACAGGAGAATTAGATTTAGATGGTTTATCTAGCAATAGAATTAGTAGTTCAATCGGTAATGCGGAAGTTTGGAATTTGAAAAGTTTAACAAAAAACCAATATCATATAGTTGCTTGTTGGTTCAATAAGACAGGAAATCAAATTGGCGTTAGAATAGATGGTTCAAATGCATTCACACCAGTAAATGATTATGATAATTCATTGCAAACAAACCAAGAATTAAGATTGATGAGAAACAGGTCGTCACAATCATTAGATGGAAAATTATCAGAGTTTTTTGCGGTGGCAGGTATTCCCGGTACAAGCGGAACTGACTTGACTCATTTAATAAAAGCAGAAGGATATTTGGCTCATAAGTGGGGATTGGCGGGAAGTTTGCCAAGTAGTCATGCTTATAAAAATAGCGCTCCTTAAAAAGATTTTTAAAAAACTTTAAATCGTTGCACATTTAATGCAAATTGATATAATTAAAAACAACAAAACATGAAAAGATTTGATTCAAATAAACCAGTCGGTCCTAGAAAAAACGAGCAGATTCGTTTTTCTACGGTTCTTGTAATTCACGGAAGTGAAAATTTGGGAGTTATGCATCCCAAAGAAGCTTTAAAAATAGCAAAATCTCACAAACTTGATCTTGTCGAGGTTTCTCCCGATGCCAGACCTCCAGTTTGTAAAATAATGGATTATGGAAAATATAATTATTCAAATTCTAAATCTAAACAAAAAAACAAAAAACAAAAGACCAAAGAGGTTCGAATATCATGCAGAATTGGCGAGCATGATTTATTGACTAAAAGAAATTTAGCTGAAAAATTTCTAGGCCAAGGTCATAAAGTTTTGTTGAAATTAGAACTAAAAAGAAGAGAAAATATGTATAAGAATATTGGATTTTCTATGGTGAAAAAGTTTTGCGAGTATTTTGATGATTTTTCAATTAACAGACCTAATTTAGATGGAAGATTCATTACTTGTGTGATTGAGCCAAAAAATGTTTAGACAAATAAAGAATTATTCTCCAAAAGTAATTCACAAAACTCTTGGCGAGGTTGGTCTTGACTTTTATAACTTTGCCGATCAGATAGACCTAGATCACCCTGACATTAATTACTTTTCTTTTTCTGATAAAATTAATCAGTCTTTTTCTTTGGTGGATCTAGCAATAAAAAATAATTTATCAGATTCTATTGACGGAATAGAAAATCTTTACTTCAAAGAGATTGAATTTTATAAAAAAATACATTGCTTGGAAAAAGCTTTTCCTAGATTTCTTAATTCTAGGAAAAAGATAGAAATGATAAGGAGATCTAAAAAGATTTCTGATGTTTTTTTAAGCACATTTAAAAAAACTCCTAGAACTATTTGGGACAACCTTCCATTTGATTTTGAAATTTTTCTAAAGAACAAAAGCTATGAAAAATATTTAAAAGAAGCCGAAGAAACTTCGTGTAAATTTAGATATTTTGGATGTGATCAGATGGCAGATCACATAGATGATAATTTAAATAAAATAAAATCTATATTTAAAAATAATTATTTTGGATACAAAGAACTAAGCATTTCAAATGCGGCAATCATTCTGGCTAAGATGCATGAGTTTAAATTAAGAAATAATCATCGTGATTGTTCAATTTATTATAAAAAATTAAATTACAAACCAAAAGTTTATCCTATTCATGAGCTTGGTAGCATAAAAACAAAAAGGTTTACTAATTTAATGGGTAGATTAGAAGAAAAGCCTCTTTTTGATCATTATTTTGTTGTTGTTCCTTCTTATTCTAATGATGGCAAGAATTTTTCTAATAGTGAAATATTGAATAAAATATCTAAAAATGATATCGTACCTGTAATTATGGGCGAAAGAGGTTTTAAGACTTATTTTATTTCTTATTGGATCTAGGAGTTGTAGATGAAAATAGATGTAAATTTTAAAATCTCGGATAGTGCGGCGAAAGAGCTTAAAAAAGCCATGAAAGAATCAGACTCGGAAGGATCAAATGTAAGAGTAGGAGTTCAAGGAGGAGGTTGTTCAGGATTCATGTATCAATTGGGTTTTGAAGAAGCAGAAACTTTCAATGAAGAAAATGATATTCTTGAAATCCAAGAAGGAATTAATGTTGTGATAGATAAGAAATCTGCGATTTTTTTGAATGACGTTATTTTAGAGTGGGTTGAAGACTTAAATCAAAGAGGATTTAAGTTCAATAATCCTAATGCAAACAAAAGTTGCGGTTGTGGTCAATCGTTTAGTTAAACAAGGTGTTTTTATGAAGAATATAATTATTAGTAAAGATGAGTTAATTGAGCTGTGTGCCACTTCGTATGAGGTAGGGCATAGAGGATACGCCGATCAGTCAAATGATTTTGTAGAAAATTTAGTAGAAGACTTTCTAAAAGAGGTAGATTCCCCAGAAATATCAACTCGTTTGAAACCTAGCGTGAGTTCGAATGAAATCACATTTTGGGGAGGGGATGTGCCCGGAAACACTGACAATTCAGTGTTAAGCTATGGTGATTCTATTAGCGATCATCAAAGCATTGTTGTTACTGCTAATCCAAACTACGATGTTTCGGCATATACTTCCACTGCTCAAATAGAAATTCCGGAATATGATTCCACTTTAAATTTAACTGTTGATAAAAACGAAACATAATTTTGAAATTAGTTACTATTATATTTTTAGTCACAAGGAGACTTATTTAGATGAATGAAATTTTAGGTGTAGATGGAGAACAAGTGCAAGTTAGCAAGTCAGTTCCATCTTTGAAAGATGTTGTGCCGTGTGGTTCTCAAGTTTTAGTTGAAGTATTAACTGCTCAAGAAGCCATGGGTACTGTTCTCACGATTGAGGCAGATGCGGCGATTACAGGAGCGCCACAGGGCTATGTAAGAAAAATAGGCCCTCGTGGAAGTAATGATTGGGGATTTAACATTGGAGATAGAGTTACTCTTCATGGAAACTATACTCCAGTCACACAGCAAGTAGATAGAGAAAACTCTCACAGAGAGTGGATTTTAGTTGATCCTAATCAGGTAAAAGCTGTTTTGGTAGAAAAAACAAGTTGCTGTAAATCTTAAAAAATATGCAATATATTTTGATTTGTTTATTGTTTATGTTTTTTGTATTTTGTATAACCGCAAGAGACAGATAATGCAAATCTAGATTTGGATTTATGAAAGATTACTATAAAGTTTTATGTGTTTCTATTGATTCTAGCAAAGAAGAAATAGAGAGAGCGTATAGAAAACTTGCATTTAAATACCACCCCGACAGAAATATTAATTTAAAAGCTGCTACTAAAAAATTTTTAGAAGTTCAAGAAGCTTATGAATATTTAAAAAATAAAAAAACATCGTTTACTTTTAAGAAAAATAAAGTAGACGATGTTTTTGACAATATATTCTCTAAATTTTTTGGTGATCAAAAAAAAGAAAACAACTCCACAAAAGTAAGATTAAAAATATCGTTAGAGGAATGTTATAAAGGTTGCGTCAAAGATGTTTTAATTGACGAGCATTCTTTTTGCGAAAATTGTCAAGGTACGGGTGGAGTTAAATGGGATCATTGCGACAAATGTAGTGGCAAAGGATTTGTTTATGAAGGTGGAATTGTTTCTATACAATCTTGCTGCATATTTTGTGAAGGTAAAGGCTGTTGTATAAAAGAGAAATGTCTTGATTGCAAAGGGAATGGATTTTTAGTCAAGTCTAAAAAGAAAGTTTCTGTGACTGTTCCCAAAGGCATAAAAGATGAAACTCAAATAAGAATACCAGAAGCTTCTTTTGGAGAAGATTTGTATGTAGTTGTAAATGTTCAAAAAGGAGATTTTTCAAGAAAAGATCAAGATTTAATTTCTGATCTTTATGTTCCTTATTCGAAATTGGTCTTGGGTGGAGTTGTGAATTTTGTTCTGTTTGATGAAAAAATAGAAGTAAAAATTAAGCCAAGAACACAGCCGGGATCTACTTTGCTAATTAAAAACAAAGGGTTTTCTTTTGTTGAAAATAAAACAAATAAAGGAAATTTAATTTTTAATATAAAATTAAACATACCAATTTCTATTAATAAAAAATATAAAGATCTTCTTGAAAAATTATCTGAGTTTGATAAATAATATAAACTGGAGATTAAAATGAATAATAAAAACTTGATCGTGGCAGCAGTTACTCTTACTGTAGTTTTGTTTGCAACTATATCTTTTAATTTAGTTGTGAATCAAATTGCAGATAGGGTAATTCAAAAGTTGAAAAGAGATTATGTTCCCGGACCATACCAACCCGGATTTGACCCTGACAAAGTTGACCCAGCTATTTTTAGGTCAGACTTTTCAAAGGCTAAGTTTCTTGAAGATTAATCTACTTCTATTTTTTGTATTTTAGAAGGTTCTTTTGTTAGATCGTCTTCGGATCTTTGAAAGATGACAGTTATTCTTTTACCTATTTCGGGTGTTTTTTGAATTCTGTTGAATTGATCTAAACTTAAATATAACTTGGTTCCATCTTTTAGTCCTATGCAAATAGGATTGCTGTTTATGTCTATTTCAGATATAAACGAGCTTCTTACTACTTGTGGAATTAGAAGATCTAGTCGAGGCCCAACACCACCCAATTGATCAAAACGGCCCCAATTAGGCCCAGACCCAGTCCATGTGGCGGGAACTACTGCGCTTGTTGCAAAGTCATTATGTTTTCCCGGTGTTAATGGAAGGTTTTTTCCATGTGGAGTACGTGGCCTTTGATAAGCTCTTTCTGTTAAATGTAACCATTCTTTAAAATTCATAACTATATTTATTATAGCTGAGAGGAAAATTATGAAACTTAATGTACTTGCCCCAATGATCACAGACGACAAAAAACTTGTTTTTATGGATTTTACTAGTGGAAAAACTTATAATATTAAATTAGAAAACAACGAGTTTTCTTTAATAGAAATAGAAGAAGAAGCATCACAGGCTTGTTTTGAGGATATTGCAGAGCAACAAGCGGCAATGGCACCAGAGATACCTGTAGACGAAATAAGAAGTGTTTTGGACACAGAAAAAGGACTTTCAAAACAAAATGAAAAACATATTTTTAGGAGAAAATGATGGCTGGAGAAGCAGAAAATGTAAACTTTTCTTTGGGTGATATGCAAAGTGGCAATCAAAAAAGAACAAAAAGACAACTTAACCCATTAGAAGATATTAGTCTTCAACAGTTTTCGGATTGGTTGCACACGCAAAGACTTTCTAAGGATCAAAAACTAAAAGCCATTGAATCTGCTAAAAAAATGCCTACGGGATCTTTAGGTTTTTTGAAGCAAAATTTAATGAAATTTGTAAAATGACAAGTAAACATGATATAAGTTACATTTCTAGAGATCCTTGGTCTGAATCTGGCGATGATGCGTCTAAAGTCGAAGTGCGTGTAAAGCCAGATAGGTGTGCGGCCAAAGATTATCATTTGCCTTCTTTTCATAAAGTTGAAACAAATATAAATGCAGATTCAGAAAAGTACATTCCAATTTACGGCTCAAGTTCAACAGAAGCTGACGTATTTGCTAATTTAGAAAAAGAAATATTAATTGGAAGTTCTTCTTGTTTGGTGTTTGATTGCGGTTTTAGTTTAGATGTTCCAACTGGATTTAGAATTAAAATTGATTCTAATATAAATTTAAAAAACAAAGGTGTTCTAGCCAATCATTTTTTAGATGAATCTTGCTATAATAATAAAAGCATTAGGATGAAAGTCTCTTTAATGAATGTTTCTAAAGAGCCTGTAGTAATACGCAAGGATGATAAAATAGCAATAATCTCCATAGAGCCTGTCTACATTTTTGATTGGAATAATTAAAGAGGAATTTAATTCATGAAAGTATTTGCAGTTATAACGGTGGCGAGACAAGTAGATGGAGAGTATATTTTTATAAAAACAGAAAAAGCATTTAAATCTGCTCAAAAGGCAGATGAATGTCTTAAAAAAATAAAGAGCAATACAGTGACTCCAGATGGAAAATGGAAGCCTCAAAAGATTGAAACAGAAAATGGCGAAGCAATATGCCAATGTGAAGTTGGTGTTTTTGAATTAGATTTAGAAGATTAATGTTGACAATAATTTAAAATTTGTTCTAATTTAGAACTTAAAGAGGAAAAAAATATGGTTGATATCCCGCACAATCCGTTAGAAGGCGACAAGCCGGAATTAAATTTATCTTTGCAAAGTAATAGCGAAGAGCAAATATCAATAGTTATAGTTCACAAAGACAGGCCAGAATATCTGAATATTTGCCTTCAGTCTATAGCTGTTACTAGTGTGAATAATAACTATGAGATTATCGTCGTAGATAATGATTCGGGACAAGATTCTCAAGATTTCTTAGACGAAATAAAAGATGAAGTTACTGTTGTTAAAAACGATAAGAATTTGTTCTGGGCAGAAGCCGCTAACAAGGGTGCGGAAAAAGCAGATAAAGATTCAAAATACATAGTTTTCATGCATTGTGATGTTGTCATAACAAATCCCGCTTGGTTAGATTTGCTTGTTAATGTTTCTGAGTCCTCTGATTCTGGATTGGTAGGCTTGGAGCTTCAGTCATATTTCTTGCAAAGTCAAAAAGTAGATTTTGTTCAAGAATGGCTCATGTTAACAACAAGAGATTGTTGGGAAAAAGTTGGTCCTTTCAATAAAAAGCTACCTCAAATCGGCGCTCCTTTTGTTTTTACATTAGATGCTCAATCGCAAGGTTTTAAGCCTCAAGTTATGAAAAACATTATAGCTCACCACTATAGAATATTTGCTTTAGATATTAATGAGTATGAAAGATTAATAGAAAAAGCAATGGCAACAATTCCAGAAGTTATGAGAGAAAGGCAAAGTGCCTCAGTATGAAAAAATCAAAAATAAAAACAAATATAAAAGGTGTTGTTTTTTTTGAACTAGAGAGTTTTGATGATGGTAGAGGATCTCTTACGGAACTTTTTAGGCATGATTGTTTAGATAATCACAACTTCCCAGTTATGGCTTATTTAAGTGAAACAAAGCCAAATGTTTCCAGAGGTCCTCATGAGCATGAAGACCAATCAGATTTATTTTTTTTCGCAGGACCAGCAGATTTCAAATTGGTTCTTTGGGAAAAAAGTCAACAGTTTGTTGATTTGGGATGTGAAACGCAAGGATTGTACAGGGAAGAGCATATTGTGGGTGTGAGTAACCCTACAGGAGTTATCGTTCCTCCCGGAGTTATACATGGATATAAAAACATATCAGATGTTTCCGGCTTAGTTATAAATGCTCCAAATAAACTATACGCAGGTCCCGGAAAATTATACGAGGTGGACGAAATAAGGCATGAAGATGAAAAAAACACAGATCTTATTATTTAATATTTTTATTTATTTGGTTTTGACAAATCTTGTTTTGTCTCAAGAAAAAACAGGATTTGCCATAGATCCAAGTGCAAATAACATTGCGGTTCTTTTCACTATGACGGACGAAAGTGGAAGAACGCGTAATTTAGATTTGATAGAATCAGTTTTTAAAGATGGAGCTTTAGGTTTTAAGGCTCAAAGATATCATAACGTTTCTTCTCCTTTTATTTATAATAAGCTAACAGAGATTTCTGAAAAATTAGACGACAATGCTACCTTGCTCTGTTATTTTAACAGTCATGGAGGAGGAAGCGGTAATAGATTTATAATGAGTGCTAAAGGTGGAAATTTTAAATTTAGCAAAGCTTTGGATGCTATTAAGAAAGGCAAGAAAGTTAAGAGATTAGTTTTTCTAGTAGACACTTGTCATGCCGAAGGCAGCATTCAAGATTCTACTGGTCAAGATGGTGAATTATTAAAAAATTTAAGAGATGCAACCCCTACTGAGTTTCTTCCAGAGTTGCCTGACACTTATGACTCAAAGGACTTGCCTTTCACTGCAAGTTTTATTGAAAGCCGACTTGAAAAAAGAGGTTATAAAACTTATAGAGTTACAAATAGAGTTATTGACTACGGTCAGGAAAGTGGGGCTTATGATGAAATATTAATTATTAGTTCTTCGAGTGTTGAGAAGGTTTCGTACAGAGGAGTTTTTGCTTCTCGTTTAAATTCTACTTTCCAGAAAGTAAAAGAAGATAATGAAGTGACAGTAAATCAATTTTTAAAGAAGTTCGCGGATAGCCATTCTAAGAGTGGACAACAACCGCACTACAAACTTCTTCCTGACAAGACGATGCTTGAAGAACCTTTATTTGGTCCTTGGCTCGCGCAGGTTTTGCCAATCATGGAAAATGGCAAAAGAAAAGAATTAGGGTATAATTTCATACCAATGCCAAGTAAATAAAAGGCGATTAATGTTCAATAATTTTGATATAGATTCTAGGCTTAGAATAAGCCCTAAATCTTTTCCTGATTTTTTTGCGGCTCCTGTAACTCTTTATGTGAATGATTTTGATGAAGAATCAGTGGTTAAATTTAAAAAAGAAATGGAGTTGGCTCAGAACACAAATCAGGACATAATTCCTATAGTAATAGACTCTTATGGGGGGCATGTTTATAGTCTGCTTGCTATGATAGACATAATAGAACAATGTCCAGTTACAGTGGCAACTATAGGTCTAGGAAAAATGATGAGTTGTGGAAGTGTTTTATTGACTTGTGGTGATGAAGGATATCGCTTTGCAAGTCCAAACTCCACAGTCATGGTTCATGATGTTTCTTCTTGGACTTCAGGGAAAAATGAAGAAATTCAGTCTAGTGCTGCTCAAACAAACAAGTTGAATAAAAAGATTTTTGAAATCATGTCTGTTAATTGTGGTCATCATAAATCTTATTTTTTAGATAAGCTTTTTGAAAAGCATCATGCTGAGTGGTATCTTTCTTCAAAAGAAGCCAAGAGAGAAAATATTATACAATATATAAAAACTCCTTCATTTAACATAAGCATTAATGTGAACGTGGATTTTAGTTAATTTATTTTTTCTAAAAAATTAATTAATTTTTTATTTTTATATGTTTCAAGTTTGTTCTTAGCATATTTATTTGCATAAAATTGACAAAATAATTCTACCTGATTTTCTTTTTTATTTTTGTTATCTTTTGTTAATTTTAACCAAACGTCTATCTTATCATTAGGCAGTTTGTTCCAAACTAGATGCCCTATTTCATGAAGCAAAGCATATTCTCGGCTATAGTTCCAAGGCGCAGATATCTTTATTAACTTTTTATTTTCATCATAAAATCCAATATGCTTTGAATCATTTTTCAAAGTATTGTACGGTTCAAATTCGATTTTGAAATCAGCAACTAGTTTTTGATGGCTTTTTGGTATCTTTTCTAATGTTTTATTCACATCATTAGTGCTGTATTCGAAATTTTCTATAAAAAGTCTGAAATTCATAAAATTAACTCTTGATTATTTATTTTATTTATGTTCTTAGAAACAATAAATAAAATAAAACCTTTTTCAAGTTTAATTGGGAGATTAATGACTAGAACTAGAAAAAAAAGACAAGCTTCGTCAAAAGCGTCTGAAACAAAAACCACAAAAACTACTTCTATTAAAAGAAGAAGAAATTTACTTAAGCCTAAGACCAAAAATCAAGAAGATGTGATTTATGCTTTAGCAGAAAATACTGTAACTCTTGCGATGGGTCCTGCTGGAACTGGCAAGACAAAAATAGCAGTAGCATATGGTGTTGAAAAATTATTGGATGGAGACTTTAAAAGGCTGGTCATAACCAGACCTGTAGTAGAAGCAGGAGAGAATTTAGGTTTCCTTCCGGGTTCGTTTGAAGAAAAGATAGATCCTTATTTGCAGCCTATATATTACGAGCTTTCCCATTATCTCAGCAAGACTGATTTGCAAACTTATATAAATAATGGAATTAATAGAATAGGCGAAAATGAAATAATAATTGCTCCTTTGGCATATATGAGAGGCATGAATTATCACGATTCCTATATGATATTAGATGAATCTCAGAATTGTACAAGAGAGCAGATGAAACTGTTTATAACAAGAATAGGATTTAATAGCAAAGCTGTTATGGTTGGAGACGATAAGCAATCAGATTTGCCTAATGGAAAATCTGGACTTGTGTATTGGTACGATAAACTCAAAGGTATACAAGATGTAGCTTCAGTTAAATTAGATAACGAAGACATAATAAGGAATCCTGTCATTTCTAGGATTCTTCAAAGATTAGGGGAATAAGATGGGCACGCCGATTACCAAGCTCGTATTTGGAGCTAGCTATGAACTATGAAATGGGTGGTGGAGTTGTTCTTTCCGGACAGGTTAGTGTAACTTCGCCTTACTATCAGTATGTTGGTTCTGGTGGGATAACGATATCATCGGCTGTCCGGCAGCTATCTGATTTTGGGATACCTGATTTTTCGGCTGTCGGTTCTGGCGGAATATCATTAACAAATAGATATACCTATCGTCAAAATATAACTAATTCTTATAATTTTGATTTTTTGAGTTCTTACAGCATTCAGCCTTATACCGAACCCTTTGGTCCTTCAAGCCCAACAACTGACAATATTATAATAGATTTTACTTCTGGTTATTCTGTAGGAGAACAAAGAAAGTATTGGTGGAGAATTCAATGCTGTTGCCTGCCAGCAGAAGAAGGAGAAGGAGAAGAAGGCCCTTCAGAAGTGTCTCTCATGCCTTTGAAATTTAATAGTTCGATAAATAGTCTTATTGAAGGTTTGGCAAATAATTCAATTATTAGCCCTAATTTAATTAAAAGTTTGATGCCTTCAATTTCCATCTCATCTAAACCATTATTTGCATCGTTAGGTGATGCGAATAATGGTTTAGGTAACCAAAAAAATAAATCTAGGAATAGCAATCGACTTAACAGATCTAATGGAGAGATTTCTGCTCTATATCATGAAGACGATCATGAAGAAGAGGTTTTATGTCAAGGAATATGGAATAGCGGAGGTAGTTTAACTTGTGGTGGAAATGCTTTAAGTTTGATTAGTCTTGTAAGGGCGCCAACTGTAAATGACGTTTGCGCTATAATCAAAGCTCCTATGTTCGGCCCTGAATACTTGGATATTTTTTCTGTTTTGAAAATACAAAAATGGGTCCCGGAACAAAGACTTTGGGTAGATCAAGAGTACTGCAATGCTCCAAATTGCATATCTCTTTGTGTAGATTATGCGCCTGAAGATGATCACGCTGCTTTTGTTATGTCTGTGATAGAAAATTATAATGAAGCAATTGGAACTGGTGGTGTTTCTTTATCTGGATCGGCAGAGGCGTCAGCTATTATTGGAACTTGTGTGGGACAAGGAGGAGTTACCATAGCCGGATCCTTACACTCTGTAATTTCAGCAGCATACAGTTTCAATCCAAATTTCATTGGAAAACCTCCAGTTTCACTTGGAGGCTCTGCTAATATATTTGTGAGTCATGTAAATTCTAGAGGAGGAATATTTCTTTCATCTTCTTCTATTGAAGTTATTTCCATCGCTCACTTTTACAAATCACAAGGCGGACTTTCCATAGAAGGATCAGGATTAGATGATGTAAGATTTTCAACTTCATATGATGATATAACTTATGATGTGATATTCTTGACAGGCGCAGCAGAATTCACTTCTCTTTTAAAGAATTTCATATACGATTCAGAAGGAGGCGGTGTTTCTTTAAGTGGAGCGGCAGAAGCTAATTCTAGTAGATACAAGCATGATTCTGATGGGATGATCACAATCTCAGGAATTTCAGAAACAATATCAGGGAGAAGACGATATCAGGGAGAAGGTGGAATTTCTATTGGAGGAAGTTCTTATCTGACCAGATATGTTGTAGCTTCTGGAGGAATTGCTATTTGTCGTGGTTATGATTTCACTGTTATATCAGGACCAACATCTACTTTCGACATCGTAGGATTTGAAAACAGGTCAAGAAATTTGACTTTTAATAATGATGGAACAAAAATGTTTGTTGTTGGAGAAACTGGGGATGATGTAAACGAATTCAATCTTTCTGTCGGTTTTGATCTTTCATCATCAGTAACATTTGTAGGAACTTTTAGTGTATCTGCAAATTGCCCAAACCCAACGGCGGTGAAATTCAATCCAGATGGCACAAAAATGTTTCTAACTACATTTGGAAACAGCAATGTTCATGAATATGGTTTAACAACAGGGTTCGATGTATCAACAGCAAGTTTCAGCCAAACATTAATTACAAGCGGTAATGACAGTGATAACTTTGGCCTTGATTTTAGCAACGATGGAACCAAGATGTTCATCACAGGAAATCAAAATGATAAAATATATGAATACGCATTATCGTCAGCATTTGACATTTCAACAGCAACATTTACGCAGGATTTATATTTAGGCACCCAAGATTCAGAACCTTTTGGAATAGAGTTTATTGATGATGGGAAAAAATTATTTGTTGTAGGAACATTAGACAACGGTGTTGATGAATATCATTTATCTAGCCCATATGACATATCGACAGCTTCTCATGTGAACTTTTTTGGTGTAAGCGGCAATCCATCTGGAATCCACATTAATCCTAGTGCAACTAAAATGTTCATTTGTGGAACGTCTACAGATTTAGTTAAAGAATTTGATATGAACTCAGGCTGCGATACTGAATCTTATTTTACTTTTACATACACTGGTTCCGGAGGAGTTGTTCTCTCTGGGCAGACTAGTGGAACAACTTCACCTTCCTTTAATTTCGAGTCTTCAGGTTTAGGTCCTATTACAGTTACTAATGATGGAGTTTATGTTAGTTACAGAGATCTAGGAAATCATGAGGACACTTTTAGTGCGGTTATGTCGACAAGCAACTTATCTTTAAACCTTGGAAATGATATAGCTGATGGTTTTTCTGATTTGTCAATAAACAGTGGGACAATTAATACATGTGGTTGTGAGAACGTTGGTCTGACTATTCAGCTTGTAAATAATCTTTCTAAAGTCTCAGAGATTGGAAGTTTTATTCAGCGAAACAAACTAAATTCTTTAGATTCTTTGAGATTGCATTATGTTAATGGAATTAATTCTTGGAATAACGTCCAGCATCTTTCTGGGCTTGGTGCTGATGATGTAACAGAAAATTGGAAATTTGTTTTTCAACTATCTTGCACTAACAAAATTGAAAACATAGAGCTTGAAAATTTTTATTTTAAATTTTTACTATTGGTCGAAAAACAAATTCCCTCAAAAAATATTAAACTAAAATCCATGTTTTTATTGAATATGGACACCTCTGTTATGTGTTCTGATTCTACTCGATTGTTAAGTAGCACTATTACTTTTGATTCTTTTGAAAAAATTCCGTTTGTTGACGAAAATATAATAGAAAATTTTGTTTACAAAGATGAAATAGGTATTTTTTCCGATTCAGTGTGGAATAAAAAATTAGATTACTCTCTTATTAGAGATGATTTGGCTTCAGGCCCAGTTGTTTCTGGGGCATTTCCTACTTTTAAGATAAACATACCGATTGGTCAGCCGCTAGAGTATTTTATGACATTGCCTGATGAGTCAATTCCTAAAAAGCAGCAGCAACTTTTGGACTCTCAAATTCAAAATCCTTTATCTCAAACAGATGTTGATTTGAAAGGTCAATTAACAAGCGGTCGTCCGACTTCAATCGCACTTGGAAGCGGTCCGACCGCCATTCGGGTAGACAGCCCCCAATACAACACGATTTTTCCTCCAAATTAATAATGACTGGGAATGGTTGATTAAACATGAGTTCTACTGAAATTATTTTAATAATTTGCTTGATTGTTTCTATAATAAATTTAATCACCTTATTGTCTGTTTCAAACTTTTTAGTTAGACTCGCTTCAAAGATGACAGACGCCCAATTTAATATTGAAAGTGAAGATGAATTAGAAGAAAATAATCAAAATCCTAATAATGATAAAGGTTTAGTTGATGTATAAAAAATTAAAAAGAATGGTTTGGTTTTTTGGCTTAATTGTCTGTGAATGGCTTGTTCTTGTAACTTTTGGAATGTATCAAGAAGCCAGATCTGACGAACCAATAAAAGCAGTGTTTCAAGAAGAGCAGAAGCTTGTGTTTACGAATCCTTTTCCCACAACTACATCGAGCAACGTGCCAGATGAATTTAAGGATCTTGTTTGGAACAAGTGGGATACTGATAATTTTATTGTTTTGAGCATTAGCGAGCAACAAGGTCTTTATCTTAAAAATAATATAGAACGCATAAAAAGTTCTCTTTTGAAAAATTGGGGGATAAAAGATTTTGATTTATCTAAAAAGTGCAAGTTAGTTTGTGTTTCTAATGAAGAAATGTTAGATAAATTATTTAAAAAGCAAGATTTTCATTCTGAAGTTAGAAAAGATTCTGATGGAAATATAGAATCTAATGCAATATGGTTTTATTTAGACGATACAAATGCTATGGGAAAGCTTAATGATAAAGTTCTCGACATATGTCTTTCAGAACTGTCGCAAAAAGTCAAATCAATCCCTGCTTTTTGCAGAGTGGGAATGTGCGTTTTAAGTAAAAACTCAAACCAAATTAAAGAAACTATTTTAAAAGGGGAAGATGCTAATGCCTCTGATTTAATTACATCTGAAAAGCCAGAGTTATCAGAAGGGCCTTGTGCTGCTTTGTGTTTGATGATTCGGAAAGAGTATGGTGAAAATAATTTTTTAAGTTATTTGCTAACAGGGGACTTAAAGTCTTTGGGAATTAATGATGAAAATCAGTTAGATTCTATATTTAACAGATACAAAGACAATCTGAAGAAAGATTTAAGTAATAATTTAGTTCCTGCTAATTATTTGAAAATAGAAAGTTCAAATTAATATATAATATTATCATTTATTTTTAATCGGAGGTTCTTAAAATGATATTTTCGTTATTACTTTGGCTTGTCTACGGATTGATAGTTGGTTTGATAGTAAAAGCTATATATAGAGGAAGTCTTTCCGCTGGTTTTATGTCCACAGTCGGGATAGGCATTGCAGGTTCTTTTGTTGGTGGTCTTATAAATTACTTGTTAGGAGGCGGTGGTGACCCACTTCAACCGTCCGGTTTCTTAATGGGAATTGTTGGCGGTATTGTGGCTTGTATTTTACATAAAAAATTAAATGAACTTTGATATTTTAGACGACAGAATTTTAAATTCTTTTAAGGAAAAGTATAGGGACGTTCATCCTTTAGTTTTTCAAAGATCATTAGAAAGAGCTAGGAATTTTGATGATTTATTTGAAATACTAGAGGACGTTCCTGAATTTCCTTTTTGCTGGGATGACGAAAACAAGAAATGGATGTCTTTTTATGATTTTGTCATTTTTGAAAAAGTAAAAGAAATTTTATGATTGTTGCTGCCATATATGAAAATTTAAAAGAAGATAGAAAAAACCCAAATCATAGATTTCAAAAAGAATTGGTAAATTTTTGGAAAAAAAGCTGGAAAGACAATGGGTTTGACGTAGTCGTTATTACAGAAAAAGATTTTCCTGTTTCTTCTGAGTTTGAGAACTTTTGTTGTAGGATTGAAGAAGTCAATAGAAAAATATATGGCAATTCTTTTGAAAAAATGAAAAAAGGTTTTATGTGGAGATATTCTATTTCTTGTTGGAAAAGATGGTTTATTTTTGCTGAATTAAATTTGAATGATCCTTTTTACTGTGGTGATTATGATGTTATAAATAATTCATTAACACCTGATAATTGCGAGATCAGTCAAGACTTATTTTTTTTACATGGTCTTTGTCCTTGTTTGGCTAGTGGCACTTCTTCTCAATTTAAATATTTTTGCGACATTGCAATCAAAATTTCTGAAAAGAATATAGATCGCATATCTGAATCCTTCAAAGAGAAGTCAGTGGGCACATTTTATACAGATCAATCTTTTTTTGTTTGTAATCATAAAGATGATGACTATAAACAAAGTTTAATAAACACTTCTTCAACAACAACTTTTTTAAATGGCATAAGACTAGACCCAGAATGCAAGCTGATACATTTTTCTCATAATTTCACATCAAGAAATTGTGATAAGTATTCTGATTTAAATAGAATAAAAATAATAAAGAAATTTTTGAAAAAAAAAGAATCTTTAGTTAAAAATGTGTCTTGGAGACTTGGATAATGCACTTGCATGAAGAATATTCAAAAAGAAATAACATTAAAAATTGCGTGTTGAGAAACACTAGAAATATTATATTTTTAAATGAATCCAGATATGATTGCATTTCTATTTACAGAGATATTTCTTTAAGACCTTTTATCTATAAGTTTGACTTTTGTATTAGAGGAGAAGTTAAAAAAAGCATAGATATAACTTGGGAAAATTATGAAAGATTTATTTTTTTTATACATAAAGTTTTTAATGAAAAATTTGTTTTTGACAAACAGCAGATAAAGTTTTGTTTTTGGTCTTTGACTGTTATTAAAAATCAAGATTATTTTATCAATAATATTGATAGAAAAAAAATGTTTAATTCTTTTGAAAGTTTAAATATTATTGATTCAATAGTTTCCGAAAATAAAAGCTTTGAATTAAAGTGGAAAAATGATCTGAATAGTATCTTTAAACGTTATGCTTTTTGGTTAGAAATGCTATCATGATTAAATCTTTTTTAAGAGACGGTTATGATCGAAACTTCACTGAAAAAAGCCAAGCAGTTCACCAAACGTCCTAGAGTTGGCGAGTTTTCTACCGATGGTTCCGAATTGGATTGGACATATTGTAGGGAATATTTTTCTCAAAAATTTAATGAAAAAAGTACGGGAATATTTTTTTCTTGTAAAGAAAATGATAGAGAAAATATTTCTAATTTAATTTTAAAAACAGAAGATATTTTAAATATATCTTTAGACATTCCTAAATCTAAATTTTATCACACGAACTTAAATTTTGCTTTTTGGATTGAGCCTTCTTTTTTTTGGAAATGCTGCCCTATTAGAAGATCTTTCTTTACAGTTTTATTACGCGCAGGATTAGATTATAATGGCTTTAACTACGAGGATTGTTTGTTTAGTGGCAAATTAATTTCCACTAAAAATGCAACACAGAGGTTTCTTTTTGGATTTACTGAATTTAAAGATAAAGAAGCCGTTGTAGAAGGTATCGGAAAAGGCTGGATTAGTTATTTTGCTAATAAAAATGTTGAGTTCGTAAGAGAAAGTTTAAAATCTTCTCGTGTTAATCGAGAATTTTTATTTGGAGAAAAAATTCTATGGACAAATTAAAATCTAGATGGATGAAAAGAAAAGATTTAGATGTCTTTTCCGCTAAAGAGCATAAGCATATTTTACATTTAATTGGAACAAAAAGAAATATAGCTGCTGTTGTAGAAAATGATGAAGAAATTTTAGGATGTATAGTTTATAGGGTTTTAGATGAGATTATTTTGATATTAAAAATTTCTTTTTTAGATGAAGACCACATGGAGTTTATGTTAAAAGAAATTAAAGGAAAATTTAAAAAGTCAGTTTCAATTTGCGTTTCGGAATATGACACAAAGTTGCATTTGGCTCTAAAAGATTCAAACTTTAGGGCAAATAAAATCATTAAAAATAAAGATAGAAATTGCGACTTTTATGTTTTCGATTGGCATCCAACATTTAATGAAGTTGGGATCAGGTCTGCAAAGGAGCTTTTATCCAATGAGTAAGAGACTTTTAATAACTGGCGCTGGTGGTTTTATAGGCGCTCATTGTGTTCAGTATTTTTTAGAGAATACTAATTGGGAAATAATTGGGATTGATTCTTTTCGCCACAAAGGAGACTTGGGTCGTCTTGAAAATATAGATTTTGATAATAGGTTTAAAATTTACTATCATGATTTAACGCTGCCTATACAAGATCAATTGTACAATAGGATTACTGAAGCAAAGATTGATGATAGGGGCAATGTAATAAGAAAAAAAGTAAATTACATTGTAAACATGGCGTCAGACTCAGCGGTTGAAAGATCAACACAAGAGCCAACTTATGTTTTAAGAAATAACTATGATCTTGCTATAAACATGTTGGAGTTTGCAAGAAGAGTTCAGCCGGATAATTTCTTGCAAATATCTACTGACGAGGTTTACGGAGAGGCCTGTTCTGAATTTGGTCATCATGAATGGGATGTGATATTACCATCAAACCCATATGCTGCTAGTAAAGCGGCTCAAGAGGCAGTAGCTATTTCTTATTGGAGAACATTTAATATTCCGGTAGTTATTTCTAATACGATGAACATCATTGGAGAATGGCAAGATCCAGAAAAGTTTTTGCCTAAGATAATTCAGAAGATTTATCTTGGAGAGGAAATGCCAATATATGCTGACTCTGATGATGAAATAGGATCTAGAGTTTATATTGATGTTAAGAACAAGGCAGATGCTTTATTACATTTGTTAAAGAAGCCAGTTTCTTTATATGCAGAAGGTTCTAAAAGACCTGACCGATGGAATATTTGCGGCTATGACGAGTTGAATAATTTAGAGCTTGCTCAGATGGTTGCAAAAATAATGAACAAAGATCTTAAGTATAAGTTGATTTCTAGTGAATCAGCAAGACCGGGATACGACAGAAGATATTTGCTTGATGGATCTAAACTTAAACAAAGTGGCTGGAAGCCACCGTTTACTTTTTCGCAGACTTTGGAAAGGATTGTTAAATACACAATGTCTAATTCGCATTGGGTATTATAGGTATGATTTGGTTCACAGCAGATACTCATTTTTTTCACAAAAAAATTCCTCTTTATACGAAAAGAAAATTTTGTTTAAATAGAGAAGAAAAGAAGCAATTAGATTCTATATGGTCTAGAGGCGGACCTACTTGTTCTCAGTGGGGCAATTGGTGCCCTAGTTGGGAATCTATAAATAAAATGAATGATGCTTTAATTAACAATATTAACAATTGTGTTAAAGCAGATGATGTTTTGTGGCATCTTGGAGATTTTTGTTATGCTCCTAAAAATAAAGTTGATGATTTTTCTAAATCTATCTTTGATAGAATAAATTGCAAAAACATTTATCTTTTAAAAGGCAATCATGATTTTGAAATTATTTTTAAATATTTTAAAGATTGTTTTGAGAGAAAAGAAATTAGGAATAATAGAAGATTACTAATTCTAAGTCACTATGCCCAGTTGATCTGGAACAAATCGCATGAAGGCTCATGGATGCTTTATGGGCATTCACACGCAACCGCAGAAAAGTTTTTAGATGAAATGATGCCAGATCGTCTTTCTTTGGATGTTGGAGTTGATAATGTAAATCGTCTTTTAGGCGAATACAGACCAATCTCTTTTGATGAAATTGATAAAATATTTAAACATAAGGGCGGAAATAGTATTGACACTAGCTTGAACTTGCTCTGAAAATGCGTTTTAAGAGCTTTATTTGCACTTCGATGCGCATGTCGAAATATTCTTTTTAGAAGCTCAAAAGTCATCTGAAGAGCTTTTTTATCATAATTTTTTGGATTTGCTTTACTTTAGCTGTCTTAATTACTTTACATTAAATTTTCTTTTAGATATAATTATCATATGTTAAAAGAGGATGTTTAGGTTGTTTCAAAAGGTTGTGAAAAATTGGATTCTGCAATATTCGAAAATAATGTTGGTTTGCTTAGATCAATTGTCGTAAAATATATTGACAGTAATCAAAGGATTGAGGACTCAGAAGCATATTCCGATGGTTGTCTCGCTTTAATAAAGGCGCATAGAACATACGATGCCAATAAAGGTGCGTTTTCTACATGGGCCACTAGAATAATCAAGCAGGCAATTATTGGATCATATAGAAAAAATAAAAAAAATAATTTTGAATTAAATGATGATATTGATACGATTCAAGAAGAGAATTGCTTGAATGTTTCTGAGAAGGCAATGTCTATTCTTCTTAAAGAAGATGATGACGATAGTGATTTAGATAAGGAAAATAAAAAAATATTAATTGATCATTACATCAATAAGATTTCATGGGCAGAGATTGGACGCAGAATGAACTACTCAAAAGAAAGAGTAAGGCAAAAGGGGCAAGATGCTATTCGAAGAATAAGAATTAAATATAAATTAATTCTAGATGAAATTGAAAATTTTTAATTTACTTGAAAATTTATTTAGATATAATTGGATAGTCCAAAAAACAAGGAATAGGAAATTATGAAATATTTTGCTTTTTTAATTTTGTTGTTGATTTGCTTGCCTCAATCTTTCGCTCAAGTAAGAGAAGAAAGAGACAGCGTTTTTGAAGATAACAAAGAAACTTCGCAACAACCGGATGAGCAAGCGACAGCATTCGACGATTCCGATTCAAAAAGTCCTTCAGATAAAATAGTTGAAGAGATTACGGAAGAGATTTCTTGGTCTGTTAAGAAATGCGATATAAAAAATTATTTAAATTGTCTTTCTAAAGAAAAGAGAGAAAAAGATAAGATTAAAATTGCCAAGCGTTTTATGATGCAAAATGCCCAGTCTAATTTAGATGTTTTGAACACTTTTGTTTTAAGTGAAAGTGATGATCAAATAGATTTCATGGCAAAGTATTGTGTTGATGGCAATGCTATTATTCTTTCTGAAGTGACGCTTGTAAAGGAAGAAGGAAGATTTGTTATTTCTAAAGAAAAGATATTAGAAAGTACATCAAACAATCCGTTGGCTTCGTTGGGAATACCAGAAAGAAATGCACATCTCAAAGGTCTTGATCCAAATGATCCAAATGTTGTCATTAAGCCATGTCATATGGGTGCGGATTGCAAACATGCAAATATAGCAGGCCATAGACTCGCTGCGCAAGAACAGCAGCCTGCGAAGCCTTTTGAGCCTATGAAAGATTTGAATCCAGTTCTTGATCCTCCGTTTAATCAAAATGTAAATTTAAATGGAAACCGTTTTGTTGATCAAAATGGAGGAATTAGAGAAGTGAACAAAGATAACGGATGGGTTTCTGTTCCAAAAAACGGCCCGCAGTATGTAGATCTTAAGCAACTAGGAAAGTTTTTCCCAGATAGATATACTGGATGCAAAGATGGCAATTGTTTCAGAAACTAATCATTGAGGGAGGTTTAAAATGGGCGTGGATGTTAGCTCTCAAAGTGGAGTTATTGCTTCTACTAGTGAAATTATAAAGCTAGTAAATGGGAAAAACAAAAAAAAGATACTTGAACTTTGTCAAGATTTCTATGATGAAGTTTATTCTGATCATATAAATTATAAAGAATGTTCTTGGAGAAAAGAAGTTGTAGAATATTTTTCTTCTCTAAATAATATTCAAGCAAAGACTGTCGGAGATTTGAAAGATATCTTAGGGTCTCTTGTTAAAGTGAGTGGAGAACCTGCCAAATACGATCTTGATACTCATGTTGAGTATGGAGAAGAAGTGTGTCTTTTGTGGCAGAAAATTATAGAAGAGGGATTGGATGTCGAATTACCTCATCTCGAAGAAGTCACGGCCTTTGGTAGTTGCAGGTACAATGGTTATGATGTTCCTTTAGGCGAGGCGTGTTTTGTTTTTAGCGAATCGTGCTGTTTTGAAAAAAGTCTTTCGGACATAGGAAAGAATTTAAAAAAAGCAATAGGTCATGTGGATGTCACAGAGTGGACTCACTATAGTTGTTGATCAATTCTTTTGAGTTGATTTTCAGAAAGAGTCCAACTTGGACTTATTTGGTTTCCTACCCAAGGTAATTTATCTTGGGCTATCCATCCAATTTTATCTGGTAGTATCTTTTCATCGTTTCCGTAAATATCTCTTGCCATAAGCAAAATGTTTTTTGTCGGAAGCATCGAGAAGAGTCTTGCTGATCCTCCTAAAGCAATTATTTTCCAATCCAGATACTCAGATCCGAGTATTTGGATTCCCATGTAGTGATGTTTTGTTTGTTTGAGTAGTTTCTTTTGAAACTCATAGTCGATTCCAATCAGGTTATTTAAAACATTTTGTTCCTTTAGTTTTTGTTTTATTTTTTTAAACGTTCCTTTTATTTCACATAAAATTATATTTTTTGGCAATTCATTTTTAATTTTCAAAAATAAATCGTAAGTTGATTGTCTTATGTAGGTCTTTTTATTTGTGATAAATTCATTTAATTCATCTAGACTTACATCTTTGTAAATTAATTTTGTAAGTCCTGTTTTATCGTAGCAATCTCTTTCTAAAGGATCGAAGGCTTTTTGATAAAATCTTGTATTTAAATTTCGAAATTCATTTAAAAAAGAATTTTTTCCTAATATTGTTATGCATTTCCCTTTTAGGTCATATGCATTTTGCATATGTTTTTTGCTTTCTGCTATGATTAATTCGTCTGCGTATTGAGAATTAACTGGAAGATAATTCATTTGAGATAAAACTCTCAAACAAATATTGTTTTTGTCGCAAAAAATTTTCATATTAAATAAGTCAATGTCATTGTAGTGTTCGTAAACAAAAGGATTTATTGTTATGACTTGATTTGTCTTTTTTTGATTTATTATTAGCTTTGAAAACTTTTTGTTTTTTTTAATACATTTGTCATCTATTATTTTAATCATTATTTAAATAATACTTTTTTTTAAAAGCAAGATTGTTATCTCATTGCCCCTTTACAAGTGCTCGTCTTGTACTAAGATAGTTTTGAAATTTAAATTGCTCAAAGCTTTGTGGAGAGATTTTATGAGTGGCGATAATTCTGGCGACAGATTCTTGATGATTTCTATGAAAACTACTGTTTTTACTTTGATTTTTTTTCTCATTGTATTTGTATCTGTTTTTGTTAATTTTTATTCTAATCAAAATGAAAGTTTCGAATCCAAGACAGAAGATGTTGATGTATTTTTAGTCGAACAAAATGAACAACTTTATTACGATGATGATCCTGACGATTATGCTGTTGGCTTTCAAGCTGGAAAGTTCGCCTTATATTCTCAATTAAATATAGAATACCAACCTGAAGAAGCAGAAGTCTTTGCCTACTCTTCTTTTGTTGAAGAAAATAACGACCCAAAGTATTTTGAAAACATAGAATACGATAAGGGTTATGTCGATGGTTATCATCGAGCCACGGAGCAAATTTATTGTCCCGCTTCTGTAGGACATAAGTGATATGCCAGTTTTTTGCGAACAATATCATAAAGAAGATTTTAATAATCTTTATCACAAGTTTGTTGGAACCAACATTGTTTTAATGCTTCCCAAACTTCTTATGTTTATTCCCGTCCTGCTTTTTATCAGTCTCTTGTGTTTCGCTATGTCTGCTCCTCCATCGACTAGACCAGTCTCAACACAAGTCATGGCAGGAATTTCTTTAAAGGAAGTAGCAAGACTCGAAATGGTTTTTACTCACGATTGATCGTTTTTCGTTCTCAAATGAAAAATGGAAAACTCTATTGGAAGTTATGAGTCCGCAGTGATATATAAACATAGGAGTTTTGGAGTCTCTTATGTTTTTGAGTAATAAAAATTTAAATTTCTTTCCTTTGATAATGAGTACTCTCATTATAGCTACTTTGTTTACTTTTAGATCCATAGAGAATAAAAGAAAATTTATTCAGAATAGCAAAACAACATTAATTGTTTTGGAGAGAGGTTTAGAAAACACTAGGGATGTGGAGAAAGATTTAGAAAGATTAACCTACCAAAATGTTGAAATTGAATCTTTTGGGGGTGTTACTTATGTTAAAATAAAATGCCCTCCTGATAAAACTCCTTTTTTCAAAAAATTAATACGAGACTTAACGGAGTAAAAATGGCCATATCAAAAGGAACAGTAAGAGTTGTAAATGGAACATACCAGCCGATCAGAAGTTCTGAGATGGAAAGAAGAGTTAGAAGAGGCAATGTCAGAATGGACTCGATAAAAGGAGCAATTCCGCCTCCTTTTGAGTATCGTCAAACTGATGATGGCAAAAACACTTTTGAGATGAATATAAGATGTGTATCGAAGGTCCACTTGTTAAAAAGTGGAATAGCGGTTGAAACTGATAATTATGTAAGGAATGAAAAAACTATTCGAAGTCTTGGAGAAAAAAACATAACTCAACAAATTAAATTAAACGCTTGTCAGTATTCTGGATACGAGGAAGCTTCTAAACTTAGAAAAAGAATTATTCAAACTCAAAAGTTAAAGAACTTAAATGATCAAGAATTTATTTTTGATATTGAATAATTTTTTGGATAATTAATACTTAAATGTTTAATTTTTCTGTTTGAAATTTATTTATTTTATTTCTGTTTTTGGATAGCGATGTACATTGTAAAAAATACCGCTTCTTATTGGTCTAATTGGAAAAATTAATTTAAATTAATTTTTAATATTGATAGATATTATTGTGACAAGGATGTTGCAATAAGGGCAAGGATGCCCGCTTTTTTATAGTGCTTTAAAGGCTGTTTATTTATAAAATATTACAGTCTTTTTTATTTGAAACAGGAGGTTGAAATGACAGCATCATCAGTAACAGGCGTGAGCGGTCCAGGAATATCAAATGGCAAATTTAAGCCTGAGAATAGCTCTTGTAGATATGGTTGCGGTAGCGGCGGAAATTGCATGGAAGAAGAAACTGTTTCTTCAAAAAAGAAAGCTTATTGTTGTTCTAGTGGAGTTAAAACTTGTTCTTATTTAAAAGTTTTAAGATGTTCTAATTCTAGAATAAAAACTTGTTGAGGCACTTTACATTTCTTGTTTTCTTTCCTATAATTAGGCAGCAACTTTGTTTCTTATTGAAACCCAGTTGGAGAATTTATGATCTAACAAATGTTTCTTTTTGTAAAAAAAATACTTTATTTTTATTTTCTGATTTGAAAGGGATTTAATGTCGAGTTTTCATGTTGATGCAAGAGTATCTATTAAACTAGAGTATGAGTTGGCTGTTCGTTTAGGCGAGTTTTTACTTCAGTCAGGCACAGATGACAAGCAGGTTCTTGCTTTGGGCCATAAATTAAATAATTTAGAAGAAGAGGAAGAACAACAACAGCCTGTTCGTTTTTCTAATATTGTGAATAATTCTTATAAGTACAACAAGGATTGGAATAGCAATGAACATGGCTCTTCTGACGACAACAACGAAGAAAAGCCAAGAAGAATTAACTTAAGAAGACGAGCTACTGTTTAGTTTTCAAATAACAAACAACAAGAAAGGTGTGCTGTTGTATGCGGCACTCCATTCTTGTTGTTTTTTTTAATATATTTTTTAATTTTCAAAGGAGATTTGAATGAGATTTTTATTAACAGTTGCTTTTTGTGTTTTTCCATTAACAATTTTTGCTCAAGATGAAGTTGTTGAAATTGTAAGTGATGAAACTCCAAAGCAAGAAGTTGTAGAGGAAGTTTTGGATGAAAAGCCTATTATTGAGATTTTAGAACCTGTGGATGTAATTCCTCCAAAATGCGAAACAAATTTCGCAACTTTAAGAAGGGCCACTTGCACTTCAGTGAATTTTGTTGGTAAAGTTGCTTGTACGCCTTTTAAGGTGGTCAGCAAAGTTTTTTGCCATGCTAGAACAAGAAGAAGTTTTAGTTTTTTTAGACGAAGATGTTGTCGTTAATTTAAAAAACTAATTTTGCATTCATTTACGATTGCTTAAACCCACGTTGTTTTCTCAACGTGGGTTTTTTATTTGTAAGTTTAAGATTGTCGTATTTCAATGTTTTTTTATAATGAGTTTATAGGAGGACTAAATGCAATACAAAAAAAATAGGAGTCGATCAAAATTAAATAGGCATAACACTCTTTTAATTAAATTCAATATTACTTCAGATAATTATATAAGCTCTTGGTTTAATGGTTTTAATTTAGAACATTTTAAATGTTCTAGTTTAATACAGAGATGGGCTGTTGAAGTTCCTTTTTGGAAGGAAGAAGAGTATATTGATAAGTTTTTTGATTCTAGTATAGTTGAATCAATCATGCAAATGCCTAAGCACCATGTTGGAGTTAGGCAACGGGAGTTTGTAGATGAATAAGAAGCGTCAAAAAAAAGAATGTTTTGTTCGTGAGTACAGAAATCAATTGGCCGAAGAAGGCGTAGAGATTAATTTCGAAGAAGCTGAAGAAAGATATGATGCAATTAGAAATTTAATTGTAAAATCTAGAAACATGTCTCAATTAGATATCTGGAAGCTAGAGGAAATGAAGCCTATGGATGGATTTTCTGAAAAAGATCATAGTGATTTAATTAGTTTGTATAAGTATTTAATAGAAAATGAAGTATGATTTCGTTATTGCTGGAGCAGGGTTTTTTGGAGCTACTTTTGCAAGATTAGCTGCTGACGCTGGCAATACATGCCTTCTTATAGATAAAAGAGATCACATAGGAGGAAACTGTTATACAGAAAAAATAGAGGGGATTAATGTTCACAAATATGGCCCTCATATATTTCATACTAATAGTTCTGAAATTTGGAATTTTGTAAATAAATTTGCTACATTTAACAATTATCAACATAGAATAAAAGTAAATTATAAAGATCAAATATATTCTTTCCCAATAAATTTAATGACTGCTAATCAAATTTGGGGAGTTAGAACTCCATCTGAATTTGATAATAAAATAAATGAAGTTAAGTTGGACTTAAAAGCTGATAATTTAGAAAATTGGTGTTTGTCCAATGTTGGTAAAGATTTATATGAGACATTTATAAAAGGTTATACTAAGAAGCAATGGAATAAAAATCCCAAAGAGCTTCCTTCTTTTATAATTAAAAGAATTCCTTTAAGGAATACATTTGACGATAGATATTTCAATGACAAATATCAAGGAATTCCTATTGATGGATATACTTTGTTATTTGAAAACATGCTGGATCATAAAAATATTGAAGTTCAATTGAATGTTGATTTTTTTAATAACAAAAAAGAATTTTTAAAAAAAGGCAAGACCATCGTCTATACGGGAAAAATAGATGAGTTTTATGAGTATAGATTTGGTGAATTGGAATACAGATCGTTAAGATTTGAAAACAAAATTTTGGATGGAGATTATCAAGGATGTCCAATAATCAACTATACAGATGAAAATGTTTCATTTACAAGAATTGTTGAACATAAGCACTTTGAGTATTTGTCTGGCGCTAGTCCAAATAAAACAGTAGTTACTTGGGAATATCCTGATGATTATTCAATTGGAAAAACTCCTTACTATCCAATTAATGATAAAAATAATAATTTAATTTATGAAAAATATAAATCAATTGGCCAATCTGCTGATTTAGATATTATTTTTGGTGGCAGATTAGGTAGATATCAGTATATGGACATGCATCAAGTTATTGGCTCCGCCATGAAAAGTTTTTATAAGATTTTTAAATGATTGCTTCAAAAAAAGTTTTAGTATTAAATAAAAATTGGACTGCTATTGGATTTTCTTCTCTGCAACGAGTAATCGGTCTTTTATTTGCGCAGTATGAAAACGGAGATCCTAAAGCGCAAATTATCACTCCTCCTCCTAAAGGTAGTTATGAAGTTTGGACTTGGGAAGATTGGGCGAAAATTAAGCCTAAAGAAGGAGATTCCGAACTAATATCAAGTTCGCAGATATTTAAAATTCCAGAAGTTATTTTATTGACAAGGTACGATAGAGTACCAGCCAGAAAAGTTAATTTTTGTAGAAGAGAAATATGGAAAAGAGATGAATTCAAGTGCCAATATTGTGGGATCAAACCTAAATATGATGAGTCTACTTTGGATCATATTATACCAAAATCTCGTGGAGGCGAAACTAATTGGACAAATTGCGTTTTAGCTTGTTATCAGTGTAATAGTCAAAAAGCAGACAGAGAGCCTCATGAAGCTTTTAAGCCCCATGATAAAAGGGCTAGTTTATGGAGAGGACCTTCTCCAATGAGGCTCTACAAGACTCCTGTAAGGCCTAAAATGCCTTCTTTTGCTGATGAAAGGATTAAGGTTTTGGATACTTGGAAACATTGGATTGACAAACTTTATTGGGATGTAACTTTAGATAACGATATGCAGAAAGAAGGAGATTGATATGGGATTATTGACAATTAAAGAATTCAAAGAAGGCAAAAGAGTGGATAGAACTAGGCCTAAAGATCGACAAATAAATGCACTAGAAGAACTGACAAAACAATCAGAAGAACTTGGTCTTTGCGATAATGCTTCAAATCCTATGATCAAAGACCAAAGATTTAATAAACTAAACGAAGCCACAGAAGAAGAAATCATGTCTATTAAAGGCGTGGGGAGAAAAACTTGTGATGTATTATTCGCATTTTTAAAGGAAGGCGAATTTAGAAATAAAGAAGATTTGAAAAAAACTGGTTTAAACACACGAACTATAAATTTCATAAATTCTTGGCTTGATATATAAATATTTTTTTCAATTTGATATATAATTAAAACCCTTTATCAATAGATAGGAGAAAAATGTTAAGTTTTAATGAATGGCTTTTGCAAGAAGGCAAATGTGGCAACATGGACAAAGATGGTCCTGAAGACAAAAAAGACAAAAAAGACAAAGATGGTCCTGAAGACAAAAAAGACAAAGATGGTCCTGAAGACAAAAAAGACAAAAAAAGCAGTGGCGAAGATTGCGATTGCGATTGCGAATGTGATTCTTGCGATGATGGCGATTGTAATGATTGCAAAGAATGTGATTGTGATTGCGAAAGCGAATCTAAAGATAAGGACGACAAAGAATCTGATGGGTTGACTGAAAAACAGAAAAAATTACCCAAAGGTTTGCGTGATGCTATTTTGAAGAAAAAAAAGGAAAAGAAGGGAAAGTAAATAATGCCTTTTAAAAGCACAGCTCAAATTAAAGCATGTTATTCGTCTAAAGGTTTTGGAGGAAAAGTTGATTGCGATCAATGGCTTAAAAAAACAGATTTTAAGGATTTACCAGATCGAGTTTCTAAAAAGAAAAAACCTTATGAAGAGAAGAAGGAAGAAAATTGCTTTATTAGAACTTTTTCTCAAGACGTTAATGAAGAAGAGCTTTGTTGGCATGTGGATTTGGAAGATAGAATAGTTTCTTCTTTAAAAGAAACAGATTGGAAATTTCAAAGAGATAATTCACTTCCAGAAAAGATAGAAGGGGAAATACACATTAAAGCCAATGAATGGCACAGGATAATAAAGGGTTCGGGAGATTTAGAGGTGAGGGTTTTAAAAATAGCCAAGAAGAATTAATTCTTCTTGGCTATTTAATTACGTATTGCGATCTTTTTTTATGAGTCTTCGAAACAACTGAATTTTATTTTCTAATAACGCTGGCTACTGAGTTCCACATAACTATTAGCAAAGATATGTAAAGAGCGGGGTGGCACATAACGAGCGCAAACGTAGTGACTATAAGTAAAATAAATGGAGAAACTTTAGGTGCTTCTATAGGTTCATATCTTTTCATTAACTAATACTAAGCCTGTTTTAGGCAGACTTTTAAGCTATCATCTAGATGATATATTTTTTCTATTATCTTTTTCACTAAAATTTAAAGCATCTCAAAAATAAATTAGTAAGATAATTCATTTTTTCTTGCTTTAAATTTTAGATTTGATTCATAAATAATCACATGGAATTTAAAGCATTTGTATCGGAAATAGAGACGGACTCAATGAAATTGTTAGGTGATTTTCAAATTAGTGAAAACTTAAAGTATCACTTAGAAAACAACTTGTCTCTATGTAATAATATTTTCAGAGTCGGAAGTGATTCTTACTTTGATTTAATAAAAGAAATCAAATCACTTTATTACGAAAACAAAGTTGCTTTAAATGATGACGATTTTGGTCTTTTAGAGACTGATCTTTGTGAGATTTTTGAAAACGGAGATGAATTAATTTATTTAGATTTGCCTGTGCTTATTGGTGAAGCTGAATATAAAGGGAAAAAAGTAAAGTTAAATAATCCTTCAAGAACTCCCGGAGGTCCAAAGAAATTTAAGGTTTATGTGAAAGGCAAAAATGGTAAAATAAAAATTGTCAGGTTCGGAGATCCTAATTTAAAAATAAAAAACATGAACCCTAGTAGATCTAAAAGTTTTAGAGCTAGGCATAAGTGTTCTGAAAAAAAAGATCGTACTACTCCGGGATATTGGTCGTGCAACATAGCTAGATATGCCAAAATGGTTGGCCTCTCCAGCTCTAATCCATGGTGAAAAATGACAGCAGCTTATTATTTGAAAGATATTCGTGCCCATGAACCAGCCGAGTATTATGATTTGCTTTGCAAAAACACAAATTTTAGCTGGAAGGCATCAGGCTGGGAATCTGAAGAAGATCAATACGGAAGATTTTTACTAACTTCTTCTATCATTAAAAAAGAGTCCTCGGTCTTAGATGTGGGTTGTGGGCAAGGAGATTTGTTCACTTTTCTTGAACAAAGAATGTCAACTAAGCCATTTTCATACACCGGAATTGATGCAAGTGAAAAGATGATAGAGATTGCAAAGTCTAAGCATCCTGATGTTCATTTTTCTTGTGTGGATTTTTTAAAGTTAAAAGAAGAGCAGAAGTATGATCATGTTTTTGCTTTAGGCACGTTTAGTCTCAAGGCTTTAGATCAAGAATCATACATTAATTCTTGTATATCTAAATGCTTTAGATTAACTAATCACACTTGCACAATAACAATAACATCAGAAACATCAGAATCAAAATATAACGAGATATTTTATTATAAAGTTTCTGATGTTGCCAAAGTCGCTTCTTCTTTGAGTAAGAAAATTGTCATAAACACTGCTTCCTCTCCTTGTGAAATAATTTTAACTCTTTATAAATGAAAGTTTTTATGCCTTATATAAATAAAGATGATAGAAAATTAGTAGACGATAAGATAAATGAAATTTCTTCTACGATATTAAGAATGAGAAATAGAGATTTTTTGTCTGTCGCTGGCATCTTAAATTATTCAATAACAAGAATTTGTTCTAAAGTAATGGGCAATTTAAATTATGGCAATATCGTCATAGTGACAGGATTGTTGGAAAATGTAAAACAAGAGTTCTACAGGCGTATTGCTTCTCCGTATGAAAATGAGAAAATAACTCAAAATGGCGACGTGGAGGAGTATTCTGTCTTTGAAAAAAAATCTCAAAATATTTTTTTTAAAGAGTCAGCGAATCCTGATTCTTATTTAGAGAAAATGTAAGCAAATCCTCTTTCGTTCTTCTTTTAAAGTCATTATAATGATCAAGGTAATTCTATGAATAGAAAAGAAATGGCTTTTAGATGAAATTGACCGAAGAACAAAAATTTGCTCTTAAAAAAGTAGTAAAATTTAAAAATAATGTTCAGACAATTGGCGGTTATGCTGGAACCGGTAAAACTGTTTTGATAAGAAATTTATTTGAACTTCTCCCCAACTTCTCTTTTTGTGCTTATACGGGCAAAGCAACTAATGTGTTAAGAAAAAAAGGCATAGAAACTGCTCAAACGATTCACAGCTTGATTTATTCTGCTCATGAAATTGATGGTCAAGTTTATTTTAGTTTGATTCCTGATTTGGATTGCGATGGAATCGTTGTTGATGAAGCCTCGATGGTTAGTGAAGAGATCTATAAAGACTTATTATCTTTCAACAAGCCCATTATTTTTGTTGGAGATCACGGGCAGCTTGAGCCAGTAGGCGATAAGTTTAACCTGATGCAAGATCCTGATTTTAAATTAGAGCACATTCACAGAAACGCAGGCGAAATTGCTCATTTTGCAGAATTCATAAGAAATGGATATCGGCCTGCTTCTTGGGAGCATAGGTATCCTTGCAAAAATGTTAAATTTGTAAAAAACTACAAAGATCACGTTTCTGATGTCGACCAAGTAATTTGCGCTTTTAACAACACTAGAGTTTCTATAAACAAGCTGGTTAGGAAAAATCTTGGTAAAAATGTTGATATTCCTGAAATTAGCGATAAAGTAATTTGTTTAAGAAATAATTCAAAAGAGAAAATATTTAATGGAATGATTGGTTGGATAGGATGGTTTTATAATAAACATGTTATTGAGTTTGTGACAGAGGATAATTTTTCTTGTAAAGTTCCTCTTGATTTAAAGTGCTTCAATAAAGCGCGTTATGAGTTTGAGTTTGAAAAAGATTCCCCAAATCCTTTTGATTATGCTTATGCAATTACTTGTCATAAGGCTCAAGGAGATGAGTTTGATAGTATATTGGTAGTAGAGCAATCATCTAGTTCTTGGGATCATGTTAGATGGTGTTACACAGCGGCTTCAAGAGCGAAAAAATCTATTGTTTGGTGTTGTTAGTCTTGTCTGATTAGATAGCTTTCGCTTAAGAATTTTTCTTGTGATTTTGTTATTTCTCTTGGAGTTTGTTTCAAGAAATCTGTGCCTTGATTAGTTTCGTATTCTAATGCTATTTTAAATGTTTCATCAAGAAGTTGAAGTTTTTCATTTTTAATTCGCCAATATTTTAGAGGATACTTATCACTTATGATTTCGCCTGTTGAACTTAGTTTTACTATATTTGAATTTATTTCGTTTAAATGAGGATTCTTATCATTTGAAAGTTTTAATGTAAGTAAATATTCTATTTCACTAAATTCATTTTCTAATACATTTTCTTTTAATTTAATTAGTTCTACTATTTCTTTTATTTTTGGGTTTCTATTTGGACATATGTTGTGAATGTGAAAAATCCAACCCGAAAGGTAATCCTGTAATAGGCTTCCTTGAGAATCAATTAAGCTTGTTTGAATTCCGTGTATGCCTGTAACTTTACATAAATTAAAAAACAGTTGGTCAGTAAACCCGTCAGCGATCATAGATCTTTCTTGAATTACATATTCGAATTTTTCAACTACTTCAGATATTGTTTTATTTGAACAAATTAAAATTTCGTGTTCATGAGCAAGATTGTGATCTTTGCATTTGTTTACTTCTACATTTGATTTTGTTTTAGATTTTACATATTCTATTTTTTTGTACAAGTCATGTCTTTCAAGAATTTTTCTAGTTAACTCTACGTTTCCATGTGACAATTTAGAAATGAATAGATATTCTTTTTCTGCATTGTGACGATTGAGAAAATTCATCATTGAATCTATATCTGTAGATGTGTCGTCATCTATTTTCACTATCCATTTTGAATTTTCGTAAAATTCTTTTTTTAAATAAAAATTATAAACTTTTGCTGCTGGATGGTCCCAATTATGTTCTAAGTATTTTAAATCTATGTTCTCATTTTCATGATATCTTGAAAAATGCTTATTTAATTCTTCTTGAGATCTTATTTCTGTACCTGTAAGAAAACACAATAAAATTTTATTTTGATTGCAATTTACAATTCCCACCTCGTTGAATTGTTTGATTCTTTTAGAATCTCTCATGTGAACGGGCAGGAAGATTGTTGCGTCATATTTGTAATTTTTAGTTTCCATAATCTATAATAGTTATTATGAGCGGATTTGATACCATTATTACAGGAACAGGGCGATGTGGCACTGGTTATTTTGCCAAGCTTTTGAATAGTATGGGAATTTTATGCGGCCATGAATCTGTTTTTAATTTAAATGGAGTGAAAATAGCTAAAAAAAGAATTTCAGGAGAAGTTCCTTTTGTAATAAGTTGCACTTGTGGCGCTCAATTCACTGGAAAAGCACACAAAGAAACATGCATGTCAAATATTTTGAAAGAAATAAAAGGCAAAAGTCTTAATGCCGATTCCAGTTATATGTCAGCGCCTTTCTTAGATGATGAAATTTTTAAAAATTATAATTTTATTCATGTTTTGAGAAATCCTTATGATGTGATAAAATCATTTGCACAAGTCGCTAATTATTTTAAAAAAGAAAATAGTCCACTTCATTCGATTGGTTTTGAAAATTTTATAAAGTCTCATTTAGGCATTGTTTATGATAATGACTTCGATCCAGCAGACAGAGGTTTTTTGTATTATGTTGGTTGGAATAAAATGATTAAAGACAAAACTCATAATCGAAAAACACTAGTTTATAGAGTGGAAGAAAATGATGAAAATAAAATTTTAGATTTTTTAAATAAAAATAGTTGTGATTTAAATTTAAAGAATGAAAAAATAAATCATTGGAAAAACTACAAGATTGATGAGCCTCTTGAATTTAAGGTCTTTGAAAAAGATTTTAACCAGCTTTTGATAGAATATAAGGATTTTTGTTGATGAAATGCTTAGTTACAGGTGCAGATGGTTTGTTGGGAAGTGCTTTTAGAAAAGCGCTGGGTAATGATCATATTTTTTTAACTAGGAAGAAATGTAATCTTTTGGATTCGGCAGAAGTTGACAATTTCTTTAATTTAAATAAAAAAAACTTTGACACTGTAATTCATTGTGCGGGTGTAGTTGGTGGCGTTTTTGCAAACATGAATGCAAACAAAGAGTTTTTTGATCAAAATTATATAATAAATAGAAATGTTTTAGAAAGTTCTTACAAATCTGATGTTGATAATTTAGTTTCTGTTTTGTCTACTTGTGTTTTTCCTGATAATGTTGAATACCCTTTGACTCCTGATAAGATTAATTTAGGTCCTCCTCATGAATCTAATCGAGGATATTCCTATGCTAAAAGGTTCTTATTTCATCAAACAAACATGTTTGGCAAGTTTCTAAATAAAAATTGGTATTCTGTAATACCAACGAACATGTATGGTGAAAATGATTATTTTGATTTAGAAAAAAGTCACTTGATCCCAGCTTTAATTAGAAAAGCTCATGAATCTTCTAAAAATGAAAGTGATTTTGTTGTTTGGGGAGATGGAAGTCCTTTGAGGCAATTTGTGAAGTCTGATGATGCGGCCAATTTGATTTTATGGTCTATTGATAATTGGAAAAAAGATCGTCCATTTATGCTTGTTGATAAAAAAGAATATGCAATAAAAGATGTTGTTAGAATAATAGCGGATAAGTTCAACATTCCAGAGCATAAAGTGAAGTATAATTCTTTAAAGCCGAATGGTCAGTTCAGAAAAACAGCGGCATCAGATTGTGAACATTATGATTTCGTTTCTTTGGAAGATGGAATATCAAACACAATAGATTGGTATGTTACTAATGATTCAGTGATAAGAAAATGAAAATTAAGCCTTACATATTTAACTATTGTAGATATTTTGAATCTTTTGATCTTTTGAATAGTTTCGAGTCAAAAGGATTAGAGGCAAAAGTTATAGATTGTTATTGCCAAAACAACTCTGATGTCCTGAAAAAATTGAGCTTTGAAAATAAACGAGTAATTTCTTTGCCTAATGTTGGTTATTCTGGTCAATGGAATGCAATGTTAAATGACTTGAATGGTGAAGATGAAGTTGTTTTGTTGATTAATTCCGATGTGCAAATTTTGAATTTAGATCTTCTGTTGGAAAGAATGGAAAGGTTTTATTCAATTGAAAATTCTGGCATTTACGCTCCAAATGTTAATTGGACAAGTTGGACTTTTTTAAAAAAAAGTCTTGATAAGTTTGAAGACTTTCACATAGTTCCAGCCACAGATAGTATGATTTGGAGTTTAAGAAAAGACATTGCTTTTAAAGTTGGAGAAGTTGATCTTAGTGTCAATAAGTGGGGATGGGGAATAGAAGTTGTTGCTTCTTATTTGTGCAATATAGAAAATAAACTTGTTGTTAGAGATTACGAAGTTCTTTGCAAACATCCCAGAAACACTTCGTATTCTAATACTGCATCTAGAATTCAAATGGACAATTGGTTCGACTCTTTTGAGTTCTCAGAAGATCTTTGGAAGCACTTTTACTCTAGAAATAATTATGGATTTAAGAGTGGAGGAATTACTCTTCTATAAAACTTTACTAGCATAAGCATTGCGCAAGGTAACTAAAAAATTCCAAGAAAACGCAACAATTAAAAAGATATAGCTAAAGCCAAAGATCAATACGACAAAAGTTAAAATAAAAATAAATTGTGCTGGAATAGTTGGGATCATAACACAATTTAATTTTTTTCTAATACAAAATCCACAAAACACATTTCCATTTGCATTTCTGGAAAACTGTTCATTTCGAATTTTTTAAGTATCTTGCTTTTAAATATGGAATTATTTTTGAAAAAGTCTTCTACTTTTTCTTTTTCTATGTTTTCTGAAATTATTTTCATTTTACATTGTTCTACTAATTCTTTATAGGTGCTAACAGGCCGATAAACTTCAAGAGAGTTATCTATTTCCACACCCAGTTCTTCCATTTCTTTTTGATTTAATACAAGATGAGCAAAGGCTTTATTTAGTTTTCTGTATATATGTCCACCATGTCTTGAACACCAAGGATGAAAACGTATGTGTATTTTTCCATTGGGTTTAAGCAAGCTTTTTGCTGTTGATATTAAATCTATTGGATGTATTTCTTCTATATGATCTATAACATCGTAAATTAGAATTGTATCATAAGGAGCATTTTTCTTAACTTTGTCCTTATCTCTTGTCAAAAGAAAATTTTTATTTTCTTGTTCCCAATTTAATTGTCCTTTTTGGTGCAGATCATATCCTACGGCAAAGGAAGCTTTTTCATTTGAAGCGGCAAGCACAGTGTGTCCTTCGCCACAGCCAATATCTAGAAACTTTTTTCCAACAAGTTCATCATCTACGAAAAAGTTAACAATTCCTTCTGCTCGCTCAAGCTTATCTTCTTCTGAATCTTCATCTAATATTTGATAGTGACCGATAGCTTCAGGCCAATCGGAAGAGTTTAATAGATCTAAGATAGACGTTTCTTCAGGAGGATTTTCTACTATGGAAGCGCCTTGAATAACAACGTTTTCTTCCTCTATACATCTTTCTAAGAGATCAAGATTTTTGTCTAAAATATTTATTTTTTGTCTAATATCGGTGATGTTATTTTTTGTTAAGTATATTAAGTTTAATATTTCTTCCATTTTACTACTTTATTTTATGAATAGTTACAATAGCTTTATAACAGACAATGAGGCCTATAGACATATATTAGTTAATATCGTAAAAAACTTGAGCCATATTCAGGTTTTAAACTCCAAGCTAGTAACGTCAGGCCGTGCTGTCGCTCATCTTATGAATTTTAAAAATTATAAAAATTTAAATATTGGCGAATGCTTTTTTGATTCTGTTATGATTTCCTTAGAAGAAATAGATGACGACTGGCCCAAAAATATTTTTGTGATAAGTGATAATCTTAAAAAAAACCAAAGCCAGATTCAGCAATGGTTGAATTTTGAAAAACAGATGTGTGTTTTTGAGGATTATGCAAACTTTTATATTTTTACAAATGAAAATGTAAAATTTGATCACCCAAGACTGAAAGTTTTTGATTTAAGTGATTCTGAAGATGAAATTTATAAAATTTTAAAAGAGGAGGATGTTTTTAATGGTTAGTGTAAAAACTGTGAAACCTATAGCTATATCTCCTTTTTCAAAAAGCAGAGTTGATATCATCATACCTTTTCACTCTCAATATGATAAAGTTACTTCTTTAGTAAAAAGCATATTGTTTTCTGTTAAAAGCAATCCTTATCAAATAACTTTGGTAGATGATTGTTCTGATAACAAAGATTTTCACAAGGAGATTCATAATCAATTTAAGCCTGAAGAAAGAAGTATATTTAAACCTATTGTTCGTTGTATAAGAAATGAAAAACAACTGGGATTTGGAGGTTCTCTGCAAGCTGGGTTCGAAAACACAAGCTTGCCTTGGGTTCTTTTCATGCACTCTGATTGTTTTGTAGAAGATCCTAATTTCATGCTAGAGATGGGCAGGTCTTTACTAAGTTGGAGAGATCAAAAGGTTCCTGTTAAAATGGTTTCTGCTTGTTCTAATAATTCAGGTGATTGTTCTCTTGCTAAAAAAGATAAAAAAGATGTTGAAGGAAAAGATTTGATATTAGAAGAAGGTTCTCTACCTTTGTTTTGTTCAATGTGTCATAGAGATCTGTTTGGACATATACAAGGGTTCATAAAGCCTTATCCTTATGCTTGGTATGAAGGTGAAGAGCTTGCTTTTAGAATGAAGAGATTTAGATTTCAACAAGGCGTTTCAGGAAAGTCTTGGATTAGACATCAAGGAGCAGCAACAATTAAATATCTTTGGAAAAAAGATAAAACTGGCGAAATTAAAAAAATAATGGAGCAGAATAGAGAACTTTGCATACAGGACATGAAATAGATGAAAGCGTTAGTTACTGGTGGAGCTGGATTTATAGGAAGTCATATTGTTGATTTACTTATAGAATCTGGCCATGAAGTAATCGTTTTAGACAATTTGTCTTCAGGTAAAATAGAAAATTTAAATAAAAAAGCCAAGTTTGTTGAAATGGATCTTCTATCAGATCAAATTGTTTGGAACGACGGAAGGTCAAAGTATTTTGAAGACGTAGATGCAGTCTTTCATGTAGCAGCAATGCCTAGAGTTCAGCCATCTATTGAAGATCCTTTGGGTTCAAATAGACAGAATGTTGAAGCCACTTTGAGAGTTTTGGAATATTGTAGAAAAAACAACGTAAGAAGGTTTGTTTTTAGTTCTTCTAGTAGCGTTTACGGTGACGCTGAGAAGCTTCCTACGGACGAATTGTGTGCAATATGCCCAATGAGTCCATATGCTCTTCAAAAGCTTGTAGGAGAGCAGTATTGTAATCTATATGGCAAGTTATATGATTTGGAGACAGTCTGCCTTAGATATTTTAATGTCTATGGAGAAAGGATGTCGGATGATGACTTGGCATATTCAACAGTAGTAAGTGTTTTTAATAAGCAAAAAGAACAAGGATTGCCTCTTACTATAAACGGCACAGGAGAACAACGCCGAGATTTTATTTATGTTAAAGATGTTGCAAGAATGAATTTGATAGCAATGGAGCATAAAGATTTAGGAAATGGAGAAGTTGTCAATGTTGGCTCAGGCAAAAATTATTCTGTAAATCAAATAGCTGAAAATTTCAATTCCGAAGTCATCTACAGACCAGTTGTTTTAGAGCCAAAGGAAACTTTGTCTTGTGTAGATAAAGCAAAGTCTTTCGGGTGGAATCCAACAGTGGATTTAATGGATTGGTTGAAATGAAATTTTTAACTGCTTATTATAATCCGTGTAAATATAAAAGTAAAAAATATAATTACTTAAAATTTAGAAAAGACATTGAAGATCAAAATTTAGAATTGATTACTTTAGAAATTTCTAATACTGATGACTATGAAATTCACGATAGTTACAAATTCAAAGGAGATCCTTTTTTATGGCAAAAAGAATTTCTTTTAAGTAAGGCTTTAGACATTTTCCCTAACGAAGAAAAATTTACTTGGTTGGATTGTGATATAATTTTTGAAAATAAAAAATGGCATGAAGGATTAGAAAATAAATTAGAAGATTATGACGTCATTCAGTTGTTCGAAGATGTTAATTTCTTAAGAAAAAATAAAACAATAGAAAAAAAATTTAAATCTTGCATATTTGAATATCATAACAATGATATGTTCAAACGCGGGTATCCAAATCAAGGCCATCCCGGATTTGCTTGGGCTGCTAAAAGAAAGTATGTTAATTTTTATAAAAAAAATTTTTCATTTAGTGGAGATGTTGTTTTTTGCTCTTCTCTAATAAAAGATTTTTGGATAATAAATTCTTGGAAAATTCCTTTTAAGTTGAAAGAAGATATTTTAGATTGGTGTGTTTTAAACAATTCTAATTTAAAGCTTACCAATCTATCGGGATCTATAAATCATTTGTATCATGGTTCTTGGAAGGATAGGCAGTATCCAAGTAGAGTTTCGATTATAAACAAATACAAGGAGATAGAAGTTGATGATTTTTTGAAATGTAAAAATGAAAAGGTCCGTTTAGATTTTATTAATTTTATGAAGAAAAGACATGAGGACGGAATTTACTTTTTATAAAAAAAACATTTTTTTATATTCGTCATTTCTTTTTAAAAAACTTTTTATTTTTACTTTATTTGTTGAACAAATCCACATTTCAGAGTCAAAACGAACTTCCCAAGGTACTTCTAGCCTATTTTTTTTAATTTCTGGTTTTTCTATTTTCTTTATGTAGTGAGAATTTGTCCACCAAAAATTTACTGGTATGAATTTTTCGTCATCTTTTTTTAGGCATACTATATCGTTTTTATTCAAATGATTCATGCAAGTTTTGTAATTTTTTATTAGAAAATATTTTGCCCAATATCTGGTGTATTTGTAAGATTTTTTTACCTCTGAAAAACTTTTGTAGTTTCTTTTTGGATAGTTATTTTTAAAATAATGCTCATCTTTTTTCCATCTTTTTAGATTTAAAGAAACGCCTTTTGTGTGAAAGTAAAGTAGTTTAAAGTTTTTCTCTGAAGCTACACAGTCTTCGTAGAGCATTTTTAACGTTGGCATTTCATAGTTTTTTAATTTTCCTAATTCATAAAAATTTACTTTAGGCATTGATTTTAAATAATCAATATATTTGCTAGAAAAATCTTGATCGCTTACACAACCTATTTTAATTTCATTACAATCTTTATAAATTTCTGATCTTAGAATGCAATTGAAAAATGATTTGGTGATACCTTCCCAGTTATTTATTTTTGCTAAGTGATAGTATATTTTCATTAGTTACTATTTTTAATTTATGAGATATTTTGGAATTAACATAGGTCATGATGCTTCTTTAGTTGGTTTAGATGAGAATGGAAAAGTTTTTTTTCATGCTCAAGCTGAAAGATATCAAGAAAGACAAAAAAATCATTGTGATAATTTATCTCCTATATTTAGTTCTTTTAATATTAGTTTTAAAAAAGATGATTTTGTCGTTATTTGTCCTGCTTTTTTAAGAACGACACCAGAAGAAGAAAAAACCTATGCCTTAAAAGAATATGATGAGTGTTTAATTAGAAGGTGTGATGAAAATTATGCAAAAAAAAGAATAGGTAATTCTAATTTAATTCCAAATTTAGTAATAGATCATCATTTTGCACACGCTCTTTCTTCTTGGTTTTTTAGAGAAGATGATGAAGAAAAATTTTTCATATCTTATGATGGATGTGGTCCATGGGCTGATGAGCATAAGCCTTATAAATCTTCATTAGCAGGAAATATAAGTTCTGAAAATTTCTCAATACAATATGATCATGAAAAAATTCCTTCTAGTATGCCTTTCAATCATTTGTTAGGAAAATACTCAGCTGGAAAACTAATGGGTTTAGCTGGTCATCTTCCTCAAAGCAAAGATAAATTAACTCATGAAGAGTTTATTAAATGGATGGATCTTACTGCAAGTTCTAACTTTATTCATGGAAGAGTTTTCCCCACACTTGAAAATTCAACGGAAGATTTTTTAGCGTTATCTGCTAAGATTTATAATCATTATATGAATTTTATATGGATTAAATTAAAACAAAACATAGAAAAGTTTTCTCAAGGAAAAGGTGTTCTAATAGGAGGAGGAACAGCGTTAGCTTTGGAAACAAATACCAAAATTTATAATTTAAGTAAAAATTTGACTTTTGGACCTGCTGTTGATGATAGTGGTTTGGCGTTGGGCGCAGCTTCTTTTGCTTATTTCCACATTAATAAAAAGTGGCCAAGTTCAATTTCAACTCCTAATTTAAATAACAATGCAAAAAAAAATGTTTCCTTTGGTCCGCAAGATCCACAAGAAATAGCAAATTTGTTATTTAAAAATAAAACCATAGGTCTTATTAGAGGAAAATCAGAAATTGGCCCTCGTGCTTTAGGTTTTAGATCAATTCTTTCACAGGCATCCGAGTACAAAAATCTGAAAAAAGTATCTCAAGTTTTAAAAGGTAGAGAGTATTATCGTCCTTTGGCTCCTATTGTAACTTCTGATCACTTTGAAAAATATTTTGTTGGGCCTAAAGGAAAATATATGCAATATAAGTGCATGTGTAACAAAATTTGTCAAGAAGATCTGCCTGCTATTGTTCACAAAGACTTATCGGCTAGGCCTCAAGTGGTATATAAAGAACAAGATCCTTGGCTTTATTCTCTTCTAAAAGAATATGGATCTTTGAGCGGCTCTGAATGTCTTATAAACACCTCTTTAAATGGAAAGAACAAACCTATTTGCAGTAGCTTAGAAGATGCTGTTTCTGATTTTAAAAACAAAGAAATTCAATTGATATCAATTAATGATAAATTAGATTCTTTGAAGTTCATATGAAATAAATAGAATTTTTAGTTTTTGTTTTCGGGTAGCATTTGTAAACGCTAGACAGACAGCGACCGGAGTCATTTTTTATATATACTGTTGATTTTATTCCAATAATTCCTGCCAAATGAGACATGCCGCTGTCGGCTCCAATGAATTCTTTGCATCTGTTCATTTTTTCTATCAAATAAGACAAGTCTCCTAAAAGATATTTTGATTCTTCTATTTTGGTGTAAATTTTAATATAATATTCTTTTGATTCTTTTCCACCTATGTAAAAATAATTTTTGTATTTTAATATTTCTTTGATTTCTTTTTCTGAGTAATTTTTTTTAACTCCTCTTTTGTCAAATTGAACTAAAGTTAATTCTTTTTTTCTATTTGTTTTTAGTTTTTGTTTTATTGGATTTGATTTTTTAATGTCAAAATTAAAATTTTCTATTAAGAATTTTGAAAATTGACTTATAAAAAAACAACCATTATACATTCCAATTTTACAATTACATTTATTTTTGAGCGAATAGTTGTTTATTTCTTTTATTAGATCTACTGAGTTTATTGTAAATATATTTAATTTTTCGTTTATTGAAACCTTTTTAAATTCAAAGTGTTTGTTGAGTTTTTTGCATATCTCGCAAACTTTTTCGCCTTCTACTTTTAATTTAAAATTTATATTTTTTTGTTTTCCTAGATTTTCAAGGCAATACATGATAAAGATCACATCGCCAATTCCACATGTTTTTCCATTGAAGTTTTCTTCTTTTATACTAAAATATTTTGTAGGCATGTTGATATCTATGATTACAAAAAAAACTCTTGTAGCACACCAACCGAGTTATTTGCCTTGGTTGGGTTATGTTGAAAAATTGAGAATTAGTGATGTCTTTGTGATAATGGATGATGTTAAATTTAGCAAGAATAGCATGTATGCTAGAAATTACATAAAGATTAAAGATAAAAAAGTTCTTTTAACTGTCCCTACTTGTAATGAAGATAAAAATAAAAAGATAAAAGATGTGAAGATAGCAGGGGATTCTTGGAGGCAGAATCATTTAAAAAAAATAATTATGGCTTATTCTAAAAGTGATTTTTATGATTTATATTTTCCAAGAATTGAAAAAATATATTGTAAAAACTGGAAATGGATTTTCGATTTGAATTTAGAATTTTTATTTTTTATAAAAGATGTTTTTGAAATCAAATCTGATTTGAAAATTGCTAGTCATTTTGATTTTGAAGGAGATAAAAATTTAAGATTGGTAAATTATTGCAATCAATTTAATGCAAATGAGTATTTGTTTGGGGAAAATGGAAAAAACTATGTAGATGAGAAGTTGTTTTCAGAGAATGGGGTGAGAGTAGGATTTCAGAAATTTAAATGTCCCAATGAAAGACTAAGTTTTTTAGATTATATTTTCAAATACAAAATATATGATGGCTTTTTCGGAGTGATAGAATATGTTTAAAAATGAAAAAGAGTATTTTGAAATTCACGAAAATAAAAAAGGAGCTTTGAAATTAGGATTTGGTTCCACATATAGTCAAAGTTATAGATATGGTGTTTTGACTAAAGACATAGATCTGAAAAACAAGAAGGCTATTCTTTTGGGATGTGGAGAGGGCGCAGGTGTTCCATTTTTACAATCTAAAGGATGTGAAGAAATTTATGGTTTTGACATATTGAAAAAAAATATAATTTCGGCTAAGAATAAATACCCTGATCTAGAGGAGAATTTTTTTGTTATCTCCAGAACAGAGGATGTGAGAAAAGTAGTTTCCACAACAGATTGGATTTTTGCTTCCGGAACTTGGAACGTAAAAACAAAAGAGAAATATTCTAAAATAGAAGGCCTTCTAGATTTAGTAGATATTGTTAGTGTTGGAATTGCCACTAATCTAACAACAAATGTTTCAGAGAGTGATGATTGTCATAATTTTTCTCAATTAAAAGTCTTGGAAATGTTTATGAATAAATTTAAAAAATGGAAATTAGATTATAGTTATTTTAAAAATGACTTTTCAATATTTGGAATTGATCCTATAAAATAAATTTGTTTTTATATATTATCTTGTCGCCAATACATAGTATGTCCATACCTGAGTTTTCAAATATTGTTTTTGCCTGCGTAGTATTTCCAACTATTGGACCACCTCCTTCATTTAAAGAGGTGTTTAACAACATTGGGATTTTTGTTAATTTGTAAAATTCTTTGATCAATTCATAAAAGTCTTCATTGTCTTCTTTTTCTATTGTTTGAATTCTGCTTGTTCCATCTTCATGTGTTACTGCTGGAATTATTTTTTGTTTTTCTTTTTTTACTTTTGCTGCGAACATCATGTGTTTGCTTTTATGAATATCAAACCAATCTTTTGCAAATTCTTCTAAAACAGAAGGGGCATATGGCCTCCAATGTTCTCTGTGTTTTACTTTTGAGTTTAATTTATCTTTTCCATCTTTGATTGATGGATTCATTAAAATAGATCTATTTCCTAAAGCTCTGGGACCTATCTCGCCATTCCCTTGATACCACCCAATAATTTTTCCTTTTGCTAATTCTTTAGCAATTGTTTGTATTGTTTCTTTGCTTGGTCTTTCTACGGATTGATCACTTTGCATGTAAGGAAAATTTTTAATTTCTGGAAATTTTATTTCATATTTTAGAAGTAAAAATGCCAAACAACCTAAGCTTAATCCTCCATCGTAACAATGAGGAACCACATGCAGATCGGGATATTCTTTTAAAAATTTTGCATTTGCAACTGTATTTTGAGCACATCCTCCAGAGTATACAATTTTAGATTTTTTTGGAATGAATTTTTTAAACATTAGTAAAACTATTTCTTCCCATATTTTGTGAAAAGTTGTTACTAAATTTAGAAAATTTTCATTTTTAAAGTTGCATGCATTAGAATGTTTGATTAGTTCGGGTCTTTTGTTTGGGTCAAGTATGTCGTCAGGCATACATAAAAAAACATTTAATGATTCAAACCAAAAATTTGTTATTTTAAATTTCAATATATTATTTTTTGATTTTTCTTTAAAATATCGAATGATATTTTCATCTATTTTTCCATATGCTTGCAAACCCATAATCTTCCCAGCAAAATCTTGAAGCTTCCCTTGCATGTTCATGCAAATTCCTATGTTTTCGAACAGCCCTCCCAGAGAATTCCAATTTATTTCTATGTCGTTGTTGTCATTCTTTCTTATCCATCTTGAATTAAATAAGATTTTTAAATTTTTCATATCAAAAGGATTTTTTAAAATTAACTTGTTATTAAAATCAGGTCCTCCTCCATCTATGGAAATTCCATAATCTGATTCTTTGAAGTTTTCATTCGATATCCATCCGCTTAGGATGTGGCAATAATCATGATGCACCCAACAAATTGGGACATCTGTCATTTTTGTTTTCGCCAGCAACGTGACATAATTCTCTAAAATTTCTTTTCTTTTGCAGATTAAATGTTTGTTTTTTTTAATTACTGATTCTATTTCTTTTATATTTTTTATCCATTCTAATTCTAATGATTTTATGTTTTTATAGTTCTGGCTAAACAAAGTAATTGATTTATCGTCTAAATCTTTTAAACTTCCAAGAGTTATTGCTACGACATCTGCTTTAAATTTATTTTTGTTTATGAATTTTGAAATCGCAGTACAATGTTCATCGTGTTTCTTTTTTGAATGTCTTTCTTCTTTGATATAATGAAGTTCGGAAGTTTTTGAATCATAGGTAGTTACGTTAAAATCATGGCCCGAATGAACACATAGAAATTTCATTTTTATCCTCTCTAATTTTTATGATTTACTATTATATAGTATGATTTATTGTGTAATGCTGTTAAGAGAAAAATTTAAAGCAATTGAATAAAGTATGAAATTTTTAAATTTTAAAAAAGTTTTGTGTTTGTCTCCTCATCCTGATGATGTTGAAATAGGGATGATGGGAAGTATAATTAAATTTAAAAAAACTGATTTTGATTTGCTTTATCTTTCTAAAGGTGGAGCAAAAAAATACGATAAAACAAATAGCAAAAATAGAATCGAAGAAGCTATTGGTATTTGGAGTTATTCTAAGCAGAAGAACGTTTCTTTTATTTCCTCTAAATTCAACTATATAGAAGACGCAACAGAAGAAGATTGGATTAACTATTTAGATAAAGTCTTTTGCAAGAAAAAATACGATTGCTTGTTTGTTCCTTCTTTAGAAGATTCTCACTCAGATCATCAGCTAGTAAATAAATTTGGCAAAGCTATGTTGAGAATATCCAAGACATCTCTTATAGAATATCAAACGCCTAGTTCTTTAAATGATTGGTCGTTTAATTTTTTTGTAGACATAAGAAATCAATATGAAGACAAAATTAATTATTTAAGAATGATAGAGTCGCAGAAAGAGAAAGAATATCTAAAGCAAAAAGCTTTAGATTGTTTTCATTCAAACTTCCAGTGCTCTAAAAAAGGTTTGCTAGAAGTTGAAAAATTTAAAATTATTGATCTTTATTGTTAATGCGAATATTTTTGTACTTTTCCCAAGGAATGCGTTTTGTTGAATTATGTTCACAAAAATGACAGCCGTATTTCCCATGTTTATAATCTAACCAACAATTAGAAATTTCTATGTCATTTATAAAAATCGGATCTTTATTTAACAAACATTTTGCGACCAAACCTTGTTCGTCAAAATATTCCCATTTTTTCAAATTAGCTTCTTTTAAAAATTTTATTATTTCATGTTCGAATTCATAATTTGGTGGCAAACCAAAAATCCCACTATTTAAAATAAATTTTTTTGATTTTTTATTATGTGTAAAGCTTCCTTCGACTGCTTGTGCAATTTCGCGATGTTTAATACTTGCCGGATTATAAATAGAAAAAAAACTGGAAAATGCACCATAAGGCAGACGTCTATATTTGTTGATCCGCATGTCATTGCATCCATAGCATAGAGGTTTGTTGCTTTGTAAAAACTTATCTATTTGAGGAATTCTTTTGTGAATTACAATGTCATTATCTAAAAATATTTCATGAGAATTTATTCTTAGTCGAGGAGGAAAAAGCTTCCAAGCGTTAATAGAAAAAGGCTTGACTTGAATATTGCAACAATCGTGTGTTTGCTGGAAATAAGAAACATTTTCTAAAGTTTCTAAATCTTCTAATTCTATTTCGTTGTAACAAACCGTATAGTCAAACTCTGGATAGATTTTTTTAAAAGATATGATAGATTCTTTAAGTATTTCATGTCCTGTTTTGCTTACTTTTCCTATTGTCCATCTAGCTAAAGGCTTCATATTGATTTAAGTTTAGTGGTTTCTTTATATATAGTTTTATGATCAATATAATAATTTCTATTTTTGATGAAGCATTCATGTTTCATGCAATGAGAATGTATAAATCTTATAGATTTTTTGATAAAGAAACAAAAATGTATGCTGGATCAATAAATCTTTCTCAAAAAAGCATTGAAAAATTAGAATCCATAGGAGTTGAAGTTTTATTTAACAAAAAAAAAGAAGTTCCAAAACACCTTCAGCTATGCGATTTAATTATTGAAGATTATATAGAAGATGTTGAGTGGGATAGTTTAATGTGGATAGATGCAGATACTATTGTTCTTAGGCCTTTGAATCATCTTTTTTCTCAAGATTTTGATTTCATTTGTCATGGAGGCAATATAAATTTAGGTTATTTTAAGCAAGGAGCTTTTAATTGCTATCCTTACAAATCTACTTGGATAAAAAGAGAAATAAAAAATGATGAATTAGTTGAAACATGCAAATGGGGAGATTTTTTTGCAATGGGTCTTTGGGTTGCTAAAAATAAAGAGTTGATAAAAGATTTTAATTTATTGTATAAAAAAAATAAAAGATCTTATTTTGAAGGAGACATTTGCAGCGAACTTTTGAATGCCAAATATAAATGCAAACAGCTAGACGGTTTTGAATGGTCAGTTGGAACATTGCAAAATGATTTGTTGTATTATGAGAACGATAAAGTTATTTTAAAAGTAGGCGACAAGAAGCATTTTCCGTACCAGTTTGGTTATTCTAGAATAGGAGAGGAAAGGCCTGAATGCGAAGCTATAGAAAAGTTTTATAAGAAACGAATATTGAAATTAGGATGAAAATTAAATATTTTTTCATTATAAAACTTTAGTTGTTCGTCACAAATTATTGTTTTAAAAAAATCTTCATTTGTGGTAAGTTGTCGGTATCTTTTCGTAACTTCCATTTGTTGAGATCTGTTTTGATAATCCATTTGATCAAAACTACTTCCACCACCGTTAGTTGCTAAGAATTCCAATCCCGCATCGGAATGTTCTACTTCGAATTTCGCAGATATTTCTTCTCTGTATTCTTTTTTTAAAAACCAATCATTAAAATTTATTTTTATTACTTCTTTATTGAAAAATGAAGGTTCTAAGTATTCTTTTGCATATGAAATCCAAAGTTCCTTGTCATTATAGTTTGTCCAAATTTCATTCCACCAATTCATTTCCATAGTTGGATTTAATTTTTTTTGATATCTAGATGCGTATGTGTTGTACGCATCTCTTAATAGCAAAATGTTATTTATTTTTGGTTTTAATTTTAGTACGTGACTAAAACTACTATTGAATTTTTCATTTAACAGAACGGGCCTGTCTTCAAAACTTAAAATGCTAATTTTAAAATCAGAATGCCGACATCCTTTTTTTGTTATTTCGTGTGGCCCATCAACATATATATGTTCACCTATAACAAAGCAGTTGTTATAATGAATGTAAGATTCAAAGTGATTTAACAACCAGTTAATTACAGCATGGTTTCCACTTCTTTTTAATCCAAAAAAAAAGTAATCTCTATGTTCATTTGGTATTTTCATCATAGCATTTTAAAATAGTTTATTGTAATGAGTAATTATAAAACAATAGGAATAATATCTCTTTCTAGGAGTGGTAGTACATTTTTAAATAATCACTTTGTTAATAAAAATAATTATTCTATTGAAGAGTTTTTTAATCATTGTGATTTGGGTGATGGACGCATAGCCGATCCCGCTATGATAAAATTATTTAGTAGAATTGAAAAACAAGTAAAAGGATTCGATGGCTCAAATGTGGATTTCAATAATAGAATTGATCAATTTTTCTTTATAAAAAAAACAATTAAAAAAAACATAGTACTTAAGATAATTCCCAGCCATGCTTCTTGGCTGGATGAAAATAAAATTATTCCAATTATTGATAATTTAGATTTTTTAATTTTTAATTATAGAAAAAACTTATTGGATTCATTCATTAGTTTAGAAAAGGCAAAAATAACGGGCCGATGGTCTTCAATTAATCATGAGTATATAGATTTAAAAATAAAATGGGATGAAAAAAGATGGGGTGAGTATTTGTCAGCCAGTATTGATTCACTAAATTTCATTTTAAATATTTATAATAAATTTGAAAGAAAAAAACACATGGTTTGTTATGAAGATTTTTGTAAAAATAAATCAAGATTTGATTATTTGTCTGATATTTTTGAAGATCAAATTGTTCTTCGTGAAAATTCTATTTGTCTTAAAAAGCAAAGAAAAGAAAATATTTTAGAAGATAACTTTATTAATCCGTTAGAGTTTTTAGATTACTCTATGCATAATGAATCGTTAACAACATTTGCAAAAGACATTTCAATTTATATTAAATCAAAACTAAAATCATGAGTAATTTAACATTGTTTGTTTTAGGCCATGAAAAAGAAGCTATAAAAAACACTTGTTCTTTAATAAAAGAACAGCCTAATTTGAAAGTAGTGCCTGTGAACTTAGAAGATTGCGATCTTTCAAATTACCCTGAAAATTACAACACTAAATTACTAAGTGAAAATCGGTTTTTTCTTTCTGATTGGAATGTAGAAACAGAATACGTAGGAGTAATATCATACGCTTGGCCAGAAAAGTATGACTTTAATTTAAAGTTACTTTCTAAGAAAGTTCTACAAGGTATTAGTGAAAATAAAGTAATAGCTCCGGCTACAACATCTGCTGATCATTGGCTGAAGATGACAGAAAAGTATCACGCAGGAATGATGCCTTATTTGGAAGAATTGGCTTCTTTTATGAATTATGATAAAAAATGGAAATCTGAACCAACTTTTTGGTGCAACTCTTTTTTTTGTCATAGAGATGTCTTTTTTAATTTTGTAAAAAATTGGAGGTTGATGTTTGATTTTTTAAATATTAGATACAAAATGAATTTTAATTTTAATTGTGTAGAAAAATATTCTGACAAAGAAAGAAAACCGGCTTATCTCTTAGAAAGAGCCACTATGATGCACTTTGCAGAAAGTTCTTTTCAAGTAATTCAATACAATCAACAAAATTTCAAATTGTAAAATTACTTTTTTAGGTATAATCATTAAATGAATAGTTATGAAGTTGTAGAATCTTTTGAAAAGCGAGTAGCAGATTACGCAGGCAGCAAATACGCTGTTGCTGTTGATAGCTGCACAAATGCTTTGTTTCTTTCTTGTTTTTATTTGAATGCAAAGAAAGTTAAAATTCCAAAAAGAACATATGTTTCTGTTCCTTGTTCAATTATTCATGCAGGAGGCTCTGTTGAATTTACAGATGAAGATTGGATTGAAAAAGGATATTACCAATTAGATCCTTATCCAATATATGATGCCGCTCATTTTTTTGAAAAAAACATGTATGAGGAGGTCAGAGGCGTAGGAAATTCTTATTTTTGCATATCGTTCTCGGCCACTAAGATAATCAATATAGGCAAGGGCGGAATGATCCTCACAGATGATGGAAGTGCGGTTAGGTGGTTTAAGAAGGCTAGATATTGCGGTAGAAATTCGAAGCCTTTAATGGAAGATAATTTTGAAATGCTTGGTTGGAACATGTATATGACACCAGAACAAGCGGCTAGGGGCTTGCTTTTGATGAACGATGCAAAATACGCTCATAGAAAAATCATGCCCGAATATCCTGATTTGTCTAATTATTCTGTTTATCGAAACCGCCAATATATACCGCCACGTAGTCGTTAAAAATGTAGTCCCAGATCTTGGACTGCCTACTATCCATATTTTTTTATTTTTTTCATGCATTCGTCATTAATCCATTTTTTTATTTTATCTGTTTCTAAATCAGGAAAGGAATCTAATGATATTTTAGATTCCATTTTCCATTTTTTTTCTTTTAATATTTTTTGTATAATTTCTCCACAACCTGAGTAGTTTAATCCAAGGTAATTGCCTAGTTCGCACAGAAAATAATTTTTATTTTTTGTTTTTGTTTTTAGAATATAGTTTTCAATATTTTTTGGAATTTCTTCGTCTCCAATATTTGAAGTTATTATAAAAATAAATTTAAATTTTTCTAGTTCAGCGTCAGCAGCTTCTACCAAGACAGAATTTTTGATTTGTTTTTTTATTTGTTGTGCTATTGTTTTGCTATTTTTGTTTTTTTTACTATTATATAAAAGTGCTATATAAGGTTTGCTCATGAGAAAAATTTTTATTGATGGTGGTGGAAATTGGAAGAGAATTGTAGATAGATATCTTGCTTTGGCTGAATTCGATAAGATTTACGTTTTTGAACCTAATCCTATTTTCTATAATAGTTATGAAACAAGTGATTATGATTTAATTAAAAAGGCCATTTGGACAGAAGATACAAAGAGTAATTTTTTTATTAGTAAAGATGCAAATCAAGTTGCAAGTTCTTTACTTGAGGAAAAGTTGTGTAAAGTAGATGGAGGTCTTGTTTCAAATTATTGGTTTGATCCTATTGAAGTGGAATGTATAAATTTTTCTAAATGGATTTTTGAAAATTTCAACAAAGAAAAAGACGATATTACTTTAAAGCTTGATATAGAAGGAGCAGAGTATCGTGTTCTTCCACACATGATAGAAACAGGAGCGATAAATTTTTTAAATAAATTATTTGTTGAATTTCATTTTGATACACTTCCTGACAAAAAGGGAATGGAATTAAAAATTGTAGAAGAAATTAAAAAAATGGGAATTGAGGTTTTAGATTGGGATTAATATGGAAAAGAAATTATCTTTGATAAAAGAAGAAATGAATGTTTTTGGATTTTCTTGTTTGGGCAAAATGTTGTCTGATGAGGAAATTGGGTTTTTTCATTCTAATTTAATTGAAAATCATCATCGTCATATATCTAAACACGGAGAAGAAAAACTAAATAAATATAGTGAGCTTGAGTTTTTAAGAAATTGCGGATCTTTTCATGAAAATTATTTAAAACTAATAGAATCTGATTGGTTAAACTCGACAATTAACTCAGTTTTAAATGAAAAAGCAATAATACATGGCTATCATGGAATAATGACAAACGAAAAAAGCAAAGACAGGGCTTCTGAAGAGAAGTTTTCTCCAATGAGATTTCATAGAGATTCTCCTTGGTTTAAAGATACAAGAACTTGTGTTTTAGTTCTAATGCCTTTGACGGACTTTACAGAAGATAATGGTCCGACTGAATATGTTCCTTCAACTCATTTGTTGAAAGATAAACCTAGTGATGATTTGTTAGAGTCTAATTCTAAAAAAATGTTGGGAAAAGCAGGAACTGTTTTTTTAATGGATGGAACCACATTTCACAGGGCAGGAATCAATAGTTCTGGCAAAATAAGACCTATGCTTCAAATGAATTGGACTTTGGCATTTATGAAGCAACAAATAGACATGTGGAGAGACAATTCTTTTGAAAATTGTTCTGATCTTGTTAAATCTAGATTAGGATACAATGTTAGAACTTATAATAATCCTGATGAAATGTATTGCGAAGAAAGGCGATGGAAGTCGGGAAACTATACCATGAAGAATACGGATGTTAGATGAGTGATTTGAAGCGTGTTGAAGAATTAAGGTCGATATGTGAATTTAATCATGAGTTAAATAAAGATGGTTTTTGCACAAAAATATCTTTTTATGACGAAAATCATATTTTAGAAAACACAATTAGAAATCATCCTGATAAGAAAAAGATTGTAGAAATTGTTGCTTTGTTTCCAAAACTTAGGCATGTTAATCTTAGAAAGTGTCGAGTAGGTTTTTTCCCTAAGTTTGAATCTAAAGATATTGAATATCTTGATGTGAGTTGTAACGATATAGAAAAAATTCCAAATTTAGATTTTATGAATTTGATTTTTTTTAATTGTGGGTCGAACAATATCGAGACTCTCCCAGAGTTAAGTCATATGCCCTTGTTAGTTTTTAAGGCTCACAAGAATCCTTTAAAGGAAATTCCATTGCTCCCAAATTCATTAGAAACATTGAATTTGTTTTTGTCTTATAAATTAAAAACAATTCCAAGTTTTATTTGTGATTTGAAAAAATTACGACATTTTACTTTGTCCTGTTTTGATCTTTCTCGAAATGATTTTTATTTTAGCTTTAAAAAGCTTGAGTGGTTGAGTTTGTCATATTGTAATATTCATTCGTTAAGTAATTCGATATGTAGTCTTGAAAATTTAAAAGGTTTAATATTACCTAAGAATAAGATTAAAAAACTACCTGAAGAAATAGGATCTTTGAGTAAAATGAAAGATTTGTCTTTGTATAAAAATGATTTGTTTGAGATTCCTGATTCATTTTTTGAATTAAATTTAAATAAGTTGTCTTTAGAGCATAATTGTTTGTCGAATGAGAGTAAAAATAAATTGTTTTCAAGATATAAAGAGATAGAAATTTTAAAATTATGAAAAAAATATTGTTTATAGCGGGTGGTATTTGGCAAAAGTCTTTTGTTCAATATTTAAAAAATAAAGGCAATCACATTTCGATTGTCAATCCTGTATCTACTCCTACAACTGAGTTGTGCGATTATCACTTAGAGTGCGATGTAAACAATTCAGAAGAGATAGAAAAATTTATTTTAGATAAGAATCCGGACATAATAACATCTGACCAGTCAGATATTTCAACAGCAATAGTATCTAGCTTAAGTTATAAATTTAACTTGCCTTGCAATCCTCCTAGCGTCATACGCAAATTCACAGATAAATATGAAATTTTTAATTTTGCATCTTCAATTGGAGTTCGAGTTCCAAAAACAAAATTGGTCAAATCATTAATAGATGTTTTAGATTTTGATTGTGAGTTTCCAATTATAATTAAGCCTGTTGATTCCACTATGAGCAGGGGATTTGTCAAAATCAATTCTTCAAAAGATGTCGATGAAGATTTACTAGCTCATTCTTTAAAGTTCTCTAAGTCAAAAACTTTAGTGGCACAAGAGTTTATAGATGGGGACATGGTGACGTTGGAAGGAGTTTGTTCTGGTTCAAAACACAGAACTTTAGCTGTTTCCCGAAAAAGAAAAGAAGAGTACTTTAAAGCCGGAATAGTATCAGATGTAAGATACCCAGCAGATTACGACTATAAGTTTTTAGATGAAATTATTTCTTTAAATGATAGGTATGTTGAGGAATCTGGTATGATTTTTGGCCTTACTCATAGTGAGTTTATTGTTAAAGAACAAGACATTTGTCTAATAGAGTCGGGAGCAAGAGGAGGAGGAGCAGGCATAGCTAGTGAAATTGTGCCTTGGGTTTCTGGAGTGGATTCTTATGATATTTTTTATAGAAGTCTGATGGGAGAAGTAGTAGATGTTAAGTCTCTTCAATTGCAAGAAAGATCTGCTTTGTTGAGATATTATAGAAAAGAAGATGTGAACGAAGATCAGGCAAAAAGAATAGCTAAATTAGAAGGGTGTAAGCTTTTTTCTTATAATTTTACTGGCACTCAATTTCAACCTGATGTTAATGATTGTCGTTATTCTATGGCGATATATTTAACAGAAAATGATAAGGAAATGAAGTTGGTTCAAGAAAATATTAATAATATTATTAATATATTTTAAAGTAATTTTTACCGAAGACAGGCGGATCTTCAATAGAAAAGTTTTTTAACATTTATGGTCACGATAATATGAACAAAAACAATTTTATTTTCGTGAGATATTGGCATTTTTTATTTTCTAATTCTAGTAACTTTTATTGGAAATTGTTGTGTTTCTTTTGAATACCCCATTGTTTTGCATATTAAAGACCAAGTTCCAGTATCCCATACATGTCTTATGAAATTAGGATAATTTGGAAAGATAGAAATAATATCATTATTGAATAAATCTGGTCTTTCTTTTGCAATGTCCCACCATTTTTCGTACATTTTCAAACTGTGTTTGCATTTTTTTATGAAGTGAGTGCTACATTGAAATTTTTTTGTGTTGAAAAAAACAGGATCATTTTCTACATTAAAGTATTTGAAAACATCTCCTTTGCAATATTCGGATTCTAAATGATTGTTTCTAGATACAAGCACGCCTTTTTCGTCTTGTAAAAAAATAAAAGAAGAATAAAAATTTTTTCTATTCTTGCTCATTAAAGTTGAACCTGCATCTGCATAAACTAAAATATCATTTTCTGATAGAGTGTTGAGTAGATGTTTGTAAATAATATATGGCTTCCATATGTAACATCCTCCACCTTTTATTGTTTCAAAAGCTTTTTTAAATTGAATATTTTTTAATGCATTTTTAAATTCTTTTTCTTTTTCAATTTCTCTAGTTTCTAAAATGCATTTAGAAAATATTTTCATATTGATGGCTTCTTTTATTATTCTTTCTCTAGATTCTTTAAATCTATCATCGCCATAAGTTAAAAAAAATACTGAATTTTTATTATTTTTAATTTTTATCATTTAAACAACTTTATTATTTTTATTTTTTTATACCTATTATTTATTTTTTCTTTTTTTAAAAAATTAGATATAGATTTTTTATTGTAATTTTCTATTATGTGACTTAAAATTAATTCTAGATTTAAATTTGGTTCTAAAATTAGTTTTTCATAATCTATTTTTAATATATTTTCATTTGAATTTTCAACCCATTTGTTGATAAATCCATTGTAATATTTCTTTTTTTCATTAAAAAAATTTAAGTAATCAATCACATCTGAATTTTTTATTAATATTGATTTGTTTGTGTTGTGTCTATAGAAAGAATTTAGTTGTTTTTCAATGTTTGATCTATAAAGCACTATGAACTTTTCGCTTTTTTTTATTTCTAAATTTAAATTCCAATCATGATTTTTTTGAAAAATACAATTATTTACGCATGGAATTTTCATGCAATGATTATAATAATCGCAATAGCTATAATTTAAATTATTTTCTTTATGGTAAAAATTTAAAAATCTTTCGATTAAGTGTTGTCCGCTTCTTGGAAAGGATACTATTTTGATCATATTTATATAAATTAGTTGTATTACTATATTTATATGACATGTTGAAGATTAAAAAAATTTTGTGTTGTTTTGCTTTTGGTGGTTTGAATGATGTGATGTGTCAAACTTTGAAAGCGTTTGATTATTGTGTAAAGCATAAAAGAAAGCTTCTTTTAGACACAAAGCAATCTAGACTTGAGAGGGATATAGCAGACTATTTTAATTTAGAAAGCGATATATTTTTAAAAAACGTTCATCCTCCAAAAATTACTTTTCAATATAGAAGTTCTGGAATTTGCAGCGAGGCAGGGGATTATTATAAAGTTGATTACAATAAAAAGTATGGCGATTTTTTGTTGATTAATGCAAATAATAATGAAACTTGCGATGTTGCAAATATATTTTTCAAAACGTTTAGTATGAAAAGTTTTCTTTTAGATTTGATACGTGAAAGGCTATCCTGTCTCCCAGAAGATTACATATCTGTTCACGTAAGAAATACAGATTACTCTTCTGATGTTTATGATTTTTTAAAAAATAATAAACATCATTTTGTCAGAAAGAATATTTTTTTGGCATCTGATAATACAGAAACATTATCTTTTTTAAAAAAAGAATTTGAAATTATTGGATCTAATGTTTTTTCTTTTTCTAACATACCAAAATTTGATTCTAGTTTTAAAGGAGGAATACACAAGTATAAAGTTGAAGATAAAGACAGTCTCAATATAGATGCTATTTCTGATTTGGTTTTATTGTCTTTAGGAAACAGATACTATTTTGCCCCAAGTAGATCTTGGTATTCTTTGAGTGCTAAAAAAATGCATGAAGACAAAGATTTTAAAATGAAATTTTTAGATCAACTAATTTAATAAAATTTTATATTGTTTAATTTTTCTTAAAGCATATCTTCCTGTTTGATTTATATTTATTTGATTTTCATATAAACCTTGTCTATTGTCCATTAAATGTAAAAAAATAGGTTCGTTTGATGTAGAATTTTCGTATTCGAATGTGGTTTTTCCATTTTCTTTTGTTATTTTATTTATAAGTTTTTTGTTATGATGTGGCAAAAAACAATCATAACAATTATATTTTTGTGGATTCAATATGTTTAAAGGAATATTTAATTTTTTCATTGAATTGGCTAAGGCAACTTGCCCCGTGTAATACTTGAATTTTTTTTCTAGAGTTGGATAGCTATGAAATAGCTCGGTGCCAATGTCTATTAAATATTTGGATGGAACGACTACGAATCCAAAATTTATATAATATTTATTTAGTGTTTTTTCTGATATTCCTATTTTATTTAGTTCAGTTCTATTTACATAAGAATTATCTAATGCGATGCATCCGTGCATTTTATTTTTGTCTAAACTAAATACCTCATCTAGACTATTGCAGCATAACATATCTACATCAATCATAATGCAAATTTCTGATTTTGGTTTTATGAACCATCTACATGGCAAGCCCAATTCCCAGAAGTAAGGACAATAAATAAATTCAACATTTTCTCTAACTATTCTTGAGTTTTTGAATTTTGTTATTTTTTCTATTTCTTCGTATTTAATTTTTTTCATGCCGAATTTATTCGTAATCTCAGCATTATTTTCTTTTTTTTCTCCTTGAAAAATACAAGAAAAGTAAGTTTTATTTGAGCAATTTATTTTTATTGATTGAACTAGGTTTTCTAATCCTTTGAACATCCAATTGTTATTGCTCAACATCATTATAAAGTGAACTGAGTCGGGCATTTTTTTATATTTCTTTTACTATTATACTTTTGTGTCTTATATGAGTAAAAGGAATAATTTTTAATGACTTACCAAGAAGAAATTAATAAAATTTTGAGTTCTGATATAGATCCTCAAGAAAAGTTAAACGCAATAGAAAATCTTAAAAAAGAAGTTCCAGAGACGGAAGACTCGGAGTTTGAAAAATTAAAAAAAATATTAAATTCAGATGAATGGCCCGAAGCTGTTTTAGAATTTCAAATAGCAGACGACACTTCTGAAGAAGATAAGATCGACAGAGCAGAAGGAATAGTTGACATACTAATTGAAGAATCATTAGAAAACAAAAAATTTCTTGATTTTGGTTGCGGAGAAGGACATGCTGCCAAATATGCTTCTGAAGATTCCGCTATTTCAGTAGGTTATGATATTGAAAAACAAGGATCTTTAGAATGGGAAAATGATGAAAAATTTCTTTTAACTACTGATTTTGAAAAAGTAAAAGCAAAAGGTCCTTTTGATGCAATTCTTATTTATGATGTTTTAGATCATGCTGAAAATCCTGTCGAAGTTTTAAATCAAGCTAGTTCCGTTTTAAAAAATAATGGAACCATATATTTAAGATGTCATCCTTGGTCGAGTAGGCATGGAGGTCATGCGTATAGAAAAATAAATAAGGCATTTGTTCATTTGGTTTTTTCTAAAGAAGAGTTGAAAAACTTAGGAATAGATAATGGTCATAACAATAAAGTCTTATTTCCTATTGCGACTTACAATGGTATTCTCGCAGAAGTACCGGGGTTATCTGCAAAAGATCCTGATATCGAAGAACAGGAAGTCGAACCATTTTTTAAGAACAATGAATTAGTTAGAAAAAGAATACTACAAGTATTTGGTAGAAAAAATTGGGAAGAAGCTTGCCCTTCATTTCAAATGGGTCAATGTTTTTTAGATTATGTCATTAAGGCCAAGTAATGTCTAAGCCTTTGGTTAGATGGACCATAGGTAAGTCCAAGCAAAAAAGCTCATACAAAATATTGGACGTGTCTATTAGACAGATGATTAGTTTGTATTCTGATAGGTTTGACTATTGTGTTCTTTATAATCACATAGAAGAAAAAGACATTCTTTTTTTGAAAGAAAAATACCCAAATGTAGTTTTTACAAAACAAAATTGGAAACTTTTTCCTGTCAATTTAAGTCGTCCTTCTGATGTGGGCGTGGGCGAGCACAATCAAATAATAAATGGTAGTTTCTGGAAAATTTGTCCGCCTCGACTGAACCCAGTTGGGCATGAAATCTTTCTTGACAATGATTTGGTTTTTTTAAAAAGACCAAAAGCAATAGAAGATTTTCTTTCTAGTAAAGATAAAAATTTAATTATAAGAGATTCAAATGTTTACTTAGGAAAGTATCAAGGTTTATTTGAGAATGAAAAACAAGGTTATAACTCGGGAGTAATAGGACTTCGTCCAAATTATAATTTTGAAAATCATATAGTTGAAAATTCAGGTTTTTTAGATGATGTTAATGACTATGGTGATGAACAAGGTTTGTTAATGTATGTTTTATATAAAACAAATCCAATAATAGGTTCTTCCGAGAGTTTTGTTGGAATTCACCCGGACAAATTGTTTTTAAATGGCATTTCTGATTCTAGGTATGAGCATTTAAAAAAAGAAGATTTAGATAAAAAAAAATTTTTGCAATTTTATTTAGATGAAAAGACAGGAAGTTGGAAGAATTTTAATGACTTTCAAAGTTTTGAAAGTGAAATGAATATTACCGCTCCATTTGGGAAACTCATATCGAAAGAAGAAACTCTTAGAATTTTGAGAGAAACTTTTTCAAATGCTGACGTTGTTCATTTTTTAAAGTCGAATAGACTTTCTCATTTTCCTTGGAATTATTTTCGATTTAAATTTATATAAAATTTTTATTTAATTCAAAGTCTTTTTTAAAAGCTTTTCGTATAAGTTTTTTATTTTCCGGTGTCAAATAGTCTTTGTAGTTATGGCCTCTTTTTCTATGGCTGTGATTTTCACAAACTATGTTTTTTAGGTTTATTTTATATTTTTTGTTTATTCTTTCAATTCCTTTTTCTATATGCTTTATGTTAATTAACTCGTTTATTTCTTTTGTTACAAATTGACCCGCTGAATGGCTGTAACAACTTAAACAATCGGCAGGTTTAATTCCTTTAATTCTTAATTTTAAAAAATTTTTAAAATTTTCACATTTTAATTTGCACTTATACTTTTCATAAGTTTTTCCTGTTGATGCCGCAAGGTCTGGATTCAAGCGTGCCAATTTTGAAAAGGCTGTGTGTTGTACTTCTTTGCCATGTTTGTGGTGCAAATAACAACTAACTGCTCTTTCATATGGATTTCTATAAAATTGAATTTTTAAATATTCTTTAAATTCATCTCGATCAACAGGGATGTTAATTCGGATTTGCGAGTTAGTTATTGGTAACCGATGCGTTACTAAATGTGCTTTGAACCTTTTAGTTTTGTCATATGATTCAATGTTAGAATAATCTATAAAAATATTTTTAACAGAAGTGCTTGCGCATTTTTGAGTTGTTATGAATATAATTTTTTTTTCGTCATTAATCAATATCATTTTGAATCTTGCTGTTATTAACTATTATAATTTATCTATTATTGTTAAAAACAAAAAGGGTTTCGGTGGTAAACATAAAGTCTGACAAGCCAATTTTAAGATGGGTGCTAGGCCATTGTAACAAGCACAGTCTTTCTGTTTTAAATGCATCTATTAAGAGTGCTATTAACTTTTATGAATCAGAATTTAATTATTTTGTTCTTTATAACGAAGGAGTTGAAGAAGAAAAGTTAGGCCTGCTGAAGAATAAATACAAAAACGTAAATTTTTTAAAACAAGATTGGGCTAATCTGCCTTTTAATTTAAATAAGCCTTCGCATTTGGCCGCTGGTAGAGTCGATCAGGCTCCAAGCAACCAAGTGAATAATGGAAGTTTTTGGAAACTTTGTCCTCCAAGATTATCTTTAGGTGTTCATGAAATTCTTTTAGATAATGACGTAGTATTTTTAAAAAGACCAGCTTTGATAGATGAATTTCTTAGTAGAAAGGATAAGAATTTAATAACAGAAGACACAGTATCTTATAATGGAAGTTTTGAAAAATATTTAGGTCGAGCATATAACGCTGGCATTGTAGGACTGAGGCCAGAATATGATTTCGAAAAAGATCTGTTAGAGAACTATGAACTTATTGATCAAACAAATGAATCTTATGCTGAAGAACAAGGTTTGACAATTTACACTTTATACAAAACTGATCCTTTAATTGGATCATGCAAAGATTTTGTTGGTCTTCATTGTGATAAAATCTTCTCATCTAATTTAAAAAAACATGAGAGCGAAATGAGAGAAGATTATTATTTGTTTGGGTCAAGGTTAGAGCCTTGGGATACAAGAGTTTTATTTGAAGTTTTGTCTAATAAAAATTCTTGCAATTTGTTGAACCATGTTTTTTCAACCGCAGAGTCTATACATTTTTTAGGAGTAAATAGAAGAGAGAAGCATTTCGGATGGAATTTTTTCAAAAGTCTTAAAAAATGTTAGATTTAAGTAAAAACATATCTTTAGTGGCTATAGGTTCAACGAGAATCAAAGAAACTCATTTGGCAATTAGAAAATGTTGCTCTCTAGCTAAATTTTCTTCTGTTCTGTATTTTACAGATAAGAATAACATAGGGCATGACGACTGTGTTAAGTATATTGAAATTCCTAAAATAAAAAGCAAATTAGAATACCAGTCTTTTGTTGTTAAAGACTTTCCTAATTACGTTCTTCCTCATTTAAATAAGTCTCATATTTTAAATATTAGTTGGGACGGTTTCATTGTTAATCCTAATGCTTGGAAAAATTATTTTTTGGAATTTGATTACATAGGAGCGCCTTGGGTAAAAGAAGCGAGTCCTATTTTAGCTGGACATTGTGGGAATGGTGGGTTTTGCTTGAAAAGCAGAAAGTTTTTAGAAGCTCAAGATTCTATAGAAGATCTTAGACAGTACACACCAGCAATAGAAAGGTATGAAGATGTTACTCTTTCTTTTCATTTCAGGAAGAAATTTGAAAGTTTAGGTTGTAGTTACGCTCCTGTTTTTGTTGGAAATGAATTTTCAACAGAGCATGGAAATTATGATAAACACAAATCTTTCGGTTTTCATAACTTAAGAATTAACAAGAAATTTGTCAATAAACTGCTTTAGCATATGGTAAAATTTAATTTTATTTAATTATATTTTAAGCATAAATACCTAGTGAACGATTTTGTTCTCACTTATCCATGGAGGAGTAAATATGAAATGTCGTAAACCTAATGGCGTATTGATCACATTGCCACAAAATTGCGCGTCCCTTAGCAAATGTGGTGGTTGGAAGTTTTTTTTAGCTAACTGCCCAAGGACGAACATGATGTGCTCATCACTTTCAGGCGCATGGGTTCCAGCTATTACAGTTTGTAACCAACAATTATACAGCTAATATTATTATTTTTTTTATAATATTTATACTTAAGCCTTTGTAGCAATACAGAGGCTTTTTTTATGTCAAATTACTTATTTAAACTTAGATGCTTGTTACAATACTCCTAATCGCGTTTGCCATTCCTAGTTATAGAGCATTATTCGCCTGTTAGAGAGCGTGTAAATTTAATTGAACTAAATCATGTCTATCATCCTAACGGCTCTACAAAGCTCCCTCAGTTCATTTATAAGCGATTTAAAAAGACATGGAAGAGTATCTGTTGGAAATAGAGAACTTCTTTCTAAGATTATGAGGATTTCAAATGAGAAAAATTAACGTCAGGGTTTCTTCTGGGCTGGGTGATAGGCTTTTGACATTGCTTTTTTATTATGTTAATTTTGGATCTGAAAATGAAATAAATATTTTTTGGGAAAAGAATAATTGTTTGAATTGTGATTATGATAAGCTTTTTAAAAATAAAGTAAAACTTTCATTTGGAAATGATAATCTATTTTCCTTACCTTCCGATGTTCCTGTTATAAGCAGAAAAAATTTAGTGATAAATTATTTAAAAAGTTTAAAAAAGCAGGATGTTCTTATAAAAGGAGAAGTGTTTGATAAAACTTCTGATTTTAAGAAGCTTGATTATAAAAAATACTTTAAAGAGATTCTTAGTCCTTCAGAGGACATTCAGTCTGCTGTCAATGAGTATATTAAAAATAATTTTAATTCAAAAATAATTGGGGTTCATTTCAGGGCGGCAGACAAACTTTGTCCCAAAACTTTATCTTTTTTTTCGCCTAAAAAATCTTTGTTCCAAATTTTAAAAGAATATGATTTGGCGATTAAGACTTTTTTGACCGATGATTGCAAAATTCTTCTAGCCACAGATGATTCAGGTCCTAGATCTCCGTGTTCATCTGATATTCAAAATTTAAAATTAAAAGATTATTTTAAAGAAAAATATGGAAATAAAGTAATCGAGTTTCCTTGTCGATCTCTTGCAAGAAACACTGAAGAGGGCATAATTGATGCTTTCCAAACTTTGATTTTGTTGTCGAAATGTGATTGTTTTGTTGGTTCTTGTCGATCTAGTTTTTCAAAATTAATCTGCGTCAATTTTGACGATAGTTTCAAATTGGTTTAGTTTACTTGCTGTCTTTTTGTTCTATAATAAATTCGTTAAAATTAATTTCTAAATACTGGATGATTAAATGAAGATACTATATCCCCCACACCCCCACATCAGGATTTTAAAAAACAAATTAGATAATTATGAAATTGACGGAAAGTGGATTGCTCAAAGAAAATTTAATGGAACTAATGTTGTAGTAAACATTTCTAAACACGGGGAGATAGGCATTCTCACCAGACACGGAACTGCTCCTAAATTATTTTCTTTATCTCGATCTCACATTGATCAAATAAATTCTTTAAATTTTGAAAAAGGAAAAGAATATTGGTTAAACGGAGAGTTATTAGATCACAAGACTAAGAATCCAGCATATAAAAAGAAAATTGTTTTTTTTGATGTTTTATATGCTGGAAATTATTTGGTTCGTAAAATGAACCAAGATCAACGACTTCAATTATTAAGTAATATATGTAAAGATGCAAAAAATACAGAAAATGATATAGCTGCAAAATGTACTGAGGATATATGGACGGCTGAGAGTTGGAATCAAGATTTTAAATTTCACTTTGAAGAATTTATTGATAGAGATGAAATTGAAGGTTTGATTTTAAGGCGAAAAGACTCGTTCATTGATAACTTTGGATTTAAAGCACACGATGTTAATTGGATTGTAAAATGCAGAAAACCGCATTCAGGAGGAAATTATGAATTTTAGTTGACACACATTATAACTTCACTATAATCATAACTTTTATAAAGTTAAAATTTTCTTTGCACGGAGGGTAAAATGAAGAAAAAAATATCAATTAAATTAAAAAATAGTCCTAGTCCTAGTCCTAGCTCTAAGCCTCATCAGCCTCATCCCAATTCTCATCCCAATTCTCATGTTGAAGCTTTTGATCAAAATGCCTACTTGTTAAAGAAGATTAACAGGCATTTTTTGAAGCCTACTTTAAACTTGATTGAAAATGAAGGTTTAGACGAGAATGGCAACTGTCTTTTAACACTTGACGGTCTTTACATTATAAAAGAAGTTTTAAATCACATTGTTGATTTGAATTCAACTTCAAATATTGAAGGCATATTGACTTCTTTTGTTGAGGAAGAAGAAGTGGAAGAAGAAGTGGAAGTAGAAGTAGAAGAGGTTTTCGAAGAATTAGAAAACTACGAAGAAGATGATGATGAGAATGATAAAAATGAAAACAAGCAAGAAATTCGTTCAAGTAATGACTATGATGTTGAAGAATTAGATGAACTTGATGAACTTGATAATTATGTTGTAGACTCTGACGACGACTTCTATGAAGAATGAGAACAAATGCCAAAAACAAAAACAAAGTCTGCTCACATATTAAGAGAGTTGCTGTCTAGCTCTAAATACAAAGAGGCTTTTGAATATGTTGATAACCTTCAAGATGCTGAGTGTTACGAAATCATTGGAGATCATTTCTTTTATAGTTCAAGATCTGACCTTGCTGAAAAATTTTATTTAAAAGCTTCAGAGTTAGAACCACAAAATTCTCGTTATTTAAGTTCTTTAGGATCTTTTTATTTCAACACAAAAAAGTTTCAGTTTGCAGAATACTTTCATAAGAAATCTTTATTGTTCGATTCAGAAAATCCTAAAGCCTTATGCGACATTGGTTCTATTGAGCGTCAAAAAGGTCATTTTCAAAAAGCTAAAAGTTATTATGAAAAAATAATTTCTTTAGGGAAGGAAAATGAATTCGTTTATGCGAATATAGGAATTTTATATTTGTATTTGCATGATGTTAAAAAAGGAAAGCAATATCTTGAAAAAGCTTTGGAATTAAATCCTACAAATAAGACTATTAATTTTTATAATTCTTTTGCCTTGTTTAAATTGGGCGAGTATTCTGAAGCATTTAAATGTTACGAAGGACGCGAATGGTTTAAAAAACCTCCCGGAGAAGAATGGGATGGTTCTGAAAATAGAAAAATAATGATCATGCCAGAGCAAGGTCTTGGAGACATGATTCAATTTTCTAGGTATGTAAAAAAAGCTAAAGAAATTTCAAAAGGCATAATTGTTCTTTGTCCTAAAGAGTTGTTTAGATTATTTGAGAATGTTGATGGAATTGATGAAATAGTTGAGTTTAATGCGAATGACAGTTTTGATTCCTCTGATTCTGAGTCTTTTTCTTCTGATCAAGAAAATGCTTTGTATGATAATTTCACTAGGCTAATGAGTCTTCCTAGAGTTTTAGATATTGACGTAGAGAAAGAATCTTCTTTTGATAATTTATTTAAAATAGATGAATCTAGCATTGAAAAATGGAAAAGTGTTTTAGACTCTGAAAACTCTAAGTTAAAGATTGGATTGTGCTGGAATAGCAACAGTGAAGGAGCGCAGCCAAGGTCTATAGATTTAAAAAAACTTGAGCCTATTTTGAATTTGGATAATTGTGAGTTTTATTCTCTGCAAAAAAATGACAATGAGCAGTTGGAAGATTATCCAAATATAAAAGATTTCACGGACGAGTTTGAGGATTTTTATGACACTGCTGCTTTCATGGAAAACTTAGATTTAATTATAACTGTTGACACCTCTATTGTTCATTTAGCAGGATCATTAAGAAAAAAGACATATTTGATTCTTAATGAATGGTGTTGTTGGCGTTGGTCTGACAAGTCAAATACTTTTTGGTATCCAGACGTGGAAATTTTTAGACAAAATGAATTAGGGGATTGGAACGTTGTTGTTAAAGAGGTTGTTGATAAAATCAAAGGAGTTAATCAATGTGGTGTTTAGAAACTATAAAAAAACTTAACGAAGCTGCCGCTAAAAGACACGAAGTAAATGAAAACGTATCTTTAGCTTTTAGAGATGTTGGAATAAATAGTAAAGTTAAAAAAAACAATTTAAAGCCCAAGTCTTTAGATGATTTAGTTTGCGTTACTAAATGCAAAAGTAGTTTTTGGAACGACTAATTGAAATATGATAAAATTAAATAAAAAGATTGTTGATAAAACAACTTTCTATTATTGTGCTGTATCAATGGGAGTTGATAGTGTTGCTAGTTATTTGTATTTGAAAAACAAATCTTATAATATAGCTCCTGTTCATATAAATCATAATTTAAGACCTCAAAATGATTTGATGGAAGATAAGTATCGTGAATTATGTCTTCACACAGGGGACAAACCAAGGGTGTTTAAAGCGTCTTTTGAAACTATGAAAACGGAATTAGATTTCAGAGGTTTTCGAATAGAAAGCTTTTCTAAACTCTCTGATCCATCTAAGGGTCTAATTAAACCTAATGTGATTACTGCTCATCATTTGAATGATTGGGTTGAAAGCTATTTGCTTAATTGTCTTAGAGGTCATCCTAAGAATAGAGTAATGTCATTGGTTAGTGACTTCGCTGATTTTGAAATCACTCATCCTTTTCTTCTGACCAGAAAAAAAGATTTTAAAAGATATCTAGTTAGAAATAATTATTTAAAATTTGTTGTTGAAGATGAAACTAATAAAATTTTAAAAGGAAGTCGGAGAAATTGGATTAGGAATTTTTTAGTTCCAGAAATGAAAAAGCAAAAGCTTTCTTTAGAAAAACACGCAAAAAGAAGCATTACAAAATTGACAGAGGAGTTCGAATCAGTTAGGATTTAGATTCATGGGGCGGTAGCTCAATGGTTAGAGCCGCAAACTCATAATTTGTTGGTTGGGGGTTCAAATCCCTCTCGCCCTACTTCTGCTTTTAGAAGAAAGTAGATATTCACCTTTTAATAGAAAGTTGGTTTTTCATAATGAATAATAAAAGTTATTTTTTGATCGCGGCATTTGCTAGTTTTGGTCTTAGTGTTGGACTTTGGTTTCTAGGTAATCAAGAAGTTGCTAAAGATCAAGCCATTTTCGTTGGATTGTGGGTTCCTAGCATTTTGGCCCTAGGAGGCCTTTTACGTGAATGATTTCACTTTGTTTCTTTGTGGCCTTGTAGTTGCTTTAGTTGCTGGATTAGGAGTAATCACAAGCGAAGTGTTTTTAGGCTACTCAAGATATCTTAAAAGCATACAAGACTATTATCGTAAAGAGCATGACAAAAAAAAGTCTAGCTTGAAAGAAAACTATGGAGATGTATGATGCAAAGTCGAAATTTATGCAATCTTATCTTGAGCTTGTAAAAAAAATTCAAATCAAGTTTGATTTGAGTGAAATAGAGGCAAAAGAAGTTTGTTTTATTGTTTCAGATTTTCTTCATAAAAATGAATCCTCATCAGATTAGGAGTTTGTTTGACAGTCATGGATGTTATAAATTGGTCCTCAAATCAAATAAATGAATTAAAGAACCATAAAGGAAAAGGACTTCCAAAGATTGAAGGCAGAAGCAAGAATGCAATCTACAGAAAAATGCGTTCCCTTGGTCTTCAAGTCCAATGCAAACAACCTAACTGGTCGGAAGAAGAGCTTGACATCATTTGTTCTTGTGATGGTTCCTACGTTCCTGAGATAAAAGGCAGGAGCGTTAGGGCCATCCGAATGAAAATGAACAAAATGGGAATTTATGATTCTACTAGAGCTTTATATTGGACAGAGCAGGAAGTAGAAATTTTAAAAAATCATATAGAGAATAAAAACAAAGGTTTTCCTGTTATAAAAGGAAGAACCAAAGACGCTATTCGTAAAAAAGCTGAAGATCTAGAATTAAAAATAATTTCTTCTGATATCTGTGGCCGTCATCTCGCTTGGAGTAAGGATGAGCTTGCAAAGGTTCATCTTATTGCTCAAGGATTGAATGTTGAAATCAAAGGAAGATCTAAAGTTGCTATACGAAACAAAGTGAAGCAACTGAACTTAAAGAAAAATAGACTTTATGAGGTCTGGACCGAGCAAGAAATTTGTCTCTTAAAACAAAATAGGCCTATTACGGGTCGTAGTTTAAAAAGTATTAATAGAAAAAGAATAGATTTAGGGTTGCTAAAAAGAAAGCCAAGAAAGTCTTGGACTTTAAAAAATGAGAGAATTTTAAAAAGACTTGTAAGCAAAGGTTATTCTGCGGCGCAGATTCTTAAAATGGGAGTTTTGCCTAAGAAGTTTACAAGATACGCGATTCAGAAAAAAATGTGCCGATTAAATCTTTCTGAAAAAATGTCAAGTTATAAAAGGTTTTCAAAACATAGCCAATTGCTTTTCGAAAAGTTTTTGAAAAAAAATTGGGAAAACAAACTTCCTCAAGAACTTGCTAACCAATGGAATGAATTAAATCCTAAAGAAAAAATCTCTAGCAGAAGAGTGATAAGATATCTTTCCAGATTAGAAATTAAGGTTTCTTCTTATGAGATGGGCAAAATAAGAAGGCAGAAAGAAAAAGAAGAAAAGATTATTAAATCATCATCTGATTTTAATTCAGCAAAGAAATTGAATGAAAAATTAAGATCTAATCGTGTTGAATTAATGCGAAAAAGATTTGAGCAAAATAAAAATATATGGACTGGATTGGATATGCACAATTATGAATTAGAAGCTTTTGGAGATTTTAAGCGATGTCTCAACAACGTTTGAACCCAAGACCACCTCCTCAACTTGCCTTTGCAGGGGCTTTATTTGTCGGGTTTTGTATGTTTTTTCTTGGTTCTTTATTTGGTTTTATTTTAGGTCTTTTATTTTGATTTTTAGAAAAGTTAAAAAGTTATCATCATAATCAAATGAAACTATATGAATACCAAGTATCTGAGAAATCAATACTCAAGAGAGGCACTCCCTTTCGGTGTTTCGCTGACTCTGGTCCTGTCTATCAAACTGAATCTGGTGAGATGCTGAACATGGCAGATAAAGGCCCCTTTGTTTTCTTATGGGCTGAACAAACCAATGAAATCACACTGATTCATGCCTTAGATCGTGGCGGTTTTCACTCAGTCCTTCACGTTGCTGGTACTAGAAAGCCCTCCATCGAAGGACTAATCCCTCGGCCCTATGTCATTAAGAACAGGGTAACTAAGCACTTGCATAAAGTGAAGGGACTTCGCAAGAAGTTGCCCAAAATAAAGAAAGGCAGGAAAAAGAAAGGTAGGAAGACCACTGAATAAGGTTCAAAAAAACAGCATCGCAGGACAAATACCTGCTCTCAATAATAATAAATTTTAAATATCTTTAATTTGTTTAAGTTTGTTATTATTATACAATGAGTTTTATGAATGAAATAAACAATGGCGAGTTATGCAACGCTTTTGTTGTTAACAGCAGCAGAAATTCTTCTTATTCATCTTTTAAAATCATCACAATGAGAGAATTAGAGGATTTTGACGGAGGCACAGAAATAAGACATATTAAATCTAAAGAAGAGTTCCACTTGACAGAAGGCATATCTTTAGACAAGCCATTTTATAGAGTAACTGCTCGTTACAGAGAAGAATCTAGAGGCTCACGAACTATTGTAGATTTTTTTGATGCAAAACAAGCAGTCTTATTTTTAGAAGAATTAACCGGCGTTCCAGTATATATTTATTCTTATTAGTTAAAGAGAGGTTTTTTGGTGGCAAGTAATCCTAAGACGACTGTTCTTTTTTTTATTGGCATTTTAGTTTTTGCAATTGCGTTTTGTGTTCCTTTGATTTTAATATGGTCGTTAAACACTTTATTTTCCTTAAATATAGATTACACTTGGCAAACTTGGATTGCAGCAGCAATGCTAATAGTTTTTTTTGGACCCAAGTATTCTTCAAATACTAAGTCTTCGTGATATGCCCTGATTTCCATCCGATGCGTTGTTGAAAAGTTTTACACGGTATTAAATTTTTTTGCTTTTCCATATTTCATTATCTTCTAGCATATGTTGGCTTCTTGCTTCTTTTTTAAATCCAGCATAATGCACAAAGTAAGATGTGTCTAAATAATTGTATTTAAAAGTCGAAACCATTTGGTTGAAGCAATTTGGCAATGAATACATTTCAATTTTTTCTTTTATTAATAAATAATTAAAATAAGCTTGTTCTGGGCCATAAACAGAGCATGTTCTTAATTTGTTTTTGATTTCTTCATTTGTATGAAAAAGACTCAAATGCTTTTTGTTTATTACTTGTACTCCAAAATTAAAATATTTGAAGCAATCTTTTTTAAAACCACATGTAGGGATGTTTAATTCGGGGATTGGGAAAAGTTTGCAATTTTTAATTAATTGCTGAATATTTGCGAGTCTGTATTGAATTTCTTCTTTTCTATTTTCTGGGTTATGAAGAGAAAGAAATGAAGATCCTTCATTAAAAGCACAAAGTTTGTCTTTTGATAATTCAAAGATGTCAGGGCTATCTTCTCTAATTAACACATCTGTATCTATTATTAGTGCTTTGTCAAAGTTTTCTTTTTCAAGTTCTTTTATTTTAAAATATTTTTCTATACTGTATTTTTGAGCATGAGAAAAATTTTCATTCAGTTTGTTGTTTAAGTCTATTTTTATAAATTTTGCATTGCATTTTTTTGCATATTTTTCGAATCTTTCAAAAGCTATTTTTTCGTAATCAAATTCTTGATTAGCATGATACGTTACTAGAATTTTTTTCATTACAAAACTTGATTTAATTTAGGAGAAACATTATACTTATAATAGTTATTTTAACAAATTCTATTATTATTTTAGAAAAAACAAGGCATGAAAAATTTAAGATTGTTTGGCTTAGATGGATTTGATAATTATGCCAGACAGATAGCGAAATGCCTAGGGGTTCGTTTAACTCCTAGGCAAGAAAAAATATTCTGTGACGGAGAACCGTACATTAAGAGTATTGTTGGGTCAGAAGGAAATGTTAGAGCAAAAGACTGTTATATAATAAATTCTTTATTTTCAGATGAAAAACAGTCGGTTAATGATAAATTTATAAAAATGCTTTATTTTGCTGGCTCTCTTAAGGATGCCGGAGCAGAAAGAATAACTTTGATAGTTCCCTTTTTGGCGTATCAAAGACAAGATAGAAAAACAGAGTCTAGAGCAGGGATATACACTACCTATAGTGCTAAATTATTAGAAACAATGTGTGTTGATCGTTTGATTACGATGGATGTGCATAATCTTGCAGCGACACAATCTGCAATGTCCATGAGAGTTTTATTTGATAATTTAGAATCTAAGAATTCTTTGGCTGATTTTATTTGCGGGGGTTATGATAAAGATGGATCTCTAATAGAGCATAAATTGCCAAATTGTTTGTATAAAGAATATGTTCTTGAAAAAAAGATTCCTGATATAGTAATACTATCGCCAGATAGCGGGGGAGTTAGTAGAGCTAAAAGATTTAGAAATGAACTTGAGTTAAGATTAGATCTTCAAAATTCTATACCTGTTGTTCATTTAGATAAAGAAAGAAAATCAACTGGAGAATTAGATTCTACAAAAGGAATCATTAATGCGGACATCAAAGATAAAAAAATAATAATTTACGATGATATAATTGCTTCTGGCGGTACAATAAAATTATGTCAGGAGTCTGTTGAAAAATATGGAGGTGAGGTCCACGCAGTTTGCGCCTCTCATGGTATTTTTACTGAAAAATCTAATTTCAATTTATCTAAAATAGAAAGACTTGTAATTACTGATTCAATTCCGCCAGTAAAATTAGATTTAGATCAGTGGAAAAAAAAGTTGTTTATATGTAAGACCAGTCCTCTTTTTGCAGAAGCAATAAGAAGAACGCATTATGAAGGTGGTTCAATCAGTGAGCTTTTAGAGTAATTATTTTTTTGATTTTTGTTCACAGAGCAACAATTCTTCTTGATGTTTCTTTTCTGTTTTAATTTTCTGATCTAACTCAGCTCTAAGAATGACAATTTCTTTATCGGCTTCAACTCCGACTCGCACTTTATTCAAATTGTCTATTTTTACGATTGTCAGCTTGATGTCTTCCCGTCCCGGAATTTTAACAATAATTGTTTCATCTTTCTTCCTGCTTAAAACTAGCATTTTTTCGCTTCTCCTTTGCTTTTTCCATTTCCTAGTCTAATTCTCTCTATCTAATTCAGGGGGAAATTATTAAATTTCCCATGTAGATATAGTATCATTATGAATAAAAATTTTTTCCAAAAAAAAATTAATATAAATTAAATTACACAAGCAAAGTGTTTTTTTACTTTTTTTTGAACTGTTAGCAATTTACCTCCGTACAGTTTAGAAGACATAACGTAAAATCAATGACGAAATTTAATTTGAATGTAAAAAAAAACAAAAAAATTATTTGACGTTTTAAGATTTTCACGTATAGTTGAATGTAAGCGATTGAGATAAGGCCTTAAAGGTTCGTCCCGCTTGACAAGTTATTGCACTTTTGTGTTGAGACAGGTCAAATGGCTCTTATTGATCTGCCTTGGTCAAATTAAGAGTCGAACTTATAAAGGGTTTTTTCATGACCACAATTAAAAGCATTTCCGGTAAGATTGAGAAAATTCAAATTTCTCTTAAAGAACTTAATGCTTCATTAAGCTCATTGAATTCAGTCACGCCTCAAAAGCCTTCGAAGAGAATTGTTTTGAGGACAAAAGACACAACCAGAAAACCAGTTAAGGCTGGGAACAAAGGTGGGCCGAATAAGTCCCATGAGATTAGGTGTTATTTTGAAAAACATGGCATGGACTCTCGTCCTCGTGATGTTATCAAAAGTTTATCGGCTCGTGGAATTGAGGTTTCTCCTCCTTTAGTTTCTATTACTAAGGGCAATATGCTCAAGGAACTAGGCGAAGTATCTCCTAGGAAGGAAGTTAGAAAAACAGTCAAAAGTGGAAGGCCTCTTCCTTCTATTGTGACTGAAATTCTTGCAAGTCATGAAGATGGTCTTGGACTTAGTGATTTGAGAGACAAGGTTATAGCTGCTGGTTATAACTATGAAGGAGCAAAAGAAGAATGCTTGGGAGTGTATAACAACTGTTATCAGATTCTACATAGCTTGAAGTCTGAGAAGCATCATAAAGGCTTTGTAGATACGACTCCAGTTGTTCTTCTTGAAGATCACAAGTATCGGATTAATCCTTCTGCAAAACGAAAAACTGCTTAACTTCTTAATTATTAGTAGTTTAAAGTCAAAAAAGCCCATTTTTTTATTGTTGAAAAAATGGGCTTTTTTTCTATAATAATAACATGACATTAAGTGACTCTATAAAACGAAATCAAAAGCAAAAGCTCATTCAACCAGAGCAAAAAGAAAATAATTTAGAATGTGTTTGTTTGCTTGTAACTGGAAATGAATTGAATGATGGACTTTTTGATCGTTTCTTAAATGAATTTGAAAAAACTTCTGCATCATCAGATCCAGAGATTATAGATAATATAAATTTTATTATATTTCATAAAAATATTAAAGAAATTGAAAAAAAAGATTTCTCTGTAATTAAGAGTAAATTTAAAAATTTTTCTCTTGTTGAGATGAAAATTCCAAGTGAATATGATTTTTATTTAAGAGAAAATAGTATATCTAAAGTTGAAAATATTAATTTGTATAATATAAAGTATGGCCTTAAATCTGGCGCTAATTATTCTTTTTTCAAAGCTATAGATTTTTTTAAAAATTTTAATACAACTCTTTTTCTAGAATGCGATTGTTTTTTTGGAGAAAATTGGCTAGAGAAGATTTATAATTTCACAAAACATTCTGGTGGTTTTTGGATAGCAGGAAGCGTCTATGATAATGAAAAAACAAGTCTAAGTAGTCAGGTGGCGAATACTCATTTGAATGGCGGAGTAGCTTTATATGCTACTTCGAATGGCGATTTTCTAAATTTCATGGAAGAGTCTTTAAGAAATTTTTTTCGATATGTATTAGCAAAGCCTAACATTCCTTATGATTATTTTATTAAGCTTCATATAGATGATTGTTTCGATACTGATATCGGAAATAGATACTATTGGAACTTTGTGAAAAGACAATATGTAAAATGTAATTTAATATTCAATTACAGTCCAAATAGAGATCAACATTTAGATGTGGATTACTTAAGAAAAAGACATAATTTTTCTATTTTGCATAAAAAATAATCAATATTGATTTTATTGATTGAATGTTATAGACTCTAGCGACTAGATTGTTCTTATCCTAGAATTGGTCTGCAATATGGAATCAGATGTTATTTTTTTAGACGACAATACTCCTTGTGAGAATAAAATTGAGCCAGAAGTTAAACTCAGTAGCATAAAATTTCTTACAAAAAGTTTTACTAAAAAAGGATTCTCTTATTCTATTAAAAATGGAATTCTTTATAAAGAAAATGAACTTTTTGACTTCACTGGCTTGGTAGATTTTGAAGGAACTTTTCAATTCAGTGAAATTCGCTATCAGCTATTTTATTCTGCTCAATTTTTAGAGGGGAAGCTTCGTGATCAAATAGAGTTGATGAATTTTTTAATTGTTTTTAATAAAGAATCTTCCATGCAAAATTTCTTTAATTTGTTAATATTGAAAATTAAAAAATGGATGATTTGGAAAAAGTAAAAGAAGAATTTGAAAATATTGATCTGGCGAACAATGTGCAAAAAGACATATTGGTTGTTGTTCATAATCAGTTCAATTATGTTAAAAATTGCTTGAAATCAATATTCGAAAACACAAAAAATTTTAATTTACATATTTGGGACAATGCTTCCGATAAAAAAACAAAAAATTATTTAAATAAAATTTATCAAAAAAAAGAAAATGTTTTTTTATATAGATCTGAAGAAAATCTAGGTTTTATTGTTCCAAATAACCGAATGGCTCAAGGGTGCAATTCCGAGTACATTATTCTTCTGAATTCAGATACTCAAGTTCTTAATCACTGGGATAAAGTTTTAATTGGTTTTTTAAAAAAAAATGAAGATGTTTCTTTAGTTGGTTATGAAGGGGGAATGCTAAATGCAAAGGGAAAAGGAGTTGATGTTTGTTCTGGGTATTCCGCTGATTACATATGTGGATACTGCATGTGTTTTTCTAAAAAAACGTACGAGGAATTTGGTCTTTTTGATGACAAGAATCTTAGATTTGCTTACTGTGAGGACTCGGATTTTTCATTAAGAATAAAAGATAAAAATAAAAAAATATACGCCTGCTATGCAAAGGATCTTGTTTTTCATTTTGGAGGAAAAACTTCCAATTCGATTATTGATGAAAAAATGGCAAAAGTTATTGAAGCTAATATGGAGCACATGCAGAAAAAATGGGCTACTTATTTAAAAGAAAAAGAATAGGAATTACGATAACGCTAGCACTTTGAAACTCTTCTTTTACTTTCGCAGATTTTCAGCTATAATATTTTCTTCTTGTTTGAAAATTTGTGGAGGAAAATGATGTCTAAGTGTAACTTTTGCGACATGCCAGCCGAAGATTGTGGGCCTTTAATTGAAGGTGGTTCAGAAGAGAATAAAGCGTATATTTGTTTTAATTGTATTGAACAAGGACGAAAAATGCGTCCTGAAAAGTTTGTTCGAAGCAAAAGAAAACGCAAGGATGTTAATTTACCTAATCCTAAAGAAATTGTTAGTAAATTAGATCAATATATTTGTGGTCAAGAAGTGGCAAAAAGAGATTTGGCAGTTAGTGTTTACAATCACTATGTTCGTTTATTTGATTATGATTTAAAAGACACTATAAAAGGCAGTGAACTAGAAGACACTGTAATTGATAAAAACAATGTGTTGATGGTAGGGCCAACAGGCTCAGGAAAAACTCTGTTAGCTTCCACATTGGCATCTATCATTGATGTTCCTTTTGCAATCGGAGATGCCACAACAGTCACCGAAGCCGGATACGTAGGTGAAGACGTTGAGAATTTACTATTAAAATTGATAAGAGCAGCAGATATGGATATTGAGTCTGCTGAACATGGAATACTTTATATTGATGAAATAGACAAAATAGGAAGAACTTCTGGGAACAGATCAATTACGAGAGATGTTTCAGGTGAAGGAGTTCAACAGTCTTTACTAAAGCTATTGGAAGGAACTGTTGCAAATGTGCCTCCCGCAGGAGGACGAAAACATCCTGAACAAGAGTTTTTACAGGTTGATACTTCTAATATTCTTTTTATTTGCGGAGGAACTTTCACAGGTCTGGGGGATATAGTTAAGAAAAGAATTTGTTCTGAAAAAAATAAAATTGGTTTTGGAAGTTCTGTAGGGTCTGTTGATGACAAAGATTATTCAATAGATTATCAAGCTGAAGATTTGTTTGAATATGGCTTAATACCAGAGTTTGTTGGTAGATTGCCTAGTCAAACATTTTTAGAGGAATTATCGGAAGAAAAGTTAATTCATGTTTTAACTGAACCTAAAAATTCACTTTTAAAACAATATCAAAAACAATTTTTATACAGTGGAATAAATTTAAAGTTCACTAAAAAAGCAGTAGCAGAAATTGCCAAGATTGCACATGAGCAAAAAACTGGAGCTAGGGCTTTAAGAACTATTGTCTCAGGTATTATGAATCCTATTGTTTATGACATTTTTGATATTAAAAGAAAAGAATTGACAATTGATGATAAAATTGTAAGGGGTGAAAAGAAAGTCGTTACAAAAGTTAAAGCTGCTTGATTAAATTACATTTTTTGTTAAAGTGTAAGATGAATGGTCTTCGGTAGCACAATGGTAGTGCGGCAAACTGTTAATTTGTAGGTTGTAGGTTCGAGTCCTACCCGAAGAGCTTGATAAATTTGCAAAAAAGGAGTCTTGTAATGTTGCCGAGCATATCAGAAAAATCTCTAGACGCTTTGAGAATTGGAGTAAGTGAACATCATCACATTTCTCATTTGAGTGAATTAGGCGTTAGTCAAAAAGTAATTAACATATTGGATTCTGAAGGAGTTTTTAGCTTGGAAAGTCTTTTGAAGAAAACAAAAGAAGAACTGCTTTCTATTCCAAATTTTGGAGAAAAACAACTTTCCGTTTTATTTAAAGCTTTGGGTAATTACGAAAATTTAGGGCAATAATCATAAATATAAACTATGATTGTTTCACATAGTAAAAAATTTATTTTTATACATATTCCAAAATGTGCAGGAACATCAATTAGAAGATCAATAGAGGATTATTTCTGCGAAAATAACATGGAAAGAGACTTGATTTCTTTTAGGGATCACCACTGGGGCAAAAATAATGATCGCAATGTAGACTTAGCATGGAAGATAAAGCACAAAAAACTTACAGAAAAGCAGATTGTTTTTTATAAAAAATTTAATCAACATTCGCCCTACAAGCGCATTGAGTCTGCATTTAAAAAAGAAAACATTAATTTAGATGATTATTTTAAGTTTTCATTTTTTAGGAATCCTTGGGAAAGAAGGGTATCTCAATATTTTTTTGGAAAACAACAAGCTAAAAAAAATCGTTCTTTCTTTTTAAGAAATAAATACTACCAAGAGAGTTTTAAAAATTTTGCACTTTCACCACCGCCGTCACATCAATACGAATTTATTGTAAACTCTAGAGGCAAAATCGGCGTAGATTTTATTGGTAGATTTGACAATCTGCAAGAAGACTTTGATTACGTTTGCGAAAGAATTGAAATTCCAAAAATGGAACTTTCTCATCGAAACAAAACAGATCATGAACATTACATGGAATATTATGATGATGAACTTATGAATTCTTTTGCTTTAGAGTACGCAGATGATATCGAAGTGTTTAACAGGTTGCCAATCAAACGGAGAGAAAATCCGGCGTGTGGAAGTCAATGATAACGTCACACCTAGATTCCGTTAGCAGAAAGTGTGAAAAGACTAACATCAAAACCTTATTGCAACCGTCATCAACCTGACACACTTCATCTTCGGTTGACTTCCTAAATTATCTATGATACTTTAATTTTGTTTTTTTAAAAAAAAGATTGGGTTTACATTTTGCTGAGTAAAAGATATAATGGTTAAGGTGCAAGGTTAAAAAGTTCAGAAAGTCAAAAGCACCAATTTGATTTTCACCGAAGGAGCGACTTATGAGATTTGTTTTCCTTTCTGCCTTAGCTGTGTTCTTTCTGATCCCTCAGACAGACGCAGAGGCTCGAAGATGGAGAAGAAGCAGCAGTAATAATTATTATTATAATACATCTAGCAACACATCTAGTGTTGACAATGTTACTGCTCAAGGTGTGGCAAACACTATGGCATCACGGAATCGTGTTGCTCATTTTGGAGGACATGCTGGACTTTATGAAGGTTGCGGAAGCGGCTGGAGTCAAGACCAAGCCTATAGGAACTGTTGCTACTCCTCATCAGGAATGCCTACAGTAGACGTAGGATATGCACAGTCTCCAAGTGGAATGTGGTATTGTTGTAGAAGGTATAGCAAATACGGCAATTCTATGGCAAATTCTTCAACTGTAGTACACACTCCGGTAGTCATTATTGAAGAATAATAATTAAATTTATAATTAAGCGACCAATGGTTTGTGGGTCTGCCATTGGTCGCTTAATTTTTTTGGAGCTTATGTTATGGAAAACATTAATTTTAAAGATTTCTTTGTAGATGACTCTTTTTATACAAAAAAAGGTCAAGCAGAGATACTTAAAAACAATTTGGATTTAGAAGTTCAAAAAAAAATTCTTTCTAGTAATAACGATCTTTACCGTTGTAATTGTGGCGTTCTTCTAACAAGAGAACAAGAGTTTAGTTTATTTAGAAGGTTTAATTATTTTAAATATAGAATTTCTGAAATTGAAAAATGGAAAACATCTAATTCTAATAAAGAAAGAGAACGAAATAAAAAAATTAAATCTATTTTAGACATTAGAGAAATAATTATAAAATGCAATACAAGATTAATGATAAACCCAGCTAAAAAATTCTCTAATTCTCAAGACTTGGATTCTGTTGAGTGTTCTGAATATATTTCAAATGGATATGTGCATTTGTTTAAAGCTATAGATAAATTTGATTACAATAGAGGCTTTAAATTTTCTACTTATTTTTGTAATGTATTGTTTAGAAATTTATCAAGAGACAAACAAGTTCAAATAAATAAAACTATGAATCACCATGAGCTTGATGAAAAAACTATTTCGGTTGCTGCGGAAGATGAGACTCATCAAGAGCGAATTGCAAGTTATAATGAAGTGTTCTTGAAGAATTTGATTGCCAAATTAGAAATAGAAGATAATGCTAATAGATTAAAAAAAAGATTTAGACGATGCGACAGTCGCCACATTTCGAGATCTGTTGTTTTGAAAAGAACTTATGGAATTTGTGGTGAAAGAAAGCATACTTTGAGAGAAGTGAGTAAAGATTTAGGGGTTTCTCATGAAAGAATAAGGCAAATAAGAATACAAGCAGAAGAATTTATAAAAAGTAATTTTAATACTTTCGAACTTTACGACCCAATGTTTTAAAGAGATATTTAAATGAATATTAACATCCCACCTTTTTATGCTTATATTCGTAGAGAGCATATGTTTGCCTACGAGAGTAATTTTGGAGAGTTTGAATATTGTTATGTTTTTGGAGCTAGAAGCCCTGCTGGAAGGGCTACGATGTTTCATTGCATGACAGAAGGAGGCGCACAAAGAGCAAACGTTCCTATTTCCGCCTTAGTCCACAATACAGATGATGAGGGTGGCTGGCAAGATCCTGAAGATTTAAGTTTAGAAGAGTTGCAACTTTGGGATTCATTTGGCAATAACATGAATGTTGTAGTTTTTGATTATTTGGCCTTTAAAAGGTGTCGAGTTGTATTTAGAGATAAAAGAGAAATTTGGGGAACTTATTTGATGACGTTTGATTGGGAAGACAACCCATATACAGATGCTCCTCAAGACTATAAGAATGCTCATCTTATAAAGTTAGATAATGGTTGCTTTGCTCTTCAACCCAATAATAGAATACTTTGGAGAGATAGTAATTTCATTACAAATCCATTAGATATTGATAATCTACCTAAATATAAAGTAGATAAAAAAGAGTTTGTTTGTGAAGTCTCAGATAGATGGACAGCGGAAGATACTGATTGTTTTTATTATGATATTATAAATCATAATGACAAGGAAAATAGTGAAATCGACTCATGATTATGTAGTGGGACTCATAAGACCCACTACTAATTCTATTATTAAAGATGTAAGAATTCCACGAAAAGTTTTTAAAGGCGTTGATTGTGGTGATTTTCTTACCATGAGTCAGGTGATTGATGAATGGCTTTTAAAGGATGGATTTGAAGGCTTTGCTGTTTGGAGCATGAAAATGGTTCCGAGAAATTAGCTTTACTTCTTTTTTTTTTAAGATAGAATATGTTGGAATAAAATATCATTATTTTGAGGGAATTTGCCATGAGTAAGTTAATTGATGGCGGATTTCCAATTTACATTCTTGATGACGACTCTATAGAATATTTGCAAGAAGATTGCGATCACTCAAGATTTTGGAGTGAAACGGTCAGTAAAAAAGTTTCTCAAAACACAGGCATACCCTTGAGAATTTTAATTGATATGCCGTATTGTCAAAGAAGAGCTAGAGTTGTTGGAAGTAGGCTTTATTACGGCGAAAAGATGTCTGCTTCTCTTTTTAATAAAATAAAGAATATTTTAGAAATGGATTTGGTTTTGGTTCATGATGAACATGAATCAAGATGTAAAATTAGCTTGATGCAATTCAATGGAATGAAAAGAATTTAAAATGAAAAAAACAAAGGAGCAAAAAAGAAGAACTAAAAATAAAAATAAATTAAAAAGAAAAGCAAATAAGAAGAAACTTTTAAATGCTGCTTTTTTCAGAGCCATAGATTTTCTTGATGTCAAGAAATATTTCATGTCTTTGCCTAATGAAGTACGCAGGACTTTTTTAAAAGAAAGTTCTTGGCCTAGCTACAAAATTATTTTTCATTCTGGATGTAGAATGAAACAGTATAAACTTCACAGTCAACTTAAAGAAAGTCTTTTATTGACGATTGATAAAACACTTGAAAAAGTAGAATTAGAAGTTCAAAATAGAAAAATAAAATTTAATGACGTTCCTTTTCTTTTGACCGTTTATGGACTTTTTAATTTTTCATCTAAATTAGAAATAAAAAATGATAGTCATGAATTGAAAAAGATAAAATCTGTGTCCTTAAAAGCTATTGAAAAAATTCGTCCTCTTTTGCAAGATGCTAGGAAGTCTTATTTGGATGAATTTGTTAATTGTGCAATGCCTGTTGCTTTGATGCTTTTTGATTATGAAGGAGGGCATTATCCTGATTTTAAGATTCATAAAGACTCAAAAAATCGTGCATTTCCTGTAATATGCATTACTCCTTTGATTTTGAAAAAAGAAAAACTAACCACTAAAGATGGTGGCGATAGGTTTGGGTTTCCTTGTGTTAATTTTGAAACGGATGGACTAAAAGTAAACCCTGTATTCTTCCCTTCAGGGACAATTGAAAACGAAGATATATTACACGTATACATTCAAGAACATGCAATAAGTAGACTAAAAGAAAGACTTGATCTTCCTATTGGGAAAAAACACTTGATGGAATTTTTAGGTAGGTCATTAGCAAACCCTGTTGTTGTGGGAAAAGATGGAGATTCTTTTTTAATTGAATATAAATTAGTTGGATATAAATTAGGCTATCTGATTGTTTCAAACGAAGGAAAGTACGCTTTAGTTAGAAGTTTCAAATTTATAACAATGACTGGAACTCCTGAGTTTAAGATGATAACGAAAAAACTTCGAGCATCTAAACATGACATGACCCATCTGAAACTTGATCAATTAGATTCGATGTTGTCTTCTGATTTATTCGAAGACCAGTTTATAAAAGATGTCCTTGTTGATTGTGATTTGGGGCATCTTAATGAATTAGCGGAGTTAATGAAATCTCAAAGTGATTCTGATTTTGATTTTGATTTTAGCGAGCCATTAAAAATAGCAGATGATGTTAAAAAGTTACTTAAATTGGATGATTATCAAAATCCCAAATCAACAATAACATAATGATTTCCGTTGTCTATAATATTATCTTCAAAATCCATTAGGTCAATTCCGTATTTGTCTAGCTCGTTTATAGTTCTGAATAGTTCGCTTAATCTTTCATGCTCTTCAGGAGTATTTATGTTGTACATGTCTAGAACCTTTGCTTGCTTTTCTGTTGGTTCGTAGTCAAGCCAATCCGCCGCCTTGTCGAAATCTCCCATTAAAGCTAGCTCTAAAAAGTGGTCGCTTCTGTATTTCATTGAGTTTCCAGCGAGTTTTTCAACTATTATCGCAGAGGAATTTAATTCAGGAACTCTTTTTATTTTTTTCCCCTTTACCCAATCGAAAACCTTAACTATATTCTTACTGTTAAGTCTTTGTGCTTTGACAACATTATCTACGTCTTCTTGATGAGATGTTATTTTTATTAATTTATTGGAGCTTTTGGGGTGTTGGTATAAAGTGGCAAACGAGCCTTCAGCTACCTTTTTCAGTGTCTTGCTGAAGCCTAGAATTTTTGATACATTTGATTTCTGGGTCTTTTCTTTTTGTAGAAATGGCGCGTCCCATAGTTGATCAAGTTTATTTTCGTTTAGCCAATCTTTAAATTCCATGTAGGTTATTTATGCAGCATGAAATTAAATACAAATATAAAAAAATAGTAAGTTATTATTTCACTGCTGAATATAGTGACTATTCAATACCGTATTTGATTGACAAGGTTAAGGTTTTAGTGCCTGATGATGAGGACGTTTTTGAAACTAGAATAGAAGAGTTGCAGGATTCTGAACTTTTAAAGATGCGAATGAAGTGGAGAAAAAAAATAAATAAAATTTGCGAATCTTACAGGAAAGCAGATAAGCCTCCATCAGATGCGGCCAGAAAAATATCTAGTGTGTTGAAGTCTTTTACAGGAGTTGATTTCATATAAAGAAAGCGAGAGCTGACATGTCGAAAGATTTAGATTCAATTTTTGCAGATTGGTTTGCAAAGAAATCTGAGAAAAAAGTCAATAAAATTGAAAAAAAATGGATTAAGGGCAATGAGCCTAATGATCCCGATGAAGATTGCGGTGGCGATCATTGGCATGTTAATGAAATGATGCATTGTGGAGAGGCGTATGATATGACTTGGGACAATGCTAAAGAAGCATTTTTAGCTGGGGCTAATGGAGAAGAATGGGAGATGAGTATGAGCAACTCTCTGTTTTGTGATTTAGATGAAGTTATTTCAGATGCTTATGAACAAGGTAAAAAGGAGAATGAATAATGGGTTGGGAAGTTAAAAATAATCAGTTTTTTTGTAACACAAGCGATACTTTTTTCGGCCCTTATTTAGATGAGTCAATTTGGCCCGACATGGATTGGGGATGGGATCAACCTAAGACTAGACTTTTTTATGATTGTTTTTGTGATTTTCTTGAAACGAAACCCGTAAAAGGTTTAACAGGAGATGATCCGAGGAGCTTTTCCAAAAAACAGTTGGAAAAAGTAGTTGGTCTATGGGAAGAACTTTGGATGCGACTAGAAATTGCAGTTGCAGATTTGCCATCTACTGCAAAAGAAATGGGACTAAACCTTTCGGATAACATTAGTTCTTCTGAGAATTTATTTCGTTATATTTACGATTCTCATCAAAAAGCCTTGAAGAAAGTTGCTAAAAAGAAAGTTGCTAAAAAGAAAGTTGCTAAAAAGAAAGTTGCTAAAAAGAAAGTTGTTAAAAAGAAAGTTGTTAAAAAGAAAGTAAAGAAAAAGACTGTTAGGAAAGGTTAGATAATGTATAGTTTTTTAAATTTTGTAAATCGAAAATGGAATCAAATTGTTTTTTGGTTTCATGATTTTAGCGTTAGACTTGATGTTAGTTGGATGGTCCGAGCTTCAGTGTGGGCGTATGATAAAATGTATTGGGAGTTACCAGAGAAATATCAGACTATAAATGGTGTCTCTCTAAGAGAATGTAAGTTGGAACGAGAACTTGAGGTTGCAAGGCATCAAATGCAATATTATGCCAATTATGCAAATGATCTTCAGTGGCAGCTTATAAATATGATGCCAGAGGTGGTAGAAGAAAAAGAAGAAAAAGAATTGATAGAAATGTAGATTTATTAAAAAAATGACAGATAGTCTATTGTTTTATTTGTTGTTATGTGAGGATTAACAAAATTTTCTTCAAAATACTTCTTGTTCTTATTAGTTTTTTGAAGACTTGTGTTCAAATCAAATTCTTTGAATTGTCTAATTATTTCTTGGCTGTTGTTTTTATGGTTTTTTATAACTAAAAAGTTTTCTAGACTATAGGCAGGATGCTCATATCTTATGTTTTTTTCACATACTATAACTTTGTGATTCATGTATAGGCTCTCTAGAACCACAATTGGACAAGGGTCATATTTACTAGTTAAAAATAAATAGTCACATTCTTCTAGAATTGAGTGTGGATTTTTTAAAACATCTATAAACTTGAGGTTTGGTGCATTTGTTTCTATTTGACCACCAATCCATACAAAGTCATACTCTGGACAGGCTTTAGCTGTTTCAATAAATAGTTTGAAATTTTTTCTAGGAATGGGAGTTCCACACATCCCAATTTTTACACGTTCGTTTTGTTTTTTTCTATTTTCATTTTCATCAATTTTCATAAGTCTATTTTTATGAATAAATTCTGGCACAACAAAAGTTTTTCTTTTTATTTCTGAAGAAAAATTAAAATGATTTTGTATCTTATTTCTGATTATTTGTGCTACAAAAAATGTTGCTTTAGAGTTGGTGATTAAACTAAACAATCCTTGATCTGGTTCTTGCCAAAATTTCCTAAAATCTTTCATTATGCTTTCATAGGTTTCATGAAAATGATATATTGTCTTGTTTGCAAGATGTGAAAATGCACTGTCTCGAATCATAGGGCTGAGAGAATTGCTGTAGATGAGTTTAGGTTTATTTTTATTTAAAATATCTAATAAGTTGTTGGCATTGTAATAGAATGCATGTGTAATTTTTTTATTTAGGACAAAGCAATCACTGGGGTTAGGATTTAAGAACACTACATTTTCATGACCTTGATCCACCAGATAGTTGGCTAAGTCTTGAGCGAAGAATGGTGCTCCTGTCACTGTAGAAGAATGGTTCACAATGACTATAGCTTCTTTTGGCAACTTTATTATATTAGGTTTTTTTAACTCTTTAATTCTGAACCCAGCATCTCGGATAATTTGCCCCAATAACCTTTCTGCTAAATGTGTAAAAGAACCACCACTCACATACCCGTTTGGCATTTTATCATACCATTCATCTATAATTTCATTTGTTAAGATTTTTATTATAACTTTAAAATCAACCATGAACATTGTGCAAGATACAAATTCTAGGCTTTGAAGTTTGTTTTCATACCAACGTTTTTGCTTCAAAACCTGATATCCACACATTTTGTAATCACTTTGAATAAGTGTAGAGATATTTTTCTTTATAGTATCATCTGATGAAATTAGAGAGTCTACTAATAAATTTCTTCTTTTAAAAAGCTGTTCTTCACTTTTTTTTCGATGGACGTTTTTAGTGTGTAATTTTATTAAATAACCATAATTTTTTTTTCGAATCTTTTTTAATGTTTTTAAGAATGGTCCAATGTCCATGCCTTTATTTGGATATTTGTCAATTTTTGCGTTTGGAAATGATTTTAATATTTCATTAGAAATATCTTTATTTTCATCACATAAAGTGATGTAAAGATCAAATTTTGCTTTTAGCTTTTTGAGTTTTTCTTCAAAGTACCACCAGTGGTCTGTGTAGTAGACATGTAGAACTATTGCTATTTTTGTGTTGGCATATTTTATCATTTATTTCTATATATCTTTTATGGAAAGTTTTAACAATTGGCTTATAAGAGAGCAAAGTAGCAAAAAAACAGTTTTATCTGTATTTGACTTCGATGGAACAATAGCAAATGTCCCAGAAAAACCTAGTTCAGATGATAAGAAGCATCATTGGGATGGAAAAGATTGGTGGGGTTCGTCTGCTTCTTTAGAGCCTCCTTTCTATGATGGTTGGGTCAATGATGAAGTTGTGAGTGCTTTTAAAAAAGCCAAATCTGATCCTGAAACACATGCTATTCTTCTCACTGGAAGAAGAGGTGTTAATTCTCATGCTGTAAGGACTGTTCTTCGCAATCAAGGTCTTCATGGCAGAAGGATTATTCCTGATTCTAATCAAAAAGAAAAAAATAAGTACAAAGATCTTATAGATCAAAAAAAAGATATTCCTCATAAAATGAATCATGATTCTCATGATGAGTATTTTAGTGGAGATCATAGAACCGAGCCTAAGTATCCTATTGATCCTAATAGTAAAAAAGGCAAACCAGCAGGTGATACAATGAGTCACAAGACTTATGTAGTTAAAAATTTAATGCATGATGGGATCAGAGAAGTTCACTTTTGGGATGATAGAGATGATCATGTTGACAATTGGATCAAGTTGGCAAAAGAACTAAAAGAAAAATATTCTAATTTAAAAATAATTTTACATAAAGTAAATCCTCCTAGTTCTTCAAAACAGAAAGCCAAGATTGATCATATTAATATTTAAAGGATATAACAATGAGTTACACAGCACTTGTTTTAGACAAAGATTCTAGAGATAAGTTGATTTCTAGATTCAAAGATGACATCCCAGAAGGATGGAAAGTTATTGCACATCACATGACAATAAATATGGGAGATGCAGAAGGCGGTCCTGCTGAAAATATGGTTGGGGATGAAGCGCCTTTAACTGTAAAGACATTTGCTAAAGATGATTTAGTTATGGCGGTTGGAGTTGTTTCGCCTGTTCCAAGTAAAAATGATATAAAACACATCACTTTAGCCGTCAATAGAAAAGAAGGAGGGAAGCCTTTTTTTAGCAACAAGTTGAAAGATTGGAATTCAGTTGCCCCTCTGGTTTTAAAAGGTCTTGTCAAGGTTGTTAATTAGCCAACTAATCTTTTATGAAATTTGCATTTGACAATGATGCCAATTGAAATTTGTTTAAGTATCGCATTGCCCAAGGATTTTTTTATCGGCGTGAGTTGAGTTTTGTTGGTTATATTTAAAATTGTTTAAAATCATTAAAGTTTCTTTTATCCAATCTTGTTTCGAATTTGTTTTTTTCATAACTAATGAACGAAATCCTTCTGGAGGATGTTCATCATTATCAGAAAACCACAACAACTCTGGATTTACCAACAAATTAACAAGATTATTTTTTTTATAATAATCATAAAATTCTGGAACTTTAAAAGGATGATTTTCTTCGTAAGCAACACCAAGAAGCATAGGCCAAGCTATTTCTAAAGTCATAGAAAATTGATAATAATTATCGTTATAAGAAAGAACGTTGAAAATATGTTGCCAAAAACTTTTTGGGAATCTTTTAATAGTCTCGCTTTTCACTATGCATTGTGAAGATGGAGGAAAACAAACAAATGATGGTGGTGTCATTACTATATTTAAATTCATGTAATTCCACATTTCTTTAAACTGATATAGGTAGTTGTTTCTTTTTTCAAAATTATAAATGGCAGTAGTTTTTGAATTCCAATGATTCTCTATATCTCCATTCAAATTATAAAAATGATCCTTCAATTTAATTTTTTTTAATTTTTCAAAATTATGTGACATTGAAAATTGTTGATGGAATGAATTTTCGTGACCATGTATAAATCCTACATATTCAGGCATTTCATTCCAACGAGTCAAAATATAATGAATATAAGATCTAAATTCCTCCGCCCCCACATTTTCAATTTTTTCAAAATTCTTTATTGGCAAGTTCTTTTTAGATTTGGAAACTACCAAATAATCAATCCCAGATTTTTCTATCCAAGAGATTTCTTCATTATAATGAGATGAAACTATTATCAAGTCGTTCATAAATTTATTATAGTATAAAAATCTTTTTGTTTACTTGTGGGATGAAAAAAGGTCTTAATATTAAAAACAAAAGTGATTTAAGTTTTTGACTTTAGAAGTATTAATTATTATTTGGCGGCTTTGAGTTCTGCCAAATTCTGCGCCGTTTCGACGAGGCGATCCCAATTTTCCTCTATGTACGCCGGAGGCCCACCCATATCGGCCTGTGCCACTGCTATCTCTTCAGTAGGAACCATCTCGATAGCATCCCAAGGACAAACTTTAACATCATACATTTTACCCTTATTACCGGGAACATGAATGCATTGTTCACAACCTATACAAGTAGATAGATCAATCTCGCACCATTGAGTTACTCCCTGTTTTATCTGGAATATACAATCGACAGGGCATACTTCTAAACAAGCCTCACAACCGGTGCAATTATCTGCCTGAATGATTGCTAATTCTTTTGGAATCTTTTTTCTCACTGCTTTTTTTGCCATAAATCAACCCCGTCTGCACAAATCTATCTGTAATTAGATATTAATATTAAAAATAAAAGTGATTTAAGTTTTTGACTTTATAATGAAAAAATTTTTTTTAATGGTACAATAGAATCTTAACTTTGGGATAATTTCAATCAATGTATGACGCAATTGTGATTAGTGACATTCATTTAGGAAGTAGCGTTTGTGAAGTCAAACAGCTTTATGCTTTTTTGAACAGTGTGGCATGTGATACTAAAAAAATTATTATTAATGGTGACTTTTTTGACAATTTAAACTTTAGTCGTTTGAAAAAAAGTCATTGGGATGTTTTGTCATCTCTCAGAAGGATGAGTAAAGATGTTGATATTATTTGGATTAGAGGAAATCATGATGGAGAGGCCGAAATAATTTCGCATTTAATAGGTTTGGATTTTAAAGACGAGTATTCATTTTTTAGCGGCAGAAAAAATATTCTTTGTCTCCATGGTGATAAATTTGATGATTTTATTTTCAAATATCCAAAAACTACTAAAGTCGCAGATTTTATTTACAGAACTATTCAAAGATTTGATAAAAATTTTCTTCCCAGATTAATTAAACACAGATCAAAAATGTACCTTAGATGCAATGAAAACATGATTTTGAATTCTGTGAGATATGCGAAACAAAAAGGAGCAGATATAGTTTGTCTTGGCCATACCCATCATGCTGTTATTGACAAAAAAGATAAGGATGTGTGGTATTACAATTCTGGATGTTGGACTGAAAAACAATGCTCTTATCTGTCTATTAAAGATGGTGTAGTTGAGTTGAATTATTTTTCGTAATTATGTTGCACAAATATTTTTTATTTCTTTTTGATTGTGAAAAAACAAAAGTGATTTAAGTTTTTGACTTTAGAAGTATTAATTATTATTTAATCCTGTTTTTTTGGTATTTTGGGCAATTTGAAAAATATTGATAGCAAGATTATGTCGATTGTCATTCATTTGAATGGCATTTTTGCTTGACCAAATTGTGAAAATCGGTACAATGGTCACTTCGCAACGGAGTGCGAATTTTCTAAAATTCGGAACTCTTTTCCTATTTGCCTAACGGAGTGCAAAATGCTTTTCTATGTTTCTTGTTCTAAAAAACAAACAATGATTCAATCAAAAACCCATAAAGATGCTGCTTTAAAATATATTTCTGACAATAAAGATTATGGGAACATTATTTGCGTTTCACATCAAGAGATAAACCGTGACAATAGCGATTCTCAAGTTTTTTTCCTAGCAGATGCTTTAAAACCTGAAAAGAGCATTGAAAATTTTAGAGTTGTTTACTAAACAAATAGGTTGCAATTAAATAAAAAAAATATTTGTTTACTTTACTTTTAATAAAAATTTAACTAAAATATTATTACTTTCGCCAACTGACTATAAACTCAACAAAAAAAATACATCTAGTTTATGGTTTAGTTGCTAAAGAGAGATATGGCACGATCAAATAAAAGTGCTGTGTCTTTTTTTGCCTTAAAACATCTACTTTACTTTTTGAAAATTTTAACCTAAAATATTTTTGATTTGACAATTAAAAAAAATCTAGCTAGTTTATGGTTTAGTTGTTAGGTCAAATTACTTGTTGTTCTTGAAAGGAACTCTAATGCCTGCTACTAAGAAGAAGTCTGAGTCTGCTAAAGAAGTTAGTGTGCCTATGGCAGAAAGAAAGCCAAGGTCTAAGCTGATTGGTGTATTTGCAGGAAAAATGAAACCTGCTCCAAAATCCATCAAGAAAAATGAACGTCCTGTAATTGATTTGCCTAGAGAAATTCAAGAACAATTTGTTCGTTTTGCTGCAACTAAAAATCTGTTTGATGTTTTTGAAGATAGAAAGAAAGAGCAAACTGGTCTTCTTTATTCATCTATTTTTGAAAAGTTTGTTGACCAATTATGGGCAACGAAGAAACAGCCTCAGAATCCATCTATTGTGGTAGAAACTAATGGCAAAGTTGATGCCAAGGGTCAATTTATTGTTCAGGTGGGCAGTAAAGTTAAGATCAACATGCCTCCTGTTGATGAAGATGATGATTCCCCTGATGAAGTGATGATTGCCGCATTGGAAAACATGGGCGTTAAAAGAGAGAATGCTGAATCTTTGATTGAAAAAGAAGTTTCTTTTGTTCCTCAATGGTCGTTGAATTTTACCGAAATGCTTCATGGTGCTACTGTTGCAGGCAAGTTCCGAGAAGCTACTGATGGTCAAATCTCTGCTAGTGAAGCATTGTTTTCTTCTATTAAAGGCATGGATGAAAATGGGGAAAGTCTTGATGCAAAAGGAAGACTTGCTTTGCTTAAAAAGTTTTCTGTAGAAGATTGGCAACTGCTTGCTAAGAATATTGATAGTCATACCTCCTACTATCCTCAATTACTTTCGGGTGGAGATTTTCTTGATCGAGTTTGCGATTATGCAGATTTCCGAGAAGAATTAGATGCTATTTTGACTATGTTCCGACCTGTTCATTTTTGCCAGCGGGTAAAGTTCGCTGTAGACGCAACAGGTGAGGATCGTCAAAATAAATTGGTTGCCGAAGCAATTTCTGCAATCACTGGCGAAGAAAACAATCATGATATTCAATTATCATACATGGGTCGTTCATAAAATTTAGAAGTGGTTTCTAAGTTTTGTTGTTTGTGTGTTTTTCCTTGAAAGGGAATGTAAATGTCGAAGACTGCTGAAAAGATTAACAAGAGTAAGATGGTTCGTGATTATCTTGCCGCCAATAATGATGCTGATACAAATAGTGTTGTAGAGCATTTTAAGAGTGAAGGGATTGAGATTAACAAGCAATTTGTTTATCAAACCCGAACTCATATCAAGAACCCAAAGAAGCGTTCTTCTACCAATCCGAAAGCGAAGTCTTTCGCTAAGGCTAAGGCTAAAGCTAAAACTTCTTCTAAGCCAAAGATGGATCATTATGATTCTTTGGTTGCTGCCAAGAGGTTGCTTGAGTCTGTTGGGGGTGATTTGGGTCAAGCAAAAAAGAGTCTAGACACTCTTACCAAACTCATTTCGTAAGATGGTCTGGAACACTCAAAACACTCATTTCGTTGCTGAGAGGGGAAATAAGCCTCCAACTCAAAGCAACGAAATGAGTTTGTTTTGTTATATGTATTTTGAACTTCTGGAAATTTTACATGTATCATCAAACATAATTAAACTGTCTATTGCTGAGATTAAGGCATCAGAAGTTAGGTTTAACATTTGTTTGTCTGATCTTAATTCGTGAACTATTTCTAATTGCAAAGAATTTACGAATTGGTTTGGATACCACTTTTTGAAAAGTTGATTTAAATTATTTTTTGCCCTTCCTGCATATCTTTTTTTACCTTCATAAACACCAAATCCTTCATCTTCTAAAAAACTTACAAAGGCACTTTTTATTTTTGGAGAGCAAGTGTGGGAATATGAACTTGGGCCATGTCCGTACCCAACAATTATGTCAAGTTCTGGATCATCTACATATTTTCTTACGCTGTCTCCACATCCATGAATATTTATTATAAAAACTCTTTCATCTAATGTTCTTTGTATTCTTGCAACATTTCTCAATATTGGCTCTAAAAATTCTTCTCTTACAACGTCTTCTTGAATGTGAGATATGTTATTGCAGTCTGCCCTGTCATTTAGATGATCGACAGAATATCCTTTTTTCCACCCTCTATTAATAACAGAAAAAAGATTCATTTCTGATGCAACTAACTCTACAAGATAATCTGTATTTAAGTCATCTGGCCCATGTGGTGCAACTAATACTACTGGCAAATCGCCTTTTGATACGCTAACTCTTTCCATTTTGACCTTTAAAATTAATATTATTTGTATCGAACATAAAAAAATAAAGTAGTTTACGGTACTAATTCGCAGAATGATTATTTCTTTCGAAAGGAAACCTATGAATAATTTAGTTATTTCCCATAATAAATTATCAAAATCTGATGTTTTTGAAATCTCTCAAGAATTATCTGCTGTAAATTTAATTCTTAAAAAATATCATCAGAAGATGGCGACCAGAAAAGGCAGAAAAGGTTATCGAGACAGTGAGGGGAATAGTTTTACCGTTATTGATCTATTAAACTTAATTTATAAAAATAGAAAAGAAGATTGTATTAAAGTAAAAGGAATTTTAATTGATTGTGAAGATGTAGAGAAACTATGCAATATTAAAGAAAAAGAATATTTACTTTTAAGCAACTATTCTCGTATGTTTTACGCTTTGTCTAAAAAACATTTTCTTTCTACTTCCATGTATGACATGGAAGATTTACAGAACGAATGTATAACTGCTTGTTTAAAGGCAATGTATGGATATGATGCTGAAACAGCAGGCAGGCAGCAAGTCGCTTCTCTTTTCACATTTCTCTATAGGTCTGTGAATAATCATTTAATTAAGCTGAGTCGGACTATGCTTTCATCTCTAGACCGCAAAGCAGTAAAAATCAAATGTAAATTTATGGACTTGAAAAATGAAAATCCCAATCTTACTTTTGATGATTTGGTTTCTAAATTAAGTTTATCTCCAAAAGAATTGAAAATATTAACCTGTGCTTTATCTTCAACCGTTTATCGAGAATCAGATTGCAATGGGGAAGATAAATCCTTGATTATTAATCAAGTTGTTGCAGAAAAAGAAAAAGAGTTGGAATTAGTAGAATCTACTGTTATGAAAAACATGGGAGAAATTATTTTTACTTTATCTGAATTGGAGAAAGAAGTTTTACGGGGGTATTTGAATGAGAAATACCCTAGTGGAAAAAAGTCAAATCGAGGAATTGGCAAATTTGCAAAAAATTTAATTAATCCAAAAACTAAAAAACCATACAGTAGAATGGCTATAAGTTATGCTTGGAAGCGGGTTCAGGAAAAAATTAAAAAGGCTGCGTAAAAAAAAATAAAAGTAGTTTGCGGTATTTTTACCCTGAAGGAGAAAAACTAATGCTTGAAAATTCATCCCAAGTCCAAAATGAGTTACTATTTAGAAAATTGACTGTTGAAGAAAGAAAATGGAAAATCTCCAGAAAGAATCCCGAATGCCCATTAAATAAATTCATTGGCAATCCCAAGGCTATCAGAAGGCTCGCTAGGGCTGCTTTTTCTGCTATGGGCAATAGGAATAGAGATTGTTCTGATTACTCTCTAGCTGTTTGTGGGCCTCCATCAACGGGTAAGACTTATTTGACGAAATTATTTGCTAAAACTATAGGTTTGCCATTAGTTGTAATCGAGCCTCAAACAGTAAAAAGAGTACAAAATATTTTTGATGAAATTGCTTTGACTTGTCGTGAATTTTCTTGTGATGACATAGTTCAAGCTGGAGAATTGACGCTTAAGGCGGATGATAAAGGAAAGTTCTCGTTACCTCCAGTAATTGTTTTTATAGATGAAGTTCATAATCTTAAGTCAAATGTGGTTCAAGGTCTTTTGAAAGCAACAGAACCTAATGATAGGATTATGATTACGGAAGAAGGTCAGCAAATTGCTACAAATAAAGTTTGTTGGATGATTGCTACAACAGATCGTGGAGATTTGTTTGATGCTTTCGACACTAGGTTTCAAAAAGTTAATCTTAGACTATATTCTAAAGACGAAATGGCTAAGATTGTCCAAATGAATAATTCTGATTGGGATATGGATGTTTGTAGGTTAGTTGCGACATATAACCCTATTGTCCCAAGAGAAGCGATTGCTTTTGCTAAAGACATGCGCGTTGAACATGAAATGAATCCATCTGAGTGGCTGAATGTTGCCAAAAGAACAGCGGAGGATCATGGAATAGATGAATTTGGAATGACCTATGCCAGATTGAATGTTCTTAAAGCATTAGGGCGATCAACGATGTCAGCATCACAGATGCCATTTGTTGTTCATGTTAAAGAAGATGAATTGAAAAAGTATATTATGCCTCCTCTACTTGCAAGGACTCCTGACCAACAAGTTCCTTTTGTAACTGTTTGTAGCAGAGGATATTCTATAACAAAGGCTGGACTTGCAGAGTTAGACAAGAGAGGGATTTCTCATAGGGGACTTAAAGCAATGCCGGAGTCGGTCGCAGAAATGTTTACGGATGCTGCATAAAAAAACAATATTAGTTTGTGGTAACTGAAGAAAGAAACACTTACTTAAAAAGGAGATTATTATGCCCAATTGGTTGAAAGCTACGCTTGCATGTGGATTGGTTTGCTTGTTCATTCCACCTTTAATTGGTCTTTTTCTTGGCGGTGGTATTGTATTCATCGCATTTATAGTAGTGTGTCATTTGGCGAGTGCAGCGGGAATACCCACTAAGTTTCTTGATGATTAAGGATTGTAAGGATGCAAGAAAAATATAAAGAAGCATTTAATATTTTAGAAGATTTAAAATTAATTCCAGAAGTAAATGATGAAGATTTAAATAAAATAAGTCATGTTCTTCGCTTCCAAAGAGAACTTATGTCTGTCTATTCAAGTGCTGTTAATACTTTAGTTTCTGAAAAAATTAAACTTCAAGAGGAATTAGATGCAAATAATTAAAACAAAATCACTTGTTGATTACATGAAAAAAAGATCAACCCTAGAGGGTAGAAATTGGAACATTCCTGATTCTTATCTGGAAGAAATGTTTGTTCAAAAAGGGACTAGAATTTTTTTTGGTGTGGTTTTAGATGATTTAGGAAATATGTTAGAAGATAAAAAGAATAAAGATTTTTTCTTGTGTTGGCAACGAATGGAAGCAGAGCGTACTTTTGATGCAAGGTAAAAAAGTATATTTTAATACGAAGTCTCAATATGGAGTGGAAACCGTAGATGAATTAAGCAAGAAAGATTTTATTGATTTCGCAGCGTTTAATGCCGAAGTCAAAAGATTGTCTAAAGAATATACTCTTGCTGGTATGTCGGTTTATGTTAGTCAAAGATCATGTAAAGAATGGGGTCGGCAATGAGTTTTAAAGAATTAGAGAAATTTGTAGAAAAACTTAAATCCACAACAAGTACGCTTGATAAAGTAGAAATAATTAAAAATTGCAATTCTGATTTTATAAAAAATATTATTTTATATACATACCATCCTTTCAAGCAGTATCATGTTACTAGCAAAAATTTAAAGAAACGAAATGATTTGTTGGGTGTGCAAATGTGCCATTCTGATTTTTTTTCTTTACTAGATGGTCTTTCAAGTAGAGAAATTACTGGTCACGATGCAATTAAATCTGTAAATGCTTTTGTTTCAAACAATTCTGAGTATGAAGAACTTATTCATTGCGTAATTGATAAAGATTTAAAAACTAGAACTGCTGCGAAGTTGATTAACAAGGCTTTGCCTAATTTCATTCCTGAATTTAGTGTTGCTCTTGCTGATGTCTATGCACCTAAATTAGTAAGCTGGAAAGATGAATGGTATGTCTCTAGAAAGCTAGATGGAGTTAGGTGTATCGCTGTTATAGACGATTTAGGAAACCCTACGCTCTATTCCAGAACAGGAAAAGAATTTCATACCCTTGATGTTGTTGCTTCTGATGTTCGCAAACTAAAACTTAGAAATCAAGTTTTAGATGGAGAACTATGTCTGGTGGATGAAGATGGGAATGAAGACTTTCAAGGAATAATGAAACAGTTAAAGAAAAAAGATCATACGATTGCCAATCCATCCTATAAGGTATTTGATTTTTTAAATTTAGATGAATTTAATTCAAAGGTTGGAGAGAGAAATCTTTCTCAAAGATTGAAATGTTTGTCAGAGACATTCCCAGAGGATTCAAATTCAACATTGTCTGTCTTGGAGCAAGAGATTGTTCAAGATGATGGTCATTTTGAAAATTGGATTTCAAAATCAAAGGAAAATGGTTGGGAAGGTTGTATGCTTAGAAAAAATACGGCATACAAAGGAAAACGAAGCAAGGATTTGCTCAAATGCAAGTCGTTTTATGATAACGAATATGAAGTTCTGTCAACAGAGACAGGCCAATTTAGATATGTAAAAGATGGTTCTGAAACTGAAGAAGAAATGCTTTCTGCTGTCATTATTAAGCATAAAGGCCATGAAGTTCGTGTAGGGAGTGGTTGGAGTGTTGAGCAAAGACAAGAGTATTTTAAGAACCCAGAAGGAATTATTGGAAAATTAATCTGTGTTCAATACTTTGAAGAAACTAAAAATCAATCTGGCGGGATTAGTTTGAGATTTCCTACTATTAAGCATGTTTACGGAAATTCAAGAGATTTATAATAAAAATAGCAAAAAGATGCTCTTTTCTCATCTACATAACTTACATGAAGATGCCAGAGGTGTTATTATCTAATCTTAGGGATATGGTTTTTGAAAGAAATATAGAAAAAGTAAAATCTATATTAGAACTTTCCCCTGACGAAAAATTAATTCCAGAGGAATTTGTTACTTTGGATGAAGTTAATTTAATTGTTTTGGAAAGTTTGGAAGAAGAAGATGTCAAACATATTGAAGAAAGTGAAAATATTTTATATTCAATATCTCTTTCTGCAAGCACTTTAAAAAGCATTTTTTACAAGATTAAAACTAGAATTTTCACTAATTATATGTCAAAATTAGTTTCACGGGGCTTTTTTGAATGTGCTTTTTCAGAAGAAGATAATGATTTCATTTTTTCTGTATCTGAAAAAGGCAAGAAACACGGAATTGAAAAAATTCCTGAATGGTTATAAAGGATTCTAAATGCAAAACGAAACTCATTCTGAGTATTGTTCTCTTTCAAATTTTGATTGGCAAAGATTTAATAAAAAAGTCGAAAATTTGTTGAGTAAAATAAAATCAAAAAAAGAAGCAGAGAATACTATTTTAATTTTGAATTTAATTAAAACAAAAGACGCTCAACTAATTAATTTGGAGAGCGAAAATGAAGAATGTTAGCAACTTTACTTACAGCCATTATTATACTAGGATTATATTATTTATTTTGGGGCGACTCAAATGATGATAATAATAATAATGATGATGATAATGAACTGAAAGAAATAGACGATGACGTAATCGCCTATGCAATAGTTAATGATATGTTTGATAATGATGGAGTTGAAATTGATTAAAAAAGTTTTTCTCGTATTGGGATTGTTTGTTTGTGGCTGTAGTTCTATTTCTTTTAGAGCAAATGCGGATGAGTTTTTCATTCAGCCTCATATAGCACCTGCGGTTAAAGTAGAACAGTATCCGAGTTATTGGTATCAGGAATATCCAAGATACTTTGTTCCTCCAAGAGTTTATCCAACAAATCCTTATCACCTTCCTCCAACTTATATCATCCCTTCTTCTCCAACTCCTTATTACTATCTCCCAGCCCCAATATATCCATCTTATCCATCTTATGTAAATGTTCCTGTTTTAGTTGAAAGAGGATTTTTTTGCAAAAGATATCATTGGACATATCAGCGACGATATTGGTGATTTTCCAGATAAGATGATGGAGATGTCAAATCAAAATTCTTTATGGACTCTCGGAGTTCAGACTTTTTAAATTTTTTAACTAAGATGACAAATAATTTTTCTCCTGCATCTTTAAATAAGCAGGGGATTATGCCGTTGATAATTAATTGAAAGCCATGTTTTAATATTATAAATCCATATTTGGACGCAAATAAGAAATGAGCTAGATATTCCATTTCTTTTTCTTTTGAATGTTTGCTCATTATTCTTTTGTTTTATCGAAATTTTTGTATTTAAATTTCTTTACATCAATATTTTTTTCGTCTGCTTTTGGCCCAAGTTTTTGTATTGCATCTGCCGCGATTGAAGTGAAATAAAGAGCCGGATTTTCGCCTCTAATGTATCCGTCAGGATACGCCCAATGAGCAAGCCCTGTTCGACTTTGCTTTTCGTTCAATAATACAAATTCTTTAAAACTAATCATAATAAATAATATTTAGTTGCTGGGAAGCCAAAATGTGAAAAATATTTGAGATTAGTTTGCGGTATAAGCATACACATTTATAGAGGATGAGCTTATATGATAGACGAACCGGAAGAATATTGTTTTGATAGTCTTTCTTCAACTTTGAATATTTTAAATTCAAAGAATTTAGTTGAAATAGCCAAAGAAAAAGGCAGATTGTCTCAAGAACAAGAAAAAAGATTATTAAATTATGCAATTAAATCAGATAAATGCTCTGTTTTGATTGAATATGCCTACGCAATGCACTCAAAACTACCAGAAGAAATGCACAATTTTGTTGTTATGAACTCTGGGAGAGTTTCATTAAGTTACTTTAAATTACTGAATACTTTGAAGTCTAGCCTTAAAAGTATGGCATCAGTTGTTGGTGATAATTCAACTTTGAAACAAGTTATTGAAGAAATGTAAAATGAATAAATCTGTTAAGAGTAGAATTATAGAACAATTTCAAAATGTGATTCTGTCAGAATCAAAAGTTACATTTTACAAAGACTATGACCGAAACAATGTTTTTATTGAAAAAGGTTCTACTGGTTACATAAAGAATTTCAAAGAACTTTGTGGAACTATAAGTCTTTTGAAATTTGAATTTTTTGAAACAAACGATGGCAGAGAATTTCCATATCGTGAAGTTAAACTTTTTCTTTTTGAAGCAGAAAAACTTTTATGTGATTCCAGTTTGTTTCCATTTTTTTTCATACAAGGCAGTCAATTAGAAAACGGCATTCGAATTTCTAACTATGAATATTTAGAATACGTTTTTAATCATTCTTCCCATAGAGGAATATCAGATAGTAAAAAATTTGCTATGATCGCTGTAAAACATAAAACAAGACTTCCCAAAAAGATTGAGGAAGTAATTCTTGGCAACTATAAATTATCTAATCATTACTCAAGTGCTTTTGACATTAACTTGACTGAATTTCAACAAAAAGAATTTTTAAAAGATAAAACAGGAAGTTTTGCTGCAAAATATTCGATGGACTTGATAGATCGTCGAATAGAGGTTCCTGATTTCTTGCATAATTACTTGCTTTCTTTGAAGGCATTTGGGAATTTGTCTTCAATTGTAGAAATAAAGGGAAATGGCGAATTTGTTCCATCTTTAAATTATTTTGTTGAAATGTATATTAAAAAATCTGAAAATGAACATAAAAAAAATTCAGAGTAGTTTGCGGTAGAGTTATAGAATGAATGATACTTGTAACTAAGGAGAATCAAATGAGAATACCTGAACCCGGACATGACAAAGGTTGGGGCGTGACTTTCGTAGCGTCACTAGCTTGGGCTTTTATTGGTATAGTTGCTCTTATGCTTTTGGGATTAAGTGTTCCAATTCTTATTCCAATCGCAATTTTTGGACTTGGTACTTATACTTACGGACTGTTTTGTAAAAACATTGATGACTGAAATCATTTGTTGGGTGCAAGAATTGCAGAAAGAATGGAAAGGTTGATAATATGTCTGTTGTAGAATCTAAAGTTGTTGAGTCTATTAGTCTTTATTTCAATGCTGGTAGTAGCGATAAAGTTTACAATGCTTCTATTGAAGAATTTGATGGCAAGTATGTCGTCAACTTTGAATACGGACGCAGAGGTAGTGCTTTGAAATCAGGAAGTAAGACTTCTAGCCCTGTTTTGTTACAGGATGCTAAGATTGCTTATGAAAAATTGATTAAAGAAAAGACTAAAAAAGGTTATCAAAAATTAGAAGGTGCGTATGATAAGCAGATTCTAGTTTCTGATTTGCCTGAAACTCAAGTTGTTGATTCTAAATGCGTATTGTTAAACCCAATTACAGGAGATGAAGTTAATGTTTATTGTGACAATCCTGATTGGATTGTTCAAGAAAAAATGGATGGAGTTAGATTTATGCTCCATAGGCAAGGTGGAAAGGTAACGTCTTATAATAGACGAGGGGTTTACGCTAACATTCCGGTAGACATTTACAATTTGACAAAAGACTTGAAAGAAGATTTTTTCATTGATGGAGAACTTGTTGGAGAAGTCATGTATGTTTTTGACATGCTAGAATATAAAGGTAAAGACTATAGGGAAAGTTCGTTTTCCGAAAGGTTTAAGCAACTAAGAAGTTTTGTGAAAAGTTTGCCTAATCAAGATTGTATTGTTTTGACCAAGACCGCAAATAAAAACAAAATTAAATTTGTAAATGAACTTGAGGAAAACAATAAAGAAGGAGCCGTATTCAAGAATAAAAACGCATCTTATTATGTAGGACGACCTGCTAGTGGAGGTGATTACGTCAAATTTAAGTTTTACAGCACTTGTAGTTGCGTTGTAAAAGAACTCAATGGAACTAAAAGAAGTGTTTTTCTTGAATTATTCAAAAACAAGAAAGCTGTAAAAGCAGGAAAGGTTACTATCCCTGCAAACTTTGATATTCCAGAAGTAGGACAAGTAGTAGAAGTTCGATACTTATATGCTTATAAGCAGTCAGGTGCATTGTATCAGCCTGTTTACTTGGGCGTGAGAGATGATATTGTTCCAAGTGAATGCCAGCAGGCTCAATTAAAATATAAGTCGGAAGAAGATTAATTTTAATTGCTTCATTCATTGCGTTGTTAATTGGTTGTAAAGGTTTGTTTATTTTTACTTTTTTTGTAGTTTAATGATTGTTCTTTCTAAATATTATTTTATAATTTGAAAGCGTAAGGAACTTTATGAGCAAATCTTGGTTAGGTGATTTTAATGTCATTGATAAAACTAAAGATCATCATAAAAGTGAATTACAAAAAAATAAAGAGAGGCAGTGTCGTCTAGAGATTAAAATCGTTTGTAATTCACTTCAAAGTGTTTTTAATTTAATAGATAATAAAATAGGAATTGATTTATTGGGGATTATTGCTGTCCTTACAGGCTACGCAATATTCAACATATATTGTTCTTATTATTCTTAATCAGTTAGTGGCGTTTAGTGGAGTACCTGCGGATGAAGATTCAAGAGACAGAAAAGAAATTTGGACAAAAACTCATAGTAGTCCAAAAATCAATTGAGTTAGCGTATATTTCTGGTAGCTTTCCTTCTTACCAGTTGGCATGTAAGAGGGTTGGATATGCTAGAGTAAATAGAAATAAGTTTCATGTAGGCGTGATTTATGATGAAACAGATTCTCTGGAAATTGGCGATGTAGAAGCTCTTGCCAAAGAAAGTGGATTAAAAATTATTTTAAATGAGAAGTGGAAGTCATAATGACTGATGTGCTTTCTGATCGCCCGATGAAAATAAGATACCATTTACAGAATGGTATTCATAAAAATCATTGGCAAATTAAAAATATTTTTAATAATTCTATAATTTATCTTGATCCCAAAGATCAGGTTATTCGGCTAACTGATAGTGTTCTCAAGAACAAACGATCAACAGCCGATAAGATTTATTGTGGAAAAACTAAAACTGTATGTAGTTGGGTACAGTTTAGGGATAGCAAACAGTTAAAAAAAGATTATCGACCAAAGAAGCAACTTGTTAAAATAAATTACAACCCTAAAAAAACACCATACTGGAACGCTCAAGATGACCTGAAACGCCGTTACGATCTAGACGAGTGTTGGTTTAGCTATTTGTATCTAGGTGCGTTACAAGGCCAGCTAGGAGTTTATGCTTGTAAGGATGAACTATTATCAAAATTCAACACGTTGAATTTTGTTTGTTTCTAAGGGCTATTTAAAAATGTATATATTAATATTTAATATATAAATAATTGCATGATAATTAAAGATAAAAAATTTCTTTGGACTCATCCGCTAAAAATGGGTGGAACAAGTTTCAGAACAGTTTTAGTAACTCTGTTTAGTGATGGCAACACTCATGCAAGTCAAGGTGGTGGCAAGATAACTCTTAATGATGGTCATAGATCATTAAAAAGTCTGTTGAGCATAGACCCCAAATACAAAAAATTTTACAAGGTTAGTTTATGTAGAAATCCGTGGGACAGAGTAGTTAGTTTCTGGTATCACAATAAGCGTCATATGGTATTGAATCGTGATACTTCTAAAGACTTAATAAATTCAAAATGCCAAGGATTTGCTCCGAGAAATATAGATCAAATATTTTGGCAAAGTTGCACTTTTGAAGAATATTTGCAAAGCAAATACATAAATGATCTTTGTCCAAAAAAGTTTTATGTTTTTAATAACATTGAAGTAGATGAATATATTCGATACGAGCATTTTGAACTTGACATAGCGAATGTATTAAAAAAATTAGGTGTAAAAAGTAGCGAATATAAGCTACAGAACTTTAGTCACGATACTGCTCGAAAATGGGGAGTAGATGATTATCGAACGTACTACAATGACGACCAAGCTGAATTTATAGGCGAAAAATTTAAATATGAAATTAAAAAATTTAATTATTTGTTTGACAATGGCTGTAGAAAAAACTCTGAATCATATAAAAATGAATTAAAATCACGCATACGCCAAAACAAAGAAAAAATACAAAAACTGCAAAAACAAGTAGCTGTTGATGAATCTAAATTAAACAAGGAATACAAAGCAATATGAAAAAGTACGAAAAGAAAATTTTATTTTTTTGGTTGTTTTTTCATTTGTTATTTAATGGGTTGTTTCTTTTTAACGTAACCTTTAAAATAAACCCATGAATCCTTTATTAGAAAAAAAATTAAATCGAAACTTTCCTGATTTGATACGTAATGATTTGTTTATTGAGTGTCTTGATGGTTGGTATCAAATAATACATGATATGTGTTATTTAATTGAGCAACAAGAGCCACACACTGTTCCAGTAGGTTATTATTCAACCAATCTTGATTCATCTAATGATATTGAAGTAGAAATAAATCAAATAAAAGAAAAGTTTGGTGGATTAAGAGTTTATTATCATGGTGGTAATGATATTGTTGCTGGAATCGTAAAAATGGCAGAAAAACATAGTTTCTCAACATGCGAAAATTGTGGGAATCCAGCAAAGTGTAAAACAGTAGGTCATTTAACAAAAACAATTTGCAATAATTGTCGAAAATTTATGCAAGCTAAAAGCCTCAATAAGAAAAAATTGAAGCAATGAGCCAACAGCAATTTGAAGAACGAACAAAGTGGGTCTATGACGAACAGAAATTTCCAGTCTGGAATAAGTCTTTTGATAAAGATGAGCGTGACGAAATGATCCGAGAAGATATATGGGTTGGTCGTAGCATCTCATTTTTATTAGCCGCTTTGGTCGGAATTGGTCTGATTCTGGCAAGTCTTACCATTAATTTTATAACCAAATGGCAATAGCGATGACTATTTCATAATCCGTCTTAACATTAAACTAATATTAATCTGACATTTGAAATTTCTTAATAGAGAAACACTCTTTATTAAGGAATTTTTCATTATGAGAACAGCATTTATTTTATTATTTTTAGCATTGTTTCTTGGTTGTGGCAAAAGTTTGCCAGAAATTGAAAGCGTTTCAAATGTTGATGGCAAAATTTTAATGCCAAATGGTCGAGTTTTAAAACATGGAAGGTTGTTGTTTATTCCAACAGAGCATTATGATGTTGCTAGAAGTTTATCAGTAGACATAAAAGATGATGGAAGTTTTAAATCAGAAGATAATTTATATGAAATAAATTATAAAATTATGGTTCTTACTGGAAGTGGAAAAGAACGCAGGTATATTAAAAAGTATGTTCCTGAAAAATATTATGATCGAGAAGAAGAAGACTCTGATTTATTTATAAATCCTGAAGTTCAAGCAGATAATTTGGTTTTAAAAATGACCAAATAAAATGATTTTACTTATTAGAAAGATTATGCTAAAATCATTCTTAGATTTTTTAAAAATGGAGGTTTAAGAATGCCAAGGGGGAAGAAAAGCAGTTGGACTCATGCAATTTATTGCGATTATGGGAAGGCAGATGCAAGAATAATTAGACTTAGCTACAGTTCTGTTTCTGCTAAAAATGCTTGGGAAAAAATTTATAAATCTTATAGTCATAATAACTGGCGATGTTGGCAAGTAACAAAGCGTGGCAAAGTTATAAGAGATAGCAATAAGATTAAAGAAAAGGTACTAAATTAAATGATGCCAGTTCCCTACACCGAATGTATTACTTATCCTGATGAATATTACGGACATGATAAAATATTAAGGATAGAGCAATCGTATTATTTAACAGAATACATAGAGGAAAAAGCTCATAAATTAATAAATTTAGGTGGTAGATTTTTAATTAAGCGTGAAGAAGTTGCAAAGAACAAGTCTGCGAAGAAAACTCCACCGACTTATGGTTTAAATACTCTTATTTTTTCTACAGATTTAAGTGAGATGTTGTTGCCAGATCATACTAAAATCATATTGAGTAGCGAGAAAGAAACTCGCAAGAATTTTATAGTTTTAATTAATTCTTCTTACCACAATATTTTTAAAAATGTATAAATGGACAGAAATTAAAAAGTGGGCTAAAGAAAACAACCTTAGTATTTCTAAGACTCCCAAAATAGATGAATTTATCTGGGGAGACAAGAAATATAGCAATTTAAATAAATTAGTCGCTGACTTGTATAATGAACTAACTAATAATGTTCATTTAGAGCATCAAAAAAACTATAAAAAAAACAATAGTAGTTCATGGTAGGTTTATAGAAACAACTATTTTCGCTATCGGAGTTTTTGATGAGATATGGTCTTTGTTGTATTGCTTTAGGTTTAGAGCCAAAGAAATTCAGAAAAATGACATACAAGCGATTTAGTAGTTTAGATCGTGATGAGGCGTTATCTATTTTAGGAGAACGCATTCTCAACAATATGGAGGTGACAAATGCTAGTATTAGCTACTGTTCAAAACATGATTACTGTTACCGTATTAGTAGTGACCTATTTCCTCTTGTTACCTATCGTGCTGCTAATCTCAGTCTTTCTGATCTACCTCAACATGAGCGAATACTACAAGAAATAGAAAGCATAGGCGACAACATAGAGGAAACAAGAGTCAGAGTTAGTTGTCATCCAAGTGAGTTTAACGTATTGGCTTCTACAAATGAAGATGCTGTAAATCGTACCATTAGAGAGTTAAATTTCTACAGTGATTTTCTTGATATGCTAGGTTGTCCTGCGGATTATAATTCGCCTATGAACTTGCATATCAACAATCGAGAAGGCAGCAACAATGAAGTTGTAGCCAGATTCAAAAAGAACTTTGCTAGGCTTGATGAAAATTGTCAAAAAAGAATTGTTATTGAGAATGATGATAAACTTAATTGTTGGAGCGTAAAACAATTAATTGAGGACTTTCACCCAGAAACCAAAATTCCTATTACCTTTGATTATTTACATCATGCTTGTCATCCTGACGGTTGGACTGAGCAACAAGCTATTAGATTTTGCCATTTAACATGGCCTACGAAACCTTTGTTTCATTATAGCGAGTCTGCTGTAGGTAACAATCCAAGAAAACATGCAGAATTTGCGATGCAAGAATTTAACTCTTATGATTTAGATTTTGATTTAGACATGGAATTAAAAATGAAAGATGTAGCTATAGATTATTATTTGACAGAAGTTGTAAAAAAAACATGAAGTAGTTTGCGGTATGGATATGCTTTGACTTTCGAAGGAAATACATAGTGAAAAAAATAGTAAAATCTTTTTTAAAAAAATCTAAAGGCAAGCCATCAGAATTGTCTGAGCATGATAGAATGCTTTACGATTATGGCAATAAAGTTAAATGGGTAGATGTTAAACTTCATCTTACGCATAGTGAAGTTGAAGAATTTTTTGGTGAAAGATGCAATAGTTATGAGCCTTCGTGTTCAATTTGTAAAAATTGGATTCAATGGGACGAAAAAGGAACAGCTACAATTTCTTTGCTAAGAAATGAAGTGATTGAATTGCTTAGGCAGTAAAAATGATAAATATAACTTTTACAACAGAACAAGTAGTCGATTTAATCACTCTTTTGAAGAAAGAGTTGATTGCTACGGTTCCTTTGACTGAAAAAAATGATAGTGATTCTCCCAATCTTGCAATTCAGAATTATAACGAACAATTTCTACTGCTTCAAAAATTACAAAAAACAATTTCCAAGGCAATGAATGAGGATGGTCATTGGTACGTTGTGAATAAAGTTGGCAATATTTCAAAAACATTCGCAGCTACAAAGGCTTTAAAGAAAATTTTTAAAGAACATAATAAATGTAGTGATAAATTAGGGCGTGATGAGTTTAGTTTAAGTAATATTAAGAAGTTTCTTGAAGTAAATCAGTCTTATAGGCATGGCGTTACACCATGTTTAGATTATAATGTGGCATTGGAAGTTTATTTGGAATTAACTAATTTTGGCTGTATTTGCGAATTAGTAAGAGTTGAAGAAATTGAATTTAATGATAATTATGCTCCTTGGCCTTCGTCTGAACCACCATTTTAAAAAACAAAATTAGTTTGCGGTAGATATGGAAACTCAAATTAAAAAAACCAAAAATACCTGTGACGACTTCTTAATTGATGGAATTGAATAAATGTTAAGTGATTATGACAAAGCAAACGTAGCCCAGATTTTGTCTGGACATGGCGATTGGTTTACAGCAAAACTCATGCGGCTAATTGCTGGCTCTGATTCTTTGAATCGAGAAAAACTATTTCAAGTTTTTCCAGAAGTAGTTGTTTGCGTTAGTGATTTTCAAAGAATCTCGATTCAATATAGTAGAAGAAAGTTTTCAAACCCTTCATATGGAATGAACAACAATCTTTCATTAGAAGAATGGAAAGATTTATCTAACAAAAATTAACGCAATGCAAAAATTTAGAAAAAGAAGTTTAATATGATTCTTTATGAAAAAGCAAAAAAGGTTGCAAAAGACGCTCATCAAAGCATTGGTCAAGTAAGAAAGTACAACGGAAAGCCTTACTATCATCATCCTTTAGCTGTTGCAGAGTTGGTTTCTTTAGTTACTGATGATGAGAACGTGCTTGCTGCTGCTGCTTTGCATGATGTTCTTGAAGATGTAACGCCTTTTAATAAAAAATACAACAAGGATTTTATAGAAAAAGAATTTGGGTATGAGGTTTTAAATTTAGTTATTGAATTAACTAATCAGTACGAAAAGTCAGCGTATCCTAATTTGAACAGAAAAAGTAGAAAGTTTCTAGAATCTCAAAGAATCAGTAAAATTAGCGAGAAGGCAAAAATAGTTAAAAGAGCAGATTTGCACCATAACAGTCAAGAAATGCCTTCGGACAACAAATTTTGCAAACTTTGGATTGAAGAAAAAAAAGAAATTGAAAAATTAATCGGATCATGGTCTGATTTTTTAAAACAATGCGTCGATATTGAGTAGTTTTGATTAATGTTTACTTTTGAGAAAAATAAACTAAAATTATTTAGACAATTTTTCCAAACAAGAAAGGGTTGATTATTATGGGAATGGACGTTTCTTCTGATTCAGGAGTAGTTTTTGAAATTTCTGATGTTGTACCAAACATTTTAGAATCCTTGACAGATGCTCAAGTGAAAAGTTCTGTTACTAGATTGAAAAAGAAGTATCAAGATAATTGGCCTACAAAAAAAGAAGAGTTAGATAAAATTTCATCTAGCGAAGATTTATCTAACTGGTTTCTAGAAGCGATTGTTGTCACTCCCGATGACGATAACGACGAAGGATTTGATACCTATGGCATATCAGCTATTTGGGATCATATTATGGCTGCTTCAAAGTGCAAACTGCCAGATGCAAATTTTCATTATTGGACAAGTTCAAGACTGTCTGATTACGAAGTTCCTATAGAAACTCCATGTATTGTTTTTGAGGAATACGGTCTTTTTGCGACTAAAATGACCGCTAAGGGCAAAAAACTTGCCGCTACATTAGGTGTTAGTGAAATCAACACTAGCACATGGACTACTTTGAGTTATTAAGAAAAAAATAGAAAGTAGTTTATGGTATAATAAGAAGACACAGGTAAACCTGTTTATTGAAGTGGGTGGCGAGACTACAATTTCGGTGTAGTCCAAAACCATAACCGAGCGACATGATATATCATCCCTTTGTGGAGTTTGCGTAAGTTGGAAAGCCATTTGCTTCAATAGCTAGAAAGAAAGAAAAATGGGAAGTGATATTTATACCGAATCTGCTATAGCAGTTCGTTTTGAAGATTTTTTAAATCGAAAAGAAATTAGTCTAAAGAAAAATAGACGAAAAATAGTCGATGAACTTGTTGAAAAACAACTTATAGATGCTCAAAAAGCATCTGAAAAAGAATCTGAAATGATTGAAACAAAAAACGGTTTTATATCCCACCTTTTATCAGAAATTTCATTTGAAGATTCATCTGGATGGGAAAATGAAGAAGAAGCGTATAGACATTCTGATATTATAAAAGTTTTTTGCTCCAACACTGGAATAGACTACAACAAGAAACTTGTGGATTTTAATTTCAGAAAGTTCCAAAATTCCAGAGAGTCAGGACGCGATGTAGAAATTAACACTATCTATATCATGTTTGATTCAAACGGAATGTTTGAAACAAAACCAACTAAAGAAGGAAAAGAATTGGCTAAAACCCTTGGCATTAAAGAATTAAGTGAAACTACTTGGACTGTCCATAGTTATTAGGGAGAATGATTGGAAATGGATTTCATAGAGAAGCGTAAAAAAATATCAATCATAAGATTGTTAGAAGAAAATATAAACAAAAAAGTAAATTTAGTTTTAAAGAAAAAAGAATGCGACAATTCCTTTGTAAGAAAAGTTACCATTGTAGCTGTAGGTTCGAGATTTGTTGTTTGCAAAGGTTTAAGTGGAATGGAATGGTCTTATCCAATAGATGATAGTGAAATGGAAATATTAAGAGTAGAATAAATGACAAGAATCAAGCCAAAAAGAAAAAGTTCTTATCAAAAATGGACTAAGTTTATTTTTGACGAAGAAGCTACAAGGTCTTATAGAGATCGAATAATTGGAACTAATTCCAATGAAGTCACCTACGCAGAAATTTTTACTAACAAGTCTCATTCTGTTATCGTGACTCCCATGAGTATTGAGCATGAAATGAAGGGATGGATTTCTCTTTCTATAAAAAGACACGATAGAAAAGCGGAATGCGATTGGAGAATATTTCAAAGAATCAAAAATGATTTGGTAGGAGAAAAAAGAGAAGCGGTACAGTTGTTCCCTTCTATGGATCGAGTGTTAGATACAGCGAATCAATACTTCTTATGGGTCGCTCCTGAAAAGCATATCTTTGGGATTGGACAAGTAGAACAAGAAGTGTCTGATGAGGTTTATGCAAACAAAGTAGGAAGCGTACAGCGTCCTTTTGCTGACTCTGATCCACTAGGGAAATTAGTAGATAATGGAGAAAGAAGTAAAACGGTAGGATCATTTCCTCTGCCTGTCTTCCCAGAAGGTTATATGGACTTGATGAAAGTGTATTTCCAAGCCCAAAAACAATCTCAAGAAAAAGGAATGGAATCTAATGGGAGCTTTAACGAAGAAAAGAATGATTAGGTTTGTTGATCTTCAAAAGTATGCTGGAGAAAATTCTTATACTGTAAAAAAGATCAAAAGTAGATGTTTTATGTGGAAAAAAAATAATACTAAAGCATTTAGAATTGCAAAATCAGTAAAGGAAACTTTTGAAGAAATATCTGCTGAAATTGAATACAGAAAATCTGAAGTTGAATACAGAAAAGTATGTAAAACATTTAGACTTTTAAGCGAAGGTTTTTGATGAAAGACAAAAAATTTAGTATACAAAATTTGGCTTTAGAAGAAAATCAAAAATTTCATATTTTTCAATATCAATATTTATTAGACATGAAAGACAAGATATTTCATGCTCTTGGAGATGATGAATTAAGAAAAGAAATACTTCAAAAAGTAAATTCTTGTTTTCAAAAAGATTACAATGATAGTTTGGCGGGAGAGATTGCTTTAGAGCATTTATTGACGAATGATGAATTGTCTGTGAAGATAAGAAAATTTTTAAGTTCAAGAGTGGGCTATAGTATGAAAGGGCAAGTTAGAGATGTGGAGATAAAACCAAAGAACGCAATCCACAATGACATTTGGCTAAACAGAATGGAGGCTAATGAGTATAACCCTGCTCATGTTCATGGAGGTTTTTTAAGTTGGATTTGGTACATCGACATACCAGAAGAAATCAGAAAAGAATCAAACAACAATAAATCAATGGGCTTAGTAGAATTTAAATCATGTAGGTCAAATGAACTTATGAGATTTAATCCTAGTTCAAACGATTTTTTAATGTTCAATGCTGACCACATGCACACTGTTTATCCGTTTCGGTCAAATGTAACTAGAATATCTCTCGCAGGAAATATCCATGAAGTAATTTATTGAGAAAAAATACGTTTTAGTTTATGGTAAAGTAAAGGAACAAATAAGATGCTTGGAAAGATTGAAAAAATGAACAAACAGCTACAAGAAGAATACAATAGCGAGGAATGTGAAATTGAAAGTTTTTCTTTTGGATCATATGATCCAAATTTTAAAAAGAATAATTCAGTTGTTCCTGAGCAAATTGCTGACATGATTGAAACTGCTTTCATTAAAGCAAAGTGGACTAGACATGAAAGTTCTACAGAAGAAGAGTGTGAAAGATTTTTTAATGATAGTCTAATGACTTTACGATCAGTTGTTGTTTTAATGGAAACGCAGAAAGGTTGAGTCGTTATGAGTAACGATAGCGAAAAAAATAGTGGACTTGGAGTTGTTTTTCTTTTATTTATAGGGTTTTGCCTTGTAATTGGAAGTTGTAATGGCGGTGGTGGTAGTAGCGATGCGAAAATTGATAAAATAATTAAAGCCAAAGCTATAGTAAAAGGAATGGTGAACTATCCTGACACTTTAAGTTTTCATAATATGTCTACAAGTGTTAGTGGAAATAATGTTACATTAAAGTTCACTGCAAAGAACGCATTTGGAGTGCCTTCAACTCATACAAAAACAATAACAGTAAACTAAATGTATGATTTAATTTTATGTGTCTTAGCGACAACAAAAAACAATCGCTTAGAACAATTTCAAAAAATAGGCTATAAGCCTACTTCTAAATATAAAACAAAAATAGTCTTTCTTCAACATAATGAAGAAAGACCTTCTTTCATTAATGAAGATCAAGAATGGCATGATTGTAAAAACGAACATTTCCAAAATAGATTCATAGAATATTTAAAATATACGAAAGAAGAATTTAGATGGATGATGCAGGTAGATGACGATTCTTGTACTGATTTAGAAGAAACAATCGAATTGCTAGATCACTACTATGATTACCAAGACAATATGATGCTAACTGCTTCATGCAGTTTTAAAATAGACGACATTGCTTATTTGAATAGAGACAAAAACGAATTAAAACTTGATACTTTTAAACTAGACCCTAAACTTCAAAATATCCTTAAAAGTTTTGATGATAAATGTTTTAAGAAAATAGAGGATTCAAATTATTTTGATGTGACACCGCATGTAACTACTGGATGGGAGCATTGCGTTTTATCCAAAACAGCGGTTGATAAAATCAAATGGTATGAAAGATTCAATGATTACTTAGAAATCTGTGAAAAAGTTCTACCTGAATTTAGCGACCAAGTTCCTTTCGTTTTAGCTAGACTTGCTAAAGTTCCAATTTCCAACTGTCATTTCTTCTCTCCCTTGCCAACGCTTGAGGAATACAGCGTAATTAATAAAAAAGGAAGATTCTCGCATATTCATCATGTAGCAGAATACTTAGATCAAAAAGATGCTTTTGAAAAAGCTATTGAAGAAAAAATTGTTTTTAAAGATACGAAACAAACAAAAGAATATCTTGAGTCCGATTTTGAAAACACTTTCTGGATGTTCTATGCGATTAGTCGAGCAAGTGACTCATTTATAATTGATGACCCAAGAAATAAAATTGTTTCAAGATGCGCTTTGAAATTTAGAAAAGATCATAGAATTGAATTGCTAAATTATCCAGTGATGAATATAAATAGCGAATTTATAGAAGAACAAAATAAATTTTGGGAAATACAACCTTCTTTGGAAAGCCAAGAAAATGAGGAGACAAAGAAGCTCTACGGTGTGAATGGTCTTAATGATAAAATATTATTTAAAGATGTGAACAACTCTGATAATTTTATTGTTTTCAAGAAAGAGAAAAATGGAACATATTTAAACGAACAAAACAAAAGTTTTTATGTTCTTTCTAGAATAGACAAATACGACTTGATGTATTTTGCTCATAATAAATTAAACAATCCAAATAGATTAAGTTGGCCCTTAATATAGTTTCCGAGTAACAATGAATACTTCTTATTTTTTTAAAGCCTGTTTTGAAGATGGTACAAATAAAATCATAGAACTCAATGAAAATGAATTGCTTGATCTTTTAAGACCAGACATTGAGGACTACGCAGAAGACTACATGCTAACATATGAAGAAGCTAATTATGGAAACGTAACAGATATATGGGTAGATACACATGGTTACGCTTTAAACATGGACGATTTTTTTAAAAACTACAGACTTAATTCAAAAATTATTGAAGAAAAATGTCCTGAACATAAAAATGAAGATATCTTTTTAGAAACTTTAAAAGAAGGTACTTATGAACACACTGTTTGCCACTTAAAATCAAAAGAAGTTCCGTTTAAAATTAATTACGAAGTTGAGATAATTTACACTGAAAAAAGGATTGCGGCTTACGATCCATATTCAACATGGGATGGTGATTGATGCTGCACAACAAAAAGCAAATGAAATCTGCATAAATAAAATTCTATTAGATTTAACTTTTTTAAATATTATTTAATTTAAAAAAACCAGAAGCAGTTTACAGTATAAATAGCCATTTGACGATTAATTTGAAATATGAGATAATGAAACAAATCAAGAAAGGATTTTAAAAATGGAAATACTCGGAACTTTATTTGCTCTCTATATCATTTACTTGATATTCTTCGCAAAACCAGACACTTCCTCTACGTCTTACAGGTTAGGTAAAGGTCTTGGAAGTAAAACTAAAAAATTAGGTAAATGGATGATGGATGATTGATTAAAAAATTTCTCAAGTAGTTTGCGTTAAAGGAAGAACAAGAACAATAATGACCGTTTTGACTATAAATTTAGTTGTTTTATTTGTCATGGGTTTGGTTACAGTGACTTTTTTAAACATCACAGGAAAAGACTGGTAATGGAAAAAAAATATTCACAAATATTGCATAGACTTAGCGATACAGACCAGTTTATTGTAAAAGCGGCTTTAAGTTATGCACTTTCTAATTGCATGGATATGAACTCCGCATTGAGCGTGTGTCCTTATTGTAGTGGAGACTGTCTATTGTATCCTGATGACGGAGAAAGCGGCTGTGACGGGTATCTAGGCGATACTGACGGGCTATTGTCAGACCGAAAACCAGATGATCGTATTGAAGTACAAGGAAATTACGGAAATTCGATTTCAGAAGAAGAAATTGAAAGAATTTTAGAAAAAATTTAATATTAGTTCATGGTAATAATTGAGGCATTAAAAATGAATACGACTACAGCACCAACTACTACACCTACTAAAACTCCTACTGAAAAACCTAAGCAAAAACCTTTTAATCCTAAAAAGCCTGAAAAACTTCCTGAACCGAAAAACTAATTATGTACGACAACTCTCTACACGTTAATCCATCTATTCGCAATTTCTGGAAAAATATTAAAAAGAACAATGGTGATTCTCACCCATTTAAAAAGAATAGAAATTTAGTTTTCTTTGGTGATTCTTTATCGAGAAAATCTTTTGAATATATCAATCAAAGAATGGAAAAACTTGGAGTAATATATAATATCGGACATATCCAAGAATCATTCTTTAAGGTAATGTCTACTGAATCTGGCAAGACGGAAGAATTGAGGAATCTTGCTGTCGAAACAGTATCTTGTATCTTTCCTGATATTCCCGAAGATATTTTTAATCCTAGTTTGAATGAAGATTCAAATATTGAATTAAATCAGACAGAAGAAAAAAATGATGGTGACTACGATTATGATTTGTTAAATCAAGATTTGAAAGATAAGATCAACAAAAGAATCTTATTGAATTGTCTTGTTCAAGGTGCAAGTATTCATTCTTATTATACTTTGCATCATCTAGCTAAAGAAAAGATAGACAGTATTAGTCCAGAACTAATGAGTCTTTATGACGATTTTGCTGTAAACTCTGTCCGATCATATTTCAGTATTGATTATTCCGCTATGCTTGAAGATGCTGCTATGGCTCAATCAGGTGCTTTGGGTAGTTCAAAAGTAGAATTTGATGAGAATAATGATCCGCAAATTACTGCTAGTGCAAAATCTTTTCCTATTTTATGTCAAGAGTTAGTAAAAGGTGCTATGGAACTAATTACCATGCACTCGTTAGAAGATGAAAGCGAAGAAGATTTAAAAGTTATCTATTACTTTGCAGACAAGAGAGTAGATGAACCAAGGTATATTCAAATTGGAAGTGAAGTTTGGAGGAGCATTTTAAATTTAAATAAGACAACTAAAATGCAACTTCCAGAATTAGTTATGAAAATCAGTCTTTTGGATTCTGAGAAAACAGAAATGTTTTTTGAAAGTTTATTTGAAGGCAACATTGAAGATGCCTCTAGTTTTTTAGCCGAAGAAGAAAATGAAGAAGAATTAAATTATTTTGATTAAAAAAAATCAAAGTAGTTTCTGGTAGAAGCAGAGGAACAGCGACCAACAATTTTTCTAAGGTGTAAAAATGAAGATTAACGAAATCAAAAACAGTATTCAAACTAATTCTGATAGTCAAGAATCTCACGAATTTACTATTGGCGATGTAAGTACGATCATTGAAATTCTTCGTAATCGTCTTTATTCTAAGCCAATTCAAACTCTTACTCAAGAGTATATGTGTAATGCTAGGGATGCTCATAGAGAAGCAGAGAGAGATGGTGTAGAAGGTGCTTCTAAGCGTCCTGTTCAAGTTACTCTGCCTACTGAACTTGAAAGCGTAATCAAGTTTCGTGATTTTGGTCTTGGTCTTAGCAAACAAAGAGTAGCAGAAGTTTTCGTTAAGTACGGAGTTTCTACAAAAAGATCAGACAATCTCGAAACAGGTGGTTTTGGTCTTGGTGCTAAAAGTGCATGGGCATATACCGATAGCTTTGTAGTTGTTAGTTACCATAAAGGGACTTGCTCTACTTATGTTGCTCATACTGGCAAAAATAAAAATGGAACTTTTGAACTTGTAAGCGAAGAACCAACTTCCGAGCCAAATGGCATCGAAGTTCAAGTTCCCGTAAAGTCATCTGACATTTACAAGTTTAAGAATGCTGTCTATCGAACCGCTATGTTCTGGGAAGTTAAGCCAGAACTAAAAGGCATTGCCCCGATTGAAATTCCAACGGAATTTTCAAAAAATGATTCTATCAAGTTTCAAAAAGATGGAATCATCATTACAGATCAAACTGATTTTATTAAAAATATTTACAACTGTGGATACTCTGACAAACTTTTTGTTTTGATTGATGACATTCCATACAATGTTTCAAAATTTGTTTATGAAATTGATGAAGTTCGTTCTATCCATGACGTTGTTCGTAATGGCTTCACGTTCATTCACATTGACAATGGTGCTGTAGATGTTGCTGCCTCAAGAGAAGAAATCAGCAATGATGATAACAATAAAGAAAAAGTCCGAGCGTTTTGTAAAAATGCTATGGGTAAATTCAGAGAGATTTCCGAAAGAGAATTGAAGAAAGAACATAATCGTCTTTCAGACTTTGAAGAATCTTGCAACAAACTAAGCGACACTTTTACTTTGTCTAGTATTGAAGGTCTTGATTTAACATACTCTAAAAATGGGTTGTCTTTTCACTTCAACTATGCTGGACGGTACAAGTGTGATAGTCTGACTAGCATTAGAAAAATCGAAGAAGAACATCAAAGAGGCAGAACTTGCGTTACCATTAAAGAGTGTAGTGAAATCAGTTACCATGAAAGTAATGGTTCATACGCAATTCTTCTTGAAGATAAAGAATTTAGTAAAATTCTTCAAAAAAGAAAAGCCAAAAAGTTATTTAGTCAAGGATACAAACGAGTGTATCTGGCAGATTGTCCTAGTGAGCATGAGACTGCTTTACAAGAAATTGCAAACGCTAAGTTTATCTCTACTATCCAACATGATAAGATTGGTGGTAGTAGTGGACAACTAAAAGGCAAGGATGAAATAATCCTTCGTTTCTTAACTTCCGATGGTAGCAGATCATACAATCATAAGGTATCTTCTAGCCATAACGAAACAAAAAAGATTGATTCGTTTGAAGATGACGAACAGATGTATGTCGCTGTTCCTTTTGGTTCCAGCCTAGACTCTGAAAGTCGTGAATACAATTACCTTGTCCGATTCATTTCAGGAAAAGATAATTGGAACATCATTAGACTTAGTAAAAAAGATTATGCAAAAGCATTAATGCTCGACCAATTCATTAGTTATGAGGATATGCTTTCTAACTTTGAAGAACATTTCCCTGTTTCAAATGAAGAAATTGAAAAGTTTGTTTATGCAAGATCAAACATGAACTTAATTAAACTCAGAGGACTGAAAACTCGAATTGATTGTCCGATGGTTAATGGTTTGATTGGCATGTATCCTAAATTTGATTCTGATTCTTTGAATAGAAGAAATGCAAGATGTGATAGAACCAGACATCTTTACGAAAAGTTTTACTCTCACTACAAAACTGCAAACAAAAAGATGGAGGAGATTACAGCGAAAGAAGAAGAAGTTTGTGAATCCTATCCTTTGCTGAGTGGTTTTATGAATGGATATGACGAACAGCTAGAAGAATATGTTTACTATATCAATGAAAAAAGCAAAGTCATTCGTGGGTTAAAGTCTGCTGATGGAAAACTCAAGATCAGGATACGAAAGAATGCGAAGCAATAAAATAGCTTATTTTTCTCCCGTTTTGATTGATCTGTGTAAATTTCAAGATGATATAAAATGTCCAGAAATGAAAAGACTTCTTTGGTTTTATGAAAAATTTAAATCTCTCGAAGAACTTCAAGAAAAAACATTTGAAAAATATCCTCTTTTGAAATCTTATTCAGGCGATCATGTTGAAGAATACATTTATTACATAAATGAAAAATCCAAACTAGATTCAGTAGAAAAAAATTCAGAGTAGTTTATGGTAATCTTGTAAGACAACAACCAACAGCAGGTCAAGATCATGAAATACTTTCTTCTTTCTAATAGCGTGGTAATCACCATTGCTGACAAAACATACACTGTAAGCGTCGATGATTATCGTTTTGAAAAAATTAAGAGTTGTATTGAACTTGATGATCTTGATTCTGTTCAAGAGATTGTTGAGCCAAATAATCATCTGAATAAGAAAGGTCTTGCTGTTGAGGATGGGCTAGTCATGTTCAAGGGCGAAGCTATTCCGAGTATTCTTGGAGATAAATTTAAGAATTGTGAACAAGATAGCTTTGATTTCAAAAGCAGTTTCAACTTTTGGTTCAATATGAAAACAAGAGTTAATGAAGAAATTGCTTCTAAACTTATCAATGAGTTAATTAGCAAAAAAGCATATGCCTTGACCGAAGATGGTTTCTATTTTGTTTATGATGATTCAAGCGTTGACCAAACTCAAAATAAATTAAATAAAAAACATAATTCATCAAATGAATTTTTTCATTTTTATAATTTCTCTAATTGCCCTACAAACTATCATGGTCTTTTTGCTTCAAAAAGAAATATCGACAATATAATTGAAGAAGTTTTTGGATTTAATACCAAAAAATTAAAAAGTTTTGTTTTAGATAATCTTTTTAAACAACAAGATAATTTCATTAATTATAAATTTTTGTTTTATGGTCAAGCGTTCATAAACGTCCTGAACAATGACAATCTTTTTTATGCTATTGAAAACGATCTGCTTGATGTGACTATTGGCGATGTAGACTCATATAGCAATCTCAACACGTTTTTGGTAGATTACTCTAAAGAAAAAAGTGGGAGTCTGAATCAGCAAAAGGTTCTTAACTTTATCAAGAGTTGTGAAGATCACATGCAACTGTCTGAAATTGGAACTTTTTATGTTGCTGTAAAAGATGCTTTCTCAATCGACATGCGAAATGTTGGGTTGTCAAACAACTGTGAAGAAATTTACAAATATTTAAAAACAGAATATGAAAAAATTTCAGACCCATTGTTTCCTTTGAATAATGATCCTCTTATTGAAAGATTAGAAGATAAGGAAATCGGAAAGTATTTCAGAATTATGGTTCCAACAACGAATTATGATTTAAAAGAGTGGAGCAATATTTTGCAAAATTGCATCCATTCATATTCCCAACAAATTAAAGAGAAAAAGTGTCAGATTATTGCTGTCATAGATCAGAAAACAAATGAAATGCTCTATCATGTTGAAATTAGACGCAAGCAAATTCATCAGTTTAGAGGTCGAGGAAATGAATCGCCAGAAGGTAATGATGAACGGATTGTGGGCGATTTTCTTAAAAAAGAAGGAATAATTTACAATGAGTGAGTTCTATTGCAGTAGTCAATCAAATATAAAACTCGTCGCTACAACAAAAAATTTACTTTTTCTTGTAACAGCATACGGAATAGTTAAATTAATAAAAAATAAAGACAGAAAAAAAGACAAAAGAATAGAAAAAGTCTTTCTTGAGCTAGAAAAGTTAAAAGAAAGCAAACAATTAAAAGTCTTTGAAAATGAAGATGAAATTCTACTTTTGGCAAATGATAAAGTCATAAAACATAGTTTTATTTTATAAAATTTACCAAGTAGTTTCTGGTAAACATATGAAACAAGTCAAAGTAAAAATAAAAACCGAGCAAGACAAGGAATTGCTCAACAAAATTATAAAAGCAATAAAGGGAAATTCATGTACCCAGACTCAAACGTAGATTTTATAAGAAATCATTATCCTGATTCAACACTTGCTGTAGGATTCGATAAAGCGATTGTTGGTTATGATGCTTCCAGCGGAACCGTTATTTATCACTATGATATTTGCGTTAGTATCTTGGAGCAAGAAGGAATGGTAAGAGATGAAGCACTAGAACATATGGAATATAATGTGGTAGGATCAAAATACGGCGATCTAACTCCAATTTTCATGCACACACTTCCTTTTGAACTGAAACATGACCGAGCCGGAAAAACCTAAAGACAAGTATACTCTTACTGTTGTAAAAGCAGAATATAGCTATGTTGAAATAGACGTAGAAAGCGACAATATTGAAGATGCCCATAATCAAGCCATGAAAAAAGCAGAAGAAGTAAGTTTCCCTGAAAGTCTTGAAAAAGATTACAGCGTTAGAACAATAATTAAAAACGGCAGACCATTAATTTACTAAAAGGAAATACGAAATGAATGCTCATAGAACATTTTTTGCTTTGGCTATTTTTAGTATTTTTATTTCTCCCTGTTTCAGTGCCGAAAAGCTATTCCTTGAAGGAGCCAAACATAAAGCTATCACTGACGGTGGTGGCGAAACCGACAAGCGATGGATGATGGGTTTCTTTACTGGTTATATAAATGGTGTTTTAGACTCTAAAGCTATTCCAGAACCAAAGACACTAAATCGTGGGCAGATATGTTCAATGACTGCAACTTTTATTCAACAAAATCCCCAACAGCATCATAAAAGTGAAATTGATCTTGTACGTGCTGCGATACAGAAGATGGAACCAGCACCCCAACCCCAACCGTCAAGTATTAGGTGAAATAAAAATATTTAATAGTAGTCTCTGGTAATAATAAGAAAGCAAATTACCTAAAGGAAAACGCAAATGGGAATGTTTAGCTGGTGTTGTAACGGATGTGGGCATGAACTTCATATGGATGAACTTGTTCGTATGAATGGTTGCGTAGGTGTTTATGATGGATACGGCAGAGCAGGAAATTTTGATTATCAAAATGGCGATCCTCCAGTTTGCTGGCATGAATATTGTTACCAAGATGCAGTAAAAGATTTTGGAGAACCAGATAATTCTCCAAGCAAACATGCAGAAAATCAAGGTTTCGGATTCAGTATTTTAAAATATATGCGAAGTGAAGATTGTGAACTTCCTATCAAAATGAATGTGAGAATTGACTGTTCATGGTTTGATGGTGAAAACATACAAGAACAAAATCATATAATTATTAAAAATGAAGGTGAATATCAACTTTTTGATAAAAGAAATCTTAGAGATTGTTTTCTGAAAGATGAAGTTGATAGTGAACTTGTAGACAAACTTGAAAAACAATCTGCCAAAGAAGCCAGTTTTGATGATCTGGATACAGCATTAAAAGTCGCTGAAAGTCTAATGAAAAATCTTCCAAATCCTGAACGTGGTTATGAACTTTCTGTGTTAGGAAAGCAAGATGGTGAGCATGGAATGATTTATCAATTTAATAAAACTGCTAAAACAAACAAAGTGCCAATCGAAGGAAAATTTTATCCCAACGGAAATCAGAGATGTAATTATGTTCCAAATGGTGAATTTGAAGAAGATTTATTTTATTCAATAGAGCAATAAAAATACCAAAGTTAGTTTCTGGTAAATGTAAGGAGACAAAAATGAAAATAGTAAAAGCATTAGTACATGGAAAAAAATATCGTGAATTTCCACTGGATATGTTACGATATGACCGTTGTAGCACATACAGAGAAGCTGACTCAAGTTTTTTAAAATGTATTGTTAGCTACGAACAGCTACAAGAAAATGCCAAAAATGGTGCTAGACACTGGCAAATAGTAATCTGCAAACGAGTAGAAGCTAACGAAAAACAACCTTTTACAACAAAACGATGGGAAAGTTTCGGAGTAAATATAAGAATATTAGAAGAAATTGACCAAATACCAAATAGCGAATTTCTTTATCCTCATCAAATTAAAAGAGAACTTGTTTAATGGATATTAATAATCATTGCATGAGTAAATTAAATAAAATTCTTGGTGCTAACAAGGATTTAGGCGTAAAACTCATTAAAGCAGTTAATAATGATCCAACAGATGAAACTATCAACCAACGCAATCAAGTAAACCAAACAATACAACAATCATACGAAATGCTGTTGGCAATACAAACCTTGAACCAAATATATCAAGAATATCTTGAAAAGAAAAATGAATTAAAAGAAGAAATAGACGAAATGATTGTGTCGGATGACCAGTTTTCAGGATATGGACGATCATCAGATGTAAGGTTGCGAATAAAGTAAAACTATAAAGAATGAAAAATGTTCGATCTAGCTGAATTTAAACATAGTCCTAACGGAAATAACCTGAAAAGATTAAACTTTAGATACGAAAACATAATAGAAAAAAATAAGCATCTAATAAAAAATAAAACTGTTATTGATGTCGGTTGCCACGATTGTAGATGGAGTTATGCTGCTGAACAGGCTGGTGCAACTCAAGTACAAGCATTTGATATAAACAACCTGTATGAAATTAGCGGTGTAAGTAAATTATTAAAAAATACAACATATCAAAGAGCAGACTTCCATCAAGCATGGGAAAACATAAAACCTGCTGATACTACACTTTGTTTAGGATTTCTTTATCACCAATACGATATAAAGGAAATATTAAAAAAAATAAGCGACAAAAGCAACAACTTGATTCTAGACACATATGTAAGTCTTGATGAAAGTAGGCCACTGTTAGAGTTAAAACCAGAAGGTGCTAAGGAAAGAGGATTTAAGCTATTACAGAATACACTAAGTGAGTATAACCTAGTGCCAAACTTGAGTGCATTAAAAATTTTATTAAAATGTGCTGACTACAAAAAAGTCAAAGTGCTAGAACCAAACGAAAACAGTAAATACTTTCAACCAGACTATATCAAAAATAGATCGGGAAAAAGAAAAAGAATCACTCTGGTAGCGATAAAAAATATAAAAGTAGTTTAAGGTAAGGATATGAAAGAACTCGCAAACAAAATACGAGAAAACGGAATAGAAGTAAGTAAAGGTGTATTCGTACAAGATCAAAAGATCACTGTACTGGATAAACAAGGAATCGTTAAAACATGGGACTTTACACACGTTGATATGGACGTAAGCGAATGTGTGGTTATGTGCATTATCGCTACCCAAAAAGGAAGTGATAAATTAAGAGAAACTATCCACATAGCAAATAAATTAAAACAAGCAAACAAATAGAGTTTAGTGTATCCAGCCTAAATAAACTAGGAGGATACCTAATGGATACTAAATTCTCGTTAAGACAAAATCCACAAAATCACCTAGTTAAATTAGAACTATGGAGAAAGTACGGAGAGAAAAGTGATGAATGGCTAAGTGACGAAAAGTTCACTGACATGACAATAAAAGAATTAGAACAGTTAGCTGAGTTTATAACAAATAAAATAAATAAAGCTAAAAATAAAAAAAAGTAAATTATAATTAGTTGTTTATTTAATAACAAATAAGAAAAGATCAGTTTTGTGGAAAATTATCCCAGCCAGATAGTTTAAACTATGTATGGTGTGGGAAATTTGCCATAAAGTTGCTAAAAATGGATCGGTTTATAAAATACCATATAAACTGTTGATAAATTTCATGTATAAAGAATATAAAATAAAAAAGTGATAAATTAAAAAATAATTAGTGTATAGTCTGTCTTTACAACAGAGCTTTTTTTTAATATATTCAGAATATATTTTTAATTAACTGCCGCCATCGTTAAAATTCCATAAAAAATAAATAAAAAAATAGTAGATTAGTTCATGGTAGGAAAAGACATTCTTTTTTTCTCAGGTGAAGAAAACATGCGAAATATAATTGAATTACAAGACCGAGAGGAATTGAAAAATTATTTTTTAAATGGTGGAGTATCAACACGGATGGCTGTTGCTATGAATGTACTATGTGATCCAAATTGGTTACTTGGAGATATTGATTTGATGTATTTTTATTACATTCACTGTGGCAAGCGTCGATTGCCAGATGGATTACATAACAATATGATGATGCTTTGCGTTGAAGGTGATGAGAAAAGTAACAAATACATGGATGAGCATGGTTAAAGATGCAATTTTTATTTAAATGCCTATTTTGTAGTCCTGTTTTTGTGATTATATTTAATTTAATTAAATATAAGAGCAATGTATTAGAAAAATTATCTACAAGTTACGCATCTGCTAGAGATTTTAGTCCAACATTGCCATCACTAGGCAGTGAGAGTTTGTTTTACATTTTGATTTCAATGTTTAGCGTTGGGTTTTTGCTACTTATTTTTAATTTTTGGAAACTTTTAGGTATTTTTAGTTTAATTTTTTCTTTAATTTTTTATTATTTGGTTTTAGACGCTGATTTTTTTGTATTTGGTATGATTGGTGGTTTATTTTTGATGTTTTTTGAAAATACTTCGGTAAAATCGGTACAAATCGCAAAAAATGTCGAAAAAAATGATAAAAAATTAAAAAAAAGCGTTAAAAAAAATAAAAATGGGTCAAAAGTGATAAAAAATCAAAAAGTAGTTGATGGTAAAGGTGTTGAGCGACCGATTCCGGCTGTTCCCGTGAAGGAGATAGCAGACAAGCGACCGATTCCGGCTGTAGCTGCTCATCCAGTGAATGAGATGGCAGAAAGGTGGAAGAAATACGATGAGAAGACATCACCGGCTAGGAAAAAGGTAGAGATTTTTTTCACAGACCGAGTGATTGAATTTAAAAATAAATTTTTTTCATCTGGGCGGAGGAAAACGAATGTATTTCGTGAATTGGTGACGATAACGATAGTGATATGTGGTTGTGTAGGGAGTTTGGTTGTAGTGCTTTTGTTTCAGAGTCTAAATTAGATAAAAATACTATAAATTAATGCTTTACACTTTCAAAAAGTTTTGCTAAAATGTTTTCTTAGTGTTTTGGGGAAAAACAATCCTAAAAACTTTCTTTAATTTGGTTACATAAACAACGGAGTAGTAATATGGCAGGTCCGGGTCGTCCAAAGGGTAGTAGTGGAGTCAACAAGTCCGCTAAAATCCGCGAATATCTGGAACAGAATCCAGATTCCACAACAACGGAAGTTATTGAAGTTCTTGCTCAAGACGGAGTTGATGTAAGTCAACCTTTAGTAGTAGGTGTTCGAAGCCGAGCTTTTGGAGTTAAAAAGAAGCGTGGTGAGATTACCATTAATGAACTAGAAAAGTTAAATAATAATATTGACAGTGTATTTGATGACCGTGAAATGGTTGGTCAGGTCATGGATCAATTTTCTACATGGGCAGATGAGCTTGGTGGGTGGGAACGGTTTACCACTGCTATGAAAACAGCGTTGGCTAACGAGAGTTTCACCGCTAATCCAAAAGCTGCTGAAGAGTGTGAAACTGAATCTGAGTGTGAATCTGAGTGCGAATCTGAGTGCGAATCATCTGATGAAGAAACAGATGAGTACGAAGATGATGAAGAAGAATAAAATTATAATTTAATAAAGTTTGTCCTTGTTGGACGCCCCTAGCTTTATTAATCAGCGGTTTGATCCAGCAAGCGGATTGGTTTATTATTATTATCGAACCATAATGCCAGCCAGATCAAACCGCTGTTTTTTTAATAATAAATATTATTTAAAGCGAGAACCGGATGCTCGAACATTTAAATGTAATAAGCAAATTTCAAAATTTAAAAAAGAATGAGACTTTAAAAGGTAGTGTAATTGAAAGGTACAAAGCTGCTCGTGTTGAACGATTGCGCGAACTATACTCAATTCATGAACCACTCTTAGAGAAGCGATGTATTTATGAGCATCCAAATGATGCGCGATATAATTGCTATGCTATGTTCCCATTGAATGAGAATGAGATGAACAGTCCTTTTGATTTACCAGACTTTGAGAGTCACATGCCAGACCTAGATAATTTTTTGATAGATTCTGGGTTGCACAAATAACAAAACAAGTCTCCACCTTCTAAAAGTGAAAAGACATGTTAAGTACCGTGCTTTTATTTTTTATTAATTAATGGGTCATCTGCTAGTTATTAATAAAAAAACTGTTGCACAAATGAAACAACTTTCTGGATAGATCCTTTTTAGAAAAGTGATTTAAGTTTTTCGACTTGCAATTAATTATAAATAATGCCTTATTTGATATTTAATAACTTTTGACCTTTATCCAGATTGCTTGCACAAATCCGGGGATATAAAAAAACAAACAAACCAGGCCTGGATGATTTAAGTTTTCCTCATAGCAATTAATTATAAATAAAGCATTAATTATAATTTAATAATCTTGACCTTTATCCGAGCGAAAGAAAAGGTTTGACCTTTATCCTGATTCTTCTTTTTGGAGCTAATCTTATTCTTCATGGGGATAAATTAATAAATTAATAAAGAGTAGTTTACTGAAAGAGTATCAATCAACAACTTTCGAGGATACGAAGATGCTTTTGAACTATCATTCAGATGTAGACCAGAGCAAGGTCAATCATTACGATGCGGACAATTTCTCAGATGGGATTCCAAAGTTCCGTAGTTTTAATCGGATGTGGAATTGGTACAATCGCAAGAGTCGTTCTACTCGTAAGCGTACTAATCTTGGCAAGCGTCTGGACAGTAAAACAGAGCGTTGGATTTTAGAGGGTAGCGTACAGCATATTATTAAATATGCTCATGCTTGCGAAACTCGTTTGCCGATTGAATTTGAAGATGTCATTTTCAATGAAGAAAACATAGAGAATTATGGCATTTCATATTTAAAAAACAGAATTTATCTCGAAGATGGTGGAGAGCGTAGAGGCATTCCTGCATACGAAGAACGATTTAGGTCTAATCCCAGATTGTTATTGAACTACGCAAAATATCTTCAGGTTCGTTTACCAGAAGATTGGGAATCTAGTTTTATTGGTGATCCAAGAGTTTGTTGTGAGTATGCTCATGGTTTCTTGAATGGTCGTTTGCCTGAGCAATTACATAATTATATGTATATGGCTCAACTGTCGGACGATAAGGACAGGCGGCTGATGTATCAGGATCGTGGCAGAACGATTCAAGTTCAGGAAGTTTTTGAATTTAATTGTTCTGGTTCAAAAACTTATTTTGATTTTATTAAATTTCAACGAGAAAATTTAAAAGAAAAAATTTCTCATTATGTAAAAAGTTACGAAATGGACAAGAACGCATCTATTGCAGAATTTTTGCATGAATTAGAATTTGGCAAATAAAATTTTAAAAAGTAGTTTTTGGTACAATCAGTTCTCAACAACAATCAACAATGGGTTTTCTAATGATTAGCCAAGATCAAATCGCAAGGTTTCGTGACGATTTAGAAACAGTGATGTGTAAGTATTCGATTGAATTTCCTTTCTGGGGAGTTTTGTCGGAGCGAATCAAGTTTAGTCTTGTAACGGAAGGCGTTCCTACTGCTGGCATGACTCCTGATGGTCATTGCATGTTCAATGTCAATTTTATTGAAGAATTGCGAACTAAGCATAAGGATAAATTTCATAAGAAACTTTTGTTTTTGACTGCCCATGAGATAAGTCATTTTGTTTTTGAGCATGGTGATCGTCAAGGTGATCGTGACAAGATGATGTTCAATGTTGCTGCTGACTATGCGATCAATCTTTTGCTTCATTATCAATTTGGTAAAAACAAAGATTATTTCATCGAAAGTGGAATGTTAGACGAACAGTATCAGGGCATGACTGCTGAAAGTATTTATGAAAAACTGATGCAAGACCCTGAGAACAAGAATAGTCGCAAAAACAAAAAGGTTATGATTGACATTCTTGGTGAGGGCGAAGGTGAAGGTGAAGGCGAAGGTGAAGGGAATAGCGAGGTCATTCGTGATCGTAGAGTTCCTATGCCTAAGTCTGATGGCAAAAGTTCTAATCAAGCCAAGAGCGAAATGTCAGATCATATTGTTCGTGCTTTGAGTGAAGCATTTGCCGTTGCCAAGAGTCAAGGCAAGTTGCCTGCTGATTTTGAACGTGCTATTAGCAAGATTCTAAAGCCTAAAGTAGATTGGCTTAGAGCGTTGCGTAGCAAGATGCGTTTTGGAATGAGTAGGTTAGAAAAGCGTGATGCTGATTGGCTGAATCCTAATCGACGTTTTCTAGGCAGAGATTATATTCTTCCTAGTCAGTGTGGTGCTAACGCTCCTAAGATTGCCTATGCTGTTGATACTTCTGGTAGCATGAGTCAACGTGACCTAGAGCAAGCTATGAGTGAACTAGAAGAAATCCGCAAGCGTTTTAATGCAAAGGTTTACGTTTTAGATTGTGATGCTGATGTTCATGGTTCTGGGTGGATTCAACCGCAACAACCACTACCTGTTTTGAATGGTGGTGGCGGGACAGACTTTGTTCCAGTGTTTGAACACCTTAGCGAAATGCGTATGAAACCAGACTACTGTATCTTCTTCACAGACGGGTACGGAAGGTTTGGTGACAATGCACCCAACTATCCTGTTCTTTGGGTAATGACTAGCGATGTAAAGCCTCCGTTTGGCGATACGATTCAAGTCAATGTTCCTTATGAAGAATAATAGGATAACAAAACCTATGTTCCTTAATGACGGCCAGATAGTAGATGATAATTTCTTACCCATAGATTCCCCTGAAAGAGTCTACCTTTGGGCAAAGTATGTTGTGAAAGGCAAAATATCTTTAGAGAAGGAACAAATTTTATATGATTCTCCAAGACTGATTTATTTTTATAGCAAACTTTTAATTGAATTAGGAATCTCTATTCCAGATCATCTTCATAATTTTATGCTGATGGAATCAATGAACAGAGTTGATGATGACCAAAAAGAATATGACCAAAAAGAATTTATTTTAAATTTTTTAAAATTGATTAAAAAAATTCCAGAGTAGTTTCTGGTAAAGATAGTTCTCAACAACACTCTCAACAACAAACAAGGAAACGTCTTATGTCAGACAAGATCATCAACACCTCAAACGTAATTACTGGTTCTCTTAGTGAGAAGATTCGTCGTTGTCGTGCAGTCAAGACAAACAAGGGCGATGGGCTTCCCATGATGATTTATGGAAGTCCGGGGGTTGGTAAATCGGAACAAGTTGCCGAAGCACTTGGCGAAGATGAACTAATGATCGACCTTCGATTGAATAGTCTTGATAGCATTGACCTTCGTGGATTGCCTATCATCTGTAAAGACAAAGATCGTCGTCCTACGGAAGTCAAGTGGGTACGTCCAGAGTTTATTCCTGATGATGGGGGCGTAGTGGTTGACGGAAAGAAATACACTGGTGGTATTATCTTTTTGGATGAGATCAATACTGCTGCACCTAGCGTTCAGAATCCAGCGTTGCAGTTGGTACTAGACCGCAAGGTAGGTTCTCATCATCTTGGCAAGAACTGGTACATTTGTGCTGCTGGTAACAAGCAAGATGACAAGGCTCATGTTTATCCTTTAAGTGCTGCTTTACGTCAACGGTTTGCGGTCTACCATTACGAACCAGACCACAATACTTGGACTAATTGGGCTGTAAAGAATGACGTTCATCCTCATGTCATTGGGTTTATTTCATTCAAACCAGATTTGTTGATTCAGCCAAGTGTGGACGAAGAATCTAACAATCCTTCTCCTAGAAGTTGGTATTATGTTTCGCAGAGACTTCATGCAGACCAGAACGAACTAGAGGACATTCGCAGCATCGTTGGTTCTGCCGCAACAGAGTTCATGGCATACCAAGCGGTTTGCGAGAATCTTCCTAGCATCAAAGATATGTTGGAAGGCAAGGTTGAATGGAAAGAGGATTCGTCAAACGTCACGATCAGTTATGCTGTAAGTAACGCTCTTGCCACTCACATGCTTCGATCTGACAATGTGAAAGATCATATCGAAAATGCCTTTGAAGCGTTGTTGAATATGTCTGGTGAACCTAGCATCTTGTTCATGCGACGAGTTATGCACTCTGATAATGACAAGTTGAAGCAAGCATTGTTTACAAGCGACAATGGTAAAAAGTGGTTCAAGAAACATGGTGATCGTATGACTAAAGCTATTCAAATGTAAAAAGAATTTGTTGTTGAGAAGTCCCTCCTGCCCCGAAAGGGGTGGGGGGATTTTTAATATATATTTTAAAGTAATTTTTAAATACAATAACAATATTGTTAAAAAAATAGAAAGTAGTTTGCGGTAAAAGTATGGGACAAGAAAAAGACTTTGAAGACCTGAAAAAAGAAGCTATGGAAAACGAAGTAAATCAAAAGATTTTTGATTTGGTAGAAAAGCCTAAAGACTTTATGTTCGTTAAATCATCGAACGTCTACTATGACCGCTATCGTGTGAACGTATACAGTGCGTATCAAGATGGTGGAACATTAACTGGCTATACAAGCCAACGAATCTCTCATTCATATTTTTGTAAATACGATGGAGAAGATTTAACAATTATTTCTGCTTAGTTTATAGTAATATGGTGAAGCGGTTTAAATCCAACCAACTAACCAACTAATTTAAATTAAAATGAAAATTAAAAAAGGCGACCGATTAAAATTAACTGGTCCAATTAAAAATTCTGATTCTACTTGGATGCCTATTGAGAAAGACATGCCAGTGGGATTAGAAGGGTCTGTAACAGATGTTTCTAATGGGCATGGTCATCTTTACATTGCAATGCAATGGGACAATGGTAGAACATTGTCGTTAATTGATTCTGATAAATGTTATGAATTAGTTTAAAATTAGCCCCTATAGCTTAATTGGTTAAAGCAACGGTCTTTTAAACCGTCGAGTGTAAGTTCGAGTCTTACTGGGGGTACATGTAAATTTAAATTGACAGTTGAGTTATAATTATTATAATTAAAGCTCTCCCGAACAGGAAGCGTCCTTTCCCCTACACATTGATTGTGACCTTTCTGTTTAATAAACCAGCCCTTTGGATAATGCTAGTCTAAAGGGCTGGTATTTTTTAATACGGGGTGGTGTAATGGTAGCACAAGAGTTTTTGGTACTCTTTGTCGGGGTTCGAGTCCCTGCTCCGTAGCTTAAAAAAATATTTTATTTGAAAAAAAACAAGACTTAGTTTATTATAAATATATGAAAGGGGTCGTTCTGGTATCGACTGGATAAAAAGATACATGCTCGCAAGTAGTGGTTAATCGACAGGCCACTTAAAAAGTCGATTAAAACGCTTTAACTGGCGAAACTCAGTTAGCACTCGCCGCTTAGTATAGTGGTGACAGTTTTAGGAAGCGATGAAGGGAGCGTCCAAAAAACTGCTGTAAAATCCTTCGGCTGTTAAGTTCGGTCAACGGGGACTTAACCTGAGATACGGTTGATCGGAAAGACGAATGTTGTTTGTTCTTTAGTCCTTTCTTAAAAATTATGAACAAAATAAACTTGTAGAAAGTGTGTGGAAAGTTATCTCAGGACAGGGGTTCGACTCCCCTCGACTCCACTTTTTTTTAATTTAATATCTATATAATTTTATGGATATTAACATGATAATAAATATAGCTCTTGGTGTAGTTTTAGGAAGATTTCTAGGCTGGTTTTTATTAATAATTTGGAATGGCTTTTTGGGCTGTATCCGAGATACTAAAAGAAAATTTAAAAAATAATCAAAAGCAGTTTGCGGTAATTTTAGTCAACCCGATCTAAACCTTACAGGGAATTTCTATGCCCAGAACTAAAAATCCAAAAATTAGTCCTGATGAACAGACTTGGCTTTCTGCAATCGACACTTCGTTATCCCAATCCGGCTCATATCGAATGGACTGGGAAGAACGCAACATTTTGAACAATAAGTTTCTTGCTATAAAAACGCACGTTCAAAAGGGCGGTGACTTTTCTATTGGTTGGGATGCTTTCTTTGATAAGATATTTTCTTCTATTGATCGTGAATTTTTAAATCAAAAGTGTGGTATTTGTTATGCTTATGCCCGAAAGCAAGGGCGATTAAAATTAAATCAAGAGAAGATTTTTTTAAAAGAGGCATCAAATGGATGGAGAAGTGCCAGTAACGTTTACAAGTATGCTCGTTATGTAATGCGTGGACGACTCCATGCTGATGTAGAGGCAGTAATAGACTTTGGCAAATGCTATAAATATCCAGAATGGCTCAACAAGATGGATTTGCCTTATGAAGACGTATTGATGAAGAATACTACTGCTGCTTATCATTTTTATTGTTCAAACTTTTATCTTCCAGATAATATTCACAACATGATGATTGCAAGCAAACTTGGTGGCGATAATTATGCTGCGGCTTACTTTAAAGAAAAAGAAAAGGTTGAAACTTATTTGTTGACAGCATTAAACAATGTAGACAAGACTATGACTGTTGGAGATTTTGTTAAAAAAATTATGAAGTAGTTTTTTGTATAAATATCTCCAACATTAAGGAAACCAAAATGGAACAATTACAAAGATACATCGAACTGATACAGGCTTACATTGGTCTTGAATACGATCTTTCAGAACAAGACAAGCTAGATATTAGTGGAATGAATGGTTTAATTGACGAAATAATTGCTCCAGCCTATTTTGAAGGCGAACCAGTTTGTAATTTAGCTGGTATACTGGTTGCTAATCTGCGAAGGATGAAGGCTGGCTTTCCATCGACGTTCACCGACGATTAAAAGATGAGGGTCAAGTTTAATTTAAATTAAATTGATGTGCCGAAGTGGCGGAATTGGCAGACGCAACGGACTTAAAATCCGTTGTCCGTAATGGACGTGCGGGTTCAAGTCCCGCCTTCGGTACTTTTACAGACATGCACTCGTAGCTCAGTTGGATAGAGCAACGGACTTCTAATCCGTAGGTCGTAGGTTCGAATCCTACCGAGTGTACTTTAATTTAATCTTTATTTATGGAAATAGAAAGATGAAATCTGATGACTATTGGAAAAGCATAAAAGAGGATTGGAAAAAACATACGATTGAATTAAAAGATAACAAGTGGATTTTAAAATTTAAAAATGATAAATTAAAAGATCATACTTTCACCAGCAAAACAAAATTAGAAGAATATTTAGATTGGTTGGAAAACGCTACTTATGTCTGACAAAGGTCTGCTGGATGAAATACGTTTGTCGGAAGCGGGTTGTTCTCAACCCAAACTCAGCTACATATTTAAAACTTTAAAAGCAAATAATATAACCGAACTCGAAGTTAATTTTGATGGTCATAGTGATGACGGACACATGCGGTTTACTAATGCAGTAGGTGATCCAAGCAAAGTAAAGGAAATTACACTTTACAACGAAGTTAGTCCAAATACATTCTTGGATGAACCAACACCTTTTGCATCCCAAAGTTCAGGAGCAACATATCCGGATGCATCAGCAACCTTATGTGATATTATTTGGGAATCTGTGTATTCGATTTTCGATTACAAGGATATTAGCTGGTGCGGAGGTCGTGGGAATAAAGGTTATTTAAAATTTAATTCTTTTAAAAATAAAGTTGAAATAAAATATTTAAAATATGTAGAAAGCTATGATGAGATCACTTTCAACCAAATTTCAGGAAACATTATAAATTAAAAATAAATAAATTGGATTAGTTTGCTGTATTGTTATCAGCAACAACATTTGGGAGAAAGTATGGCTAATCCATATCATCATGCGGTATCGAGTGCAAAGAAGTGGGGCGGAGAGCCAGAGGATTATCAATCAATCCACGATTGGTTTGACTGTTCTAAGGAAATGTGGGCTGATTTTCGCCATCGTGCTTTGAGGCATCATTCTCAGGGCATTTTTGAAGCAGAGCGTATATTTGGTCATACTATTAGAATTAGCGGGAAACGTAAACTTCGTTGGTTTGAGAAGGTAGTTTCTTTTATTACCGGCAAAGAAATAAAAACTGGTCGGAAAGTGCCTGTACGCTGGATTGGCGAACAGCATGTGAAAGAGGATTGCGGATTTATCCCTTCGATCCAGGATTGGTTTAGGCACATAAAGCCTCAAAGATGGATGGGACAACCACCTGTTCGATTAGAAAAGGCTTTAGAAAAGGTAAATTCTACCGAAGATTGGCAGAATCATGTGGGTGAGAAAATTGATGTAGCAATATGAAAAATTTAAATAGTTTACTCTTTTGAAAGATACAGATATAATAAATCCCCCTTGGACATTCCGTTCAAGATAATTTTTTTAAGGAGAATTAAATGAAGTTAGTTTTAACAGCCGCCCTTTGCCTTGTTCCTGCTCTTGCTTTTGCTGGTGAAAAGCCAACAAGTGAGGAACCAACAGTTACTGCAACAGCCGCAGTAGATCAGGAAGTGGTTGAGGAAGTTGAAAGTGGCTGCTCGGACGGTGATTGCAACCTACGCACTCGTCGTGTATGGCCCCTTAGAGTAGTAGAAGTATTCGACTGCAAAGACGGATGCTGCAACTCTAGGATGCGTGTCGTTACGCCTAGATGCAGAACCACTTGTTGCGAAGAAGAAGCATGTTGCGAAAGTGCATGTGAATGTGAAGACTCATGTGATGATGCAACTCGTTGTCGCCCTCGCCTTCGCCTTTTCAGAAGGTGGAGAACAACAAAAACAAGTTGCTGTAACTGAATTATATTATATTAAAATAAATTATTATAATTAATTTTAAAGAAGATGCGTTCTTTCTAGTTCGCATCTTCTTTTTTTTTAAATTTTTCTAAAGTAGTTTGCGGTACTAATGTGGGAATAGATGTTCTAGCCCCGTTGTAAAAAGTTTTTAAAAAGGTAAAAGTATTTAATGAAATTAAATGCAAGGCAATTAGCTGAAAATTTAGGAATTTCATACGTGGTTTCATCAGGCTTGATTAAACTGCTTTTGGAAATGAAACAAATTGAATTAGCTGAAAAGGTTTTCCATAGTAGTGGAAAAGGAAAGCCAACAAAAATTTATAATTTTCCAGAAGAAGTATCCATTGCTATCAAAGAAGTTGTTCAGGCAGAGCCTGTGGTTGACGCCCTAGACTTCACTATGGTTGAGGAACCAGTTGCAGAACCAGTTGCAGAAGAAGTTGTAGACAACCGAAAAATGGTTACAGCAAATGCCGGTGAAAGTTGGTATTACGAAGACGAAGATGATGACGACGACTACGTTGATGTTGATTAAATATAAAATATCAAAATTAGTTTACAGTATTGTCAGGTGACGATCTGACCGTTCGAGTCTACCTTGCGGTGCGGGCGAAGAACGATAAAAGGATAACCGCTTTTTAATTTAACCTAATTGCTGATTTTTGATGAAATGAAAGAATATATTTATCAATTAAAAATAAATGGCTACACGTTTCCAGCCGTTGCTTTGTGGAATAGCCTCGGTTTTTATTGTGGATACTTAGGCATTGATGAAACCAATGGTTTACACGTATCTGAAGAAGATAGACCTGACAACGGCCCTCGTAGCTCAGTTCGTTCCGGCCACGGTTATGTTGATATCAACGTACATGGAGGGGTTACTTTTTCTGGTTATTTCTCAATTTTGGATAAAGCTTACCATGGATGCTTAGGCCATTTTGTTGAACCCGTTTGTAATAGTCATGAAGAAATTAAAGTTAGTTCAATGCTGGTGTCGGATCATCGAGAGTTTGCAGAAGATGCTTGTCAAAGCTTTACTTGGCTGGGTTTTGATTGCGGACATCATAATGACAGAACTAGCCTGAATCCTGATGGCAAGGAAAGAAACATAGATTTTGTTTTAAATAATATTAAAATATTAGCAAAAGAAGCTGCTGGATCTAGTCATGAAATATTTCAGCGTCACACGCATTTAATGAAAATAACTGAACAAGAACATAACATGATGATGGCTTTAGCTGTGACAGGGGAATGTTGGGCAGAAAAATACATTCGGGATTTAAAAGTTAGTAACTAATTTAGATTAAATGGCCCTATCGTCTAGTGGTTAGGACACGGGATTTTCATTCCCGTAACCGGAGTTCGACTCTCCGTAGGGTCACTTTGCTGCTGTAACTCAGTTGGTAGAGTAGCTGATTTGTAATCAGCCTGTCGTCAGTTCGAATCTGACCAGCAGCTTTCAATTAGGTATATGCTGATCCAAAATTAATTTATTTTAAACTTAGTTTCTGGTATAATAATAAACACGGAGGTGTTTGATGTTTAAAAAGCTTTTGTTTTGGATTTATGGCATGAAGGAGTATGACATGAATTGGGTTTTTATTTGTTCGAAAAACGATGCGGTTGATTACGTAAAGATTTTTAATGATTACTTTGATGGCGCAGATTATGCTGATGAGTATATAAAACAATACGATAGCGATGCAGAATTACCGAACTATAGAATGAATGAGTTCTATAGAACTGAAAATTTAACAGTTTCTTTAATAAGAGAAACAATAAATACATAGAAAGTAGTTTACGGTTTCAAGATGAACAAGCCTATTCGGACAAAGTATTCTGGTCCCTGTTGCAAATGTGATGAACATGTTCCTGCTGAAGGTAAGTCTAGAGGCTATGCCCTGAATGAAAATGGGAAATGGAATCGTTATTGCAAGACTTGTTTGCCTGTTAAGGTTGAAGAAGAAAAACGTGAGCTAACCATTGATGGTAAAATTCTGATGCCATTTGAAAGGTCCTCTTTGAACTTGCTGAGGAGCATTCCCGGAGCTTGGTTTGATAGGAGTGATGTTTGTTGGAGAGTTTCTCTCAAAGAAGAAGATAGATTTCGTCTTCTTGAAGTTGCTGATCAGCTCCAACTTACTGTGCCTGAAGATCTAAGAATTGCTAGCGAACAAAAGTTAGTCGCTGAAGATAGTGGCTTATACAACTTTCAGGTTGAAGGCGTCGAGTGGTTGTCTAGAGGAAAGTATCGGCTTTTGGCAGATGAGATGGGACTTGGAAAAACCGTGCAGACTCTGATGGCACTTCCTAAGAATGCAAAATGTTTGGTAATAGCTCCAGCAGCAGTAAAATTCAATTGGAAAGAAGAAGTTCAAAAATGGAGATCAGATTTAAATCCTTTTGTTATCTCCGGGTCTGATAATTTTCGTTTTCCTGCTGAGGGAGAAGTTGTAATTGTAAATTATGAAATTCTTCCGAAATACTTAGAGCCAAAGAAGAAGACTGCTACAAGCAAGTCTTGGGATGTACAGGTTTTCTGGCCCAACAAAGAACTTGAAAAGTCAGCTTCAGAATCATATTTAATTATCGATGAAGCTCAAAGAGTTAAAAATTACAAGACTCAAAGAAGCAAGCGAGTTCGAGGACTCTGCATGACATCAAAGTTCGTGTGGGCCTTAACAGGAACTCCTTTGGAGAATAAACCTCAAGATCTATACGGAATTCTTGACGCTCTTCAGATGCAGATGCAAGTGTTTGGTGGTTGGAAGCGATTTGTTAAATTAATGAATGGATATCAAGATAGCTGGGGCGGATATGTTTGGGGAGAACCAAATGCTTTAGTTCCAGATCTGCTCAGAAGAGTAATGCTTAGAAGAAAACGATATGATGTTCTCCCGGATCTTCCACATAAAACTTATTCTGATGTGAAAGTTGATCTTCCTAGTAGCTTAAGAAACTACATGGATGAACTTTGGGATGAATGGGGCAATGTAATTAAAGATAACAAGCTTCCTCCTTTTGAAAGATTCTCTGAGATCCGCAACAAGTTGGCCATTAGCCGAATTGGAGCAATGATTGACTTGGTCGAAGATCATGAAGAAGAAGATGTGCCTTTGGTTGTTTTCTCTGCTCATCTCAAACCTTTAGACAAATTAGCTGAACGAGATGGTTGGGAAAAAATAACTGGAGCCACATCCGCTGAGAGACGTCAACAAATCGTAAATGAATTTCAAGAAGGAAATTTAAAAGGTGTCGCGGTTAGTATTAAAGCAGGCGGAGTTGGTTTGACTTTAACACGAGCGTGGAAAGCTATCTTTGTAGATTTAGATTGGGTTCCGGGAGCTAATCAACAAGCTGAAGACCGCATATGCAGAATTGGACAAGAGTCTCAAAAAGTGGAAATTGTACGTATGGTTTCTAACCATGTGATGGATCTTCATGTTCTTGAGCTTATTCATCTCAAAAATTACATAATTGAAAAAAGTGTTGAGCAAGCAACTGAGATTCAAGTTAAAAAACCTGAAGCAATTACAGAAACTGATGAAGAATTTGAGATAAGAATGGCCAAGGCTGCTCTAAAAAGCAAACCTGATAACATCTTTTTCCCTGAATTTACTCCAGATCCTCTAATTCCTTTTTAAAAAAAATAAAAGTAGTTTGTAGTATTCTTCAGGAACAATAAACTTTATTTCTTCTGAGGTACAAATGACTATTTCATTTCAAGAGATTTGCTCAAAATTATCTTCTGACGACTCCTTTGAGTCTCGATTCTGTCACTTCATGCGTTTCGTAGGTATTGAACAGGTAAATGTTTGTTACAGTGGTGGCGGAGATAGTGGTGCTATAGAATCTATTGAAGTTCATGCTCCAAAAATGGATGAAGAAGTCAAGAGAAAAATTGAAGGAGAGTTGTTGCAGAAAGAAGATGATTTAGGACATTGGATTTGGGAAAGGCATGGAGGTTTTGCTGATGGTGGTGGATACTGGGTAAGCGGTAGAGTTGTGTATAAAGTAGGAAATGACGAGAAAGAAGATCGCGTTTTGATTGAAGGAAGTGATTATGAAACTGAGTATGGCGACTATAACGAAGAAACAGAAGAATACGAGAATGAAACAGAAAACGAATCCTCTTTTGAAGATTCTTGTTGGCAAAGAGATGAAGGAGAAGTTTACGGTGGGCAACGTGTTGGGTCTATGTTCGGGTCTAATGAACGAAAGACTGACTTGGGATTGTTGATAAGTTATGCAAGACTTTCTTGTAAAGAAGTCCCAGAAGAAATCCATAACATGATTCTAACTGCGGCTTCAATGGGTGATGAAGAAGCAAAAGATTACATAAAAAATAAAAATTAGTTTACGGTAAAGGTATCAACAACAATTTTGGAATAGAATTATGATACCTGTCAAAGAATTTTTCACTGGTGGTCGTGCAACCTTTACTCTTGAAGTACCTGAGTTGTTTGCAAATACAACAGGTTGCAGACCACATTACACTTATCGAATTTATAGAAAGAAAGATAAGAAGGACGAAAACAAAGAAGTCTTTTTTGTTAGTTTGAAAACTGGCCCTGAAGATGGAAATTATGCGTACTTAGGAATTTTTAATACTGAAACAGGACAGATTGCACTTACAAAGAAGTCTATTGGAACTGATGATTGTTGGTCAGTTAGATTTTTCAGAAGAATCATGGCGAATATATTTTGTGAAGAGCCTGATAACATTACAGAAGCGGGCTTTGATGTTCACCATGAAGGCAAATGTGGGAAGTGTGGTCGAAAACTAACAGTTCCGGTTAGTATCAAAACAGGTTTAGGGCCGATTTGTTCAAAAAGAAACTCTTAAGAAAGAAGCGTTTGAATTGCGTAAACTATTTTTAATTTTAATTTTAACTGTCTTTTCTAGTGCCGCCGCACTTGCTGGAGACATCCATGATTTAACAACGAATTTAATTAACCAGCAAAGAAGAAACAATGGATGTTCTACTTTAAGGCAAAACCAGAAACTTCAGCAAGCGGCTCAGTCACATGCTGAATGGATGGCAAAGGTAGGAAAAATGGAGCATGTCCAACAACATGATAATCCACGAAGTTTTGCTCATCATAAAGTTTGTGATTGGATTCATATTAACAGAATAATTAAAACAGGTTATTTTAATTATGAAGATTGTTTTTATGCTAGGCAGTTAAACAATGGCAAAGGTGGAGTCGTTGCAGAGACCGTACAAGGCATAGACGACATGTCAGGTGAAATCATAGCGGCTGGGTGGGGAGCGTCTAATATGGGCTATTCTAGGCAGCTTCAGCAGCATGTAGTTCCGGGTTGGATGAAAAGTCCCGGTCACAGGAAAGAAATTTTAACTAGAAATTATGAAGAGATGGGTGTAGGTTACGCTGTTGGCCCAAAAGGTAGCTTTTGGTGTGTGACCTTTGGCGATCCAAAACGAACATCATCAATGAGATAATTCGATTCGATTCGCACAAAAACTTAAGATTCTAGTCTTCTTTGATAGAAGTGCTTGAATCTTAAGTTTTTGTCTTAACGATTAAATAATATTTAATTGCACAAATCTTAATAATTAAATTAAATTAAATAGGTTCTGTTTAAGATTTAAGTTTTCCTTATGCCGATAAAATAATATTTAATATCTTGACCTTTATCCATAAATAAAACTTTCCGTATAGTTTCTTGTAATTTACAGGAGGATTCAAAATGACAATATCAATAGACTCAGTTTTGTTTTTTGCATGGATTGTCGCTTCTGCTCTGTTCGCTTTATTATAAAAAATTGCGATTTAGTTTATAGTAAAAATAACCAACCAACCTACAATGCAAGGAAAAGCAATGAAAGTCGAAAAGTTTGCCAAAGAACTGCATCAGTTTCTAAAGTCTAATGGAATGGGAACAGAACCAACCTACTATACGATGCAAGAGTGGCAAGACAGAGGTGAACCGTATGGAAACGATGCGGAAGGTGGAACGCTAACTAGCGAGGGCGAACTTTGCAATGCTCTTACTCTTGTTGACACTTTACCTCGTGCTTTATTCTTAGACAAGTTTACAGAATGGTGTCGTGAACGAGGATTTTTCTGGGAGCAAGGATTTCATTGGACTGTTCATTTTTATAGAAATTAAATAATAAAAAATCCAGAGTAGTTTATGGTAAGAGTATCAACCAACTTTCAACCAACTTTCAGGAAACATTCAGATGCCTACTATTACCAAAAACCAACTTGTAGATCGTCTTATGAATCTTCGTGGTGCTAAGTTTACTACGATTGTTGCTGAGACTGATCCACGGATGCTAAAAACTGGAAACCCTTTTGTTGGGGCTACCAAAATCAGTCGTGTGAACGGCGTGGTCAACTGGATTTACCAGAACTCGGTAAACAATCAGCGGGTTCGTGAAAATCAACCGTTAGATCAACAGGGAGAGATTGAGCATTTCTCTCCAGAACCTCGCAAGTGGGGACAAAGGCTCAAGCATGAGACTGGTCATGTGGCTCCTCTTGTTGAGCATAAAGGCAAGCATTACCTTGAACTCAAGGTAGAGCGTTCACTTGGACATGAGTATCGTTTGAATGGCGAAACTTTGGACTCGCAGGATGTTTCCGAGTTTCTTCCTAAGCGTAAAGAAGGAGCAAGGCAGAAGGTAGACAATCCAGTTGTACTGCGAGATTACAGTATCGAAAACATCCGTCAGATTACGATAGACGGAGTGATTTACGAAGTGGAATGAAGTTGGTTGGTGAAGCCAGACTAGGATCATACCCTAGTCTGGTTTTTTCATTTGTTTATCTTGACCTTTATCCAACTTGTTCTATTAGAAATTAAATAATAAAAAAATCAGAAGTAGTTTACGGTATAAAAATGTCTAAGCAAATGTTCATCATCAGAGGCTTGAGTGGCTGCGGCAAAAGCACCATCGCAAAAAGTCTTATTGAAAAAGGTAAGATCGAAGCAGATTGTGTATTTGAAGCAGACATGTGGTTTTGTCAAAACATTCTGGGAGAGTACCGTTTCAATTCATCTAAACTTCCTGTTGCTCATGCGTGGTGTCAGCAATCCACAGAGAAAGCATTGGCAGAGGGAAAAAGCGTAGCAATCGCTAATACATTTACCGAGAAATGGGAAATGAAACCTTACGTTGTTATGGCAAGGAAACTTAACGTCGAAATTAAAATCATTGATGTTTTCGATGGTGGATTAACTGATGCTGAACTTGCCAAGAGAAATACTCACGGTGTGCCAGAAAAAGTAATCTCTCAAATGAGAGCAAGGTATCAACACGATTTCTATTACGAAGACCATTTCATTCGCTCGATCTGGTGGACAAGTCCATCTTTAATATAAAAAAATCAGATGTAGTATGCGGTAATGATGTTCAACTCAACCCCAAAGGAAAACATATAAATGAAACTGACCAGTAAAGAAGTAGCTGAAAAGTTTAATATTAAATATACAGTTGCAGCAGGTCTTATGAGTTTGTTACAAAAACAAGGTCAAGCAAAAGTTGTAGAAAAAAGATTTCATCAAAGTGGCAAAGGACAACCGATTAGAGTCTATGAAGTGAATGATGAATGTTTAGTTGATTTTAACAAGGCATCCTAAATATGGCGAATCAAGATTGGGTTCTTATCAACATAAAGCAGTATTGCTTTGACAATTCCAAAAAGAATGATGTAGAATTCTTTGAGGCAATGTTGTTGGGCATGTTAGATTCTGTTACTAAAATTAAAGTAGATGGAAACAACTCTCATAATTATTATGATTGGTACTTATGCAAAAAAGCATATGAACACTCAAAGATTATTCGCAAAGGTGAAAGATGGCCTGAAGCAGAGAAGCATATTAAAAAATGCGCCGAGATTGCATATCTTTATGCAAAGTTTGTGATTAAGGGTAGATGGCCTGAAGCAGAACGATACATTAAAAAAGAAAGGTCTGCTGCGAGAAAGTATGCAAAGTATATTTTGAAAGCACCTTGGAAAAGTGCGGAGAAAAAAATCTTTGATATTGGAGAAACATTTAGCACGTTTGGAACGAGTGACAGTTTTGACTATGTCTTAAATGTTACTAAGAAACCAAATAAAAAATTAGAGAGTTCTATACAGAATTGGTTTATTGAAAACAATGATCCAACTCTGTCTCAACGAGAATACATGAAAAAAAGTATTCTTAAAGATGCAATGAGGTATCTTAAAAAAGTAAAAAAATCTCAATGGAAAGAATTGGAAATAGAAATTACCAAGTCGCCGCATATCGGTGAATATTGGAAAATTATAAAAAAGGATAATGAGGCTAGCGATATATTTTATAATAAAGTTATAATTGCTGCTATGATGAAAGAAAATAACGAAGATGTGAATTATGCCAAATCGTGGTTGAAAAGTAATCCTAGAAATACTAAAGATACTGCTGCGTAATGCCGATAATATAAATATGGCTTCATTCACACAGAGACGAGTTATGTTTAAAATAATAATGTTTGTAGTGGAGATGACAGGATTCACAGTGGTAGTTTTATGTTGCACTGGATGTACTACTAGCAAAGCAGTTATTCATGCAAATAAAACTGTGAATATGGAGCAAGACCCAATGCAAGGAGATATACAAGTCGGATTAAGACTTGAGTTTTTCAGAGATCATAGAAGATAAGTTTACTTTTTAAAATTAAGAACTAAAATATAAAATATAAAAAGTAGTTTCTGGTAAAGATGTCAACCAACCAACTTGGAGAAATTCAATGGACGAAATCAATCAACTGCTTGTAGAGTGTGCCAGTTACGATCAGCGTGATCCGTGTGACGAATTGGATTTTTGGGAATGGGCTGATATGTTGGGGATTGTGGATGAGTTCGTTCCTCCTGAGTATCAGGACTTTTTCTCAGATGTCGCGTGAAAAAATACAAAAAAGCATTACGTGTGAACATTGCGGAGGGATTTTCATAATCTCTGTCGATAAAGAAAATTATGAAAATTGGGAAAAGGGAGAATTTATTCAAGACGCTCTCAAAGAAAATACAGCGGCGGAAAGAGAACTTTTAGTTTCTGCTACTTGTGGTGATTGCTGGAATAAAATGTTTCCAGACTACTGTGACGATGATGATACGAACGACGATGATGATTACTCTTGCATGGAGCAAGAGTACGAAGATTTCAACTAAACTTTGAGGTTAAAAAACAATGAAGTATGTTACGTTTTTGCTTGTCCTGACTTTGTACGCTGCCTGCACCGGATGTGATGGCGGTAGTTCAGGCGGTAGTTCCACTTATACTAGCCGTAGCAGCAGTTCTGATGTAATGAGTGACAGCCACAGGTCTAATGTTGTAGATCACATGGTTGGTCAAGGTGCTAGTCGCTCTGATGCAGATGCTTTTACAAAAGCATTAAACGAAGCTCAACGAGACTATGAAGCGAATAAATAAGCAAGGCTTTGTTGGTTGAACCTTGTTTGTAGAAGACTTGGCTAGTACGTTTCCACTAGCCAAGTCTTTTTTTAAAAAAAATCAAAGTAGTTTCTGGTAGAGATATGCAAGTAAAAGTCGGCAATGATATCGTCAGCATAAAAGAATCCCCAGTCACTGCTATCTTTCATCAGTTAGATCGCAAGATTGAGTATCCTGATTGTATTGAGATAACTCACATTTCGAGTTTAGATCATTACAACAAGTTAGCTGAAATAGAGCCAGTGGTCGTTCTTCTTTGGAAGATTGTTTTTCCTGACTTTGATAAAGAAGTAACTAAAAAGTCTCTTGATCTGTGTGCTGAAGGGCATCAAGCATTAGCCGGAAGAATTGATTTGACTTTGAGATTGATGCTCCAGAAGAAAAAATTTATGTGGAAGTTTCCAGAGACAATGATTAACCCTTGTCATGCTGTGAACTTGGGAGATTTAGTTATAACTTTCTCTCAACCAGAAACATTGAGAAAGTATTACGAAGAATCTATGAAGATGACAAAATAGAACTAACTTTTGTGTAAGGAGACACGAATGGACTTAGATAATTTTGCTTGGTACTGGATCGTTATTGTTTTAATGCTCCCAGTAGGTTACTTTGTCGATAAGACGCTTGGTTTTTTTGATGACACGGAGGTTAAGAAATGATTGAACAACACATCGGAAAAGAAGAATACTATCGTAAGTTTAAAAATCAAGAAATTAAAAATATAATTAAACTATTGATTGTTTCATTTATTTTAGGATCTGTTCTCACACTTATATTTCATTTCGCGGAAGGTGAACGACATACTGATCCTGATTATGTAATAAATAATAAAAAGTAGTTTCTGGTAATAATGGATACGGTGTGAGACAGAATGACGTTATGCGAAAGTCTCACAGGAAACCATAACCCCTGATACGGGCGATGTGCCTACGTCCTATTTCATCCAACTCTAGCTAAAGGAAACAAATGCAAACCTACCTAGAACCAACAGATCCAGGTGCTTTTCTTGATTTTACAAAGAAAGAAGCAAAACCTGAGTATGGATATACAGAAGAATGTCCAAAGTGCATGGGTTATGGTGGATGGAATGCAAAACTCAATGCTTATCCTTTGCATCATCGTGAGGATACTGCTGAGAATCGTCATAATCATAGACACTTTCGACAAAGTTGCTATCACTGTAGCGGTTGGGGATTCGTAAGACCAGAAGATGCCGACCATGTGCATGATTGGCAACATGTAAAAGTTTTAGGCAACTGTCTGAATCTGTATGAATGCTCTGTTTGCAATAAAAAATGGCAAGTAGATAGCTCAGGTTGATTTATTATTTATTTTAAATAAATTAAAAGTAGTTTCTGGTAAAGCTAGAGTTCGATTCCTAGCTAACTAAGGAGAAACGACATGGCTGAAGAAATAAAAAATGTTTTCGCAGAGTTAATAGTTCGTGTAAAATAAAAATTAAGCACTATTTTATAATTGTACCAACACGAACGAGTAATAATAAACGTGGTTAGGCCAGTAACGTGTTGATAATAAAAATAAAGTCTGGCGGGAATGGTATCCTCCCTCACTAGAACGGGCCTTTCCAAACAACAAGGAGAATAAATGTCTATTCATAACGAAGACATGCAAGAACTTAGAAGACTCGCTGCAAATACTTACGAGCAAGACAAAAGCAATCAAATTCAAAGAATACTACAAGGTATAAATAATTACCAGAATACTATTTCAAGTTTAACTCGTGAAAACAAAGATTTGAAAAATCAATTAAAAAACTTGAAAGATAGCTGCTGCCCTGATGAAGAATAAGCACAAAAATAACAAATAGAAAACATTCGAGTATAAATTTGTTGTTTCTTAAGTTTCTTTTATAATAATTAAAATTTAACCTTTAAATTTTAATTATTCTTGACCTTTATCCTGCGTGCTAAGTGGGGGAGTTTCCCGAGCGGTCAAAGGGGTCAGACTGTAAATCTGATGGCAGCGCCTTCACAGGTTCGAATCCTGTACTCCCCATTCTCCCTCATACACCGATTAAATGCGCAAATGCCTGATATCAAAGGACTTAGCTAAAGAATTCTTTTGGATATTAGTGCTAAGTCCTTTGCTATCAACAACTTACGTGTTTTCAAACTCTTGGAAGGTCGTAAGTCCTTTGTTATCAACAACTTACATCGTTTCCGACAAAAAACATACTCAAAAACAACAAATTAAATAATAAAAAATAATTAGTAGTTCACGGTAAAGGTATCAACTTCAACAACTCAATCAAGAAAGATGGGCAGCAGCTATCGGCTACACTCAATACTGGCAAAAAGATAACGACCTCGATCAAAAAACTTGGAATGAAAAGCTTATTCCTGTTTGCAAAGAAATTATAAAGATGTCAGAAGTTCCATTGGGCGATGCAATGGGAAATAAACCTGAAAAGTCTGCTAGTACAACTTTCATGGGTTTAATTTGCGACAATGAACATTTAATTTTTAATGGACTTGATGGTGACTCTCACGAAACTTTTGATTTTTCAAGAACAAAAGATACGTGGCTCCTTCGCTCACCAGAAGGCCCGGACTTTAGCTTTTGCAAAACAGCAAGAAAACCATATGACAAAGTTATTGTCGCAATTTTGAAGTTGGCCGATCATTGTTTTGAAGGCTTTAGTTGGTCTAGTGATGGTGGCGAAGATGAACATAAAGAAGGAACAATTCTTTTAGTTGATGCGTTGACCACATTTGCAGCACGAAAAGCACTAGAAGCTAATGACGATGAATTTTCTGGAATAACAGAACTGCAAAACAAAGTTGTTCTAGATGCTGCTATTAAATAATAAAAATTAGAAGTAGTTTACGGTAAAGGTATCAACCAACCAACCAACTAACTGAAAGGGAAGTCAAATGGAATTCTACCGTCACTTTACCGGAACAACTTACACAAGCGGTGTCCAACAACTTGCAGAAAAGAAAAGTGCCTATTGGATTATTGATGCAATATCAAGTCATGTAGTAGCAAACTCAGAGTTTAAGAAACGATGCTCTACAGATCCAATGTTTGAAGATATGCAAATTTGGATTCTTAAAAAGAAGCAAGATGGAGCAAAACTTATCGCTGTCGCTGATACAGTGCGAGAAGAACTAAACGCTCCAACTTGTGAACAAGAAATTGAATTCACGGACTTTGAGTTTGGAGAAGATGAAGAAATTAAGTTTTATTGCGCAAGAAACTACGACGGAGACAAACCTTTTTACACAATCATGAGGCCAAGAGAATATTAATTAAAAAGACCTCCTATTAACGTAGGAGTTGGTGAAGCCAGACTAGGATCATACCCTAGTCTGGTTTTTCTTTATGCAAATGAAAACTTGACCTTTATCCGCCGTGCATTCATTAAATAAAATTTAACAAGTTAGTTTATGGTAAAAGTAGATCAACTAACAACGAGTAAGGAGACTCAAATGTTTACTGCAATTTTAATTTGTGTATCAAGTTTTGTTGGATACGAAGGAATTGAAGATTCAAAGGTATATTTCGGAATCTATACAAAGAGTGCCGAATACGGAATGGTTTGCGATACAAAAAATAAAACCATATATTGTGATGTAATTTGTATTAAAAAATAATTATTAGTTTATGGTAAAGGTATCAACCAATCAAAGGAACACGCTGAATGAAAAATTCATGGTACGGAATCGAAAATGAACTTGCTATTGAACTTTATGAGAAAGAAGGAAAAATTTATTCTTGTGACGACGACAAAATGATTCCACAAATCAATCTTTCAATGGTTCCTAACATTAAAAAAGAAAGTTATGAACTTGTGATTGAATTTGAATCGTCAGGCTACTCAGACCAAGGAAGAATATACGGACAACCAGAAGATTGCTACCCTCCAGAATACGAAGATGAAAGAACTTTCAAGAACGCTTATTTAACATGGCATCCAGACGAAGATACAAAAAAAGCAGTTCCAAGTATGGAGCAAGGAGAAACTGTAGAGTTAGACAAAGTTCTAGGTGAAAGTTTGTTTGATCTTTTTGAAAATGAAATAGGCGAAGTAGAATTTGAAACCTCTGATGAGGATGGATGGTATTTTTAATTAAATAATAAAAAAGCCAGAGTAGTTCATGGTAAAGATATCAACCAACTTTCAACGGAGTGAAAAATGGAATTTGAAGTTATGATTAGAAACAGCATTGTTAAATGTAAAGGCGATGCTTCCACAATGTTTGCTATCTTGAAAAGTCTCAAAGAGAATAACAAAGAACCTAAGTTTAGAATTTGGGACGAAGAATTAAACGACCTTACTTGCTGGCAGGATGTACCATGAATTTCACTAGACTACTAAATCTTGTTGCCTATGGGCAAGTTCCTGTTAAGCCAAGGGACATCTCTCCCTTCCGATGGAACGCTATGGTTAAATGTGTCCGAACCTATATGAAGGAGAATAAAATTGAAAGCGCCTGAAAACCTAAGTCAGAAAGAATGTGATATGGAACTGGCAAACCTAAGAGAATGTTTGCAAGATGATGTTCTCACTTATTTTGGTGGATACGAAAATAGTATCCCTTTTACATACACTAACGAACAACATGAAACTTTTATCGACGATATTTGTGGAATAATTGTTAGCAAAATTAACGAGCAAATTAAATAAAATTTAATGAGTTAGTTTATGGTAAAGGTATCAACCAACTCCGGCAACTAAGAGAGAAACAAATGCCAAACCAGCAATTTAGTTTAGAAGTTATTCAAGAAGCTATGGAAGATTACACTGGCTTTTGTATCAAGTGTGGTGCAGAGCGAGATAGTTGTGAACCTGATGCCCGCGAATATGAGTGCTATGAGTGTGAAGAACACACAGTCTATGGTGCTGAAGAACTTTTGATAATGGGCTTGGTAAGTTAAAACCTTGCACAAATACAAGCCTACCTTGCAATATCTCTCGCAAGGTAGGCTTTATTATCTTTTCTTTATATTTATTATATTTTGACCGCTAAATTTAGATCTGTCTTGACCTTTATCCAAACACTCTGATTAAATAATAAAAAAATAGAAAGTAGTTTACGGTAAAGGTATCAACCAAGCGGTGAGGCAGAGAAGTTCACTCAACCACACTCCCCTCACCGCACTCAACCAAAGGAAACGAAATGGACAACCAGATCACTCTTAACCTTGAATCTATCAACCTCCACATCAACCCACTTGGTTTCTACTTGGAATACAATGAACCAGATGGTGAAGGTGGCGGAGATGAATACGAATTGTTCAGTAATGAACATAGTCTTGGAATTACCGGAGTGTACGAAACACTTGAAGAAGCATTAGTTGATTGTCGAGAAGTTGTAAACGGAAACAATCCATTATAATTTAATTATAGAAAGTAGTTTATGGTAAGAGTATTAACCAACTAACCCCTAAAGGAAACTAAAGATGCCAATTACAGTTCATGAAAATGGTGGAATGAGTATCACCGGCGAAGATGGAATGTTTGCTTTCAGACTGAATATGGTTTATCGCGGACTTAAATTGCAAAGAGATACAGGGATGCGATTGACTGGAAAGGTATCGACCCTGAAAGCAGCACGGGATATGGGCTTTGTTGGCCGAACGTGCAAAACTCTTATCAAAGATATTGAATCGAAATACCCACAATTAAAAGGTTGATGGTTGAAAAAGAATGAGACTAGGGGATCAAAAAAATTCCCTAGTCTCAAACTTTTTTCCGGACAAACTAAAAAACGTCCCGTTACTATCTCTTAGCAACAGATAATTAATTAATATTAGTTTGTTGTAAGAGTATCCAATCAATTCAATAAAAGGAAAAACAACGGATGCGTGTTCACTTAAACACTTTTTGCAGCGACAGACAAACAGAAGAATCACCACTCACTCACTGGGAAGTCAGCAACACTCGATTGATCGAGCTTGCAGAAGCAGAAGTAGAAGCAGGTAGAACAAAAGCAGGATACCGTGATGGTGTAGTGCTTGTGAGTGTCGATCCGGCTGGCTTCAAAACCGGCGTTGTGGAATTAGAAAATGGCGATAAATTAATTGGCGAATTTAAGAGTAGAAGGGAAGGTGAAGATCCTAGATCCAGTATCAACGTAGATCGTAAGGAATGGTTTTCACAAGTAGATAGAAAGCAGTCTGCCAAAATAGTAGAAGTAGTATTGTATAGTCACAGCGTACTAGCAGAAGGTAACGAAAACGAAACCGATGCTGACTACGAAATCGTTAGTGTGAATGGTCATCCTACAAATGAACCAGCACCAATCGCTCCAGAAACACTAATGCATAATCACTTTGGTAGTGATGGTGGAACAGATACCGGAATGACCGCTGAACAATTTGAAGCAGCCATGAAAGAATCTTTCAACTACTGGAAAAATAAAGCAATGCTTTGTTAAAAACCTTGCACAAATTTTAACCCTGAGTTGTATCCCTCCCGCAACTCAGGGTTTATTATCTTCTCTATATAATTATTATATTTTAACCCTTAAATTTTAACTCGTCTTGACCTTTATCCAAGCGCGAGCGTGATGCAATGAAAAGAAAGCAGAATTAAATAATAAAAAATCCAGAGTAGTTCATGGTAAAGGTATCAACCAATCAAACTTTTGAAAGAATCAACAATGCCTACTCTCACTAAAACCCAACTCGTCGATCACTTGATGAACCTTAAAGGTGCAAAGTTCACCACCATCGTGGCAGAAACAGATCCTCGAATGAGGAAAACCGGAAACCCTTACGTTGGGGCAACTAAAGTTAGTCGCGTAAATGGTGTGGTGAACTGGATTTACCAAAACAGCGTCAACAATCAACGATGCCGTGAAAACCAACCACTAGACAATGCGGGCGAAGTAGAACACTTCTCACCGGAACCTAGACGATGGGGAACACGCCTAAAGCATGAAACCGGCCATGTTGCTCCATTGGTAGAGCATAAGGGCAAACACTACCTAGAACTAAAGGTAGAGCGTAGCCTAGGATACGAATATAAATTAAACGGGGAAACATTAGACCCGCAAAACGTTGCTGAGTTCCTGCCTAAACGTAAGGAAGGGGCAAGACAGAAAGTAGAAAACCCTGTAGTGTTGCGTGATTACTCTATCGAGAATATCAAGCAAATCACAATCGACAGCGTGATCTACGAAATAGAATAAGGTTGATGGTTGAAAGCTAGGCTAGGATCATACCCTAGCCTAGCTTTTTTTAATTTATTTTTATTTTTTTATATCACTTGACCTTTATCCAAGCGCGATGTGATAGAATTAAATAATAAAAAATAGCAGTTAGTTTATGGTAAAGGTATCAACCAACCTTCCTTCCTTTTTTAAGAGTCAACCATGAAAGCTAAATACTTCATCCAACTTGCTGGTCAATGCGATTCTTTTCACGCTGAGTTCGATTCCCTTCCTGATCGTGGCGAAAGTTTGTGTGATCTTCAAGTTAGCCAAGCTGCTAGAGGCTATCGTTGCGTGGAATTAGTGTTGAGCATCTACGGATGGACGGTGCGTTATAATAGCGGATTGCAAGATCGAGCTATCCTTTACCGTTCAAAAGATAAAGATCCGGCCAAAGCATTGGAATATGCTCTGGAGTACGTTAGTTTTGATCCAGCTCACCGTGAGGCCAATGTTAGAATCAGTAGCGTGGAACGGTGCGAGAAGCAAGGGTATGATTGCCAATGTCTTAGGGGTTATCAGCAAGCTATATAAATCCTTGCACAAAATTTAATGCCTATCTTGAATAAAATTTCAGGATAGGCATTTATAAGTTTTGCTTTATATAATTAAAATTTAACCTCTAACTTTTAATTAGTCTTGACCTTTATCCTAGCGCACAATCTTTACAATCAATCAAGCTAGGCCGCAATCGTTCCTTATATATACGCAATCGGTTTTCCAGCAATAAAATTAAACATAGAAATTAAATTAAATTCAATCATAAAATTTTGAGAGTAGTTTACGGTAAAGGTATCAACCAAACGGTGATGCAGAGAAGTTCACTCAACCACACTCCCCTCACCGTTAACCGTTTCCTTTTTTGAAAGTTGTCACTATGACTATCGCATCTTCAATCGTCACTAAAGTTTCCGATACCTTCAACTTCAACGTGTCCAAGTTACCACTATCCGGCCCTGATAATCTTCGCACACCGTTCTACGGTTTGTTCCGTTCGGATACCGGTGCGGTTGTAAATGATCGTAGCGTTTCATCTCGCTACGTTCCGCATCAAACCGATGATGTGATTGCATTGGTGGAAGCTAGTGGTCATGCGTTCGAAGACGGCATTGCAGACGTTCGATGCTATTTCAACAGCGGGCATTTTGTGAGCGTTAAGCCTACCCGTGAATATCGTGAAAGTATTTTCGGGGATAAAGATAACATCTTTCCACGTATCACGATTAGTGCGGGATACGATGGTAAATCGTTTCGGGCTAACATGGGATTCTATCGTGACCTATGCGACAATATGTCGATGATGTCACTGGTTAATGGAACTAGCGTTTGCATCCGGCACACTAGCGGATTGCGGGCTAAGATGAACGAATTGATCGAGACGTTCAGCGTACTTAAAAATTCATGGTCGAATCTTACTGATGTTATCCATCGGATGGAAAATCAGCAGGTCGCATTGAATCAGTTTGTGCGTGATGTATACGGTGAACCTAGTGAGGGTAAACGTGGCCGTACCATGGCAGAAAATCGCATCGAAGCTATCTTCAGACGTGTTATGCGGGAACGTCTCGCTAGTGGTCGACCGGAAGTAGATACCACAAACTGGATGGTATCCGCATGGGAAGCATACAATTCTGTGCAAGGGTATGTTCAGCATGATGCTATCCGCCATAGTCGAAACGGTTCAATCACCGGCATGGGGCGAATCGTTGCCGCTCAAACTGATCCGGCGGTTAGACGTGCTGAATCGGTAGCAATGGCAGCTATCGCGGCATAGGTCGCACAATTAAAAGCTAGGTCGGATATAAAATTCCGGCCTAGTTTTTTTATTTATATTTTTATTTTTATTTTTTATTTGTGCATAGACTTGACCTTTATCCTAGCAATACGTGGCTAGATTAAAATTTTGTGTTTAGTTTATGGTAAAGATACCAACCGATTCCTTTTCTGAAAGACTTTGCCATGTGCTACTACGATGTTCAGCGTGAACGTGAAGATGCTTTGTTCAATGAAAGCCTATCAATGGGACAACTTGAATCTGCCGCTATGAGTGAGTTTGCCCACAATGCTGGTCAGGATCAGCCTGAGACGGCGTGGCTCCTCACTGACCGTGATGTGTGGGTAGCTAATCCTAACTACACTGGAAAGCCTGTGCCGCATCCTGAGAGCGATGATGAAGGTTATGAGGACGATGGACAACCCTCTACGTATGAGGAATACCAAGACCTTCACGGTGGTGATGATTGGGATCACGGTCAATGCGATGATGTGCCATTCTAATTTGTGCAAGCAATTTTCAGGAAATAAACTTCCTGATTTTTGCTTATATGACCGCTAGGATAAAGGTCAAGATAAGATATAAAAATTAAGCATTAGTTTATGGTAATATTAAGGAGATAAAATATTCTAAAAAATATTTGTAACATTTTTAAAAATAAAAAAATTATTAGTCAAAACCCTGACAACTAGCCTACCCTACCACCCTGCCACACGGCTATCACTCCTTTTTTCTTTTAAGAAGCATAAAAGATTCGCGTATAGGTAGGATAAAGAACAAAGAGGAAATAACACATGAAATCGTTCTCACTATGGCTGGAATCAGAATAATAGTTTGCTATTTTGAGCAAGATGTTCCAGAAAGATTAGTGCTAAACCAAGGGTTTCAGAAAGACGGCAGCGGTAATTTATATTATATTTTGAATCTTTTCTGGGATATTTTTGTAACATTTCTAAAAAATAAAAAAAGGACTGCTATTCTGCTGAGACTAAATTTTTAATAATTCAACATGTGTAAAAAATAAAATATATAAAAATTCTGGAAATGAGGAAAGGTTGATGAAAATAAAAATAAAAATAATGGATTGTGCACGGAAGTGTAATTTTTATAAATAAAGAAACGTTACAGATTGTACGCGGAGACAGTTAAAATAAAAAACAGGAGACAAAATGAAACCTTTTATAGAGACTGTGAAAGAACGCGCAGCAGAAGATGAACAGTTTAGAGATGAATTATTAAATGAACTCTTAGGTGAATCAAAAGAAAACCACAGTGTATTATATAAAATAACAAGATTATGTAATGAGAAAATACAAATGCAACAAGAACGTGCAACAGGATGTGGATATGGAAATGATGACTACTCAGATGGAAGAACAATAGGAGCAGCCAGTTTAGCAAGAAACATCATGAAACTATTAAGAAATTTATAATATATCACTATCAAGTCTCTCCAGAACGTATTGATTCTAAATAATATATAAGATATAAGAATATATTACAGATCATTTAATATCGGATAGTTATCGTATAGCTAAGAGATCAAGATAAGCAGGTGTTGTTTCTCATATTATCGGATAGTTAGCTTATATTATGGGATAGCTCTTGGGATAGCTCTTGGGATCTTTATTGGAATAGCTAAGAGACACGTCAAAGACGTGTTTTTTATAGTACGACACTAAATATGATAATAAATATATAAAAATATGGGGATGTTATGAGGAACAAAACAGCAGATCAATATTGGATATTTCTATTTGCTGCTATTTTATTATTAATTTTATTATCATTAAGTGGCTGTAGTAGTAACCAATGCAGTTGTGAATGTGTTGATTGTGGAGCAGCTTGTCGTTTACAATGCACTGATTCAAATTGCACACCGGGAACACCTTGTTGTAGCGAATGCAGTTGCGATCCACTTAGCAAATAAACTAGCTAATAAATAAAAATTACAGGTTCTTCAACTCGTAATATTCGATAAAGTCTTCCATGCCATAATATTCTTTGCTAAAGTCTGGCTCGAACAATCTGTCTTCTGATGGCATTTTCCATTCAGCGTCACCTTGGTTTAGCACGGTCACAGTTTTGTCTCCTCGCATCAAAGCTTCAACTAGTCTGTGATATCCGTTTGTAAGCTCGTATTTGCCTTCCAGAGGGTGCTTACTAACAAATAGCGGTCCACTTGTCATGCTGCTCATTCCACGCGACAGATTGCTTACAGCGGCTTCTATCTCATCTTTTGTCAAAACAAGATCTTGTATGTTTATTTTGAAGCTTTCTTTATTTTCGAGCCAGATTTTAAATTTCATTTTAATTTTTAATAATGAACGCGAAACGCCCAGAAATATTATACATAATATACTCTAGTAATAGCAATCGGTTGAAAAAATACAATCGGTTAAAAAAGATACACCAATTTAAATCGACTCCATTTATTTTATTTAGTGTACATTAAAAATTTTCTAGGATTAAAGGAGAAACGCACGAGCATGAGCGCAATTCAAGACTTCCTTAAAACACATACTATTCCTGAAGACTTTAATGAAGAATCTTATGGAAAATATATACGAGGAATAGAAAATTTCTGGGAGCCATACTGCACGAACCATAAAATAACAAAAAGACAAAGATATTATTTTCATTGCTTTACTTATTCTAAAAATCGATGGAATGAAAAAAAATATTACAAGGCTCCTAAAGCAAAAGAAGACAATGTATCTGTAGTTGTTGGGTGTATGAATAGAGAAGAAATATTGAACATAAGCATACATTCTTGGATTCAAATAGATCCTATCAAAGAAATAATTATTACTGATTGGTCTAGTAAGAAAGAAATAACATATTTAAAAAATTTGTCACCTAAAATTAAAATAATACGAGTAGAAGGCAAAAAACATTACAATGCTAGTACTCCTGTAAATATGGCAATACGCCGAGCCAAATATGAAAAAATTTTAAAACTTGATACGGATTATATTATTAATCCTTTTGGAAATTTCAATGATCTAATAGACATAGAAAAAGATGAATTTATTAGTGGAGATCATCGTGATGAATATGTTGATAATCATTTAGGTTTCATAAAAGGTTTGACTGGCTTTCTTTGTATTCATAAAGAAAATATGGAAAGAGTTGGATATTATGATGAATCAATAGAAAATTACGGAACCGAAGATTGTCAAATGTTTCAAAGGTTGATGGACATGGGATTAAAAAGAAAAGGATTAAAATTTGATCCTGAAAACATCCCTATATATCACAATCCTCATAGCAACTATTATAGATGTGAAAATTTTGAAGAAAAACATATTCTTTATAATTATAAAAAATATGGTAATCCTTTAAAGGATGCAGGCTATGAATAAAAATTTGGTTATATGCCCGGGTTTTCAAAAATGTGGCACAACTGCTTTAGGTGAAATTCTGGACCAACAGTGTGATGATGTAAATGTAATGTCATCCTTAGATTGCGTACATCCAAAAGAAATAGATTTTTTTTGCAAAGGACTACAAAAACATAAAAATTCTAAAAAAACTACTGGTTGGTACGAAAAATTAATGGACGATCAAAAAATAAATTTAGATGCAAGTCCAAATTACACAATGAAAGACAGTGGTTTCGTTGCAAAAAAAGTTAGAGATTACGCTGCTGATATTAAGTTTATTTTTTTGCTAAGAAATCCAATCGACCGAGCATTTTCTGCTTACAACCATTATATGCAAGAATTACCTAGAACTGCTTCGTGGGGGCAATGGAATTCTAAAAAGAGTTTTTTATATAATTTTTTTACGTGTGATAGCTTTACAAAAGCAGGATTTTATCAAGATGCCATATGCGATTATTTAAAATATTTTAAAAAAGATCAATTTCTTTTTATTATTTCTGAAAGGCTGGGTTCTGAAGGTCATCAAAAAGAATGGGATAAGATATTTGATTTTATTGGCCTCGATAAATTTGAAGTCAAGGACAAATACAATATTCACAAAAGAAAAAAGCCAAGAAAATTAGGTTATAATGAACGTGTGGCAGTAAAAGATCTTTACGAAGACAGCGTGGTTTTGCTAAGGGATTTAATTGAAGATGATTTGGAAGAATGGGTAGACTTTAAAAAGAGTCTTAAAAAGAGTCTTAAAAAGAGTCGATGATGCCAAGAACAAAAAAGGGAGATCAGAACAATCCCTTTATCAGGCTTCAAACTGATGATTGTTCTGATCGCCCCATCGTTAAAAATCTATTCACAAAGGAAGAGGACCAATTTCTCCATCACCGCCCACGATAATTGGGTCTGGTAGGGATGAATCAGATTGAATGTCCGCTAAATCCTCCTCGAGCACCATCGAACGGAACGCTGCGGAAATTAAACTGTCAGGAGAGTTCGTGGCATCATTTGATAGATCCCAGAACATCATTCCGCCTAATCCCATCGCGTCAGCCCACTCAGCCTTTAGTGCAATCGAGGTTGTGGTCTCGAATGAACTGAAGATATCCTGCCCAGCATTATAGACATAACTTGCCTGAGCATTGTCATCCCAGTAGAGATCCCATCCGGACCCATCATTAATCTGCGACAACAAATCTTTGTAGTCGTAGTTTCCTGCTTCATAGGTTCCCGGCGCTGCCCCGCTTGAGGCTTCGTTATAACCACCGTCACCACCATCAGCTACTCCACTCCACGCTCGCGTATAAAGTGGCGCTCCGAGGACGATCTGTTCTGGAGTAACGCCTGCGTTTAGGTATGCATCCACTGAGGTCTTAATGTCATAGCCGACAGGATCGCCTGTGAAAGCAGCCTGATGGCCTGTTGTGTCTTCCCATGTACCGTGGAAGTCATAGGTCATGACATTGAAAAAGTCGACCGATGGGGCCAACCCAGCAAGATTGAAATTAGCAATCTTGTCGAGTCCACCCGGAGAGGCGATAGAGATCTCATACGTCCTACCAAGTTCACTGCCGAGGTCATCTAGTTTCGCTCGAACATCGGTCATGAGCAGAGCATAGTTTGCTCCATCATTAGGACTGGCAGAATTGCCAGACTCTCCGCCTCCGCCCGGATATTCCCAGTCAAAGTCAATTCCATCAAAGACCTGATACGTCGTGAGAAATTCGACAATCGAATCTGAGAACACATCACGGCCAGCCTGAGTGGATGTGACTGTGCTGAAATGATCAGAAAGCGTCCACCCACCAACAGCTATGCTGAGAGTCAGATGAGGATTCGCTTCTTTTAACAGAGCAAGCTGGTTAAAGTTGCCCCAAATAGTCTGTTCACTACGAGGATCTTCTGGTGGATAGTACCACTGGTCAGCTTCACCCGTCACACTTTCTTCAGCACTGAATCGCTTTTCAGTCGCAGCATAGGAATCGAACAACGTCATCTCTCCAGCTGCATTGAGATCAGCAAATGCATAGATGAGATGGGTCAACTCATCAGCTGGCACATCTGCAAGCTGATAGTCCCTGCCGTAGATTCCCCATTCAGGGAAATACGCAGCCATCACCTTATCGTAATTCGCAATCGGTGACGCCGATGGATCAGTTACAACAGGATCAGTTACAACAGGATCAGTTACAACAGGATCAGTTACAACAGGATCAGTTACAACAGGATCAGTTACAACAGGATCAGTTACAACAGGATCAGTTACAACAGGATCAGTTACAACAGGATCAGTT